>RCNB010000014.1_pt1 | contig 177841 bp, 158 predicted proteins | sample 2041321 | NCBI WGS metagenome assembly RCNB01 (sample SAMN09708232, study PRJNA481090) | Marine sediment metagenome, whole genome shotgun sequencing project. | reverse complement strand
GTTTGGACGGGTGGGTGGGGGTGGCGTTGGTTGGAGTGGCCTGAAGCTCGCGCATGTCCCTCAGCCCTTAGGGTGGGTGGGAACACAGGTGGGGGTGGTCTGGAAGGGGTGGACTGGGCGGAGAGAATTGTGTTACAAATGATGCAACCTTCACTCAGAACGGATAGGTACAGATCGAGAGGAGCGCAGGATGTCCAACGGTGAAATGAACCAGAGAGGGAACTGGAGTTCCAAGGTCGCCTTTATTTTTGCCGCCTCCGGCTCGGCCATCGGCCTGGGCAGCATCTGGCGTTTTCCCCTGTTCGTGGGGCTCAATGGGGGGGCGGCCTTCGTCTTCACCTATATCGTGGCGGTCTTCTTCATCGGCTTCACGGTCATGCTGGCAGAGCTGACCATCGGCCGGCATGCCCAAAAGAGCCCCGTCCCCGCCTTCAAACACATCAAACCCGGCACGCCCTGGGTGCTGGTGGGGTATATGGGCGTTATCTCCGGCGTGTTCATCCTCTCCTACTACTCGGTCATCGCCGGTTGGGCGGCGGGCTACTTCTATAAAACCATCATCGGGGCCTTCCCCAGCCAGATCTCCTGGGACGACTCCGCCGCCCTCTTCGCGCAGTTCGCAGCCGATCCGCTGCAGGTTCTCATCTGCCTGGCTGCCATCATTGCCCTGACGACCTATGTCATTTCCAGGGGGGTCAAGGGCGGCATCGAGCGCTGGTCCAAGATCTTGATGCCGGTGCTCTTTGTCCTCATCGTCATACTGGCGGCCCGCGCTCTGACGCTTCCGGGAGCCAAGAACGGCCTCCTGTTCTATCTCAAGCCCGTGTTTTCGGATTTTTCGCCCACGATCCTCTTCTTTGCGGTGGGCCAGGCCTTCTTTTCCTTGAGCCTGGGGATGGGCACCATGATGACCTACGGCTCCTACATCCCCAAGCGGGAGAACCTGGTCTCCTCGGCCGGATGGGTTTGTTTCTCTACGGTCCTGATCGCCATCCTCGCCGGGATCATCATCTTCCCCACCCTCTTCGATACCCTGCAGCTGACACCCGAGCAGTTCAAGCAGGAGTTCGAGGTCGATACCGGGCTCATGTTCCAGGTGTTTCCCATCATCATCTCCAAGATGCCCGGGGGATCTATTTTCGGAATTCTCTTTTTCGCCCTGCTGCTCATCGCCGCCCTGACCTCAACCATTTCCATGCTGGAGGTTCCCACGGCCTACCTCGTGGACGAGAGGCGCTGGAGCCGGGGCAAGGCCTCCCTGGCTATCGGCATCATGTCCTTTGCCATGGGGGTCCCCTCCGCCCTGTCCGCCGGAGGAGTATCGTTCCTGACCCAGTTCAATTATATGCGGAAGATGGACCTGGTCTTCGGCAACATCCTGCTGGCTGTGGGAGGGCTTTTCATCTGCCTGTTCGTGGCCTATGCCTGGAAGATACGCAATGCACTGGACGAGATCTCCCTGGGATGCAAGACCTTCCGGCTGAAGCCGGTCTGGGTATTCAATGTCAGATTCCTGGCCCCGCTGGCCGTCATCCTCATCCTGATCTTCATCCGTGTCCTGACAGGATGAGCGAGACCGATACCGGATGGAAACATATACATGAGCGATAGAACACGCAGGAAAAACATCCCCGCCTTCCTGCTCAAGCTGACCATCAGCCTCACGCTCCTCGCCTTTATCATCCTCACGAGAGCGGCTATCCCGGATATCCTGCGGGAGCTCCGGGCCGTGAACATATACTGGATCCTGGCATCATTTTCCCTCCATGCCCTGGGCGTCTGGATCAGCGCTGTCCGCTGGCGGATCCTCATTCGGGCCCTGGGAGACAGCGTTCCCCTGGGGTACCTGGTGAAGTCCTACCTGGTGGGAACCTTTTTCAACAATTTCCTCCCCACGCGTTTCGGCGGTGACATCGTCCGCATCTGGGACGGCTCCCTCTACTCCCGGTCCCTGCTGAGGTCCTCGGCCGTGGTTCTGGTGGAGCGGCTGACCGGGGTCGTGGTCCTGCTGCTGTTGGCGCTGACGGCCTCACTGATCAGGCTGGATATGGCCCGTGAGTTCCCCGTGATATGGCTGGCCATGGCCCTTGCGCTCGGGGGGCTGGCGGCCATCTTTGCGTTCCTGACTCCGATCAGCGAGAAACTGATACGGCTCCTGCCTGGAGCCGGCTTCTGGGGAAAGGTTCGGCACAAGGCCCTGGAGTTCAGGGAGACCGTGCTGGCATACAGGGGCCAGAAAACGGCCATCCTCAAGGCCCTGTTCTGGGCTCTTCTGCTCCAGATCAACGTGCTCATCCACTATTACCTGGCGGGTAAGGGGTTCGGCCTCGCTGTCCCCCTTCTGGATTACTTCATATTCATCCCGATCGTACTTCTGGTCCTGACCATCCCTATCACCATCGGTGGGCTCGGAGTCCGGGAGGGGCTCTACATCCAGATCCTGGGATACTACGCCATCCCGGCCTCTGCGGCCGTCGCTTTTTCCCTGATCGCAGACACAGCCTTCACCCTCGCCATCGGACTCATAGGCGCCTTCGTTTATATCACACGGAAAAAGCCCGGAGAAGTATCCCCCGGGCCAGAAAATGTTACAATCAGACAGACGAACGAATGACAACCAGGAAGTATAGATCCCTCACATTCCTCATACTTTTCGCCCTGGCCCTGGGGGCACAGGAAGCCTCCTCGAGCCCGCATCTCCCGCAGGACCCACAGGTCGACGTTTCGGACTACGAAAAACGCCTCAACTCTCTAGCTTCCGAGATCCAGACCCTGCAGGCCACCATCCAGCGGGAAAAGAAGCGGGAAACTTCGGTGCTGTCCAGGCTGGGGCGGCTGGGACTGGAGAAGAAGCTGATCCTGAGTCAGATCGACATGTACAATGCCCAAAGAGAAAGAGCTCTGAGGGAGATCGCCGACCTCAAGGTAGAGATCCCGCGTATGGAAGCCTCCCTGGAAAAGGAGCGTGAGGCCATTGAGCGGGTCCTCGTGACCCTGTACAAGTTCGGGCGCTTCAACTACATCGAGCTCATGCTCCAGGCCGACAGCGTCGGCAGCCTGCTCTCAGAGAACAAGAACCTCGTGCTCCTGGCTGAGGAACAGGAGCGGATCATCAATAGCTATCTGAACCGGCTGGAAGAGATCAACACGGCCCGGGAACGCCTGGAAAGTAAGAGGATCGAATCCAGCCAGCTGCTCCAGAAAGCCCGGGAGAAACAGGTAGAGCTGGAGGCGCAGGAGAAGAGGAACCGGGCGCTCATCACCGAGATCGATCAGAACATCAAGACCCATGAGCAGGCGATCGCGGAAAAAACCGAACGTGCCCAGCAACTGCAGGACCTGATCAAGCAGCTCCTGGAGGAGAAGATCGACCTGCCATTCCCACTCACTCCTCTGGACGAGCAAAAAGGACGGCTGCCCTGGCCTGTCACGCCCCGCCGGATCGTCAGCCGCTTCGGTCTGGTCCGCCATCCCAGGTACAACACCACCACACGCAACAACGGGATCGAGATCGCTCCCCAGAACAGCATGCTGGTCAAAGCTGTTCATCAGGGAATCGTCCGCTATGCGGACTACAACAACGGCTATGGATTCCTCATCATCATCGACCACGGAATGGCCTTCTACACTGTCTACGGACACTGCTCGGAACACTATGTCAAGCAGGGCCAGGCCGTCCAGGAAGGCGACCCCATCGCCCTTGTTGGAGACATCGGCTCGCTGCAGGGGACCACACTCTATTTCGAGATCCGGCGTTCGGCAGAGGCCCTGGATCCCTTGCAATGGCTAAGAAGAAGATGATACAATCGGTCAGGATCGAATCATGGCTAAAAAGAACCTTCGCTGGATCATCCTTCCCCTGATCGTGGCTGCCAGCCTGTTCTTTTTCCTGGAAAAGGACTTTCTCCCGGGAGCCGCCCCCCAATCCCAGCCCAGTGAGTCCATCCGCCTGCTGGAACTCGTCATGCGCCTGGTCCAGCAGGACTATGTAGAGGAGCCGGATCCGGTCAAGACCATGTCCGGCGCATTCAAGGGGCTCGTGGATTCCCTCGACGTACTCTCCAGCTATCTGGATGAGGCCGGCGTGCAGCGGTTTCGGGAACGCAGCCGGACCGGCCAAAACGAAACCGGGCTCATCCTGTACAAACGGCACGGAACCTTCCCCATGGTGATCGGCATCAAGGAGAACAGCTCCGCCGCCGAGAGCGGGCTTGAATTGGGTGACCCGATCTATGCCCTGGACGGCATCTCCACCCTGGAATTCAGCATGCTCGAGTCCAACCTCTACCAGAGGGCTGCATCCCCTGACCCGGTCTCGATCAAAACGTCACGGGACAACGCGAATGTGACCCTGGAGATCGCACGCTCGAAGCTCAATGACGCCCCCTATACCTATTCTTCGGAACCGTCGCTGGGAGGGGTACTGCGGGTCCATCTGTTCCATGCTCCGCTGGTCGAGCGGTTAAGGACAGAGCTGATCCCACGGCTCAGGGAGACACGTCAAACCCTGGTCCTGGACCTGCGCAACTGCCATGACGGCACCCTGGAGGAGGCCATCGCATTCTCCAATCTTTTCCTGCAGAAGGACCACATCGGCCACCTTGAAAAAAGAGGCGGCGTGAAGGAGCCTCTCTCCTGTCCCGAGGAGCCTGCACTCCCAGACCTTCCTCTGGTAATCTGGGTCAACCAGGCGACCATGGGTCCGGCAGAGCTGGCCGCTCTCGTGCTCAACCGGGACCGTGATGCGCGGATCATCGGCCACAACACGCTGGGACTTGTGGCCCTCGGACGTTTCTTTCCCCTGGACGACGGCACCGGCCTGGTGCTGACCTCGGGTGTGTTCCACCCGGCCGGCGGTGAGGAATTCTGGGATAAGGGGATCTCACCCGATGTTGAGCTGAAAGCGGACATCCAAGACACCCCATCCTATCTGGAACAGACCCTCAAGCTGATCGGTTCTCGATAATCCATGCATAAGAGCCGCATCCGAACCCTTTCCATCGCATTTTCCATTTTGGCTCTGATCTGTGTGCTCGGGCTGGACTACCTCCAATTTGCACAGCACGGAAGGGCATGGCTGTTTAGGGCCCGCGCCCCTAAACCCCAGTTGGCCTGGACGGACCAGACACCCGTCGAACTGGTCCTGGCCCAGGTACAGGAGATGGAGATCTCATCGGAAAAAGTGAGTCAGTACCGGGACAGTGAAGGCATCCAGCACATGATGCTGGAGCTGACTCAGGAACAATACAGGGAACTGGAGCTCCGCCTGGACCAGGAGCTGCCCCGCGCTCGGGCCGAGGCCACCAAGAGTCAGCGCGAGCAGGAAGAGGACAAGGTCTACTACCTCTGGCAGATCCAGGACAGGAACAAGCAGCTGCTCTCCCTGCTGGTCTCATGCAGGACCGGACCTGAGGAAGCAGAGGCCGGCTTCCACACGGAACAGCCGCAGCTGGCTCAGAGCAGGGTGGCGATCATCATCGACGATATGGGCAACAGCCTGGATGCCATCGAAGAGGTCACGCGGCTCGGAAGGGCCATCACCGTAGCCATCCTCCCCTACAGCAGCATGGCCCACGAAACGGCCCGCATCGCCCGTCAGAACAACCTCGAAGTCATCCTCCACCTCCCCCTGGAATCTCTGTACAATACCTATGAAAACACCCACACGGAGGGGATCATCCACTCCGGCATGAACCCTGAGGAGATCATCCGCACCGTGGAGGAAAGCCTGGGGCAGGTCCCCTATATCGACGGGGTGAACACCCACATGGGATCCAAGATCACCTCCGACTCCCATCTCATTCAGATCGTACTGGAACAGCTCAAGAACCGCGGACTCTATTTCATCGACAGCCGGACTACGGCGGAATCCGTGGCCTATAATGTAGCGCAGCAGATGGGGATCCCCAGCGCCTTCCGCAATGTCTTCCTCGACAGTGAGATCGAGGAAGGCTTCATCCGCTCGCAGCTGATCCGTCTGTTCCGACATGCCCAGCAGAACGGCTATGCCGTGGGCATCTGCCATCCCTCACGCGAGACACTGAAGGTCCTGCGGGAAAACCTGCACCTGGCGGAACGCTACGGACTGCAGACCGTCTTCGCTTCCGAGATCGTACGGTAGGCCGTACCCCATGGGGAAGATTTGCTATAAATCCGTGTATACTCTATATTGAGAGTATCCCTACGACTGATCGAGGAGGCTGCGATGAAGCGCATCACCAAAGGTTTCCTGGCCGCATGGCTGCTGATTTTCCTGGCCGCAACCCTGTTTTGGATGCCCGGCTGTTCCAGTGGTATGAGCGAGGAAGAACTGCAGGCATCGGTTGAGTTGGTGGATGTCGACACCCGCTGGGAGAAGAAATACTACCAGCCCTGGCCTCCCAAGCTCACCCTGGTGCCCGCTGTCTCCTTCAAGATCAAGAACGTGGGGGACGCACCGCTCCAGTACGTCTACTGCAACGCCATCTTCAAGTTCTCGGACGAGAACAAAAACCTAGGCGACAACTTCGTGGCTGGAATCAGCGGCGACGCGGTCCTGCCTGGCGAGACCAGCGATCTCATCTCGCTCCAAAGCTTCCAGGGGGTGGAGGGTGATAACCTGGCCCACTTCAAGAACAATCCGGCCTGGCAGACGGCCGAAGTCAGGATCTGGCTCAAATCCAAAGGATCCCAATTTGTCCCTGCCGGCGAGTACAAGGTCTCGCGCAAGATCAACTTCACGGAGCCGGAACCCGTGGGCATGGATCCCAAACCCAAGGCCCCCGTCAAGAAGTGAAAAATTATGGACAACATGGTCCCTACCCGGATATTCCTGACCCGAGGCCTGGGGCGGCACAAGGAAAAGCTGGCGAGCTTCGAGCTGGCGCTCCGGGAAGCGAAGATCTCTCCCTACAACCTGGTCAAGATCTCGAGCATCTTTCCCCCACACTGCCAGCTGGTCTCTCGGGAGGAAGGGCTGCCACATCTGAAACACGGACAGATCCTGCATCTGGTAATGAGCGAATGCGCAACAGATGAAGCGCACCGCCGGATCTCGGCCTCTATAGGGCTGGCCCGGCCCAACACTCCCGAACACTACGGTTATCTCGCCGAGTATCACAGCATGGGGAAGGACGAACATGAAGCGGGGCATCACGCGGAAGACCTGGCTGCCTTCATGCTGGCCACGATCGTGGGGCAAGATTTCGACCTGAGAAAGATCTGGGATGAGGAGAAGAGCCTGTACCACATCTCGGATTCCCTGATAGTGACGACCCAGAACCTCACGCAGACAGGTCAGGGGGAGGCGGGTCTCTGGACCACTGTCGTGGCTGCCGCCGTATGTATCTTCTGATCGATGAGGTCGGACAGATCTAGGGTTGGCGCTCTATGCGCTCGAGGGGATCGGAGATCAGGATCTGGATGAAGCTCGCCGCCTTCAATTTCTCGAGATATTTCATCCTCTCGGCCTGAGAGCGTTCCGTAAAGATCTTTTCCTGGATCTGGTCGCGCACATCATCGAACGCAAGCAACTGGCTTTCCGTCTTCTCTTCCAGACGAAGCAGGTACCAGCCGGTCTGGATGGAGATCCAGGGAGTCAATCCTCCTGTCTCGAGCTTGGACACCTCCTGCTCGAAGGCGTCGAGCATGTCCCCTTCCTTAAAGGAACCGAGATCTCCCTGCTTATCTTTGTTGGGCCCCTCGGAGTGCGAGCCGGCCAGGGTGCCGAAATCCTCCCCCCCCTCCAACAGGCCCAGGATTTCCTGTTTCTTGAGCTCGGCGTCTTCGGCGCTCTTGTCCTCGCCCGAGATGAAGATGCCCCGGAGCTGGTACTCCGGAGGATCGGTGAATTCCTCCGGATGCTGGCGGTAGTACGTGAAGATCTCCCCGTCGTCGACCACAACGCTTCGCCCCACTTCCGCATAGACAGCCATATCACGCAAGTACATCTCTTGCAGCTGGGCCACCCAGTCGTCGTAAATCACTCCCTGCTGCTCGAGTGCCGCCTTAAACTGGGCATCGGACTGGATCCCGTTCTTCTGCTTGATGTCCTCGAGATACATGTTGACCTGCTCGGTCACGTCAATATCCATTTCGCGGGCCTTCTGGAGCAGGATGATTCCCATGATCATGTCGTCGAGCAGGTTAGCCGCGGCAAACTCGTACTGTTCCTGGAATTCTTCGCCCGGGATCCTGGCCCGCAGCTCTCGATAGAGCGAATCATGTTGGGTTTTGAAGTCGGTCAATGTGATGATCTCGTCGTTCACAACGGCGACGATGGCTTCGACGACCCCCTGGTCTTGGCTCTGCATGGAACCTGACAGCAGCAGGAGTGTGGCCAGGAGTATTCCTAATCTATTCATTTCCGTTCCCTTTCCGATACGTAAAAGAAAGGTATCGGGTTTCAGCGATCCAATCCAGGCTTTCCCTGAGAGCGATGAGATGGGAGCTCAGCTGCGCCTGCTGTTTCACTCCCAGGATCTTGGACTCGATCTCGGAAGCGGCCTCCTCTTCCAGGACCAGTTCCGGAGGATAACTGGCGTCCAGCCTGAACAGGTGGTAGCCGTAGGCCGATTCGACGATCCGGCTGATGTCCCCTTCCTGCAAGGCGAAGATCACGGTCTCCATCTCCGATGGGAGCTGCCCCAGCTCGAACAGCCCCATGGCCCCACCCTTGTCCGCCTCCACGCCGATCGACATCTGTCGGGCCACTTCCCGGAACCGGGACACATCCGAATCCTGGATCATGTCCAAGGCTTGTACGGCTTTTCCCTCGGTGGATAGGAGGATCTGGCTGACCTGAACCCGGGCCGGCTTCAGAAAATCCCGCTTGTGCGCCGCGTAGTATTCACTGACTTCTTCGGCGGCCACCTCGATGTCCTTGGTCAAGATGCGCGCCCAGATCTCCAGCATCTGGCGGTCTCCCGGGAGCTTCCCGCCGCCCTGAGATATCAGGCTCTCCCGGTCGGCCGGATCGAGCTGCAGCACCCATTCTCCCGCTTCGGACAGCATGAGTTTTTCATCTACGAAGCTGTCGAACAGGCGGCTCATGACATCCTCCGACAGCAGAGAGGCCTCCTCGCTCACGGTCTTGGCCAGATAGCGAGAAAAATCCGCCTGCGTGAAAGACCTCTGCCCGACGGTGAGGACGACATTTTCCGCTTCCCGGGGATCGTTCGCATCCGGCTCCCCCGTCCGTCCTTCAGACTTCTGGGTACCACAGGCGCAGAAGAGTCCGGCGCATACCAACACGGTGGCGGCATGATGTACGAACGATTTCCTCCAGATTCTCATTTGTGTCCACGTTGGTCTATTATATTACATATGACTTAACTCATTCAAGATATGGATGGTTTCATCCAGGAAGGAAGCTTCTCCGGAGGATCCGAGATCGATGCTGAGCACACCCTGGGGAGTGATGGATCCGCGGTAGCGTTCCACCAGCTGCGTGAGACGGCCAACGTCCGCGCCGGAGTCTGGAAGAAATTTAAACACCAGTTTCGAACCGACGCGATCCAGGTCTTTGATACGGAGGTTCCCGGCCAGGTACTTGATGGATCCATAGCTCAGCAGGCTCCGAACACTGTCGGGCAGAGGGCCGTAGCGATCCCGGATCTCCTCCGCGATACTGTCCAGTTCCTCCAGGCTGTCCACGGAAGAGATGCGCTTATAGAGATTCAAACGGAGGTTTGTCTGGGGGAGGTAGGTCTCTGGAATGCGGACGGCCAGCTTGAGATTGAGCCTGCTCTTCACCTCCGGGGCCGCCTCCCCCTTCATCTTCAGGATGGTCTTCTCCAGAAGACTCAGGTAATAATCGAAGCCTACCGCCTCCATATTCCCATGCTGCCTGTCACCCAGGAAGCTCCCGGAGCCCCGGATCTCGAGGTCTTTGGCGGCCAGGCGAAAGCCTGAGCCCAGCTCGCTGAATTCCTTCAGGGCCTTCAGCCTCTGCTTGGCCAGGGGTGCCAGCTCAGCCATGGGAGGCACCAGAAAATAGGCGACGGCCTGGCGGGAAGAGCGGCCCACGCGGCCCCTGAGCTGATAGAGCTGGGCCAGACCGAACCTGTCCGCCCGATTGACGATCAGGGTGTTGACGAGGGGGATGTCGATGCCGTTTTCGATGATGGTGGTCGAAAGGAGGATGTTGTACTCCCGGCTGATAAAATCGATCATCCGCTTCTCGAGTGCTGGACCTGACATCTGTCCGTGGATGTGGGCCACACGGGCCTCCGGCACCCAGTTTTCCAGCATGCGGGCCATGGATTCGATATCTTCCACGCGGTTGTGGATAAAATAGACCTGCCCGCCCCGCCGCAGCTCCTTCCGCACCGCCGAGGTGATCAGGTTCCGGCTGAAGGCGGTGACGACCGTGTGGATCGCCAGCCGGTCCTTGGGCGGTGTTTCGATAAGGCTGATATCCCTGAGTCCGGACAGAGACATGTTCAAGGTTCTGGGGATGGGAGTGGCGGTCATGGTCAGTACGTCGATGTTTTCCCTGATGTGTTTGATCCGTTCTTTGTGTTTGACCCCAAACCTTTGTTCTTCATCCACTACCAGCAGGCCGAGATCATGGTATTCGACATCCTGAGAAAGAAGGCGGTGTGTGCCGATGACGATGTCCACCAGGCCCTCGCGGAGGTCGTTCAGGACCGAACCCTGGATCTTAGGGGACTGGAGGCGAGTCAGACCCTCGACGCGGACCGGGAACAGCAGCATCCGGCGGCGGAAGGTCTGCAGGTGTTGGCTGGCAAGGACCGTGGTCGGACACAGCACCGCCACCTGCTTGCCGTCCATGACAGCCTTGAAGGCGGCCCGCATCGCCACCTCGGTCTTGCCGTAGCCCACATCGCCGCAGAGGAGCCTGTCCATGGGCGCAGGGGATTCCATGTCCTGCATGACCTCGGTGATCGCCCGGAGCTGATCGTCCGTCTCCTGAAAATCGAAGGTCTTCTCGAATTCCGCATCCCATTCCCCCGCCTGGCTGTAGCCATAACCCCGGGCGGCCTTCCTCCGGGCATACAATTCCAGCAGCTCCTGGGCCATCTCCTCGATGGCCTTCTTGGCCCGCTCCTTGGTCCGCTCCCACTGCGGAGTGCCCAATTTGCTGAGGAGGGGGGCGGCGGTCCCCATGCGAGCATACTTCTGGACCAGGTTCAAGTCCTCCACCGGGACAAAAAGTTTGTCCTCGTCTCGGTATCGAATCTCCATGAACTCGTGTTTTTTGTCCTCCACATCCATGTGCAGCAGCCCGGAAAAGATCCCGATGCCATAGTCTGTGTGCACGATGTGATCCCCGGCCTGAAGGTCCCGGAAATCGGATATGAATGGTTTTATCCGGGGACGGCTGACGAGCACCCGTTCCTCGGTGAACACGTCGGCCTCGGAAAAGAACAAGAGCTTTTGGGGAGCGTATCCGAATCCCCGACTCAGCCGCCCCTTAAACAGGGCGATCGATTCATCCCTGAAGGATTGCAGGGGATCATCGGAGACCAGGTGGGGGACCTGATGCTGGGATAGAAGACCGGCGAACTGGCGCCGCACGGCTTCGCCGGAGAAGAACATGGAACAGCGCTCCCGTTCTTCCTGTTTTTTCTTCAGGAAATCGAGGAAGAACGGGATCTTGTTATCGAATCGGGGCACCGACTGGAAGAAAAAGCGGACCTTGGCTCTCGGAATCCGGCTTTCCAGCTCATTGAGACGAACCGCATGTTTCTGTACGGCATCCCAGGAGCCCGGAGGGAATATCGCCTGCGGCGGGAGGCTGAAGGAGCCCTTGGCTGTCTGCTCAGCATGCCGGGACTCCAGGATTTCCATGCTGTCCGACCAGTCCTTCTCGACCTCATCGAAACCATCCAGGACCAGGAGGTGTTCCCCCAGGTATTCAGAAAAGGATGTGAAGCGGTCGCGGCAGAGCAGCGATTGATACACAAAAGACGGGTAGGCATCTCCGCCCCGAAGGGCAGCGATCCTGTCCTCCAGGTCCAGCGCCGTCCCCGGGGGCGGGCCCGAATCCGCCCTCTCCGCCCAATCGCTCATGAAGGCCGGCTCCACGGGGAATTCCCGCAGGGCAGGGATCCTCAGAAAATCTGTCTTGCGCAGGGAACGCTGTGTAGAAGGATCGAACTCACGCAGCGATCCGATCTCCTCGCCGCTGAACTCGATGCGGGAAGGAACGGACTCCCAGGGGGAAAAGACATCCACGATCCCCCCACGGTGGGCATATTCTCCATGGCTGTTGATGATGTCCACACGTTCGTATCCGTACCGGCCCAGCCGCTCCAACAGCGGATCTCGCTCCAGGGCCTGACCCTTCTCGACGGTCAGGAACGAATCATCCAGGTCTGTGGGCAGGGGGAAGGGCTTGATGAGCCCGAACAGGTTGGTTACAAAGACTCCATCGCTCCGGTTCAGGACATTCCAGAAACTGCGCATGCGAGCGGCGATCGTCTCGAGAGAGGGAGCGACTTCCTGGTAGGGATCTTCGGAGAGAGCCGGGAGCACAGAGACCGGCACCTCGATCCGCAGGCGGTCGATGAAAAACCGCATCTCCTCGGCAAAGCGGAACAGGGATGCCGATGACGGGCGGATGAATACGACCCCGCGCCCACTGACCCCTGCCAGGGCAGCCAGCAGATAGGGTTTGGCGGCCGAGCTGACGCCGGTCACCTGCATCCGCTTGGTGCCCTCCGCGAGCCGGTCGGCGAGATCCTGAAATTCCGCTGTCTCCAAGATGAAATCAAGGCTCATGCCGCCTATTATACGTACTCCGCCCCCGGCTGTCAGCCCACCTCCTCTTTTCTATCGAGGTTTTTGACTTCCAGAAAGAGGCGAGAGAGAATAGGGCTGGAGAGCGCGCGAACATGGGCAGGAAGAAAGGCTGGAGCCAGGTTGTGGGCGAAGTCCGCTTCCGCGCCGGCTACAGGGGCCAGGAGGAGCCGAAAGAGATCGTTCTGCAGGACCGCGCCCATCCTGTCACCTCGATCATCTCCCGCAAGAGGGTCGAGGAGCGGAATCCGGGCCTCGGGAGTGAGGTCTTCCTGTGCCGTCTGGACCGCGGGCTCGTCGAGGTTCAGGTCCGGGAAGACGGCACTACCCGGATATTCAAGAGGAAAAACGGGGGCTGAGACCTCGGGATCCGCTCCCTCTGCCCGTGGGTCACATCCGGTGCCAGTAGGAAAATTTCACGAACACACTGTAGTTGTCGCTAACATAGTGACCCAGGTCATTCCGGAAGACATCGTTGTCTACACCGAAAAAGAACACGGTGCCGGGGCGGTAGACATAGCTGAAGAGGAAGCTCCCGTACAGCGTCTTGTAGAAGTGGTTGTAGTCGACGATGGCACGCAGCGAGAGGGTCTTGGTCAGCTGGTAGGTGACCCGGTTGCGCAACACGTTGTAATCGTAGATCTGCTCACCGCCCCACTCCTCCCAGAACGTCTGCTTGGTGAACTGCACGCCGACCTGCACCCTGTTGCTGGGCTTCAGCGTGAGAAATACCCCGTACATGTTGCTGTACCCAAGGAAGGGATCGTCTGAATCATAGAAGATGCTGTCCCCGGTGGCCAGCACGAATCCAAAGGGAAGCCAGCGGATCAGGTTGGTGCTGGAGCTCAGCTCCACGCCGGTCTTGTTGAAATCGAGCCCACCATAGCGCTCCATGCTGCGCCGGACCTCCACGTTCATCTGGCTGAATTCCGTGAACCGCAGGTTGGCCCCAAGCTCTACCCACCGGTCCTGGAGTACGCTGTTGTGGAAGCTGTAGCGCTGTCCACCGTTGGCCCGGAACCGGATCTGCGTCATGTATTTTTTTTCCGGAAAGATATTGAAGTAGGTATGGCCCATCAGATGGCGGTAGTCCACTCGGTTGACATAGCCGGAAGCGGCCACGAAGTCCGGGTGGATGGCCGCCCCGATGAGCCCGCCGCCCCAATACTTGGAGTAATAGCCCAGGTTTCCGTAAAGCGCGGGGACGAAATCGCTCTCCTGCTCCCCGTACTTGGTCTTGGCCGCGTTTGCCTGGAAATTTAAGAAAAATTGATCCGTGAACTTGATCTGGCCATCCACTCCGACCAGGCGGTTGTAGGAACCGCCTGTCAACTGCTTGTCCGTCAGCGCGAGTCCGATGTACGATTCTTTGAAGACATCGGCCTTCAGCCGGAAGATGTTGAAGAGCGCATTGGCATCCTGGCCGACCGCACCCTCACCCACATCCCACAGGCTCTCCGAGGGATTCATATCATAGGCGGAGAGCAGGCTGTAGGTATAGCGGCCCACCTTGCCGGACACCTTCCCCCCGGCGATGGGATTGATGATCCGGCGCGTGTACACGACCTGGATCTCTGGAAAGCGGAAGATCTCCATGCCCTCCAGGAAGAAGGGCCGCTTCTCCGGATAATAGAGCGCGAAACGTCGGTTGATGTCGATCTGGGGAGCGTCGGCCTCGATCTGGCTGTAGTCCGGATTGAGGGTCATGTCGAGCGTGAGGTCGGAGCTGATCCCCCACTTGAAATTGACCCCGGGCTCGAAATTCACCTTCTCGCCCTTGGTCTTGAGGGAGGTCGCAAAGGGCATGATCTCGAAGTTATTTCCCTTCTCCACCTCACCGTAGATCATCATCTCCTGGGCCTGAGTGAGCAGCCCGGGCTTGTCCCGCGACATCTCCGGCCAGATGATGATCTCACCCGTCCGCGCGACGGTGCGGGCCAGAGTTACGCCCCAAGTCTTTTCCTCCTCATCCGGGAAGCGCAGGCTCTTGAAGGGGATGGCCATCTCCACGGTGTAGCCATTTTCGTCGATCCGGCCCTCCGACTGGAAGACCGCGTCCCAGGAGTCGTCGATGTCGTCGTTGCCCCCCTCTTCGATCCGCATCCCATCCAGGGGGATACCCAGGGGATTGATCATGAAGGTGAAGGCGCGGCGCTTCTCGTTGAAGGTATCCAGAAACACCAGGATCCAGTCGTCCTCCATGATATTGTCACGCTTGGTGACGGAGGCCCGGATCTTCTGGGGATCCGTGTCAAAGCAGCGGAACGCGATGTAGAGGTTTTTATGGTCGAATCCGATGTAGGCCTCGGTTTTCTGCGAGGGAGCCCCCTTCTCTACGGGAGAGAACTGCAGGAATCCATCGATCCTGAGGGCTTCATTCTCCCAGAACGGATTGTCCAGGATCCCGTCGATCTTGGGGCTTCCCGACATCCGGGGGATGGTCGTACCGGTCTCCGCATGTGCCGGTGGAGCCAGGGCACCCATGGCCCCCCCCAAGATCAGGACCAGGATCGATCCAGCGTATCTTCGCAGCATGTGTTTTCTGCCTGTCAAATCTCTCTCCAATGCGGCCTCGGTCTCGGGGTATCATCTGTATAGACGGAATCCTTCTCCGAAAAGTTTGTCCCTGGGACATTTAATCCAAAGATTCCGCAGATGCCCCCTGTCAAGCCGTGAATCCGGTCGAGCGTGGTTTGCCAATTCCAGGCGAGGCGTCTATAATGCGGTCAGCAATGCCGGAAAGGAGACCGACCATGCCCAGAACGAGCCGCTCCATCAGCCTGATCATCGGCTTGAGCCTTATCTTCCTACTCACCGCCTGCCAGGCCCCCACGCAGGAGGAAGAGCGAGGAAATACCCCCGAGGTGTCCCTGCGCCACTTCGACACGGCGCCCGCCCGGGCAGAAGGGATCCGTCTGACCATCCTCTATCCCTCGACGGGATCCCTCAATGCGCTGCGCACTCTGCGGGAAAAGGGCCTCTTCGCAACGGCCGGGATCGAGGTCGTGGGCGTGTTTCACGAGGCGGAGCGCACCGAATACGCCCGCTCGATAGCCATGGTCGAGAACGCCGGCCTGGACTGGGTCCACTTCCACAAGCTGAGCGGCGACCTGAACCGGGACAACCTCTTCGGAAACCATGACCTGTCCGCAGAGTTCCGCGAGATCTTCGAGAAATCGGACGGGATCATATTCTTCGGCGGGGCCGACATCCCTCCCTACCTCTACGGCGAGGAGACCTCACTCCTGACCGGGATCCGCACTCCCTACCGGCACTTCCTGGAACTGTCCTTCGTGTTCCATCTCCTGGGAGGATCCCAGGACGAGGCCTTCACTCCCTTCCTGGACTCGGCCCCGGAATTTCCGGTCCTGGGCATCTGTCTGGGAGAGCAGACCCTGAATGTGGGCACGGGCGGCACCATGGTCCAGGATGTGCCGTCGGAGATCCACGGCGCCGACAGCCTCGAGGATGTCATCGCCCTGGGACAGGACAACTGGCACACCAATCCTTTTGCCCGGCTTTACCCCGAGAAGGGGCTCTTCAGCTACAACCTGCACCCCATCAGGCTGCTGCAGGACGGCCTGTTTGTCCAGGAGTTGGGATTTTCTACCCAAGATACGCCTTACATCATGAGCGCCCATCACCAGGCAGCCGAGAAGCTGGGGCGCGGCCTGTTTCCCATCGCCACTTCCCTGGATGGGAAGGTGGTGGAGGCCATCGCCCACAACAGCTTCCCCCATGTCTTGGGCATCCAGTTCCACCCCGAATTCCCCGTGCTGTATGATCCGGAGGCCCGCTTCAAGATGACCCCGAAGGACACATCGGAGTCCAGCGCGTTCTCCATCCTGGAGGACAATGCTCCCAGCATGGAGTTTCACAAGAAGCTCTGGGCATGGTTTGCCGCGCGCCTGGATGACTACCACACCGCGACGCGCTAGCCGAGAAGGGTCAGGAACACACCGGCAGCGACGGCCGATCCGATCACCCCAGCGACGTTCGGACCCATGGCCGGCATGAGGGGATTGACCCGTCCATCCGTTTCCCGCGCAACGAACTGCTGGACCACCCGCGCCGCCATGGGGACCGCGGACACTCCCGCCGCACCGATGCAGGGATTGATCTTCCTGCCGGGCCTTAGGAACAGATTGAGGAGCTTGGCAAAGGCGATGCCCCCGGCGGTGCTGAAGCTGAAGGCCACAACACCCAGGAGCAAGATGTAGAGCGTCCGGATGTTCAGTATCTTGTCGGCTCCCATGGTCGCCCCCACCGCGAGTCCCAGGAAGATGGTCACGATGTCGATGAGGGAGCCGCCGGCGGTCTTGCGCAGCCTCTCGGTAACTCCGCTCTCCCGGATCAGGTTTCCGAACATGAGCATCCCGATCAGGGGTGCGCTGGAGGGGATCGCCAGGCAGGCCACGACTCCGGTGACCACCGGAAACAGGATAACGGCCGTGCGGGAGATAGGCTTGGCTTGGGGCATGTCGATCGCGCGTTCCTTCCTAGAGGTCATCAGGCGGAGTATGGGAGGCTGGATGACCGGAACGAGCGACATGTAGCTGTAGGCCGCCACGGCGATGGGGCCCAACAGATGCGGTGCGAGCTGGCTGGCAAGGAAGATGGAAGTAGGCCCGTCGGCCCCGCCGATGATGCCGATCGAGGCCGCCTCCTTGAGATCGAAATTCAGGAGATAAGCAGCTCCCAAGGCAGCCACAAAGATCCCCAGCTGGGCCGCCGCCCCGAGCAGGAAAGTGAGGGGCCGGCCCAGGAGCGGACGGAAATCTGTGAGGACCCCCACCCCCAGGAAGATGAGGGGCGGAAGCAGCTCGGTCCGGATGCCCTGGTCATAGATCAGGGCGAGGATGCCGCTGTCATAGGCACCCATCTCCGCCTGGGGGAGGTTGGCCAGGATGGTCCCGAAGCCGATGGGGATGAGCAGCAGGGGCTCGTACTTTTTGGCGATGGCCAGGTAGATCAGGGCCCCGCCCACCAGGAACATCACCCAGTTGCCCCAGGTCAGGTGGGCAAAGCCGGATTGCTGGAGGAGTCTGCTCAATAGGTCCATCGTCAGAGCCTCAGGCCAAGGTCAGGATGGGCTGTGTGGAATCGATCTCATCGCCTATGGCGACATGCACCGCCTTGACGCGGCCGCTCACCGGGGCCAGGATGTCGTGCTGGGCCTTCATGGCCTCGACATTGGCCACCACCTGCCCCTTGGAAACCGTATCCCCCACCTTGACCTTGATATCGGATACATCCACGCTGCCCGCAAATGAGGAGAGGACCGGCGTACCCTGGACCGCGGCAGCGGGGGGAGGCGCGGTCTCAACCGGCTCCCCAGGGGCTGTCTCGGCAGGTGCGACCGTGACCGTGAAGGTGCGGGTCACATTGTTCTCGCTGACCGTGCACACGGTGGTCACCGGCTCGGACAGGACCATCGGCGCAGAGACCGGAGGGGCGGGTGGCGGAGCGGCGGCCTTTTCCTTCTTCTTGAAGGGGATGTCGATGCGGGGCTTCCCTGTCAGGAGGCGGATCCCCTCGTTGAGCTCCATCTTCTTGCCCGGGACCATGGCTGCCAGGACCAGGAACGTATTCTTGTCCGTGACCTCCAGCCCCCGTTCCTCGAGGGCGTCGCGGGCCGCACCGATGTTCTTGGGCGCGGCCTCGAGCGGATCCCCCTCGAACGGAGGGAGGCTCAGCTGCTCCGAAGCGGCCTGCATGACTTCAGGATCCGGGGGCAGTGGTGTGCGGCCAAAATAGCCGAGCACGGACTTCCCGAATCCGGGATCGATCTTTTTCCAGCGCCCGTGGAGCACGTTGTTGAACGCCTGCAGCCAGTACTGCTGGCTGCCGGGAGTCACGCTGGTCCAGGCTCCCCCCGCCTCGACCACCACCGGGAATTCTTCCAGGACCTCGCTGTAACGGTCCAGGATCCCGGCCTTGACCATCATATGGACATTGGGTCCGATGGCGCCGCCGGGCATGGGAAAACCCAGGACCCGGGGATCGGGCGTGGTGGTGGTGGGATTGAACGCATACTCCTGCATGAGTTCCCCCAACAGGTTCTCGATCTCGGGCATTTTGTGGACATCAATGTCCAGAGTGTATCCGGTCCCCTTGAGGGCGTGCGCCAGGGAACGGGCATCCGGCTGCACCGTGCCGCTGGCCATGGGCCGAACGGAGAGGTCCACCCCGTCTGCACCGCCGGCGATGGCGGCCATGTAGCAGGCCACGGCGGTGCTGGCCGTGTCGTGTGTGTGCATCCAGAGGGGCATCTCGGGAGGCATGATCTTTTTCAGTGCCACCGCAGTGTCATAGATGGTCTTGGGATCCGTGGTGCCGCTGGCGTCCTTGAGGCAGAGGCTGTCGATCTGCACGTCGCTCTCCAGGAGGCGCCGGCCGATGTCGAGATAGAACTCCGCCGTGTGCACCTTGTCAGATGCGAAGGGCAGGCCCATAAGCGCGATGCAGGCCTGGTGGTGCATGCCGGCCTTGACGATGGGGTAGCCCGTGTTGACCAGGTTGCGCACATCGTTCATGAAGTCGAAGTTCCGGTCCCAGCTCGTGCCGTGTTCCTTCATCAGTTGGGCCTGCAACTCCAGCCCCTCCCCGGACTGTGTGGTGAGGGTGACACCCGAGACGGATCGCGTCAGGATCTGGAGGTCCACATCGGGTCCGACCGTTTCCCGCATGGTCTTCATGTCCTCGAAGGGATCTTCCCCGAGATAGAAATAGGGGGCCTGGTAGCGTGCCCCTCCCCCGAACTCGAAGTGCCGGATCCCGGCTTCGGCTGAGGCCTGCATGGCCGGGAGGATATCCTGCAGTCTCACCTTTCCTCCGAACGAGCTCTGCAGCCCGTCCCGAAAGGGGGTGAACATGACTCTTATCGTCTTGGCATTGGGTGCAAGGATCATTGTTTCTCCTCGATCTTCGTGACTTTGGTCCCGGGCAGGAAGACCTGCAGGGCGGCAGTGAGGGCCGCCAGCACCGCGGGATCCGTGATCTCTTTGGCCGCGGGAAAGATGCGTATGATCAGGCGCATGAGCACGGCCAGCAGCAGGAGGATTCCAAAGACCCACAGCAGCGCCGCACCACAGATCACAACTAATTCCATAGACTCTATCCCCTCATATATTCATGCAAAGTATTCTCGGTCGATCCCGCAAGCTGTGGCAAGTATAGACCGGCGAAAACGGGGTGTCAAGGAGGCTCAGTCCAACAGGATCAGGCGGCCTCTCGGCACTGGCCGTTCCCGGCCCTCGATATACAGCTCGAGCCCGTCGCCGATCCTGTAGACCCTGCCTGAGGCGATCTCTGTCTCGGGGCCGCCTTCAGGTGGATCCGACAGGATGCGTACGTGCCGCCCGATGATCACGGAGCGATCCCGGTAGAGGCCCAGCAGCTCCCGGGATCGTCCCCGGCAAAGCTTCAGGTAGTTGGCTTCCAGCCTTGCGAGCAGCAGGTGCAGCACAACATCCTGCGAGCAGGAGGCCGCGGTGCAGGATAAAGATGCGGCCAGGGAGGTCACCACCGGAACCTGCGGGCTCGGCTCCACATGGGGCGTGACCTGTATATTCAGCCCGATCCCCAACACCGCGGCCCTCACCACTCCATCCTGACTCTGGATGTGTGTGATGAAGCCGGCCACCTTGGCGGGACCTAAAAGGATGTCATTGACCCACTTGATGCCGGGACGTTTAGACAGCCCGGGCAGGGAGTCCAGGCACTCGACCACAGAGACGGCCGCCAGGACCGGGAAGCCGATCCCCAGGTCCGACAGAGGCCTTTCGGGCCGCCAGTGGATCGTGAGATGGAGGTTTCCAGCCTCGGCCACCCAGGATCGGCCCCGCTGGCCGTGAAATCCCCGGCCGGTTCCGGCCAGGCACACCACACCATGGGGGAGCGCCTCCGGGCTCCCGCCCAGCTCCACGACCAGGTCGAACTGGGAAACGGGAGAGGATGCGACACACAGGGCTGTGAGGCCCCTCGGGCCCTTGGCGTCCCGACCCAGAAACACTGCACGCGTTCCGAACATCCGTGCCGCCAGGTTGCCGAGGGAAGCCGGCCTGAGCGCATCGGGGGGCGGTGCGGGACTCCAGTCGCGGACATGGGGGAACACCTCGCGAGCGAACTCTCTGCTGTCGGTGTAGACGCGCATGAGAGGCCTTCCCTTCTACTCTCCTGTGGCCGTGATCACCCGAACCGCAGCCGGGCGCACCGATACCCTGAAGTCCTCGATCCCTGTCATCACCTCACCGTCGAGCTGGATCGCGAGCGGGCTCCGGTCCGGCACCACACGGAACGCGGTATCCGCGACGATGTCCACCTCCTCCCTATCGACATGACTGCCATCCAGTATCAGGCGGCTGAGGCGCAGGGAATGCCAAAGAGACCGTGTCCGTACGGTGCAGCAGTGGAGCCGCCCGTCGAAGGGAGTAGCCTCGGGAAACAACCGCATCCCGTTGGCATAGAACGGCGTGTTAGCGAACACGATCAAGGAAAAATCCACATCTCTGCGGGAAAGGTCGGTCTCCAGGCTGATCCTGTTCGGCACGGACCGGCTCGTGAAAGCGTGCTGTACGGCAAAGGCACCGGTCAAGGCCTGAACCGGGCTCCCTCCCCGGTTGAGGAAGGGATGACGCTGGCGGGCCCGGGCGATATAGAGGTTGACCTCCACTCCCAATCCCAGGCTCAGGGCCCCCATGAAAAAGATCGGTTCCGCGCGGCCGGGCAGTTCCAGGCAGCCTGCGTCCATCCTCCGGATCCGGCTCGAACGGAGTGCACCGCAGAACCCATCCAGGTCATAGACCTGCAGCCCGCGGGAGATGTCGTTGGCGGAACCGGTTCCTACCATGCCCAGGACGACATCGGAGCCCGAACGGATGACCTCGGTGGCGGCCAGCGTGAAGCTGGTGTCCCCCCCCACGATCGTCAGCGTGGCGTACTCCTGGGCTAGGCGCAGGGACAGCTCTATGAGATGGGCCTCGCTCTGGGAAGTGTACCATCGGAACGGGATGTCAAAATGCTGGAGACGGGCTTCGATCCGGCTCTTGTTCCTCTGAGACCGGCCGCGCCCCGAGGATGGGTTGAAAAGGACGGCGATGGGCTCCATCGTTTGATTATAGCAGAGCCAGATGGATATCGGAACTCGCTCTTGTTCCCGTAAGCTCCTCCTCGCTTCTCTTCGCCCTCTCTTCGGTTGGCCTCGAAACTCTGCCCCATCATCCTGGTCATTCGGTCTATGACCCGATCCAGGAGAGACACGTATCCAGGTCCCTATGGCGCTCAAACATCTCAGCCACCCTCCGGGTCCCCTCAGAGAGAGCGAATACAAGCGGGAGCCTACGATGTCACATCGATCGAGATCCGATATCCTCAATATATGGTTCTCTGTATATCAGAAAAGGACATGAGGAAAATTACAACACTTGACAAATCTTTATATATTACATAGATTATATAGAGAATCGGATAAACCTTTTTTTGGCGGCAAAAATGCGCTAGAATAGGGTACCTGAACCCCCAAGTTTCGGAGGTTCAGGTTCGATCCAATACTAAGGGAGGAACGAAGAGATGAAGAGATTCACAGTTCCCAGAGCAGCACACTGTTCCGAAGGCTGCCATACCGGATCCTGAGTACGATACAAAACTACTCGCAGGATTTAAACAGAGGTACTAGATAAACAAGAGGCCCGCTGTCCTCTTCCTAAACGGGGGGAGTGCAGCGGGTTTTTTGTTTGTTCATCTATTTGTTTGTTTTTTGATTGTTTTGTTTTTGAGAAGTGGGGCCTCAGCCCTCCTGCTCCGATATGCGTTCGATGATCCCGGAAGAGGAGTGGCCGGGCCGATAGGGAACGATGACCACCCGGCCTCCGGCGGCCTCCACTTCGGGTTTGCCCACCACTTCCTCGGGTTTCCAGTCCCCGCCCTTGACCAGCACGTCCGGCACGATCTCTTCGATGAGCCGCAGGGGCGTCTCATCGGAAAATGAGATCACGGCGTCGACACTTTCCAGCGCGGCCAGGATCTCGATCCGCTCTTCCAGGGGAAAAATGGGACGTCCCTCTCCCTTGAGCCTGCGGATGGAGTCATCCTCGTTCACGGCCACGACCAGAATGTCGCCCTGCTGCCGGGCATAGGTCAGCAGGTGGATATGCCCCCCATGCAGCAGGTCGAAACAGCCGTTGGTGAAGACGACCCTGAGGCCTCGGCGCCGCCAGTCCCGGCGGACAACGCACAGCTGTTCCAGCTGAAAGTGTTTAGGTTCGTTCCTGGCCTTCACTGGTGAGCTCCACTGCATGGGGGGGGTCAGTCCATGTAGCCCAGATCGCGGAGCTGCTGCTCGATCTTGTCCCGATCCTGCGGCTCCAGCTCCCGGGTCACCGGGATGTTTTCCAGGGGGTGTGTCTGTTTTCCCCAGCCGATCTTGCCCCAGGCCCGTTCGTGCAGATAATAAAACAACATCTTGGAGGAAGCCTCCACCAGGCCGGCTCCCAGTGTCAAGACCCATTCGCGCGTCAGGACATAGATGATGGTCATGGTGGTGAGGGATGCGATCACGCGCCAGCTGATGGCCTTCAGCACGGTCCGTGTATGAGTCTCTCCCAGTTTGCCTTTCATACTTCTCGACATTTTCGACTCCTGACGCCCGATTCACCTAGGCTGTCCACGCAAATTATTGAGCCTCCGGCTCTTCCCAAGGACCTGCAGACCATGCTCAAGTGATTTTCCTCGCCGGGGGCTTCAGCCGGATATTCTCTGAAAATTCCCAGGTGTGGTCGGGTCGGAAGATGCCGTCGTCCTTGAGCCGGGACGATACCATGAACGAGTACAGGCTCCTGTGGTAGTCAAACGGATACCCGTCCCGTTTGTGGATCGCAACATCCAGGTAGTAAGTGCCGTTCACCAGGTTCATGCGCTCCATCCTGCAGGCGACCCTGCCTTTTCCCTGGGCCTCGATGGCGGCGTAATCCTCCAGCAGCGTATTGGTCCCGTAGACCAGGATCCCCTGCGAGTTGAAGATCCCGATCCCGAAGGCGAAATCCTTGATCCGGGAATAGGCCTCCACATCCAACTCGAGAACCATGCCCTCGTCTGGCGAGAAGACATGTTTTTCCTTGCCATCCAGCCCCTTCAGGCGGACCTTTCTGATCTCGATCTCCCGCTTGCCCCAGCGGTTCTCCCTGCGCTCCTCCGCCTCTGCGAAGTCCTGCTCCAGTTCGATCTCCTGCTGCCGGTGTTCGAACTCGTCCTCTGCCTTTTCCGCCACGTCCTGGAGATAGGCGTCGATGACGCGGCGCGGCTCCCCGATGGTCTGCACGCTCCCGTTCTTCATCCAGGCCACGCGGTCGCAGATCTTCTCCACGGTGCTCAGGTCATGGCTGACGAACAGGATGGTCTTCTTGCGGCGGCGGAAATCATCGATCCGTTCCAGGCACCTGGGAACAAAAGAGGCGTCCCCCACGGCCAGCACCTCGTCCACCAGCAGGACGTCCGGGCTGACGTTGATGGCGATGGAGAAGCCCAGACGCATGTACATACCGGAGGAGTAGGTCTTGACCGGAGCGTCGATGAACTCCTCGAGCTCCGCGAAGCGCACGATGTCGTCGTATTTATCGTGGATCTGCTTCTTGGAGAGACCCAGCATGATGCCGTTGATCGTGATGTTTTCCCGTCCCGTGATCTCGGGATGGAATCCGGCCCCCAGTTCGATGAGAGCAGCCACCTTGCCACGAACCTCGACACGGCCGGAAGTGGGCTTGGCGATGCCCGCCACCACCTTGAGCAGAGTGCTCTTGCCCGAACCGTTCTCACCGATCACGCCGAAGGTGGTGCCGGTTTCGATATCGAAGGAGACATCGTCCAGGGCATGGACCAGCTCATCGGGCCGCAGCGACCGGAACAGATCGCCCTTGAGCAGGGCGCTCTTGAAGGTCTTGAAGCGGTGCTGGGAGGAATACTTCTGATAGATGCGTGTGAGGTTCTCGATCTCGATGGCGATCACTTAGACCTCCTCCGGAAAGGAATCCCGCAGCTTGTCAAAAACGTAATACCCGACGAACAACAGGACCAGAGATACCAGAAAGGTGACGCCCAGGCGTTTCCAACGGATCATCTCTCCGAAGAACACACAGTTCTGATAGCCCCACATGATATGGGTCATGGGATTCAGATCCATCAGCACCTTGAAGGCCTGATGGCTCTGGATGCGCTCCCAGCTGACCGGGTAGATTATGGGGGAGGCGAAAAACCAGAAAGTCAGGAGGTTGGCCAGGATATCCCGGATGTCGCGGAAGTGAACGGTGAGGGCCGAGACCAGGAGGGCCAACCCCAACGTGAACACGTACTGCACGAGGATCACGACGGGCAGGAAAAGCAGGAAGGGCGTGAAGGGCTTTCCCAGGATGGGGATGAAAAGCAGCAGGATCGGCAGCCCGAACAGGAAGTGTACGAAATTGCTGGTGACAGCGACGATGGGCAGGATCTCTGTGGGAAACAGCATCTTCTTGATCAGGTTCCCCTGCGTGAGCAGCACATTGGACGACTCCAGGATCGAGGGCGCGAACCACACCTGCCAGGGGAGGACCCCGCAAAACAGGAAAAGGGCATAGAGGGAGGGTGAATTCTGCATCGCCTCCCAGCGCGCCGGGATGATGTATCCGAAGACAAACGTGTAGATGATCAGGAGGAGCATCGGGTTGATGAAGGACCACAGAAAGCCCAGAACGGTGCCCCGGTACCGGGCCTTGAGCTCGCGGCTCACCAGGCTCTGGATGAGCACCCGGTACTTGTACAGGTCCTTGACCCTAGCTGTCAGGTTGAGCATGTGTTCTCCCGGCAAATATCTCGCGGGCCTCCCGCGTATACTCTCCGTCCTTTCGGAGGAGCACGAGCGGCCTCTCGATCAGGGGCGTTGCCGCTTCAAGCCCAAATTCCGTCAGGAACAGATTGGGTCTCTCCCCGCTGCGCGGCCGCACCGTACGCTCCCGGCGAAGCCCCAGCCCGGAGGCGGCAGCGGCTTCAGAAAATTCGGCTCGCCGGGCTTCCGGAAACACGAAACAAGCCCGCCCGCGGGGGGTCAGCAGTTCCGCCGTCTTGCGCATTATAGCAAAAATATCACATTTTAACTCATGTTTGGCGATGGACTTCTCGATCGAGCCGGAGAGGTTCCCCCGCCCGCGGGCATGGTAGGGAGGATTCGCGAAGATAAGCGAGAAGGCACGCGCGGGGTTGAATGTGACCAGGTCCTGCTGCAGAACGGTGATGCGGTCTTCGAGCCCGTTCAGCCGGACATTCTTCGCTGCCAGTGAAAACAGGGCGGGCTGGAGCTCGAGCGCCGAGATGTGGCGGAAGGGCTTGATGCTCAGAAGGAGCGCAATGATGCCGCTGCCGGTCCCCAGTTCCAGTCCCTCGTCATCCACGCGGGTCTGAATGAAATCCGCCAGCAGGGGGGCATCCAGGGAGAAGCGGTAGCCCTTTCTTTTCTGGAGCACGCGAATTCGCCCGTGATAGAAGCGATCCAGAGTCTCATCGTCAGCCGGATTGAGGTCCATCGGATTCGCCCCGGAGGGGTTCGGTAAAGACCAGCACCAGGTCGGGCCTCACCTCGGCGTAGCCTCCCTCCACGGAGAAGCGTTCTTCCCTGCCCGAGGAACGGTACACAAGCTCGCCGCGGCCCAATGCCAGCATCAAGGGACGGTGTCCGGGGAATATGCCCACGTACCCATCCAGGCTCGGGAGGGTCACCTCCTGGACCTCTTCCTCGGCCAGCAGTTTGTGGGACGTGATGACCCGGAGCCGCAGGGATGTGGGGGGAGGGAGGGCCTCGCTCATTGCGCCTTCAGCTCCTCTGCCTTTTCCACGACATCCTCGATCCCGCCGACCATATAGAACGCCTGTTCCGGCTTGTCGTCGTGCTGCCCGTCCACGATCTCCTTGAATCCACGCACCGTGTCCGCGACGGCCACATACTTGCCTTCTCGCCCGGTGAATTCCCTGGCGACGTTGAAGGGTTGGGAAAAGAACCGCTCGATCTTCCGGGCCCGGGCTACGACCAGCTTGTCCTCCTCGGAGAGTTCCTCCATGCCCAGGATTGTGATGATATCCTGCAGGTCCTTGTAGCGCTGCAGGACCTCCTTGACGTCCCGGGCCACTTGGTAGTGCTCCGGGCCGATGATCCTCGGGTCCAGGATGCGGGAAAAGGAGTCCAGCGGATCCACCGCCGGATAGATCCCCTTCTCGGTCAGGGCGCGGGACAGGTTGGTGGTCGCATCCAGGTGGGAGAAGGTAGTGGCCGGTGCGGGATCGGTGAAGTCGTCGGCCGGGACATATATGGCCTGGACCGAGGTGATGGATCCCTTCTTGGTCGAGGTGATACGCTCCTCCAGCTCTCCCAGTTCGGAGGCGAGGTTCGGCTGGTAACCCACGGCCGAGGGCATGCGCCCCAGCAGGGCCGAGACCTCGGCTCCGGCTTGGACGAAGCGGAAGATGTTGTCGATGAACAGCAGGATGTCCTGGTTCATGACATCCCGGAAATATTCGGCCACGGACAGGGCGGTCAGCCCCACGCGGAGCCGGGCCCCCGGGGGCTCGGTCATCTGCCCGAAGACCAGGGCGGTCTTGTCGATGACCCCCGATTCCTTCATCTCCAGCCACAGGTCATTGCCCTCCCGGGTCCGTTCCCCCACGCCTGCGAACACGGAATACCCCCCGTGCTTCTGGGCCACGTTGTGGATGAGCTCCATGATGATGACCGTCTTGCCGACTCCCGCGCCGCCGAACAGCCCGATCTTGCCGCCCTTGAGGAAGGGCTGGATCAGGTCGATCACCTTGATCCCGGTCTCGAACATCTCGAGCTCGGTGCTCTGGTCTTCCAGGCTGGGGGGCTGGCGGTGGATGGGGTAGCGCAGGTCGGTCTCGATCGGTCCCATGTTATCCACCGGCTCGCCGATGACATTGAGCATCCGGCCCAGTGTGGCCTCCCCCACCGGCACCTGGATGGGAGCATCCTGGTCCACCGCTTTCATGCCTCGAGCCAGGCCATCGGTCGGGTGCATGGACACGCAGCGGACCCGGTCCTCGCCCAGGTGCTGCTCCACCTCGACGATGATGTCGATGGGATTGTCGGTCTCGAAGCCCTCGCTCGTGATGCGGATGGCGTTGTAGATCTCGGGAAGCCCCACCTCCTTGAATTCCACATCCACCACGGGGCCGATCACCTGGACCACACGGCCGACCCTCCCGTTCGATCCGTCTGCGGCTTTGGCCTCAGGTGCCGGGATCTCGGCCTTCTTCGTATCCGTCGCCTCGGGGGATGAACTCTGTTTGGCTTTGTCTTCCATGATGAACTCCGTGTCTATCGGTTTTTAGCCAGGGCTTCCACGGCGGAAATGATCTCCAGCAGTTCTTTGGTGATGGAAGCCTGTCGGATCTTGTTCAGGACCAGCGTCAGGTCACTGATCAGTTCCTCGGCGTTATTGGTGGCGTTATCCATGGCCATCATGCGGGCGGCATGCTCGGCCGCGATGGATTCGTACACACAGTGGCAGACCTGGTCTTCGAAATACAGGGGGAGAAGTGTCCTCAGGAAGGACTCCACACCTGGCTCCCAATCGGACACTTCGGAGCCGGCGGGCGTCTCGTCTGAAGGCTGCAGGGGGAGGAGCGGGGCGATCGTCACACGAGGGGCGAGGATGGACTTGAATTCGTTGTAGGCGATGTAGACCGCATCCGTCCGGTTGAGCACGTAGTCCCGCATCAGTTCCCTGGCCAGGTCCCGGATCTCCTGCTCCTCCAGCTTCTGGACCCGGCCCACGAGGCTGAGGTCGACCCTGTAATCCAGCCGCTTGAAGAACTGGGCCGCCTTCTTCCCCAGCAGGGAGAGCCGGATGTCGCACCGCTCCCTCTTCTCCCGAAGGAACCCATGTGTGCTCTCAAGCAGGTTGGAGTTGAAGGCGCCGGCCAGTCCCTTATCGGACGTGACGACCAGCACCTGGATCTTCTTCTCAGGACGTTTTTCCAGCAGGGGGTGTCCGCTCCTCTGCGCCGCTGCCAGCGCGGCCGCAGCCAGCTCCGGGGAATGGTGCCAATAGGGACGCCCTTCCAGGACTGTCCGCTGTGCCTTTTTGAACTTGGCCGTGGCCACGGACTTCATGGCCTGCGTGATCTGCTGAGTATTGCGCACGCTCTTGATGCGGCGCCTCAGGTCGATCAGGGCGGGCACAGGCTTTACTCCGTCTCTCCGGCGAAGGCCTGATTGAACGCGGTCAGTTCCTGCGCGATGGCCTCGTCCAGCTCGGCGTCGATCTTCTTTTCCACCATGATCTGCTTGAGCACATGGGGCAGCTCCCTTTCGAAGTGGGCGAAGAGCTTCTGTTCATAGTCCTGGATCTGATCCACGGAGAACGCGTCCAGGAAGCCGCGGTTCCCGGCATAGATGATCAAGACCTGTTTCTCGACCGACAGCGATGAGTACTGGTCCTGCTTCAGGATCTCGGTCAGCCGCGCCCCCCGGTCCAGCTGGGCCTGGCTGGCCTTGTCCAGCTCGGTCCCGAACTGGGCGAAGGTCATCAGCTCCCTGTACTGAGCCAGGTCCATCTTCAGCTGCCCCGCCACCTGCTTCATGGCCTTGATCTGGGCATTGCCGCCCACGCGGGAGACTGAGATCCCCACGTTGACGGCCGGCCGGACTCCCTGGTTGAAGAGCTCCGGTTCCAGGTAGATCTGGCCGTCCGTGATGGAGATCACGTTGGTGGGGATGTAGCCGGACACATCCCCGGCCTGGGTCTCGATGATCGGCAGGGCGGTCAGGGACCCGCCCCCGTTCTCCTCGTTGTACTTGGCGGCCCGCTCCAGCAGGCGGGCATGCAGGTAGAAGATGTCGCCGGGGTAGGCCTCCCGCCCCGGCGGCCGCCTCAGCAGCAGCGAGATCTCGCGGTAGGCGGCGGCGTGTTTGGAGAGGTCGTCATACACCAGCAGGGCATGCTGGCCCTTGTCCCGGAAAAACTCGCCGATGGCGCAACCGCTGTAGGGCGCCAGATACTGCAGGGACGAACTGTCGCTCGCCGAGGAGGCCACCACGATGGAATACTCCATGGCCCCGTGGTCCTCCAGCACCTTGAGGATCTGAGCGACGGTGGAGTTTTTCTGCCCGATGGCCACATAGATGCAGATGACGTCCTTGCCCTTCTGGTTGATGATGGTGTCGATCGCTATCGCGGTCTTGCCGGTCTGGCGGTCACCGATGATCAACTCACGCTGGCCTCGGCCGATGGGGATCATGCTGTCGATGGCCTTGAGGCCGGTCTGGAGCGGTTCCCGCACGGGCATCCGTTCCACGACTCCAGGCGCGAGGCGCTCCACCATCATGTGGGCATCGGTCTGGATGGGGCCCTTGCCATCCAGGGGCAGGCCCAATGGGCTCACCACGCGGCCCACCATCCCCTGACCCGAGGGGACCTGCATGATCTTATGCGTGCGTTTGACGATGTCGCCCTCTTTGATCATGTGGCTCTCGCCCAGCAGAACGACCCCCACGCTGTCCTCTTCCAGGTTCAGAGCCAGCCCGAAGACGTCACTGGGAAACTCCAAAAGCTCGTTGGACATGACCCGGTCGAGCCCGTAGACGCGGGCGATGCCATCGCCCACGGAGATCACGGTCCCCATCTCCTTGATATCGATGTCGGTCTCATATCCCTCGATCTGGTGCCGAATGATCTTGCTTATTTCGTCTGCTTTGATTTGCATGGTTCCGTCTACCCTTCTATGATATGGTCCTTAAGCCTTTCCAGGCTGCCCTTCAACGAGACATCGTACTCGAAATTTCCCTTGCGCAGAGTCAGCCCCCCGATGAGGGAGGGATCCTGCCGATACTTCAGGGCCACTGGCCGCTGCTCGATCTTTTCAAGCTTTTCCTGCAGGGCTGTTCTCTGGGCCGGGGTCAGCGGCACGACCGAGAAAACCTCGAGGGTGGAGACCCCGCGGGCCTCGTTCCACAGGTCGGGGAGCAAGGCGATGATCTCGGGCAGGAGGTCGAGCCGGTCCTTTTCCAGGAGCAGCGAGAAAAACCGCCGGGCCTTGGGCTGCAGAGAGAGCCGCTCCATGATATCCTCCGCGATCTTCTGCTTCCGCGAGGGCGGAACGAACGGGGTCAGCAGGACATCCCCCAGCTGCTTATGTTCCGCCATCAGGGTGGAGAGAGAACGCAGTTCTGCGAGCACCAAGGCAAACTCCTCCTCGGTCCGGAGCGAACCCAGCAGCCCCTGACAATAGCGCTTAACCAGAACCTGGCTTTTCATAGAGACTCTCGAGTCTTTCGATGGATCTATCGATGAGCCGCGCCTGGCTCTCTGACGTGAGCCGGGCCCGGATCCTCTCCCGGGCCTGATCGGTGGCCAGCCCCGCAGCATATTCCCGCAGCTCCCGTGTGACACTCTGGGAGATCAGGCCGATCTCCTGTTGAGCCAGCAGTTTAAGCCTTTCGGCTTCCTCCCGGGCACGGCCGATGATACCCTCCTTTTCGGCCTGTCCCCTCTCATCCGCCTCGGACCGGATGCGCTCGATCTCCCCGGTCAGTTCCTCCAGCCGGACCCGGGCCTCGCCCAACCGCGCCTCCGAGGCCTTGCGCGTTTCGTTCGTGTCCTTGATGGATCGCTCGATCTCCCGCCCCCGGCCCTCGAGGAATTTTTTGAGGGGCTTGTACATGAGGAATCCGAGCCCGCCGAACAGGATGACGAAATTCACGACCTTGCCCAGGAACTCCATGGAATTGGATCCGTGAACTTCCTCTTCGCTGGACATGAACATCAGAGTCGGCAGCACCAGCAGGATCAGGAGGAGAGGCCGACGGGGTTTTTTCACGAGAGCAGCTTCTCCTCGATCTTCTCGGCCAGCCGCCCGCTCTCCTTTTCGAGTTCGGACTTGAGGTCCTGGACCTGCTTCTGCAGTTCCTTGCGGGCTTCGTCGACCTGGACCCGGCACTCTTTGGAAACCTCCGCGAGCAGTGCCTCTTTTTCCTTCAGGGCCGCTTTTTCCAGCGAGTCCTGGATCGCATAGGCCGCCGCGCGGGCCTTCTTGACATCGTCTTCGATCTTCTGGAGGCCGTCCGTGTATTCCCGCTCTGCCTGTTCCCCCGCCTCCCGATCCGCTCGGATACCCTCGTCCCGGTCTCGCATGACGCGTCGGATGGGATTGAAGACCGTCTTGGTCAACACCAGGACAAGGATCCAGACGATGGCGAAGACGAGGATTATGCTCGGATCGATCTGCAGCATTTTCTATTTTCTTTTGAGTTCAGGCGTAAAAAAGGGCCAAAAATCAGAAGGAATACTTACCATTTTTCAGATAAAAAAGCAAACGCCCTAACTCAAAGCGCCCTGCGGATCGGGGAACAGCTTTTTGACCTCGCCCACGAGAAAAAGCGATCCGGTGATGACGACCGAACCCCGTTCCCGGGCCAGCTCCAAACCGCGGCTCACGGCTTCCGCGGTGTCCAGCACCAGTTCGAACCTGTCCCGGAAGTGATGGGCCCGCCGTGCGATCTCTTCCGGGGAGGCCGCCCGCGAATAGGGATAGCGCGTGAGTATGATCCGCTCGGCGAGTGGGAAGAGCAACCGGGCCAGGTCCTCGATCTTCTTGTCCTGCATGGTGGCGAAGACCAGGATCACGGGAGGGGCCAGGTGTTCCCGTATATATTCCCGCAGCGCCTCCGCCCCCTCAGGATTGTGGGCCCCATCCAGGACGACTCGGGGTTGTTCGAGAAACGACTCCAGGCGGCCCTCCCAGCGTGTCGTCTGGATCCCCTCGATGATCTTCTCCCTGGAGAGGGGCTGCCACGAACGGCCTAGCTCGAGCGCAGCAGCCAGGGCCACGGCCCCGTTCCTGGCCTGATGCCGGCCGGGTAGCGAGGGAGTGAACACATGGGTCTCCCCTGAGGAAACATAGCGGAATCCGCCGCCAGGGGACGAAGGGTCGGGCTCCAGAGTGCTGTCCGGGCCGAAGACCTGGAGGAAGGGCGCATCCATCTCCACGGCCCGCTCCCGGATCGTCCGGACCGCCTCATCGGGTTCGACACCGCACACCAAGGGCGTGCCGGGCTTGATGATACCGGCCTTCTCGAAGGCGATCTCCGCCAGGGAATCGCCCAGGGAGCTTTGATGCTCCTCGGATATGGTGGTGATGACAGACAATGCGGGTGTCGCGACATTGGTGGCATCGAAGCGGCCTCCCATGCCGACCTCGAGAACCGCCATGTCAACGCGTTCCTCCTCGAAATACATCAAGGCTGCGCATGTGAGAAATTCAAAATGCGTGGGGGGGGAGGCCAGCTTGCCCGCTCCGATCAGCCGTTCGATCTGCGAGCGCAGCCGAGTCAGAACCCTGCTGAACGCCTTGGCCGGAACAGGATTCTCGCCGATCCGGATCCGTTCTTCATAGCGGACCAGGTGGGGCGACGTGTACAGCCCGGCCTTGAGCCCGTGCAGGGTCAGGATGCGGGTCAGCATGGCGCACACCGAACCCTTCCCATTGGAACCGGCCACCAGGACGCTCGGATAGCTGTGATGGGGATTCCCCAGAGACGAGAGGATGGCCCGGACATTGTCCAGCCCGAATTTGATACCCAGGGTCTGGATCTGCTCCAGATAATCCAGGCACTGCCGGTAGTTCATCGCGCCCGGTTGAGAAAGAGATGCAGGGCCCGGATGAGGTACTCGCTGAGTTCCCCTCTCCCCACCACTCCATCCAGCATGCCGTGCTGGAGCAGAAATTCCGAGCGCTGAAATCCCTTGGGCAGTTTTTCTTTGATGGTCTGCTCGATGACGCGGGGCCCGGCGAATCCGATCAGGGCATTGGGTTCGGCGATATTGATGTCCCCCAGCATGGCATAGCTGGCAGTCGTCCCCCCGGTGGTGGGATCGGTCAAGACGGAGATGTAGGGGATGCCGGCCTCTTCGAGCCGGGCGATGGCGGCGCTGGTCTTCATCAACTGCATCAGGGACAGAATACCTTCCTGCATGCGCGCTCCGCCGGAACAGGAGACCACGATGACCGGGAGCTCTTCTTTAAGGGCTCTTTCCAGCGCCCGTGTGATTTTCTCACCCACCACGGATCCCATGCTGCCCCCCATGAAGGCAAACGCCATGGCCGAGATCAACACGGGGATGCCTCCCATGCTGCCTTCGGCATTCAATACGGCGTCCGACAGGGAAGTCTTGGCCTGGTTTTTTCGTATCCGGTCTGAATATTTTTCGGAATCCTCGAATTTCAATGGATCGAGCGGCTGGATGTTCTCATCATACAGCTCGAATTTCCCGTCATCGAAGAGCATGTCCAGCCGCTCGCGAGCAGTGAGCCGGAAATGAAAGCTGCAGGCAGGGCAGACGGACAGGTTGTCGAGGATGTCCTGCTTGTACTGAATGCGCCGGCAGTTATTGCAGCGCGTCCACAGATTGTCCATTTCCAGCCTTGTTCTCCCCAATATCTCTTTTTTCTTTCTATCTAGCTTTCTTTTTTCCTTCTCTTGCCCGCCCCCCCCGTCAGGAAGAGGCCTTTTTCCCCGCAGCCGGCCTTTTTTTCAGGCTCAGCTGGGCGACCATATTCAGGACTGATTCCGGGGAGGGCAGCTCATCCGTAATGTCGATCTCGTCCTGAAGGAGATTCAGAACCGATCCCAGGAGGCGGTTCTTGTCGAACGGCTTCTCGAAGTAATCGGAAGCACCGAACGAACGCAGGGCCTCGTTCTTGTACTGGGGCCCCTTGTACAGGCCTGTGACGATCACGACCGGCACGCTCCCCTTGGTCTCGCTGTAGATCTTCTGGGTGAGGTCGAATCCATGCAGCCGCGGGAGCATGGCTTCCAGCACGATCAGGTCCGGGCGTTCCTGCTTGAACACCTCGTAGGCCTGCAGGCCGTCGGAAGCCTTGACCACACTGAGGTCATTGGCCTTGAACATCTCTTCCAGGCTTTCCAGATTCTTAGCATCATAATCGACAATAAGGATCTTTTTTTTCGACATCGCGACACCGAGCCTCCCCATTGTATGGATTTCCCCCCGGTGTGTCAATTTCCGGAACAGGGTCCTTCATCGACCATGGCTCTCCTCTCACACAGGCCTCTCCGCCACCACTCCCCCCCACTCATTCGGCACGGCGGGGAGAGGAATCGCGAACCGATGTGGACAAGGGGAACACACGGTACCACGAGTATGGCCATTTGGAGGGAGTTGTGATATATTTGCCGGGATGGAAGAGCAAGCCACTCGGGACCTGTCCATTGTCATCCCGGTCTACAACGAAGCCCCGAACCTGGAGGAACTGCACACCCAGATCATGAGTTCCTGCCGGAAACTGGACAAGAACTTCGAGATCATCTTCGTGGACGACGGCAGCCGGGACGAATCCTTTGCCGTGCTGAAGAGGCTCCAGTCAAAGGACTCCACTCCCATTCGGCTCATCCGGCTGCGCAAGAACTTCGGCCAGACCGCGGCCCTGTCCGCCGGCTTCGACCACGCCCGGGGAGAGATCATCATAACACTGGACGCCGACCTCCAGAACGACCCCGAGGACTTCGGACTCCTCCTGGAAAAGATCGAGGAGGGATTCGATCTGGTCAACGGCTGGAGGGTCAAACGCAAGGACAAGTTCCTGACCAAGCGGATCCCGTCCATGCTCGCCAATCGATTGATCTCCTTCATAACCCGCGTGAAGCTGCATGACTACGGCTGCACACTCAAGGCCATGCATAGGGATGTGGCCCGGAACATCAACCTCTATGGGGAGATGCACCGCTTCATCCCGGCCATCGCCAGCCACATGGGCGTAACCATCGCCGAGGTCAAGGTCAATCACAGGCCGCGGCGCCATGGCAAATCCAACTACAACATATTCCGCACCATCCGGGTGGTTTTCGACCTGCTGACCGTGAAGTTCCTCCTCAGCTATTCCACGCGCCCGCTCCAGATCTTCGGGCTGTTCGGACTTGTCAGCGGGCTCATCGGCGGCGGCCTGGGGATCTGGCTCTCCTACCAGAGGCTGTTCCAACAGCAGAGCATCGCCAACCGGCCGCTTCTTCTGCTGGCCATCCTGCTGCTGGTGATCGGATTTCAGTTCATCACGCTGGGGCTGCTGGCCGAGATCATGGTCCGGGCCTACCACGAAACCCTGGAAAAACGCATCTATTACATCAGGGAGGTCCTCGATCCCAACGACGGCCCGTCTTCCGAGTGACCCGCCCATGAACATCCTCATGCTGGCCCCGGAGCCGTTTTTTCAGCCCCGGGGAACGCCCATCAGCGTCTATTTCCGCCTCAAGGCCCTGTCGACCATGGGCCACCGTGTCGATCTCGTCACCTATCACCTGGGCGAAGACCGGGAGTTTGCACAGGTCCGCATCCTGCGGATCCCCGACCTCTTCCGGATCAAGACGATCAAGATCGGCCCCTCCTGGGCCAAGATCCCCCTGGATTCCCTGATGCTCCTCAAGACCATCGGCCGTCTGGCCCGCGGGCGCTATGACCTGGTCTTCTCGCACGAGGAGGCCGCCTTCTTCGGAACCGCACTGGCCCGACTCTGGAGGATCCCGCATGTCTATGACATGCACTCCAGCCTCCCCCAACAGCTGAAAAACTTCGAATTCACCCGCTCCCGCCTTCTGACGGGAATGTTCCGGCGCCTGGAGAATTATGTCCTGAAACGCTCCGCCGGCATCATCGTGATCTGCCCGGACCTCCTCGAACAGGTCCAGAAGGCCGGCCAGGGCGACAAGGCCGTGCTCTTGGAAAACGTGCTGGACTTCGAGTACTCCCGGAGGCCGCCGGAAGAGGCTCGGAGCATGCGCAGCGAATATGCGGACGACGATGAGAAGATCGTCCTCTATGCCGGGAACTTCCAGAACTACCAGGGCATCCCGCTGCTGCTGGAAGCGGCGGCGCAAATGAAGGAAGATCCGGTCCGGTTCCTCCTCGTCGGCGATACGCCGGAGGCGGTCGCCTGCATGCGGGAGAAGGCCACGGGATTGGGGATCGGAGACCGCGTCGCATTCACTGGCCAGGTACCGCCCGACAGGGTTCCCGAGTTTGTCGAGATGGCGGATGCCCTGGTCTCGCCTCGGATCTCCGGCACGAATACTCCGCTCAAGATCTACTCTTTCCTCAAATCGGGAAAGCCGGTCGTGGCGACGGACCTCTGGACGCATACACAGGTCCTGGACCCTGAAATCGCATTCCTGGTTGCACCTGATGCAGAGAGCCTGGCCGCCGGCCTCAGGCAGGCCCTGTTCACGCCGGAAGGCGCAGCACGGGCCGCGCGGGCCGGTGAGATGGCGGCTCGTGAGTACACGTTCTCCCGCTACTCCGAAAAACTGAGCCTCGTCCTGCGCAAGGCAACGCAGGAGAGAGAGGAGGGGGCGAACGGATGAGACAGAGGGCCCTGGTCACGGGTGCCTCCGGCTTCATCGGGAGTCACCTCGTCCAAGAGCTGATCCGACACGGATGGCAGGTCCGCGTCCTTTCCCATAACCGGACCCCGGACTGTCCGCGGGAATGCGAGGTGATCCGGGGAGACATCACGGATCCTACCAGCCTGCGAGAGCCGATGCGGCAGGTGCACACGGTCTTCCACCTGGCTGCCGCACTGGGGGCTGCCCAACTCGATCGGCGGGGATTCGCCCGCGTCAACGTGGAGGGCACGGCCAACCTGCTATCTGCCGCCCGGGAACACGGGGCCGCTCGCTTCATCCACTTCAGCTCCGCGGGTGTCCTGGGCCGTGTGGAGCCCGAAAAGACCGCCGACGAAGACACGGCCTGTCGGCCTCAGGACATCTACGACCAGACCAAGCTGGAGGCGGAGCGGCTGGTCCTGGAGGAGGCGGAGGATGGACCAAGCGTGATCGTGGTGCGCCCGGGATGGGTCTATGGACCGGGGGATCGGCGGACGTTCAAACTCATCGGGGCCATCGCCCGCAGGAGGTTCCTGCTGGTGACCCGGGGCTTGGCCTGGCAAACCCCTGTCCATATTGACGACCTGATCCAGGGAACCCTGCTGTGTGCGGAGAAGGCCTCCGCCGGCTCGCTGTATCACCTGGCCGGGCCGGAAACCCTGACAGTTCGGGAGATCGTGGACGCCATCGCAAATGCCGCGGGGACCCGGATTCCCCGCCTCACACTTCCCCTGTTTCCCGTCAAAGTGGCCGCGTGGAAACTGGACAAGTCCTTCCGTCTGTTCCATCGCGAGGCCCCCCTGACGCCCGGGAAGCTGGCCTTCTTCATCCACCCCAAACCCCTCTCCAGCCGCAAGGCACAGCAGGAGCTTGGCTATGCACCCCCCACCGACTTCCGCACGGGCATGGCGCGCACCATCGCGTGGTACCGCGAGAACGATTGGCTTTAGCGCGCTCCCTTTGATGGCGCCTCAGGCTCTGCCCAATGCGCATCAGTCCCCCTGTTCCTCCTCTGGGAAGCAGGTCTCGCTCCCGTAGGGTCCTTGCGATAAGGGGGGGGATTTGACTTGGGCGGGTCGGGCCGCTAAGATAGGCGGGACATAAATCAGGACAGGTTTACAATAGGCATATGGATAAAGAGAAAGTCGGCCGTTTCTACGACGTCGTGTGGACGGAATACCTGCCGGAATACGAGGAAACAGAAAAACACTGGCGGATCTTCTTCACTCCCGAAGAGGTCCGGGACCGCTCCGTACTCGATGCGGGATGCGGCACAGGCATCTTCAGTGCGATCTTCGCCAACCAGGGAGCGAGCAGGGTCACGGGCATCGATATCAGCAAGGGCAGCCTGGGAACCGCCCGGGGACTCAAGGAAAAATTCGGGCTGGACGCGGCCGAGTTCCTGCAGCAGGACATGCTGGAGCTGCCGTTCGCAGACGCGAGCTTCGACATCGTCTGGGCCTGGGGAACGGTCCATCACACCACAGATCCTTTCCGGGCGATCGATCAGCTCATCCGAGTCTTGAAGCCTGGCGGGGCGCTGCTGCTGGCCGTCTACACCCGGACACGCCTGACCTTCCTGCACGAGATCATACGCAAAATTCTGGTCCGCACGCCCCGGCGGAGCTGGACCTTCCTCTCCAAGGTGATGGCGTTTTTCCTGACCCCCGTGGTCTTCTTCTTCAAGAAACGTGAAAAATCCCGCAAGGGAGAAAAACTGGAGGAGCTCATCCTGGACTGGTACTTCGTCCCCATTCGATCCTACTATCGGCCGGAGGAGATCCAGGAATACCTGGAAGGGAAAGGATTCGCAATCGAAATATTCCTTCCAGCCTCCGGGCGCTTCGACAGCACCTCCAACTTCATATTCAAGGCCCGCAAAGCCTGATTTCCAGGTGCCCGGGCCTGGGTCGCCAGCAGATACATCACTTCAGACTCCCCCATTTATTCTGGATTCGGGTATAATAGGAAAGACATGCACAGCTTCCGACCACTGGCCCTTTGGGGATTCACCGTCCTGATCCTGATGGGATGCGGGGGAGCCTCGGAGCCAGGAACACCCCCTTCGGAGAGGGAGGACGTGTCTCCCCAGGCTTTCACGCAGCCAGGCCGGATCCTGTTCCAGTCCAACGCGGACGGGGACAGCGAGATCTTGCTGCTGACACGGGACGGCGTCCGCCAGCTGACCCACAACGACTGGGAGGACGAATTCCCTGTCTGGTCTCCGGACGGGACCCGCATCGCATTTGCTTCCGACCGGCTCGGGAACTTCGACATCTTCGTCATGGATGCGGACGGCACCGGGGCCGTGGGGGTGACCGGGTCAGACAACGACGAGCGGGAACCGTCCTGGTTCCCGAACGGAGAGAGCCTGGCCTATTCAATAGAAACCAAGAAGCTCCTGCGGCGGAGGAGCGCGCTGCACCGAGTCGACCTCGACACAGGAAAGACCCGGAGGCTGATCCCGGACCACAACGGCGCACACGGGATCCCCCATGTCTCTCCCGATGGCGCACAGGTCGTTTTCACGGGGAAACGCACCATGGGTTGGGACGTGGCGCTGTACGACGGGGAGAGTGGTACGGTCCGGTTCCTGGAGGAGGGCGGCAAGAGCTGCCGGGCCCGCTTCACCAGGGACGGCCTGAAACTGGCGTATGTTTCCGGACGTGCGGACGGGAAGGGGGACATCTGGATGATGGATCCGAGCGGCGAGGGAAAGACCCGCCTGACCTTCCGCGACGAGACCTACGACTATTTCCCCTCCTGGTCTCCTGACGGCCGCTTCGTGGTCTTCAACTCCTCCCGCCAGCACGACCACCGGGGGGACTGGCAGCTCTGGCTGCTGGAGCTGGAGACAGGGGCCACAACCCTCCTCTACGACAGCCCCGGCAGCGACATTTTCCCTGACTGGCGCTGACGCGCGGCCGATTGACTATTCCCCCTGCGGGGGCTATGATAGGCCCCAATGAAAAAGTTCAAGATCAAGCTGCACACCAAAATATTCCTGGGGCTGATCCTCGGCGTCATCGCCGGGCTGGCATTCGGGGATAAGATCCTTTTCGTCAAACCCGTGGGCGACGTCTTCATGAGCCTGATCACCATGATCGTGGTGCCGCTCGTGTTCGTCTCCCTCATGCTGGGAACGGCCAGCATGGGAGACGTCCGCAAGCTGGGGCGCATCGGGGCCAAGACCTCCCTGTATTTTGTCCTCACCACCGTGGTCGCCATCATCGTGGGGCTCCTGCTGGCCAACACCTTCCGGCCCGGAGAAGGGCTCAGCGAAGACGTGAGGGCCGAGCTCTACAAGAACTACGAGACGAGCGCCCAGGACGGCATTCTGCGCATGGAGGAAAAAACCTCCCTGGTCGATGTGCTGGTCCGGATCGTCCCGCGCAATCCTGTGGCCGCCTTTGTCGAAGGCAACATGCTGCAGATCATCTTCATGGCCCTCCTGTTCGGCGTGGTACTGACGATGATCGATACCAGGAAGGCCAAGCTGGTCACCGACCTGCTGGACGGCCTGAACGACATGTTCATCCAGGTCGTCCACGTCGTCATGAAGATCGCGCCCTACGGAGTCTTCGCTCTGAGCGCTGCGGTGGTGGGACAGTTCGGATTCGACATCCTGATGACGCTCATCAAATACTCGGCGGTGGTGATCGGCGGGCTGATCCTCTACACCGTGACCTTCAACAGCCTCACCGTGGGCCTGCTCGGCCGCATGAATCCGATCCTGTTTTTCAAGGCGGTCAAGGAAGCAATCATCATCGCCTTCAGCACGTCCAGTTCCATGGCAACTCTGCCTGTGGCCATGGAAAGCGTGGAACACATCGGCGTGAAAAGGGAGTATTCCAGTTTCATCATCCCCCTCGGCTCGACCGTGAACATGGACGGGACCGCCCTGTATCAGGGTGTGTCCGCGGTCTTCATCGCCCAGATCTACGGGATCCAGCTGGGGCTCACCGGACAGCTCACGATCGTCCTCATGGCGGTCCTGTCTTCCATCGGGGCTGCCGGGGTGCCCATGGCCGGCATCATCGCCCTGGTGCTGATCCTCCAGCAGCTGGGAATCCCCATGGAGGGGGTCGCGCTGATCCTGGGCGTCGAGCGGCTGCTGGATATGGTCCGGACTTCGGTCAACGTTATCGGCAACATGGCCTGCTCCGTGGTCATCCAGGAGCTGGAGGAAAAGAACCGGGCATGAGCGCCTCGATCCGCTACTGGCTCCGCCTGAGCCGCGTTTTCTATCACTACCGCCGGAAATCGACCCGCCTGCCCTATTCCCCCATCCGCCTCTGGGTGGAGCTCAGCAGCATGTGCAACTACCGCTGCATCATGTGCCCCAACAAGGACCTGCCCAAGGCTCAGAAGGGACACATGGACATGGAGCTCTACCGCCGGATCATCGACCAGGCGGAAGGTTCCGTCTTCGACATCAACCTGGCCCACAGGGGAGAGTCCATGCTCCACCCCGGGCTGGTCGAGGCCGTCACCTATGCGCGGGAGCGGGGGCTGTATACGCGACTGCATACGAACGGATCCCTCCTGACCGAGGAACTGGCTCGGGAGATCGTGGCGTCGGGTCTCAACCGGCTGTCCTTTTCCTTCGACGGATACACCCGGGAAACCTACGAGAACATCCGGAAGGGGGGCGACTTCGAGCAGACTCTGGGCAACATCCTCCGCCTGCTGGAGATCAAGCGGGAGACCGGCTCCCGCACTCCGGAAACGGCCATCGAGGTCATCAACTTCGAGAAGCTATCCGCCCCGGAACTTGCACAGGCTAAGCAGCAGTTTCGGGACCGTTTCCGCGGCCTGCCCCTGGACAGCTTCGTCATGAAGGAGCTGCACAACTGGGCGGGAGAGATCGACGCCCGGGACAGGAAGGCCCGCTACAGCGTCTGTCCCTTTCCCTGGAACGCCCTGATCATCTTCTGGGACGGCACGGTTTTTCCCTGCACCCAGGATTTCTTCGGATTTTACCCGGTGGGGAACGCGGGTCAGGAGAGCCTCATATCCCTGTGGAACAGCCCCGCCATGACGGACCTGAGGGGCAAGCTGGCCTCCCAGGATATCTCCGGCCTGGACACGTGCTCCCGCTGCGATCGACCCTGGCGGGAACGGATCCTGGGGGTACCCAAGGAGTATCTCTGGAAATTCCTCTTCAGACGCATGCCCTGACGAGCATGGGAGGACGCGGGGGCGGATCAGACGTCGACTCGATCGCCTGCCGGGCCTCTGGTCTTCTGGACCCTGGCAGGCGTACCCACCGCAACCGAAAGCTCCGGCAGAGACCGCGTAACCACGGAGCCGGCCCCGACCACACTGCCCCTTCCGATGGAGATCCCATCCAAAACGATGGCGCCCGCGGCCAGCCACACATCCTCAGCGATCTTGATCCCACCCTTGGAGAAAGAGGGCTGGAACATGATGGGGGTCGTCACATCCTCAAAGCTGTGGTTGCCTCCAGCTACCAGGTAGCAGCGGCCCGCGAGGAAACAATATTTCCCCAGATGGATCTCGGTCTCTGAGAGCAGGGAGCAGTTGGCCGACAGGTTGCAGTAGTCACCCAGGACGATCGAACCTTCCTTGCAGCTGAGGATCGTATTCCGGCCGATGTAGACGTTCTGGCCGATGAGGATGCCCTGGTTGTCCTCTCCCTTGGCATCCAGCACGGCATGGTCGTCGATAACGGTGTTGTCCCCGATCCGGATCTTGTGCGGATGCCGCAGAGTGATCCCCTGTCCGAACACCACACCCTTGCCCACGGAGCCTAACAGGAAGGGATAGAAGATCCGGCGCAGGGCATAGCCCAGGGCGCCGGGTATCCAGGAAAAGAAGAACACGATCAGTTCGAACTTGCAGAATGCCCAGACACCCTTCTTGCCGATGACCAGGGCCGCATACTTCTGAGAGAACGATTTCCGCTGATCGATCAGCTTCTTCTGGAGGCTGCTCTCGAATTTTTCTTGCATGTGTCTCGATCCCCTCAGTTAGGGCCTGCCGCCGCCCTGACATCAAACGGCAGGCCCCATTATATAAGATTAGCCGGATAATAGACCAGGCTTTTATTCAACACACGGAAACATCAGTCCGTGCCATCGGCCCACTCCGATGGATTGCGGAAGCCACACCCCTCTGGGGTCAGATTGACATATCCCCGGAGATAGGATAAAAGAGGAGGTCGTTGATGAACATGCGTTGGAGACACCTGCTGCCCCTACTGGTACTGCTTCTGGGCGCGGTACTCTATCCGCAATCGACAGGCAGTCAGATCATCGTCAATACGACACACGAAGGCGACCAGACCTCACCGGTCATGGACGCCGACAACTCGGGGAACCACATCGTAGTCTGGATCAGCACACCCCAGGATAACGGCATCGCTGGGATCTATGCCCGCCTGTTCGATTCGGATGGCGATCCGGCTGCGGAGGAATTCAAGGTCAACACCTACTGGGGCCCGCACGGGCACCCCGATGTGGCCATGGGCCCCTTGGGGAATTTTATTGTGGTCTCGGAGAACTACTGGATCGAGGGCCCCGTTTCCAGCGCCGTCATCGCACGGATCTACGACCTGTCGGGCGAACCCCTGGGCCCGGAATTCATAGTCAACCAGCAGACCGACGACTTCCAGGGAGCTCCGGTCGTCGGGATCGATTCCCTGGGACAATTCGTGGTCATCTGGCAGGCCTGGGGGCAGGACGGAGATGGCTTCGGCATCTATGCCCGCCTTTTTGATGGCTTGGGAAATCCCCTGGGGGCGGAATTCCGTGTCAACACCTACATCAGTGGAGACCAGATACAGCCCACCGTGGCCATGGAAGAGACCGGTGAGTTCGTCGTAGTCTGGACCAGTTCCTCTCAGGACGGCGACCAGAGCGGCGTATTTGCGAAGCGCTTCGACCGGACGGGCGATCCTTTGGGCCAGGAATTTCAAGTGAACAGCGCCAGCCTGGGCCGCCAGGAACATCCGGATATCGGCATGGACTCCCTCGGCAACTTCGTGGTGTGCTGGCAGCGGTATGAGCTGGATGAGGAGGAATACGCCGTCTATGCCCGCACCTTCGATCGGACCGCGGAGCTCAAGGGCACCGAGTTCCAGGTGCACGAACCCTCCCCGGACTGGCAGGTTTTCCCTTCCATTGACTGCGACTCTCTGGGAAACTTCTTGATCGCCTGGCAGGATCGCGCTGAAGACGGGGCCGGATTCGACATACTGGCCCGGACCTTTGACACCAACGGACAGGCTCAGGGCCCGGCCTTCCAGGTCAACGCCGCCGGGGCAGGCCGCCAGTACATCCCCGCAACGGTCATGATGGGGCTCACGAACTACTTCCTCTCCTGGCAGAGCCGGGACGAGGAGGGGGCGGCCGAGTGGGACATCGCCTACCGCCCGTACCGCAGCGCGGCCGCGCGGGCATCGGAAGCCCGGAGGCGACTGAAAAGAAACCATGAATATAAGACGATCAAGCATTGTCCTGGCAGCGCTCCTGCCGGCAGCACTCCTGCTGGTGGCGCCGGGACAGGCCTCTGACCCTCCGCTCAAGATCAGGGCAGAGCGCGGATTTCCCTACATCGCCGAGAGCGGGCAGCCGGACCTGGTCTACCAGGACGGACAGGGCCGCATGTTCCTCTCTGCGCGGGAGGGAGCCTCAGGCATCGGGCCCGGCAGGATCACGGCCGTGCGCAGGGATAACCGCAGCCGCCTATGGATCGCCTGGCAGACTGAAGGCCGGGCACAGGGCCAGGTGTTCCTGGGAAAAAGACAAAACGCACAGCTCCAGAAAAAATTCCGGATCTCACGCGGCATCCGCGGATCTCACCATTCCCCCCACTTCGATGTCGATGCCGAGGGACGCGCCTGGGTGGCCTGGGTCAACAGCATCGACGGCGATCACCGCCTGCTCGTGTCTCAGGGAACGCGAGGCAGGCGGCAGGCGATCACTCCCTTGGGGGCGGCGGTATTTTCTCCCCGCATCCTGATCGATGTCCTGGACAGGCCGTGGGTCTTCTGGGTAGGGAAGGGGATGGGGCCGCACGATGCCGTGTTTTTTTCCCGGTGTGACAGGGGGAATTGGACGGATCCGGAACCACTCAGCCGGGGGCCATCCGCCCCCCACTTTCATCCCAGCGCAGCTCTCAATCCCATGGGCTTTCCGGCGGTGGCCTGGTCGGGTTTTGACGGCGAAGACTATGAGCTGTTCTGGACCCAGTGGGAAGACGGCAAGTGGGCAGAGATAGAACAGATGACGGACGACCGCGGGTTTTCGGACGCGCAGCCCTCGCTGATCTGTCATCAACAGGCTTCACTTGTGATCACCTGGACCCGCGCCGGCCCTGAAGGGAACCGGATCCTATGGGCCCAACACCGGGACGGCGGCTGGCTGGCTCCTTCTCCCGCGGCCGGTGCGGGCTCCCACGGCCGCTCCCCTCGGCTCGTTTCGCGGGCGGATCTGCTGGCACTGGCATGGGAAGATGGCCATCAGGTATCGGTCCAGCCCCTCTCCCTGGCCGATGCAGCTCCCCTGCGCCCATCCGCAGGAGAGGACACACTGCTGGTCAACGCCGCCGACCTGGAGAGGAGCTCCTTCGTCACCTTCGGCGACAGCATCACCTACGGCTCGATGAACGGCCCTTTTCAGGGAGTGGGCTACGCGCCCCGGCTCCATGACCTGCTCGGGGACCTCTTCCTTGATCCGGTGGTGATCAACCGTGGGATGCCCGGCGAAAACACCTGGGAAGCTGTGAGCCGCATCGGCCCCGTCCTCACCGAAAACCTGGCCCTCTATCTCCTGCTCATGGAGGGTACCAACGATGTGTCCTGGCTGGACTACTCCCTCAGCACCACAGCCTTCAACCTTCGTCAGATCCTGGTCACGGCCCTCGACATGGGAGTATTTCCCTTCATCTCGACCATCCCACCCAGGGCCGGCAGCCGCTGGAAGCAGATCATCATCAACAGGACAGCCGAGCTGAACGGCCTGATCGAGGACCTGGCAGGGGAGCTCAAGATCATGCTCGTGGACAACGGCGGCGCCTTCCTTGATTTTCCCCCAAGTTCTGGAGGCCACGAGGCCCTCATCTCGGATGACAACCTCCATCCCAACAACCTTGGCTATCAGGTGATGGCCGAGACCTGGTATCAGCAGATCCGGAGACTGCCCTTCCCGCCCGTCTCGCTCGTGGCCGAAAAGCGTTCACAAGACAGGTCCATTCTCCTGACATGGGAGGATGATCCCCGCATCCTGCCGGCCACAGGCCTCTCGAGCTACAGGGTCTACCGCCAGAGGATCGGGAGCAGCATCCTCAGCCCCATCGCGCTGGTCTCCGCGTCCCAGAAAGAGTTCGAGGACAGGAACGCGGTCCTCGAATATGACTTTCTCTACATGCTGAGCTCCCGCACCTCCCGCGCCGTCGAGGGCCCGCTGTCCGATCCTGCCGTTGCGGTACAGCTGGCCCCCTCCCCCCCCCTGAACATCGAGACCGAGTACGTGCTCAACCGGGCCTTCCTGGTCCAGGAGCACATCAACCGGGTCAGCTGGGAGGCCAACCCTGTGAACGAAGGCAGCCATGTCATCGTTTCCTACAACATCTACCGCAAGATCAAGGGCCAGAGTGACGACCTGTTCGAGCTCCTGGCATCGGCCCCGGCAGGACAGAGTGGGTACCAGGACAGGGGCCTGGAAGACAAGGAAACAGCGGAGAGCTATTTCTACGGGATATCCGCCGTGGACAGCGAGGGCCGCGAAAGCGCCATCGCCAAATACTGATTCCCCTTCCACAGCTTGAATTTTCGGGGCCCAGGATGTAAGATGACCCCTTATGAAGATCCTCCTGATCGAGCCTCCTTTCGCCCGCTTCATGGGCTTCTACCGCTTCTTTTTTCCCTTTGCGCTCTCCTCGCTGTCCGCCTACCTCAAGCGGCAGGGCCACGAGGTCCTGATCTATGACGCCGAACACGAAGGGGGGCATCCGGTCGACATGAATTCGACCGACCTTCTTGACGTATTCCCCCGCTACCTGGACGGCTTACAGGAAGCGGAGCACCCCATCTGGCTTGAGGCAGAGGGGGTGATGCGGGAATTCGCTCCCGATCTCATCGGCATCACGTACCTCTCCACCAAGAAGGGTGCGGTGGAGTTCCTGGCCCGCATGGCGAAGCGGCTCTTCCCCGATGTGCCCCTGGTGCTCGGCGGCTCCCACCCCTCGTTCCTCCCCGAATCATCGCTGGAACAGACGGGGGCGGATTTTGTTGTCATGGGCGAGGGGGAGGAGACCTTTTCAGAGCTCCTTCACTTCCTGGCGAAAGAGGACGAGCGCTTCTCCGAGATCCGGGGGCTGGCCTTTCGGGATCCTTCGGGCAGGTTTGTGATCACACCCGCCCGGCCCCTGATCGCCGACCTTGACTCCCTGCCGTTCCCCGATCGGGAATCCCTGCGCCGCGTGGACAGCTACCGGCCCGATGACATGAGCATGATCATGACCAGCCGGGGCTGTCCCTTCGACTGCACCTTCTGCTCGAGCCTCTGGGAACGCCGGGCCAGGTTCCGCTCCATCGACAACATCCTGGCGGAGATCGCCTACTTGAAGGAGCGCTTCGGTATCGAGAATGTCTACTTCAAGGACGACACCTTCACCGTCAACCGCAAATGGCTCCTGGCGTTCTGCGAGGCCCTGAAACAGAAGGACCTGGGAATGAAATGGGAGTGTCTCACTCGGATCGAGCTGGTCGACGAGGAGCTGATCCTGCGCATGCGTGAAGCCGGGATGTTCAACCTCAAGATCGGCATCGAGACTGGCAGCGAACGGCTGCTGAAGGCCACGCACAAGAACATCTCGCTGGCTCAGATCAGAGAAGGGGCCGCGGTGCTGAAGCGCATGGGCCAGAAGTGGTCGGCTTTTTTCATGCTGGGCTACCCGGACGAGACGGAGGAGGAGATGCGAATGAGCCGGGAACTCATCGAGGAGATACGGCCGACCTATGTCTCCATGAGCGTCCTGGTCCCCTATCCGGGATGCGCGACCTATTATGAACTGGAGCGGGACGGGGCCCTGACGGCGGACGCAGACTGGAACCTGTATGATCCCTTCAGCCTGCAAGCCAATGCCAGCCGGATCTTTCCCTTCCCAGAGTTCCAAAAGAAGGTGCGGGAGACCATGGTCTTCGTCGACCGCTACAATTTGCATTCCGAGGCGCTTTCCTCTAAAATTTCAGCAACCAAACAGGCATAGAAAAACCATGACAGCAACCGAGAACAACGGCAAGCGGGTGCTGGTGACCGGCGGGGCCGGCTTCATCGGCAGCCTCCTGGTCAACCGCCTGCTCAAGAGCGGCTACAAGGTCATCATCCTCGACAAGCTGATGTTCGGGGTGGAACCCCTCAAAAATTTTCTCAAGAATCCCAATCCCAACCTGGCGGTGATCGTGGGCGACATCCAGAACGAGGACGATGTCCAGCGGGCCCTGGAGAACGCCGATGCTGTGATCCATCTGGCCGCCATCGTGGGGGATCCGGCCTGTGCAGCGGACTCCGAGCTGGCCGTCAATGTGAACTTCAACGCCACCGTGCGGCTGGCCGACATGTGCAAGAAACGGAAGGTCCGCCGTTTCGTGTTCGCCTCCACCTGCAGCGTGTACGGCATGGGAAAGACCGAGGTCCTCCGGGAGGATTCCGAGGTCAGCCCCATCTCACTCTATGCCGAGACCCGGCTGTACGGAGAACGAGGGATCCTGTCCCTGGCGGACAACAACTTTCGCCCGGTCCTGCTGCGGCTCGGCACCCTCTTCGGCCTCTCCCCCCGGATGCGCTTCGACATCATCATCAACTACCTCACGCAGAAGGCGGTGCGGGAGAAGCAGATCTCCATCTTCGGCGGAGAGCAGTGGCGTCCGCTGCTGCATGTGGCCGATGCGGCACGCGCCTTTCATGTCGCCATGGAAAGCCCGCTCGATAAGGTGGGGAACCAGATCTTCAACGTGGGGATGGCCAACCTCCAGATCAAGGAGATCGGCCGCATCATCCAGGAACAGATCCCCGAGGCCGAGGTCCAGCACCTGAAAAAATTCGAGGACAAGCGCAGCTATAACGTCGCGTTCGACAAGATCAGGGATGCCCTGGATTTCCGGGCGGAGATCTCCATCGAAGAAGGGATCCAGGAGATCCGGTCGGCCCTGATGGACGGGCGCATCTCCGATCCCACGGATAAAATATACTACAACCACTACGCCTGCTGACATGCGCAAGACCTACCTCCAGTTCTCGATCCCCACCATCGCCCAGGCGGAGATCACCGAAGTGGTCAAGGTCCTGAAGAGCGGCTGGCTCACGACCGGGAAGCGCGCCAAGCTGCTGGAGGAACGCTTCGCGGACTACATCGGCTGCAAGCACGCTGTGACCGTGGCCTCGGGCACCGCGGCCCTCTTCCTCTCGCTGAAGGTGGACGGGGTCGGCCCCGGAGACGAGGTGATCACCTCCCCTCTGACGTTCATCTCGACCGCCAATGTCGTGTTTCATCTGGGCGCCAAGCCGGTCTTCGCAGACATAGACGGCGAGACCTTCAACATCGATCCGGAACGGATGGCTGAGGCAGTGACTCCCCGAACCAAGGCGCTGCTCCCGGTTCACTACTCTGGACAGCCCTGCGACATGGGGGCGATCCAGGGAATCGCGCGCAAGCACCGGCTGCGGGTCGTGGAGGATGCCGCCCATGCCATGGGAGCCGAATACCGAGGGGGGCGCAAAGTGGGCAGCATGGGAAACCTCACCTGTTTCAGCATGTTCCCCACCAAGAACATCACCACGGGTGAGGGCGGGATCATCGCCCTGAACGACGGACGCAAGGCCAAGCGGTTGCATCGGCTGCGGCTGCACGGCATGAGCAAGGATGGCTGGAAGCGCTACGCGCGTGAAGGGTCCTGGTATTACGAGGTCCATGAGGCCGGCTACAAGTATAACCTTGCCGACCTCAATGCCGCCCTGGGCCTGGCGCAGCTGACCAAGCTGGATGCGCTGAATCGGAAGCGCGCCAAACTCGTCGAGAGATACAGCCGGAAGTTGGCCACCATCCCTGGGATCCGGACGGTCAAGATGCTTCCGGGAATGAAGAGTTCCTGGCACATCTTCCCTATCCACGTGGATGCCCGGAAACTGGGCATGGATCGTGATGGCCTGGTCGCGGCCCTGTGGAAGCGCAACATCGGCACCAGCGTGCACTTTATACCCCTGCATCTGCAGCCGTTCTACCAGAAGCAGTTCGGGTATAGGAAGGGCGATTTTCCCGTGTCGGAAAAAATATATGCCGGAATCCTCTCGCTGCCGTTATTCCCCCGGATGACCCTGCGGGACGTGGACGATGTGGCGGCAGCCATTCGGGATGCGATACCCTGATATCACCCCCTTTTTCACCTTTGGCGATGATTGACACAAATTGTCAAACCCTGTTTAATATCCTCGAGGAGATGTGAAAATGAAGATCCTGAGGTCAACCATAGCTGTGGTCGGCTTGCTCTGCCTGCTGGCCCCCGGCATCCTTTTTGCACAGGGGCAGATCAATCTGTCCAATTCCAGGCAGTTCGACGAACTGCCCTTTGTCATCGTCCGGCCCAACGGCGAGGTCATCGCGGCCTGGTGTGGAGGCGGTCACTTCAACAAGGGCGGCGCCGTGTTCTACCGCTCCTGGAAGCAGAGCAGCGGCTGGACACCCGTCAGGATCGTGGCCTCTGACACATCCGCCTTCCCGCAGATGGCCCTCGACGCCGAGGGAGATGTGCACATGTCCTATTGGGAGGGAGCCGGTTCGGTGGCCCGGGATATCTACTACCAGAAATACAATGGCAGCTGGGGCAGCCGGCAGCTCGTCTACGATTCCTGGGGATACAATTCAGCCTGGAACCGCTGTGCCGTCGAAGGCAACCGCATCTATATCCTCTGGTGCCACAACTATGCCAAGCCGACGCCTCAGGACGCCGTACTGATCGAGAAGACCGACGGCGGCAACTTCCCCGCCAACTATGTCAACGTCTCCCGCGCCACCAAATCCACCTCGATCCACTGCTGGCTCACGGTCAAGAACGGCAACGTGTACGCGGCCTGGATGGATGACAACCATCAGGAATTCAACTGGAATATCTATTATACCGAACGGATCAACGGGAACTGGAGCAGTGCGCAGCGGGTTGACCCGGGCCCCAACCAGTACGTGCCGGCCCTGGCGGTCGACAGCGGCGGCAACGTACACCTGATCTACTCCCGAAAAGCCGGGCCGGTCTACTACATGCGGAAAAGCCCGGGCGGCAACTGGAGCGGAGCCAAGGAGATCTCAACCGCCAAGACGGATGTCACGACCTTCCAGTTCATGAAGCTGGCCAACGGCATGCTCCATGCGGTCTGGAGGCAGAGGGAAGGGGATGGGCAGTACATCGTCTACGGCAGCGGGACACTGAACGGCCAGTGGGGTGTACCCACGAAGGTCTCACACGCGGGCGGCGGTGAATACCCCGGTCTGGATGTGGGGCCGGACGGCAAGGTGCACGTGGTGTACAGCGACCTGGGCGTGGGCGGAGAACGCGACGTCTTCTATGTCCGCGTCGACCAGGTCACCAGCTTCCCTGTGCCCGCCTTCACAGCCACCCCGAGCCAGGGGCAGCCTCCCTTGGACGTACATTTCAACGCCTCCGCCTCCTATGATCCCGACGGCAATATCAAACGCTACGAATGGGACTTCGGTGACGGCACGTTCGGCCTCGGAGTCGAGAAAGATCACATATACACCAAGACGGGCATGCTCACCGCCAAGCTCACGGTGATCGACAACGAAGATCAGGAATCCTCGCTCACCACGACCATCATGGTGGGCAAGCCCCCCGTCGCCAAGATCCAGGCCAGCCCCACGGCCGGCGCATCCCCCATGAAAGTCCTATTCGACGGCAGCGAGTCTGAGGATTCGGATGGATACATCGCCTCCTACCGCTGGGATTTCGGGGACGGCGGGAGCGCCGAAGGAGTGGAGGCGGAACACACCTATAACACGAATGCGACCTACACGGCCAAGCTCACAGTCAGGGACAACGACGGCCTGGAAGCCTCGGATGCGATCGAGATCGAGGTCTCCACGGGACCCATCGCCCGCATCTCCGCCTCTCCGAAACACGGAGAGGCCCCCCTCAGGGTCAACTTCAACGCCAACAACTCCAAGCCGGCCAAGACGGGCGGCTCCCTGGTCAAATTTGAGTGGGACTTCGGGGACGGCTCCTACGGAGAAGGAAAGTCGGTTAACCACAACTACTCCAAGACCGGATCGTTTGTCGCCACCCTTATCGTCACCGACAGCAAGGGGCAGGGAGATTCGGCGGCCAAGAGTATCAACGTGTATGCCAAGCCCACGGCCCGCTTCACCGCCTCATCCCTGGAGGGCATCGCGCCCCACAAGATCACCTTCGATGCCTCGGGCTCGAACGATGAGGACGGCAAGCTCATCAGCTACAAGTGGACCTTCGGCGACGGCACCTCCGGGACCGGCCAGGTGGCGAGCCACACCTATACCAAGGGTGGAGACTTCGCCATCTGGCTCACCGTAACCGACGACGACGGATGGCAGAACAGCACCAGCAAGGCCGCCACGATCCTCGAGAAGCCCTATCCGCCCAAGAACTTCACGGTGACGAACGTCGCCCACACAGGCCTGTTCTTCTCCAACTATCTCAACATCCTGACCTGGGACAAGCACCCCCTGAACACGGGGAAGATCCGGGTGGTCAAGTACCTGATCTTCAAGAAAAAGAAGGGGACGAACCAGTTCATCTACCAGGCGACAGTGGCACCCGACGTCTTCAAGTGGCAGGACAACAGCCTGACCGATGAAGCCGACATGAAGAGCTACATCTATGCCATCCGTGGTGTCGATGGTGATGGCCGCGAAAGCGACATGAAGCAGAAGGATTCGGGAAACTAAGCCCGGGCAGCCTCAGTTTCCGCGGCTCCGGAAAAGATTCCGGAGCAGTGCCAGCCCATTGAGAACCAGCAGCTTCCACTGATATAGGGACCGGGCCTGCGTGGCCAGGCGCCAGATATACCTTGGCCGAAAATAGAAACTCAGGATGGCCCGCTTCCGCCATTTCCAGGCCTGTTCCTTGGAAAACTGCGGTGTCTCCATGACCGGATAGGCATCCGAAGAATCGAATACCATCCCCTCGTCGGCTATATAGCCCTGGGCCAGGGCGCGTTCCCGGAGCGGAGTCCCGAGCACAGGCACGGCGATGTTGAAGGAGGCGATGTCGCAGTCCAGTTCCTTGGCGAACGCGACGGTCTTTCGGGCCGTCTCATCGGTCTCTCCCGGCAGGCCTATGATGAAATGCCCCAGGGTTCGGATTCCGAGCCGGCGGCACAGAGAAAATGCCTGTCGCATCTGGTCCTTTGTCACTCCCTTGGAGTACTCCCTGAGCAGAGCCTCATCCCCGCTCTCCACTCCCAGCAGCAGCGTGTGGCAGCCCGCATCCCCCATCCAGGTGAGCAGTTCCTCGTCCAGGGTGCCCGCACGTGAGGAGCAAACCCACGACAGGTCGAGGCATTCCTCGACCATCCGCCGGCAGAGCTCCAACACATTCTTGCGCCGCACCTCGAACGTGAAGTCCATGAAGAAGACTTCCTTGATACCCAGGGACACGATGTGGCGCAGCTCAGCGAGGATGTTGTCCACCGAACGGTACTTGTAGCCCAGCGTGGAGGCGATGCAGAAGGAACACTGGAACGGGCATCCGAACGAGGCCTGGACCGTTGTGAAAGGAAAACGTTTCCCCTGGACCAGCAGGTATTTGTGGAGCGGAAATTTCTCGTGCCGGGGAACGGGGAAGGCAAACTCCCCCCCGGAGGGCGGCACGCGGCAGACCTCGATCCGGCCCTCCCGACGGAAAGCGAGTGCCGACAGCTCGGAGAACCGGCCCTCGAGAAAATACCGCACATCGGGGGTGGTGTAGTCCAGCAGCACCGCGTCGAGAAAGGGATAGCGCTCCAGGAACTCTTCGGCCTGATACAGGAGGATGTCCCCGTTCCCGATCAGCAGCGGAGACGGTGATCCGTTCTTTATCCGGGCCAGGAAGGCGAAATCCTGCTGCCAGGAGGCGGTCCCGGTCAGGAAGAGCACCGCCGTGTATCCGCCCTGCCGGATCCTCCCCAGACACTCCTCCACGCCGAGCTTCTCCACGATGGCATCCAGGATATCCACCTCATAGGCTTCGCCCAGGATGCCGCTCTGTATCAGGAGGTCGATGGAGGGCCAGTAGTAATTGGCCTTGGACACATTGCTGCAGTAGAGGTCTCTCTGGTAGAGCTTGTCCCCGGGCGGATTGAGGAGCAGGATCTTTTCCAAGCGGCCTCTCTCACTATTTGCGGTAGAAGAACCTATATTTCACCAGCGCGGACAGACAGGAGAAGAAATCGCTCCAGTGAACCTTCTTCCCGGTGTCCCTGCGGCGGGGGATGTACTCGACCGGGACCTCATAGATCCGGTATCCGTGCCTCAGGAACTTGGCCGTGATCTCGATGGTCGAGCCCCAGCGGTCCGACTGGATGTCCAGCTCACGGAAGACCTCGGTCTTAGTCACCTGGAACATGGTCAGCACATCGGTCAGGCTGGCCCTGAACAGGAGCTCCGTCAGCTTGGTGAGGATGACATTTCCGAGGTAGGCCATGAACCCCATGCCCGCGATGAATCCCTTGCCCAGGAAGCGGGAGCCGAAGACCACCTTTTGCTCCCCGTCCAGGATCGGCTGGATGAGTCGGGGGAAGTTGCAGGGGTCCAGCTCCAGGTCGGCATCCTGGAAGATGGTTATGAGGCCTGATGCCTGGGACAGCCCGGTCTTGAGCGCGGCCCCGCGGCCCATATTCTGGGGATGCGTAACGATGCGGATCTCCGCATCGCCCTCGAGGCCTTCGAGGAGGCGGGGCGTGCTGTCTGTGGAGGCATCGTCGATGATGATGATCTCCTTGTCGATGTCAACGGCCCGAACCTTTTCCACGATCTTGAGGATGGTCTCCTCTTCGTTGTATACGGGGATGATAACGGTCAGTGTTTTCATGTCAACCTGTGATCATGCGGATGGCGATGCGCGCCTTCCGCACCAGCTCCTTGAATGACCGGACCTGCCGGAGCTGGCTCCATATATAGGAGGGCCGGTAGTAATAACTCAAGTGGACCTTCCTCTGCCATTTTTCCAGCTCCTCATGGGTGAAGTTCTCGGTCCACCACTGTGCGACAAAATCCTCCGTGGGAGATGCGGAAAATTCCCGCCAGTAGTCGCCCTTCAGGATGCCCTTGGCGATGCCCTCCTCATAGGACTGGGTTGCCGGGAAGGGTGTGAAGATCAGGAACTGGGCAAAATCGGGCCTCAGCTCCTTCGCCAGCTCCAGGCTTTTCTTGATCTCGACCTCGGTCTCTCCAGGCATCCCCAGCATGAAATAGGCGAAGGTCACCATCCCGGCTTTCCGGGCCATGGGGTAGGCGGCCCGGATCTGCTCCAGAGTGATGCCCTTCTGGATGTTCTCCAGCACGCCCGGATCCCCGCTCTCCACTCCAAACCGGATCCGGTTGCAGCCCGCCTCGGCAAGCCGGTCCAGGAGTTCCTGATCGACCGTGTCCACGCGGGCCCTCAGGTCCATGGTGATCTTCAGCCCTCTTTCCAGGATCAGGTCCGCTATGGCCAGGGCCCTCTTCTTGTTTATGGTAAAAGTGTCGTCGATGATGTCAAAATCCGTGATCCCACGGGCGTAACATGCCTCGATCTCATCGACAACGTTCTCGGGGGACCGCATGCGGCAGGCCTTGCCGTCCTTGTTGGTGCAGAACGTGCATTTGAAGGGACAGCCGCGCGTGGTCACGAGGCTGGTCATCGTGACCTTGCTGTCGCCGAGGACGTTGTAGTACTTCTCCGTGGGGAGCAGGTCGCGGTCCGGGAAGGGAAGGCTGTCGAGATCCTGGATGAAGCCGCGTGCGGGATTGATGACGATGCGGCCGTCCTGCTTGAATCCCACGCCGGCGATCCCTTCCAGGGACCTGCCCTCCTCCAGGGCCGGCAGCAGGTCCGCGAAGGTGTGCTCACCCTCCCCCATGACGATGGAGTCGATGTCGGGCTGGGAGGCTATCTCCTCGGGATAAATGGAGGGATGGGCCCCGCCGATCACCACATGGATCCCGGGATCGATCTTTTTGACGATCCGCGCGACCTTGAGCGAGTCGAGCAGCAGAAAGGTCATGCTGCTGATGCCCACCACATCCGGCCTGTTCTCCTGGATGTGCCGCTCGATCTGGGCATAATCCATCCGCTCGACCTGGGTGTCCAGCACTTCGATCGGGAAGCGGTCGCCGTGGGCCTGAGTGACCCCCGCGGCCACGTAGAGGAGGCCCATGGGGGGATAGAATCCCATTTCCTCGGTCAGCGCCTCGGGAGCGAAGGTCTGGACCAGGTTCTCAGCAGGGGGATTGATCAGGAGGATTTTCATGGGATGCAGGCCTCAAATGTGTTCCTTAAAACGTCAGTCCACTATAAAGAATGCGCCTGTTTTTGTCAAACAACGGATAAGGGCGGGCCCTCGTTTTCACCCTGCCCGTTTGACGAACCGGACGGTCCAGACCGAGCGGCAGTCCACAAAGGTGACCTCCACCTCCGCCGGGTCGGCCAGGCCGGCGACCTGTCTCCGGGTGAAGAAATAAACATCCAGGCGCTTTTTCAGGAACCAGGCCTTGCGGAAGAATGTGGCGGGAACCCATTTCTTGGGGAAGGTGGCGATGACGTCCGTCTCCACCAGGGAGAGGAGCTTCCCCAGCACCTCCGACTGTTTTTCGGGCCGGATGTAATCGAAGAAGCCTATGGCCAGGCAGGTGCGGTACGGCCCCTGTCCGGGCTCGTGCCCCATGATATCCCCAACCTGGAACCGGCAGTTTTCCGCAACGCCCGCCTCCTCCGCATTTTTTCCAGCCATGTCGACCATGACCTGGGAGACATCCACACCCACGGCCATCCCCCCGCGCCGTGCGATCTCGATCGAATAGATCCCCGAGCCGCAGCCCGCATCCAGGATCGTCCGACCCTGAGTGTTTCCCAGGAACTCCAGGGTTTTCTCGAACCGGCAGGCCATGGCCGGCTTGCGGAAGACATGATGAGCGATCTTACCCACCAGCCCTCCGGTATCGGCTTCTTCCCGGTAATACGAATCGAACCGACGGGCGATACGCTCGAAGTACTGCTTTACATCCTCTTCCTGGGTGATGCGTGATTTTTTTTCTGCCATGTCAACCTTCCGGGGTCGTTCCCCCAAGCGTGTTTTCTATGAACCGTTCATACACCTCGGAGATATACACGAAGTCATAGCCCCGATCTCGGAAAAATTCCAGCGTCTCCCGAAGGTACGGCAGGCCCTGATCGTGGTTCCTGCCATAGACCCACCTCCAGAACCCCGGCATCCTGGACAGGGCATCTTTGTCGGTGAAAAAATCGTGGAGGTGAGATCCGAAAATCACGGTCTCCGGAAGGCGTGACCGGCGCAGCAGCGCGAAGTAGGCGCGCCGCCCCAGCAGCTTGATGTAGGAGAGAGAGAGCATGATCCGCAGGGCTGAGACCGGGGTGTTCGGGATCTCGACCATGTTTGTGTCTTTTACACGATGGACACTGGAGCGCCGGAATAGGTATTTGAAGGGATTGGGATAATACGAGGGAAATATGCTGGAATCGAACCCGAATCCGTGCTTCTCCAGGTTCCGGATCCCCTCCGGGCTGATCCTCCCGTCCGGCGCGCGGTAGCCAAGGGGAGGGGCCTCGAAGCGCCGCAGATGGGCATCTCGACACAGCCGGATCTCATCCTCTGAATCCGTGGCCGCGGGATCGTGGGAGTAGCTGTGACAGTGGAACTCGGCGCCGCGACGCTCGAACAGCTCGATCACTTCCGGGAACTTCTCCAGCAGCTCTCCCACCACGAACGCAGAGAGCTTCACGCCCATCTCCTGCAGCAGATCCAGGAGCTGGCCGATCCTCTCCGGCCGCTGAAAAAGGCTGTATTCGTCCTGCAGGGCACCGCTGAAATCCGCTTCCAGATCCAGGGTCATGCAGAAGAGGCGTCTCGAGGCGTTCATGGCTGAAGTGTAGGGGAGAATATACCATGCCTCCTCGGGATAAGCAATCCGGCACCGGGCCCGCGGCTGAACAACCGGATTGACTCGTCACGGCAGTTGGTGTAGAAAAGCAGTGAAAGAAAACGCTCATGACGCGACCCAAGAGTTCCCTCATCATCCTTTTGTTTCTGTTTGTGGTGCTGTTTGGCCTGCGCTTCATCCACTTGGGCGCAGATCCCCCTGATGACTGGACCAGGACCAGCCTGGGATACATGTCGGACCCGGGGGGCTACGCCCACAATTCACGCAATCAGGTGCTGTTCGGGAGCTGGGAGACAGACAACTGGAACCGGATGTACGCCAGTTTCGTCCCCCACATCCTGAACTATGTCATCTTCGCTCTGTTCGGCCAGGGCGTCGCGCAGATGAACGCCGTACCCGCTCTCTTCAGCTGCCTGCTTCTGGTATTCATTTTCCTGATCCTGCAGAGGACATATGACCGCACCTTCGCCCTGCTCGGGACGGCGCTCCTGGGATTCAATTACATCTTTACCGTATTCAGCCAGGTGGCGGTGCGGGCCATGCCCATGATGTTCTTCGTGGTCCTGGCCCTCTTTTTCCTGAACCGTCGCGATTATCCGGAAAAACTCGACCTGTTCCTGGCTGGGGCCATGTGCTTCCTGGCCTTCATGTCCAAGGGAACGCTGCTGCACGTGCTGCCGGCCGTTTTCCTGGGAGCGGTGGTATTCGTCTTCTTCCAGCACTCCGCCCGGCTGCGACCGGCGATCTCCTCCGGCCTGTTCTTTCTGTTGGGCTTCCTGGCGGTCCTGGGGATCTGGCTCCTCCTGATCTATCTCCCTCACATCGAGGACTTCCAGGACTTCGCCGCCTCCAACCTGTTCTGGCTGACACATGGATATCGAGATCTGCTGGAGATGTTCTGGATGCGCCCCCTCCTCTTCCTCATGGACGCTCCGCTCCTCACCGTGCTCTCCTCGCTGGCCCTCCTGGGCCTGGCTTACAGGGCCGTGACCGCGCCGCGGGAGGTCTCAGTCGTGAGCTGGGTGAGCGGATTCTGGGTCGTCTCCAACACCGTGTATTTTTCGATGATACAGTACCGGGCCGCGAGGCACCTGATGCCCGTCATCCTCCCCATCGTCCTGCTGACCGTGGGATTCCTGTTCGAACTCCGGCGTTCGGGAAGGCTGGCGCGGCCGAGGAGGCGCCCCCTCCTCTTCCTCGTGTTCCTCTTTTTCTGGCTGCTCTACGGCATGAGCGGCCTGATCATCCTCGTGTCCCGCCCGGTGGGAGCGGCGGCCTGGTCGCGTCGGTCCCTGCAGCTCCTGGCTCTGTCCGCCCTAGGGACCGGGATCGTCTATCTGGGCATGCGGTTCTGGCCGCGCCGCGCGGCCCTGAGTCTCCCCCAGGCAGCCCGGCATGCCCTCGTCGGATTCCTGGTCCTGCTCTCAGTGACGCTCAGCCTTTATTCCTGGTCCCGCTGGGCCCTCGCCCCCCCCCAGGACCGGCGTCAGATCTCCCAGGACCTGGGCAAGGCGTTCCACCACATCCGGTTGGCCGGGCTGGTGTCCATGGTCATGTGCCTGGAGAACAGCCACGAGGCGCACGCGTATTCCAGCGGATACATCAACAAGGGGCGGGACTTTCTCGATAGGTACCGCATCACTCACGCGCTCCTTTCGGCCCACGCCGAAGAGATCTTCGACTATCAGAAGGACTTCCCCCAGCACATGCAGAATGCGCGCGTCCTGGCTCGCTATCCGATCTGGAACACCTATCTGATGCTGTACGACCTGTACCCCAAACCGGGAGATCCCGGGGATGAAGGGGATGTGTGGGAAGGGGAGACCTTCTTCGGGGAAAACGGACTGCCCCGGTTCGATCCGGGGGCTTCGGGCAGGCTGGCCTTCGCGGCCGAGAAGCACCCCGACGGCTCCCTCCTCCAGCTGTCTCTGGAGCGGATCCCGGCCGGCGACTACACCTTCGTGTTCCGGCTCAAGCTCGGGGGCGAAGTCCCCGCCGGCGAGAGGGTGGTGCGGCTGGATGTGAAAAGTGAGGAACGACAGCGCGCATACAGCCAGGTTGACCTCTACGGCCGCGACTTCTCTCCGAGAACTGAATACCAGGAATTTGACCTGCATCTATCACAGGGCTCGCCCCGCCAGCTCACTCTGAGGCTCTTCTCCACGGGGAAGGGCGAGGTCTGGTTCGATTCGGTGTCGTTGCGCAGACAGGGCAAATAAATAAAAAAAACCCGGCATTTCTGCCGGGCTTTACCTCTTTTAATCTATCTCTCTTACTTTCTCACCTTGTGGATATCCCCGACGGAGGCCTGAGCCGTCCCGCCGGAACTTCCCGCCAGCTGGGATGAGAAGACGCTCTCGTTGCCCTGGTCGTCCACCGAAGTCACCGCGTATTCATAGTTGGCGGTGTCGTCGATCCCGCTGAATCCCGCATCGTTGAATTGATAGGTGGAACCGGTGACCTGGCCCTGCTGCGTGTACTGGGAATCATCCCCGCCCAAGGGCTTGCGGTAGATGCGGTAGGAGGCCACGGGGAAGAGGCCTTCGTTCTCCGGATTGGCGCTCCAGGTGACCATGTTGATGTATTCGGTGTAGAACCCGGCCCGGTTGGTGGCGGCCTGGTTCTTCACGTTGACGGGAGGAAGCGGTCGGTCCAGGATCTTGATCAGCTGCATGGTGGTCCCGGTGTAGCCGTCGTCGTCGGTCACGGTGAAGATGGCGGTGAAGATCCCCGGCGAACCGTAAACATGATCATGCTGGGGGGAGCCGCCCGTGAGCCCGTCGCCGAAGTCCCAGCGGTTGTTGGCGATCTCCCCGTCCTCATCATAGGAGTCGCGCCCATCGAAATGGACCGTCAAGGGAGGCACGCCCACCACGGGATCGGCGGTGAAGATGGCCACCGGAGGCTGGAACACATCGATCACCTGCATGGAGGTGCCGGTCCGGCCTTCGTTGTCGGTGACGGTCAGAACGACCTCAAAGTCACCGCCGTTCGGGTAGTAATGCTGGACGATCAGTCCGTTGTCGCCCGTTCCGTCCCCGAAATCCCAGGTGTAGTCCTCGATTTGGCCGTCGAAGTCCTCGGATGGGGAAGCGTCAAAGATAACGGTCAATGGCCGCATGCCCGTCGGGGGTGTGGCGATGAAGGCGGCCTGGGGATCACCCGTATGGGCCGTGATGACCACCGTATCCGCCGCCGTCCTCAGGTCGTCGTCGATGATCGTGAGCGTTGCGGTATAGGTGCCGGCGGTCTTGTAGGTATAGGAGACCTTTTTTCCGTTGGCCGTGGAACCGTCGCCGAAGCTCCAGTTGTAATCTTCGATCTTACCGTCCGCATCGGAGGAGTCACTGCCGTCGAAGGTGACGGTCAGGGGGGTCAGTCCGCCGGTCGGATTCGCCTTGGCTACGGCCGTGGGCGGATCGCCGGGCAGCACGACCTTGGTGTAGTAGACCTGGCGGGGATGGTCCGGGTCGCCGTCGCTGAAGACCACATGGGCATTTCCCTGCTCGTCCACATCGATCCCGGGATATCCTGGGAACTGTCCGTCAGCGATCTTGGTCGGCTTGGTCCAGTTTCCGTCGATCAGGGCCCGGGCGTAATACACGTCCTGCGCCTGCCGGAATACGGTGTGCATGAGCCCGGCCTTGATGACCAGCACGGCGAACATGTTCTGATCCGTCGACCCGTCGGTGATCGCCTTGGGATTGGACCAGGTTTCCCCGGTCTTCTTTGTGTACAACATGGGATTCCCCTTGTGCGAGAAAAGCACGTGGACATCGCCGTTTTCGTCCATGGCGATGGCGGGGTAGTACTGCTTCTGGTTGGAGGGGAAGAGCCAGACGGGGGTTCCGAAGCTCCAGGCCCCGGTATTCGGGTTGCGCGTGCCGCTGTTGTAATAGAGGCCCCACTGGTTTTCCTTGTGATTGTCATCCATCCAGACGGCATGGATCTTGCCATCCCCGTAGGCGATGTCCCCGTGGATGGAAACCAAATTCGGGGAGTCGGAGATGGTCAGCCGACTGCGCTGATCCACGGGCCACTCCCCGTCGAAATCATTCTCGACCATGCAGAAGTCCATGGCGGCTACCGTGGTCCCATAGTTGTGGGACCAGCAGATGAACACCTTCTCCAAGATGGGGTCGACCTCGATGCGCGGCCAGGTGGAGTTGGCTCCCGGGCTCGAATAGGCCATCTTCTTGGCCTTCCACGCGTATTTTTCGATATCGAACTTTGCATACCAGATGTCGCGGTGGGATGAGGAACTCCCGTCGTGATAGGCCAGGTGCAGGTTGCCTTCGGCATCCGCGGCCAGCTGCGGGTAAGCGGAGGACCGAAAGCGGTCCACGGCCTTCAGCTGGTTGGTCCATTGCCCGGTCCTGGGATCCAGGATCTTGTAGTACATGATGAAGTCGGTGTTGAAGTGATGCCCCTCACCGTACATGACCATGATGTTGCCGTCTTTCATGACCTTGATGTAGGGGAGTTCCGCCATGCCGCCTGTCGTGTCGTTGACCTGCTCGACCTGAGCGGACAGGTGGACGGAGATCAGGCTCAAAACGAGGATGGACAGGGCTATAGTCCGAAATGCTGCTTTCATACGTGTCCTCCAAATATTAGTCAAAATCTCGGTAGTGATAAAACATGACAAGATAGCAAGAACAGGCCTTTTTGTCAACTCGAGGGAAACTGCCGCAGGCCACTCGAATCCGCCCGGATGTTCAGCAGAATGAGGACGTTAATCGAGGGAGGCACAACTCGCGGTCTCACCGTGACTTGTTAGCTTGTGACATCACCTCGGATTGGGAGTGGTAAATCGACACAGATGACAGGATCTGTCAAAGAGGTCACGGCGGTTCCTCGTGCCGATTGACCACGTCTCCGGGCTGTGATATACAGGGAAAACCATGTCCCAAAGCGGCACAATAGAAAGAGAACAGGCGGCCGGCGGAGGCAAATATCCTCAGCCCAAGCCTCAGAGGAGGAAGAAAGCCGCCCTGAACGCTGTGGTCCTGATCATCAGCCTGGCGGGGGCGATCCTCGTGGCCGAGTTCTTCGCGGCGCGTGTCCTCTCCCGGCCCGCCCCACGCACGGTCGAGGCCCATTTCCGGCAGCCCAAGCTGATCTACAACTCCCTTGGATTCCGAGACTTCGAGTATCCCGAGCAGAAACTCCCCCGGCAGTTCCGGATCTTCGCCGTGGGCGATTCCTTCACCCAGGGCGGGGGTGTCAACTTCGACGACACCTATCCCAAGAAGCTGGAGCGGTATCTCAACTACATGGGAAACATCGAAAGGATCACCTATCAGGTCCTGAACCTGGGTGTGCCCGGACGATCGACCAACCAGGAGGTCGAACTGATCAAGGAACAGGCGGCACGGTTCGATCCCGATCTCATCATCCTGGGCTACTGCCTTAATGATGCCGAGAACCGCGGGGGTATGCCCGAGGTCAATGCCATACGGGACAAGCTCACGGTCCAACACTTCGAGAAGGGAACCGGCCTGGCAGGATTCCTCTATGACCGCTCCGCCCTGTATCGATTGGTCTCGCACAGGATGTTCAACCTCCGGACGTACCGCGGTCAGATCAAGTACTATCAATGGCTCTACCGGGAAGACTATTCCGGATGGCAGCTGACCCGAAGTGCCCTGCAGGAGCTGGGGGAGTTTTCCAGTGCTGAGGGGATCCCTGTGATCGTGATGATCTTTCCTCTCTTCTCCTTCGGCCTGGATGAGACCTACCCCTTCGCGGACATCCACCTCCAGCTGCATGAGGCCCTGGACACAGCCCGGCTGAGCTGGATCGATCTCTTCGATGTCTATGGCGGCCTCGACCGGAACATCCTCGAGGCGGTCCCCTTTGACGACGCGCACCCCAGCGACACCGCACACCGAATCGCGGCCGAGATCCTCTGGCGGCACCTGATCTCAGAGAAGCTCGTGCCAAGCGAGAGAGACCTCCAATTTCCCAAAAAGGGGCGCAACGTCCCGACTCCCTTCGTGGGGAATTATTTCGGCAAAGGCCGATTCTTCCGCAAGCAGGATCACCCCTGAGCCGCGCCCGGCTTCATTGACAACCTGGAGGACTTCCCCTAAAATCCGCATATGAAAAAGTTTGTCTTCGCCTTACTGGGGATCCTGCTGATCGGCAGCGCCGGCACCATCCTCTTCCTATCCCTTCAGCCGTCCGCCGGGCCGGTCATCGTCATCGGGCTGGACGGGGCGGACTGGAATATCATGGATCCGTTGTTCGAGCAGGGAAAACTGCCCAACCTGCGCGCGCTTAGAGACGAGGGGACCTGGGGGGTGCTCGAGACCTTCCGCCCAACCAAGTCCCCGGTGGTATGGACATCCATCGCCACAGGCAAGACCATGCTCAAACATGGTGTCCTGGACTTCAAGTTCGTCGACGAGAACAACATCGACATCCCCTATTCCGTGGACGATATCCGCGTTAAGTTTGTCTGGGAGATCCTCAGCGACAATGGATTCAAGGCCGGCGTGACCAACTGGTTCTGCACGTTCCCGGCCAGCGAATTCAACGGGTACTGCATCTCGGACCGATTCCGCATCAGCGTGGACCACTACCTGGAATACGAGGGCGTCACGTCGCCGCCGGAACTCAAGGATGTCATATATCCCAAGGTGGAGCGCTTCAAAGACAACCGTTATGGAGAGATCATCCGGGAGGAAAATATCGACAATTATCTGACCCGGGCCCGCCGGTTCAACGTCGAGGTCCCCGCCGGGAGGGACAGGCAGGTCAACCAGTTCCGGCGCTATCTCCTGCAGGACAAGTCCATCGAAAACACGGCCCTTTTCATGCTCGAGAAGATCCCGGTCGATTTCTTCGCGGCCTATCTCCGACTCATCGACACGACCTCACACTTCGCCTCGCTTTTCATCGATGACACGCTCAGAGAGAAATGGATCGCGGAAAACGAAGAGTTCGGGGGGCCAACCCCTGAGACAGAAGAACGGCTCTATGCCAACATGATGGAGATTATGGAGACGGTCTACGTCTACATGGACAACGTGGTCGGGAGGATCGTCGACCGCTCCCCGCAGGATGCGACCTTCATCGTCCTCTCGGATCACGGCTTCAACTTCAGCCCCGTCGGATACAACCACTACGGCACGCCCAAGATCCCACACGGCATCATTATCCTGAATGGGCCTCAAATCCGATCCGGGCATAAACTGGACAATATCAGCGTGTACGATTTCGCACCGACGGTCCTCCACCTCTACGGCCTGCCCATGGGAAAAGACATGGACGGGCGTGTGGTCCAGGAGGTCTTCAGGAAAGAGCGGAAGCCGCGTTTCGTGGAAACACATGAGACCGGAGAGGGCCCCGCCGGGGCCAAAAAGCCCAGAGATATGGACAAGGAGGTCCTCGAGGACCTGAAAACACTGGGCTACATCAAGTAACCAAATAAATATAGATAGATATATTGCCGCTCCGGCACCCAACCTTGCTTTCCGTATCCGGCAGGCGCATCCCTCCCCATGGTCCTGGGCGCGATTGCATTTCCCACACGGCCATGCTATACATATTGAGATTTTAAGGGATTGGAACAAAAACGATGCGTTTGCTTTTAATAAATCCGGCGGAACGCGAGGTCCTGCGCGCGAATCTGCCTCTCGAGATCGAGCGGGTGCGGGGCAACAATCCGCCCATCAGCCTCCTGGAAGTGGCAGCGGCCGCCCGGGACTGGGGTGGAGCCGAAGTCCGGCTCATCGATGCCCAGGCCCAGCTCCTGACCTCCCAACAGGTCGCCGAGATGGCCAGGGATTTTCAACCCGACCTGATCGGACTGTCCGCGGTCTCATTCACGATGCCGAGTGTCATGGCTCAGGTCAAAGCCTGCAAACAGGAACTCCCCGATACCCAGGTCTGGCTGGGAGGGCTGCAGCCGTACCTGTATCCTTCGGAAACCCTGGCTCTGCCCGAGATCGACGGGCTGGTGCTGGGAGAGGGCGAATATCCCATCGCCGCCCTATGCAAGCACTGGGGGAATATCGAAGAACTGAAGCAGACACCTGGTCTGTACTTCACGCACGGCGGAGAGCTCATCGATACCGGAGTGGCTCCGGTCATCACCGACCTGAATGTGCTCCCGCAGCCGGCCTTCGACCTGATCCAGCCGGAGCTCTACGGCTCCGTACTCACCGATCTCCACCCCGTCGCCATCGCCGTGACGAGCCGCGGCTGCCCCTACCGCTGCACGTTCTGCTCGAATTCCGTGACGGGCAAGGGATTCCGGGCACACAGTGTGGACTATGTGGTGAAGAATTTCGAGCAGCTCAAGGAGCTCGGTTTCGCCTCCATCCTGGTCTACGACGAGGTGTTCACCATCGATAAGCAGCGCGTGCGCGACATCTGCGCCGCCCTGCGGGACCGAGGCTGGAACCTCCCCTGGATGATCCGCGCCACTGTAGGAAGCGTGGATGAGGCCATGCTGCAGGACCTGGCCGCAGCCGGCTGCGAGTGGATCACGTTCGGGATCGAATCCGGCAGCGAGCGCGTGCTCAAGCGCTTGAACAAACCGGTCAAGCTCGACAAGGCCCTGGAAGTCTTCAAGGCCTCACGCCGGGCCGGCCTGAAGACCGTGGCCTACTTCATGATCGGGAATCCGGATGAAGACGAGTCCGACCTCCTGAAAACCGAGCGCTACATGCGCCGCCTGGATGCGGATATGGTGCACATCGCCGTGTATACGGTATACCCGGCCACCAGCCTGTACGACGAGGGGCTGAACAAAGGGCTGTTCGGGGGCGATGTCTGGCTCGAGTTCTCCAAACACCCGGGCACCGAATTCGAGCCGCCCCTCTGGCCCGGACCCTTCGGCCGGGAAGAACTCTTCAAAAGAGTCCGGCGTCTCTACCGGTCCTACTACCTGCATCCCCGCCGGATCTGGCGCGAGTTGAAATACCTGAAATCCTGGAATGCGATCAAGAAAAGAGTGCAATATGCAAAAACCCTGGTCCGGTCCTGACCACCCTCTGGCATCGGCGATGTCACAGGCCGGTCCTTTGCAGTTGTTATCCAGGTGGCTTGCCCGACCGGCAGCTCGAGAGGCCGCGAAAGGCTGACCCATGAAGTTGTCCGTCATCATCCCCCACTACAACGAGAAGACCTATGTCGCCGAGATCCTCAGGCGTGTGGAGGCCGTCCCCCTGGACAAAGAGATCATCCTGGTGGATGACGGCTCTTCGGAAGAAGTCCGGGCCTACTTGAAAAAGGAGGTCGATGGCCGCTTCCCAGACCTCCGCATCTACTACCATGAACACAATCAAGGTAAGGGCGCGGCCATCCGCACCGCACTCCGCCATGTACGGGGCGATATCGTCATCATCCAAGATGCGGACCTCGAATACGATCCACAGGATTACCTCCCGATCTACGAGAAGTTCAAGGATCCCCAGGTCCAGGTGGTCTACGGCAGCCGCCACATGAACGTGAAATTTTTTCGGTTCCTCATCCAGTGGTTCTCCAACCGCTTCCTGGGCGGGAACTACCAGGTCGGATACTTCCATCATTTCGCGGGGGTCCAGGGCCTGAACATGATCGCGAACATCCTGTTCTCCGCCAACACCACGGACACGGCCACATGCTACAAGGCCTTCCGAACAGAAATCCTGCAGAAGATCCCACTGGACTGCATCGGGTTCGAATTCTGCATGGAGGTGACGGCCAAGGTGCGGAAGTCCGGCTACAAGATCCATGAAGTGCCCATATCCTACCACCCCAGATCCAAGGAACAGGGAAAGAAGCTGCGCTGGATGTTCGGATTTAAGGCCATCTCCACCTTTTTCCACTACCGGTTCTTCAAATAGAGGGGATGCAGCGGGGCGAGACAAAAGGGAAAAGGGAACATGCCGCAGAACAAAACCCATGAGCTGGAACGAGCCAGGAACCTGATCCAGAATCCCGGGCTCCTGAACATCGGAACCCCAGCAGGCCAGAAGGGGACGCTGCGCCGGGCGGACTGGATCATCGAGGCCGTCGGGATGGGCCCCGGCCAGGAAGTCCTCGAAGTGGGCTGCGGTACGGGATTTCTTTCCGAGATATTCATCCGGACGGGGGCCGGCCTGCATGCGATCGACATCGCTGAAGACCTGGTCCTCGAGGCGGCCCGGCTCTGCGGAACAACAAAGGCGGATTTTCAGGTCAGTGACATCGAGTATCTACCCTATCAGGATGAATTCTTCGATGCCATCATCGGGGTCCGGGTCCTGCACCACCTGGACATGGACCCGGCTTTCAGGGAGATCGGGCGAACCTTGAAAAGAGGGGGGCTCATCGCGTTCTGCGAGCCGAACATGGTCAATCCTCAGCTGGCCCTGCAGAAGAATATCCCCTTCATCAAGCGGATCATGGGTGACGCGCCGGACGAGACCGCATTTTTCCGCTGGCGTCTCAAGAAGTTCCTGCGGGAGCGGGGCTTCACCGACATCAGAATCGAACCCTTCGACTTCCTTCACCCATGGGTTCCGGAGAAGATGATCGGCACCGTAGAAAGGGTCGGCCGATTTCTGGAGAGGGTCCCCGTGCTGCGGGAGATCGCCGGATCTCTGCAGATCTTCGCCAGGAAAGCGTAGCTAGTCGATCCGCTCGTAGATCTCCACTTCGGGATTGATCTTGTCGAGATTGGTGAAGATCCACTTCTGATCGTTCCTAAAGATGTCCCGGAAGTCCCACAGCAGCCAGGGCGACTCGAACCGGTAGCGCAGGACCAGGCGATAGCCCAGCTTCTCCTGGCGAAGACGCCCGTAGATTTTTTCTGAGTTTATCCGGGCAAAATCCGAGTTCACCAGCAGGAAATCGGGCTTGAGGCGCTGCAGGGTCCGCCTGGTAAGCGTCTTCATCCGACGCGTGCTCTCGAAGGACTCGAGCCGGGGGAGGTACATCCGGGAACCCACCAGCCCGACAATGGCGTCGTGTGGGACGTTGCGTTCCAGGACCCTCTCGACCTTGTATCTAGCGTCGAAGACCATCTGTATGTTCCCCGAAGCCGCATACAGCCCGGTGTACAGAAACACGAGGACAACGCCGGCGAGCCGGAGGGCGGGCAGGCGCCGTCCCGGCGCCAGGAAGCCGGCCAGGAGCCTCCCCCCAAAGAAGGCCAGGGTGAAGCACAGGGGGAGAAAGAAGCGGACGCAGTTGTATCGGATCACGCTGATGAAAAAGATGTAGTAGGAGAGCCCCGGGAGCAGGAGCCAGAACAGGAGGGGGTGCTTGTTCCGGTCTCTGAAAGAAACGGCCAGTCCCAAGGCACACAGCACGAACAGGGGCCAACCGAACGAGAAGCGGATGTAGCGCAGGCTGGACCACAGCATGCCGGCGTGGCCGGAGAGCGTGTTTTCATAGACCTGAAACCTCTGGCTGCCCGGCCCCGTGATGAAACGGACATGATTCTGGAATACTCCGGGGCTGAAGAGGATGTTCTGGATGAGGACGAACAGGACCACGGCCAGGGCCAACGACAGGAGCGTCTTCCGGTTGAAAATCGGGCTCAACAGCCCGGACTTTCCTCCTTCTCTCCTCCGGCTGAGGTATGCCGAGAGGATGATGCCCAGCGGCATCAGGACATAGAATCCGTACGCCTGGTCCTTGGTGCAGACGCTGAAGACCGCAGCAGCAGTAAACAGGAGATAATCCACCAGCCGGTGCGACTTCAGGATCCGGAGGTAGAACCAAAGCGACAGCATGAACCAGAAGATGAAGGGGACCTCCAGGTTCGCGGTCTTGGAATAGTACACGAAGGGGACGGACAGGGCGGATATCAGGGCCGTGAAGAGCGCCGACCTCCGGTCGAATATCTCCCGGCCGCATCGGTAGACGATATACACGATGGACGTCCCCATGAGCAGGCTCACAAAACGCCCGATAAAAAAGAGCACGGCGTTCGCTTGAGCCCCGTGGAGGTCCAGTCCGGCCAGCCAGCGCAGGACAAGGAGGGGGAGGTAGGCGAGGGTCAGCACGTAGAAATGGAGGGGCGGGTATTTGACATACCATCCCTGGGAGAGCCCCCGCTCCAGCCCTGCGATCACGCGGGAAGGGGCCACCTCATCCGGGGCCCAACCACTGCCCGGCAGCCCCCACCAGATGCCCACTCCATTCATCACCAGGCTCAGCAGCAGGATGAACAGGAGGGCCCGCGGGAACGGCTCTTTTCCCTGGGTGTCAGTCATGATCAATTTATCTATTTAATGATTTATCTACTTTATGTATCCCAGGGCCTTGAGCTCCTGGATCTCTTTCTCGGTCAAAGTCTTTTCTATGTCTTCCTTGCCGATGTCCACCAGCTTTTCCTGAGCCTGGGCCCATCCGGAAAGCCTCCTCTTCAGATAGGAAGCGGCTATGGGGCTCCTCCCTATGAGGTTCACCCGCTCGCCAGGGTCTGCGGTCAGGTCGAACAGTTCGTATTGGCGGAGATCATCGTTCCACTCCCTGCCGATGTGGATCATCTTCCACTGACCCGCAACGACGGCCTTGTGGTTCAGCTCCACGCCGGTCTCCAGGAATATTTCGCTGTGGAGAGGAGCCCCAGACGGAGAGGAGGAGAGCAGCGGGACACGCAGGCTCTTGCCCGCGCTGTACCGGGGAACGGCAAGGCCCGCCAGGTCCAGGAGGGTGGGCAGGATATCGATCTCCTGGACATTGTCCTCGACCACTCTGCCGCCGTTCACCTGCCGGGGCAGCTTGACCGCCAGGAGATTCCGGACCGATTCCTGATACAGGTTCTGCCCGTGGGCAAAACCACCGTGTTCGTAGAACTGTTCCCCGTGGTCCGACATCAAGACGATGAGGGTATCATCATAGACACCCAGCCGTTTGAGCTCCGCCATGAGAGCGCCGAAACTGCGGTCGTTCTGGGCGATGGTGGCATCATACTGGGCTACGAGCTGATACAGGTCGATCCGGCCCAGGCCCTCCACCTCGACGAAACGGCTGTGCTCCCGCAGCTCTTCCTCGGTGAACACGGGGATGAACTCTTCTTGGAGGTGATAGGGGCGGTGGGGCTCCATGGTGTGGACATAGAGAAAAAAGGGCGACGGCTCCTCCCGAAGCTGAGTGAAGGCGTAGGTGTTGAGCATCTCAGCGTTCCCGCCTTCCAGGTTGGAGTGGTACTTGAAATAGGAGAAGCCCTGATCGAAATTGAAGAACTGTTTGATCCCCGCGTTGGAGGATATGCCCAGGGTGTGAAAACCGGCCTCCTCAAGGATCTCCGCCAGCGTCTGGTGCTCCCTGGCAAGACCGCTCTTCAGGTCGATGGCCATATGCTGGAAGGGATAGAGGCCCGTGAACAGGACGCCCACGGAGGGCCGCGTCCAGGAAGACTGGGCATAGGCCCTCCGGAACAGCACGCTGTCCTTCACGAACTCAGCCATATGGGGGGCAGTGTCCCGCGAGTAGTCGAAGAAGGGGAGATGGTCGGGACGGAGGCAATCCACCAGGTAGATCAGGATGTTGAAAGGCCGGGACAGCGCCGCCTCCCGTGGAGCATCTTCGGCATGCACGTCCTGAATTGAACGCACTCCCCGGATCTCGGAGTCCCAGATCCGGACCTTTGCGTTCGACCGTTCCCGCGGCAGGTCGCTCTGGAAGACAAAATCGAGACGGCACACCTGATCCTGGTACGCGGAAAGATCGAGGACCGTACGGCTTCTCCCGGACCCTCCCTGGCCGGCTTCGAGGCCCTGATCGAACAGGACCACGCTCTCCCCGGACAGGGTCGAGAGGCCGATTTTCAGCCTTTCCCCATGGGACCTGCCCCGTTGGGCAGAATCGAGGGAGTATTCAAAGGCAAGGGATGCGTCCGAAGGAAGCTTGTATACGTAGGCGAGGCCGGTGTTCGCCGGGAGCTCGAGGCCCGTTCTCCGCGAGAAGAGCCTCTTTTCCGTCACGGAATTCACCAGCTGCGGTTCCGAGACATCCCAGGGAAAGAAGAACGGGTCCCCCCCAGTGAAACGGAAGCTCTGGAGAGCAAGCCAGTTGCTGTCTCCATCCCCTTCCGGGAGGGGAGTACAGCGGAACTCCAGGTAGTTTTCGCCGAAGAGGAGGTGCTCCTCCGGGACCGGGAAAGTCAGGGTCTGGAATCCCGCTCCGGAAAAGGGTGCGGAGTGCACTGGATGCCCGTTCAGATGGATAATCAAGACTGGACCGGGGCTGGCGGTTGAGGGAAGCGGGCAGCGGAGCTTGAGCTGGATCTCCTGGCCCTTGTCAATCCGGACCGCTCCAAAACGAAACACGGCCCGCTCTCTGCTGCTTGAGACGAGGAGCGCGGTCTGGTCGACCTCCCGGTTCCTCGTCCACCCGAACATGCGGGCCCTCGGGGTCCAGGTCTGAAACAGATCGCGATGATCCTCGAGGGCAGATACCTGGGCTTGGGGGAATTCTCGTACGAGATCGAACGCCACCGTCTCACGAGGCGGCGAACAGGAACTGAGCAGCATCCCGAGGCAGGCCAGCAGGAATATCTTTGTTTTCATTCTTCACCGCGGTACGGACACACTCGCTCCACAGGAACATGATGCTTATAGCAGAAGAAATTCCCAAAGTCAAAACCGGCCCCTGTGCAGTGGTGGGAGGCACACGGATGCTCTCCATGCGATTTATTGACAAAGTCCATGTTTTCCTTTATAAAAGGGTCTTATTTCTATTACAAAAAACACGTACCGCTCTCTGAGGAGGACAATGTGGTAAAGAGTAAAAATAGCATGATCTGCGCAGGGATTCTCTTGCTGTTCGTTTCGTCAACCTTCGTTGGAGCTCAGGAAACCCCCGCACTTACCGATATCATGGTCCAGAAGGGTGCAGACCAGATGGAGATCAGGTTGGTGGTCACAGGCCCGGTCAACTACGAGAGTTTCACTCTGTTCAATCCCAACCGCCTGGTCATCGACCTGCTGCAGGTCCGCGAGTTCAGGAATCCTGCCGAGGTCAATGTCAATGACTTCGGCGTGAGCCGCATCCGGACCGCCAAGAACAAGCCCGATGTGGTACGTGTGGTCTTCGACCTCGATGTTGCCGTGCCCAGCTATTCCATTGAGGACCGGCAAGGCGCGATCCACATCTTTTTCCGATCAGAGGGAACAGCCGGACAGCAGCCGGAGACCAAGCCCGCAGGGCAGCCGGTCCGCACGGAACCCGAGAGGGAAACCCCTCCGCCGGTCACACAGCCCCAGGCACCCGCGCAATCGAGCACGCAGGCACAGCGCGGCACCGCCGACAGGGGCCCGGCCCTCTCCCTGAACCTGGGAGGCGGCCTGTACATGCCGCAGAGCACAGATTTTCAGGATGTCTACGGCAAGTCCTCGATGGCTTTTGGCCTAGGTGTGACCTACTACATCCCCCTGAGTGGTGTGGAAGACCTGGGATTCAGCCTGGACGGGAACTATATCTCCAGTACGGGAGCGACCACGGCCACAGCAGAAGAGGTCAAGCTGACCCTCATGCCCATCATGCTGACCGCTATCTATCAGCGCCACTTCGGGAGCGTCATTCCCTATGTCGGCTTGGGCGGCTCGCTGTTCTCCTACAAGGAGACGCTGCCTGAGACATTTTCCGTGCCGGAAGTCTCGGGTTCGGTGATCGGGTTCAATTTTCTGCTAGGGACCCATGTGAAGGTCGTGCCGCAGCTGTCTCTCCGGGCCTATCTCCGCTATCACATCGCCAAAAAGACCGATGAGGACGGATTCGAGATCAACCTGACCGGGAGCGAGCTGGGTATCGGGCTCTCCTATTTCTTCAACTTCTAGAAGCCGACCGGCATCCTGAGCGTTCCGAAAGATATCGGGCGTTCAGCCGTCCGTCCCGTACCGAAAGATCGGCCTTCAGTGGGGGGGGGCTGGATATCTCGACAAGCCCTCCCTAGATAGGACAGGCATACGCATGAAAAAGAGCCGCCGACATGCCCTGGGCCAGCATTTTCTGAAGAATCCCCGGATACTGAGGAAGATCGTCGACTGCATCTCTCCCACCGCTCAGGACATCATCCTCGAGGTGGGCGCCGGAGAGGGGCACTTGACAGCCCTACTGGCTGAAAAAGCCGGGCGCGTCATCGCACTCGAGAAGGATCCCCGCCTTATACCCGGATTGATGGGGAAAAAACTGCCAAATGTGAGCCTGCTGGAGGTCGACGTGCTGGAGATCCGCCTCCGAGACATCATCCCCGTCCCCCCCCTTGTCACGGTGGTTGGCAACCTGCCCTATGCCATCTCCACCCGGTTCCTGTACAAACTCATCGAAGAGAGGGAAGCCGTGCAGGCCGGACACTTCCTGCTGCAGAAAGAGGTTGCAGAGCGGGTCTGTTCCCCTCCGGGGAGCCGCAGGTACGGCCCTCTGGGCATCCTCCTCCAGAACCATTTCCAGCCTCGGATCGCCTTCACACTCGGGCCCGGGGCGTTCTCTCCGCCTCCGAAGGTCGATTCCGCCCTGCTCACGCTGGCTCCCAGGTCAGAGCCTCTGGCCCCCACGATCCGGGACGAATCGGAATTCCGTGGCTTTGTCCGAGGCCTGTTCCTGCAGAGACGCAAGACCATCGGGAACAATCTGAAACACATGGGGAAGATCCCCGCAGAGATCGCAGATGCCTCAAGCCGATGCGGCATCGATCCGCGTATCCGGGCCGAGCAGCTGGATCTGAGCCAGATCGTCTGTCTCTACGAAACCTTCTTCGGGTAATCCGGGTTAGGATTCCCCACAAAATATGCTATAATTCTGCCCATGGCACGGAAAAAGCCGACACCTCGGAAGAGAGCAGCCACCAAGTCTCCTCCCAAGAAGAGCAAGCGATCCAGGCGGGTGCACTCATCTGAACTGTTGGGGATCTTTCTCCTTTTTCTGGCGGCGGCCATCCTGCTGAGCCTCATGAGTTTTCATGCTTCCGATCCCTCCTGGGCATCGGCCTCGTCCGAGCAGGCCCGAGTGCAGAACTATCTGGGGCGCGTCGGCGCCTCCGTCTCAGAAGCCCTGCTGCAGCTATTCGGCTTTGCCGCGTTCCTCCTCCCCATCGCCCTGGTCTACCTGGGTGTCCAGATGGTGTTCTCGAAAGAAGAGTTCCGGCCTCTCGTTCGGATCGGGGGCTTGATCCTGCTGTTCTTCCTTCTCTGTCCATTCCTGCATCTCCTCTCCCCCAAGGTGAGTTGGCGGGGTGCGGAGATCTCGACGGGGGGAGTGCTGGGAGAGCTGATCGCGCCGCTGCTCTCCAGCTATTTCAATCACACGGGTTCGATCCTCCTCCTGGTCGGACTCCTGCTTCTGTTCCTGGTGTTTTCGACCCGGATCTCGATCAAGGGCCTGTTCGAGGCGTTGATGCGATTCTTCAGGTTCCTGTTCAAAGAGGTCAAGATCCGGATCACACACTATCAGAAGGAAAAGAAGAAGGAGAAGATGCGGCGCAGGGTCAGCGAGAAATATGCCGATCCCCTCGAGGAAAAACCGAAGAGGTCCATTCCCAAAACGAAGCCGGAAAAAGCCCTGTCGGATAAAAAGGCCGCGAAAAAACCGGCCAAGAGGCCTGCGCCGGTGAAGATCGCCCCCCCTCCGGCTCAGGAAAAGCTCCTCTTTCCCGAGATGAGCGAGAAGGGGGGCTACAATTTCCCACCCATCACACTCCTGGATCCCGGGCAGGAAGCGGAAAAGGTCGACAAGAACGAGCTGTACGAAAAGAAACAGATCATCGAGGAAAAGCTCATGCAGTTCCGGGTGGAGGGCGAAGTCCGGGAATACCATCCCGGCCCCATCATCACCACCTACGAGTTCTATCCCTCCCCGGGTGTCAAGGTCAGCCAGGTCGCCAACCTTTCCGAGGATCTCTCCCTGGCATTGGGAGCGGAATCCGTCCGGATCCAGAGGATCCCGGGAAAGTCAACCCTGGGCATCGAGATCCCCAATAACAAACGGGAGATCATCAAGCTGAGGGATATCATACAGACCGAGAAATTCGTGAAATCCCCCTCCAAACTCACCATCGCTCTGGGAAAATCCGTGCACGGCGAACCCTATATCACCGACCTGGCGGTCATGCCCCACCTGCTCATCGCAGGCGCCACGGGCACGGGGAAGAGCGTGGCCCTGAATACTGTGATCGCCAGCCTCCTTTACAAGGCCTCGCCTGACGAAGTCAAGATCATCCTGATCGATCCCAAGCGGCTGGAGTTCGCTCTGTACGACGGAATCCCCCACCTGCTCTGTCCCGTGGTCAAGGACCCCAGGAAAGCGGAGGCGATCCTGCTGGACGCCATCAAGAAGATGGAAGAGCGCTACTTCACGCTGGGACAGCTGAAGGTCCGCAACATCGACCAATACAACCAGAAGGTCAAAAAGATCTTGGAGGAGCAGGGCCAGACCCTTTCTGAGGAAGAAAAAAAGAAGCTCAAGCCCCTGCCCTACATCGTGATCATCATCGATGAGCTGGCGGAGCTCATGATGGTCGGGGCTCAGGAGGTGGAGTACTGCATCGCCCGGCTGGCCCAACTGGCCCGGGCCGTGGGCATCCACCTGGTCATGGCCACCCAACGCCCCTCCACGGATGTCATCACGGGGACCATCAAGAACAACTTCTCCAGCCGGATCGCCTTCCGGGTCCCCTCCAAGATCGACTCCCGGATCATCCTCGACACGGGGGGGGCGGATAAGCTGCTGGGAATGGGAGACATGCTCTTCATGCCTCCGAACTATCCGCGCCTGCTGCGGCTGCACAGCGCTTTCATCTCACTGCCCGAGAACACTCGCCTGATCAAATTCGTCAAGGAACAGGGAGCCCCGGAATATGATGAAAGGATCGTCAAGGTATTGAAAAGCCCTGTCGTTCAGGTGGAGACCGAGTCCGGGGAACGGGACCCGATCTTCGAAAAGGCTGTGGAACTGATACTTCTCACGGGTCAGGCTTCCGCTTCCTACCTGCAGCGGAAGCTCAGGCTGGGTTACGCACGCGCGGCACGGGTCATCGATCAGATGGAACAGGAAGGAATCGTAGGCCCGTCAGAAGGGAGCAAACCCCGGGAGATCCTGGTGGATCCGGAGACCTACCTGAAACATTCTGAGGATTGACCCACGGATCCAGAGCATCCTCAATGAAAGGTCAGGTAGGGAGCCTGTTCATCCTTTTCATCCTGCTCGTCGTCCCCATCCTGGGCCTGCAGCAAACCCGATGCCGACGCGAGTAGACACAGGAACGCGAAATCCTGTGTTTCCGATTCAAAATCCAATATCAGCCTTTGGTTGAGGCGGGACAGCAGAGTCTGGGCCTCCCTGCGTCTGGGAGGGGCCTGCTTGTTCTTCTTCATCGTGACGGATTTCGCTCTCATTTCAAGAACTCTCCCACTCACACCGGTCACCGAACATTCATTTTAGCCGATCTTTCCGCAGGCAGCGGGGCCTTTTTGCCTCGGTGATCTCTGCGGACTCACAGAAAATTAGTCGGCCCATGAAGTGTGAATTTGAACTCTGCATTTTTTTCCGAACTTGTTGGAACTGAAACGACTAAATCAAAGCCAAGGGTTGCACACAGGAAAAATGGGCATCAGAATACCCGGAAGACAGGAGTGATTCGTGGGTGAACTTGTCAACGACGCACAGAGCTTCTATAATGTGAAGGCTGTGGAAAAACCGAATATCGAACACGACCTGGATGCGATCATCGCAAAATACCGGCCCATCGTCAGTTTCCGGGTGAAAAAATCTCTGGGTTCCTATACACCGGACTGGGAAGATGTGGTCAACGAGATCATGCTCAACGCGATAGAGAAGCTGGAAAGCGGGAAATTCCGGGGAGATTCGTCAGTTGGGACCTTTATTTATACCATAACCAGCCGCAGGATCATCGATCACATCCGCAAGAAAAGCAAGTCTCTCAAATATGCTCCGGAACCCAATGCCTTCCCGCAGCCCCACGAACATGTGGAGGACAAGGAGCGGGCGGAGATGGTCGCCCGGCATCTGGAGAAGCTCAAGCCCAAATACAAAGAGATCCTCTACCTGTACTACTACAAGGAACTGTCCCGGGACGAAGTTGCAAAAAAACTTGGAATTTCACCTCGGAGAGTCAGTGAACGAGTAAATTATGCCCAAAAATTACTCAAGAAGATGATGAGGAAATGATATTTTCCTCAATTTTTTTGATACCTCGACTAAACTTATGAAACCACAAGTGAGGCAAGGGCGATGACCGAATGCAAGTTTGAGGACCTGATCGATGAGTACTTGCTGAACAAGCTCAGCGAGGAAAAGAGAGACCAGTTCGAAGAACATTATTTCAACTGCCCTGCCTGTTTTCAGAGGATGGCGGAACGGGACGACATGATCACCGCCATCAAGTGGAAAGGCGAGGAGATCTTCTCAGACCTGCTGAAGGAAGACCAGGTCCGAAAAGCGACCTGGTGGGACCGCCTGGTCGGTTTCATGACCCCCAAGCAGTGGGCCTTGGCAGCTGTGAGTGCCGCTCTGGTCCTGGTGGTCACCTTCGGCGTGATCCCCTCCTTCAAGGGCCAGGCGCCTCAATTTATCCTCGATGACCACCAGACTCGGGGCCTGTCCATCACATTGATCTCGGACTCCATCCCCAGCCGGTTCGAATGGCAGAAGATGGAGAATGCCTGGGAATACAAGATCGAGATCGACGCCCACGACCCCCTGTGGCGCAAAACGACCAGCAACAACTTCGTCATCCTGCCGGATGAGATCAAGAACCAGATGAAGACGGGGGTGATCTATTCCTGGCAGGTCAAGGCCTTTTCCAGGGAAGGGACCTTGATCGCCGAGTCCAGCAAGATCCAGTTCTCCCTCCCAGAAAAATAAGAATCCTCTCCCTCTCGAGTTAAACCGAACCACTCGTTCTCTGCTCAGTAGCTCCCCGGTTAGAAGCAAGAAGACTCGCTATAGGACTCCGCACACATTAGATCCCCCCCCCATCCTTTTAAGGCGGGAGGTTGGGGTGGAGAGATGGCGGAGGTTGGAAGAGATATAAGTTCCCTTTCCTTTTCAGGGAGAGGAGGGTGGGGGTGGTCGGAAGGGGTGGAGAGACGGCGGCTACTCTTCGACCTTGTCCTCATCCGAATACATACGCCCCTGGCTCGCATCCTCGAAACCCAGGCAGCACATCAGCCGGCCGCACAGGCCGGAGATCTTGGTGGGATTGATGGCGATCTGCTGCTTCTTGGCCTTCTGGATGGTGACCGGTTCGAAGACCTGCATGAAACTGGAGCAGCACAGGACACGCCCGCAGACGCCGAGCCCTCCGATCATCTTGGCCTCGTCTCGAACCCCTATCTGCCGCATCTCGATGCGCATCTTGAATTCTTTGGCCAAGTCCTTGACCAACTGCCGAAAATCGATGCGGCCGTCAGCGGTATAGTAGAATATTCCCTTTTTTTCGCTGAAAAAATACCGGACCCGAACCAGCTTCATGGGCAGCTTGCGTTCCTCGATGCGCTGCAGGCAGAACTTGAACGCCTTTTTTTCCCTCTGCTCCAGCCAGTCGAATTTATCGATGTCCTCCGGCGTGGCCTTACGTATGACCTTGGTCGTGGCCTTGCGGGACTCGGGAGAACAGCAGACCTGGCTGGAGAGCTTGACGACTTCTCCCAGGTCTCCGCCCAGGTCCGATTCTATGATGCAGCGGTCTCCGGTCTGAAGGTCGTATTTCCCCTTTTCTGCCCGGAAGACCTTTCCCGTTCGTTGTGAATACACGCACAATATCTCAGACATGTTTATTATCCATAGTATCGACGATCAGGGAGCTCATGAACAGCTTGATATTCATGTTTTTCTGCAGCGCTAAGAGCCATTTCTCCACCTGGCTCAGCAGGGCCAGCACCTGCCCGGTCGAGGCAGATCCGGACTCTTCTCTCAGGAACGCCTCAAAATCGGGATTGAGCAGGAGTCCCGGATCGCCGTTTTCCTTGACAAGGAGCAGGTCCCGGCTGAACGAAGCCAAAAGCTCCAGGGTGGGGCGGAGCTCCTCCGCGGCGGCATCCCGGCTCCGAGCAGAAAACTCTTTATAGAACGAGGCCGGGGGCTCCCCATGCAGGAAGGTGAGGAAAAGCCGCCAGGTCTCCTCCCTCCGGGACTTCACTTCCTCCCAATCCATATTTACGGCCTGCTTCAGGTTGCCGCGGACCAGGAGTGAAAGGATCCGTGCCTTTTCCTCACTGAAATCATGTTCGATCAGACAGCGCTCGATATCGTCCCTGGAAACCGGAGAAAAACTCAATACCTGGCAGCGGGACTTAATCGTCGGGAGGATGACGAAGGGATTGGATGTGATCAGGATGATATAGGAAAAGGCGGGAGGCTCCTCCAGGACCTTCAGGAGGGAGTTGGACGCTTCCCGGTTCATGCTCTCTGCGGGATCCACGATGAAGACCCGATTCCGCCCGATCATGGGCTTGAGATAGGCAGCCTGCTTCAGGACGCGCATCTGATCGATCTTCAGGACCTCCCTTTCCGGAGCGATCAACATGACATCCGGGAAGACGCCCTTGTTGATGGCCAGGCAGGATGCGCAGGTCTCACAGGCGTCGTCTTCCCGGTCCAGGCAGTTGAGGGCCTTGGCCACGACATAGGCCATGTCGATCTTGCCCACACCCGTGGGGCCGGAGAAAAGCAGAGAATTGGGGGTCCGCCCCCTCTGCAGCGCCTTGGTGAGGATCTTTTTGATGCGCGCGTTTCCTGTGATATCACTGAAGCTCATCTGTTCATCCGGTTCATTCAATTATATACCAAACCGCCAGGATTGGAAAACTGGAGAGGGGGACACGGGGTCAGGCTTCAAGTGCCTCGCAACGGACGACCGGAGCAGATCCGGGCGTCCCGACTTCCGAAACCCTAAAAGCCCGACCCCCCAAAAACTCAGTTCATGATGGGATCGTCGATGACCTTGAGGTCCTTGGTGGCGATCTCCTTGTCATCCACCATCAGAGTCACTTTATACAGGCCCGCGTCCACCATGGGGGCTCCCCCCCGGCGCCTGGCCTGCTGTCCCTCCTGAGGGGTGGTCCTGCGCAGGTTCCAGGAGGCCTTCTTCAGGCCCGGATCTCCGGAACCCCGGATCTCTCGCAACGTCTCACCCGCCAGGTTCTTGACTACGACGGTCACCTTCTTGGCCTTGGTCCCGATGTAGTAGTAGAAGTCGGCGGTCACGGGCGGATTGTTCACCTTGGCAAATTCACCTAGGGTCTGCCCGCGCCTCTCCAGCATATTCCATTTGACGGCACGCTGGGGCTCGAACAGGAAGGCGTCCTCTTCGAACACCTCGGGCTTCATCTCTTTAAAGGGATAGATGTCGACGATGTAGAATCCCCGCCCATAGGTGGCGATAGCCAGGTCGCGCTCGCGCTTCTGGATATCCATGTCCATCATGATCACATCCGGTGCCTTGTCCGAAATGTTGATCCACTGGCCGCCCCTGTCGAAGGTGACGAACAGTCCATAATCGGTTGCCAGGTAGAGCACCTCGGGATTGTCGGGGTCTTCCTCGATGTCTCGCACCGGATTCATCATGCCGCCGCTCAAGTCGGTCCAGGTCTGGCCGAAGTCGGTGGTCACGAAGACATAGGAGTTGTCCTCATCGTGAGTGCGGTAGCCCGACCAAGTCACATAGCAGGTTTCCAGGTCGTGTGCCGACGGTTCCACCCGGGTTACCCAGTGGTCGAAGGGGATGAGGTCCCCCTGGATGTTCTTCTTGGGCTTGCCCTTCTCGTCGTAAAAGTTGAAGGTGATGTTGGTCCAGGAGTCTCCCCCGTTCCGGCTTAACTGGACGTTGCCGTCATCGGTGCCCGCCCAGAAGACTCCCGGTTTCACGGGTGACTCGGCGAAGGTATAGATCGTGGCATACTGCAGATTGGTGAGTTTTGACTCTTCGATCCGCGCCTGGTTGTTGCGGGAGAGATCGGGGCTGATGGTCTCCCAGGTCCCCGGCTCTCCCCGGCTCTTGGACACGTGCACGTGCTGTGAGCAGACGTAGACGATGCCGGGGTTATGGGGCGAGAGGTGGATGGGGGAGTCCCACTGGTAGCGCTGGGGAGCCTTGCCGGCCTCGTTCTCCTCGGATGTGTTGCGCACCGAGAGGCTGATCATCTCTCCGGTCTTGAGGTTCATGCGGTTGGAGCGTCCGAACTGGCTCTCAAAGTAGATCCATTCGGGATTCCACCAGTCCCGCAGCACGTAGTAGCCGTCTCCCGAGGGGAGATAGGTCCAGTCGGCCTGGAACACCCCGTACTGGTTGCGGTTCCGGGACGGGCCGATCCAGCAGCCGTTGTCCTGGGTGCCGCCCATGACGTTGTAGGGCATCTCGTTGTCCACGGAGATGTCATAGAACTGCTGGGCGCTGATGGTCTCCTTCTGGGACCAGTTCTTGCCGCCGTTCCAGGTCTGGGAGACGCCTCCGTCATTGCCGCACAGGATATGGTTGGAGTCTAGGGGATCGATCCAGATGCCGCGGACGTCCACGTGGCATTTTCCGTTTCCGAACCAGGGGGCGTTCTTGAAGGTCTTGCCGCCGTCCTTGGAGATCTTCTGATAGGTCTCAACCGCATAGAGGACGTTCTCGTCGTTTGGGTCCACCTCGATGCGCCCGGCATAGCCGGCCTCGATGTCGTTTATCTGGGCGCTGCCGCCGGACTGCTTGTACTCTGTCATGCGCTTCCATGTCTCACCCAGGTCATCGGAGCGGTAGACCACGCCGGATTTCTTGATCGGCTGCTGAGTCTGGAAGACTCCTGCGTAGATCATCTCCAGGATGTGGCGGTTCATGACCTGCATGCGGGCGTTCTGATTTTTGGCTTCCGCGCTGTCCTCCTCGATCTCCTCCTGGACCGCGGTGTGATAGGACTGGGCGATTTTCTCGATCTCTTCTATGCTCTCCAGGATCTCGTCCTCGTCCTTGTACACCTGCCGGGCTTTCTTGTTGAGAGCCGCCAGGTTGACATCGAGCTTGGTCATGAGCTCCTGGTCCTTGACCATCTCATTGAGCTTCTCGACCAGGTCCTCGGCCTCCTCGAACTCAATGGGCTCGAATTCCACCAGCTTGGCGATGTCCTTGTTGATCTTGAAGGCCTTCAGCTTCTTCACTCCCCATCCGTCCTGGAACAGGCGCCGCGCGTTGAAATTGGCGCCGCCGTCCCGTATCCTCAATCCCAGGTTGACCTCTTCATCGTAGCGGATGTAGAGGATATCCGGATTCTGGGGATAGATCGTGATGCCGTTCCAACCACTCTTGATGCCCTGCGGCAGCCCGTCGGTAATCTGCTTCCAGGTCTGGCCGCCGTCCGTGGTCTTGTAGTAATTGTTCCCGGGCTGGCGGTCGATGAAGGTCCAGCTCCGGCGGTAGGTCTTGTAGCCCCCCGCGATCACTATGTCTGAGTTCCGGGGATCGATGACAAAGTCTCCCACGCCCCGGTCCTTGAGGTCCAGCACCAGGTCCCAGGTCTGGCCGCCGTCGGTCGTCTTGTACAGGCCCCGCTGGCAGTCCATCAAATTGCTGTAGAGCTTGCCCTCGGCCGCCACGTACACGACGTCGGGATTTTTGGTATCGATGGCGATCTTGGGGATGTAGTGGCTCTCCTCCAAACCGATATGGGTCCAGGTTTCCCCGGCATCCGTCGATTTCCACATCCCGTTTCCATGGGCGCTGGACCGGGCGTGCATGGCCTCTCCAGTCCCCATGTAGACGATGTTGTGATCGGAGGCTGCGACCTCCACGTTGCCGATGCTCATGTTACCGTACTGATCGAAGAGGGGTTTGAAACTGATGCCCCCGTCATCGGTCTTCCAGAGCCCGCCGCTGGCCGTGGCCACATATTGGATCCGGCTCTGACCGGTCGGGACCGCAAAGTCGGTGATCCGCCCCGAAAACGTCCAGGGCCCGATGTGGTGCCAGGAAAAGATATCCAGGTCTTTGGTCGTGATCCCGTTCGGGGCGTCTTCCTGGGCGGTCACTCCGCCGGACAGGCCCCAGAACAGGATGACAAGGGCTAAAATCCTCAGGCATTTGTTTTTGGTCATGCTTTCTCCTTTTGCATTCTTATTAAGATGTATCTTCATGCCTCGCCGCAGCGAGGGCCTCACGCAGAAACTGTGCGGTATGAGATGTGTCCTCCAGACTCACCTCCTCCGGCGTTCCGGAGGCGACAACGCGGCCGCCCCGCTCGCCTCCTTCCGGGCCTAAGTCGATAATATAATCGGAATATTTGATAACTTCAAGGTTATGTTCGATGATGATCACGGTGTTCCCCAACTCCACCAGCTCGGAGAGGACGTCCAGCAGTTTTCGCACATCATCAAAATGCAGTCCGGTGGTCGGCTCATCCAGCAGATAGAGCGTCCGTCCAGTGTCGGTACGGCTCAACTCCTTGGTGAGCTTGATGCGCTGGGCTTCCCCCCCGGACAGTGTGGGCGCGGGCTGACCCAGCCGCAGGTAGCCTAGCCCCACCTGTTTGAGGAGGCCGAGCTTCTTACGCAGTGTGGGATGGGCCTTAAGCGCCGAATGGGCCTCTTCCACGGTCATCGCCAGATATTCGGCTATGTTCTTTCCTTTGAAGCGGACGGCCAGGGTTTCTTTGTTGTAACGAGCTCCCCGGCAGCGGTCACAGGTGACGAACACATCGGGCAGGAAGTGCATCTCGATCTTGCGGGCCCCGGCGCCCTGGCACTCCTCGCAGCGTCCTCCCGCGAGGTTGAAGCTGAATCGGCTGGCCGTATATCCCCGGATCCGTGACTCCTGAGAGCGGGCGAAGAGCTCCCGCAGGGGGGTGAACAGGCCGGTGAAGGTGGCCGGGTTGGAGCGGGGAGTGCGGCCGATGGGTTTCTGGTTTACCGAAATGACCTTGTCGATACGATCCATACCTCGGATCCGTCGGTGCACTCCCGGGCGGTGCTGGGCCTTGTGCAGGAGCTCGGCCAACCGCCGGTAGAGGATGTCGTAGACCAGCGTGCTCTTACCCGATCCGGAGACGCCGGTGACGACAGTCATGGCCGAGAGGGGGAACCGGACATCGATGTCCTTCAGGTTGTGCTCCCTCGCCCCTTCGACCGTGAGCCAGCCGGCTGCGGCCCGCCTCCGTGCAGGGACGGGAATGCTCATGTCTCCACTCAGATACTTGGAGGTCAGAGATGTCTTGCTGCGCAGGATGTGCGGCAGGTCGCCCTCGGCCACCTTTTCCCCGCCCTTTTCTCCGGCGCCTGGTCCCAGATCCAGGATGTGATCCGCGGCCCGGATCGTCTGCTCGTCGTGCTCCACCACGACCACGGAATTCCCCTGGTCACGGATCCCCCTGAGCAGGGAGATCAGACGGTTGTTGTCCCGCTGGTGGAGTCCGATGGTGGGTTCATCCAGGACATAGAGCACTCCCCTCAAGCTGACACCCACCTGCGCAGCCAGACGGATGCGCCGGGCCTCCCCTCCAGAGAGGGAGGCCGTGGTCCTGCTCAACTGCAGATAGCCCATACCCAGCTCATCGATGACATGGAGCCGGGACAGGATCTCCTTCTGGATACGGGAAACTACGGCTTGATGCTGTTTGATGAAGGAGAAATTGGCGAACGTTTCGGTCAGCCGGCTGACCGGCAGGGAACTCAGTTCATAGATATTGTAACCGCCCACCTTGACAGACAGGGATTCGCGACGCAGCCGGCTCCCGCCGCAGGTCCCACAGAGCTCATCCGTCACCTCGTAATCACCTCTATGGTTGAGGCGGGTTTCATAGCCCAGCCCATGGCAGGCGGGACAGGCCCCGTAGGGGCTGTTAAAGGAAAAGGCGCGCGGCTCCAGTTCGGGCAGGCTGATCTCGCAGAAAGGGCACAGGAGGTTCAGCGAATAGTACAGCTCCTCTCCAGACGCCCTCAGGATGAGCAGGTCGCCCTGGGCCATTTCCAGGGCGGTTTCGACCGCCTCCTGCAGCCTCTCGGGGCTTTCGGGATCCGCGCGGACCTCATCCACCAGGATCTCTATGTTGTGGTTCCGGTTCCGCTCCAGAACGATCTCCTCATCCAGATCCCTAAGCAGGCCGTCTACACGCGTGCGGAGATAGCCCTTCTTTAGAAATCTTTCGAAGAGACGCAGGTGCTCTCCCTTCCGTCCCTTGACCACCGGCGCGAACACCTGGACCTTTCCCCCCCCGGACACTTCCAGCACGCGCCGCAGGATCTCGCCTGGGGTCTGGGAGCTGACCATGCGGTCGCAGTCGGGACAGTGGGGAGTCCCCGCGCGAGCGAACATGAGTCGGAGGAAATCATAGGTCTCTGTCACCGTCCCGACGGTGGAGCGTGGATTGGATGAGATCGTCTTCTGGTCGATGGAGATGGAAGGCGATATGCCCTCAATGGATTCCACTTCCGGTTTCTCCAGCTGCTCGATGTACTGGCGGGCGTAGGTGGAGAGGCACTCGATGTACCGCCTCTGCCCCTCGGCGAAGAGGGTGTCGAAGGCCAGGGAGGATTTCCCCGAACCGCTGGGTCCGGTGATCACGATGAGGCGGTTGCGCGGCAGGGTGACATCGATCTGTTTCAGGTTGTGTTGGGCCGCTTTCTTGATCCGGATCTCTTCCAACATGATGCCCTATTCTAGCACAACAGCCTTGCCATACCCAGGAAACCTGTCTCGATCATTGACCGTGTATTGTGTTCATACTAAAATAGCAGTTAGCCGAAAGGAGCCACCGTTGGAAGAAGACACAAAAGCGCAAGCGACAAACATCCAGGAGGCCTTGGAAGAGCTGAAGAAACAGGGACTCCGGGAGGACTCCATCCAAGCCGTAGAGCACATCCCTGCCCGTGAGGGACGCTACCTGGAATACCCTGAGGAGGCCCATACCAGCCTGGTCGCGGCGCTGCAGGAAAGGGGCTATTCACGCCTGTACACGCACCAACGCCAGACCTGGGAGCTGCTTCGTCAGAAAAAGAACGCGGTTGTGGTCACGCCCACAGCCTCGGGAAAGACGCTCTGTTACAACCTTCCGGTCCTCGATTCCATCCTCAACGATCCCTCAGCCCGGTCGATCTACCTGTTCCCCACCAAGGCCCTTTCCCAGGACCAGAGGGCAGAGCTGGACGACACCATCAAGAAGCTCCCCGATGAGATCCGGATCTTCACATATGATGGCGACACCCCCCAGGATGCGCGCAAGGCTATCCGCGCCCGAGGCCACATCGTAATCACCAATCCCGACATGCTCCACTCAGGAATCCTCCCCCACCACACCAAGTGGATCAAGCTCTTCGAGAACCTCAAGTATATCGTCATCGACGAGCTCCACAACTACCGCGGCATCTTCGGCAGCCATCTGGCCAACGTGCTGCGGCGCCTGAAGCGCATCGCCCGCTTTTACGGATCGGAACCGCGCTTCATCCTCTGTACGGCCACCATCGCCAATCCCAAGGAGATGGCGGAGAGGGTCATCGAGGAGCCGGTTTCTCTGGTGGATGACAACGGCGCTCCCAGCGGAGAGAAATTTTTCATCTTCTACAACCCGCCGGTCGTCAACAAATACCTCGGGATCCGGCGGTCCTACGTCAAGGAGGCGCGGCGCGTGGCCGCGCTGTTTATCCGGCATGACCTCCAGACCATCGTCTTTGCGCAGAGCCGCCTGATCACCGAGGTCCTCGTGACCTACCTCAAAGAAGATTTTGAAAAGAATGTCACTCAGAAAGGCCGGATCCGCGGATACAGGGGGGGGTACCTTCCCCAGAAGCGGCGCGAGATCGAGCGGGAACTGCGCTCGGGCCAGATCCGGGGCGTGATCTCGACCAATGCCCTGGAACTGGGCATCGACATCGGGAGCCTGGACGTGGCGGTCCTGGCTGGCTATCCGGGGACCATCTCCTCTACCTGGCAGAGGGCCGGGCGCGCGGGACGCAAGACGGGACAATCCGCCGCTGTGCTGGTGGCTTCCAGTTCCCCCCTGAACCAGTTCATAGTCAATCACCCGGACTACTTCTTTTCCAAAAATCCGGAAAAGGCCCTGATCAATCCCGACAACCTCTCTATCCTGGTCAGCCACATCGAATGCGCCGCCTTCGAACTCCCCTTCGTAGACGGAGAAAAATTCGGCACCGTGGATATCGAGGAGATCCTGGCCTTCCTGGAGGAAGAGAAACTCGTCCATCATTCCCAGGATAAATGGTACTGGACATCCGATGTTTATCCGGCCGACGGGGTCAACCTGCGCAGCATCTCCTCGGACAATTTTGTGGTGGTGGACACCACGGAAAAATCCCGCGTTATCGCCGAGGTGGATTTCTCCTCGGCCCTGACCACGCTGCATCCCAAGGCGATCTACATCTGCGAGGGGGAGCAGTTCATCGTCGAGGACCTCGACTTCGACCAGCGGCGCGCCTATGTCCGCCGGACCGATATCGACTACTACACGGACGCCATCGACTACACAAAGATAAAGATCCTGGATGAGTTCGACCGCCGCGACCTCAAGAACTGTTCCTTGCAGCACGGCGAGGTCCATGTGGCCACCCAGGTGGTCGGATTCAAGAAGATCAAGTTCCACACCATGGAGAACGTGGGCGCCGGCGACCTCAGCCTGCCGCAGAATGAGATGCACACGACTGCCTATTGGCTGACCATACCCTCTGACCTCCTCCTGAGCCTGCCCTTTTCTTCGGAACAGAAGATCAACGGGCTCTTCGGGCTCACCTACTGCCTGCATCACGTCTCCCCCCTGTTCATGATGTGCGACCTGCATGATATCGGGGTTTCGTTGGGAGACAACGCCACAGGGAAATCCATACCTCCGCGTGATATCCGGAAGAGGATGTCGGACAGGGAAGAGATGATGTTCACGGTGGACGAGGCGTTCGAGCCCAACCTCTTCGTCTACGATAATTTCCCGGGCGGGATCGGGCTCAGCCCCTCCCTGTTCGCGCTGGAGAAACAGCTGCTGGAACAGTGTCTGAGGACCATCCGGGACTGCCCCTGTCAGGGGGGATGCCCGTCATGCGTGGGTCCCACCAAGTCCAGCGGCCAGATGGCCAAGGATGTCGCCCTCCAGATCCTGCAGGAACTAAGTTCCGGCTGACCGCAGCGCCGCGGCTCCACCCGCCCTCCACGACAATAAACCCCGAATCCTCCCGCTCCTTACTCAGGGTCATAAGGTCCGCGCATTGACTTTCCCAGGGGTCTATGCTACTTTTTTTAGAGGGAATAATCATGAATTTCTTCAAACTCATACTACAGGGCAGTATCATCGTCCAGCTGGTGCTTCTCATCCTGCTGTTCTTCTCGGTATTTTCCTGGGCTGTGATCTTCTTCAAGCGCAACACCCTAAAGGCCGCAGTCCTGCAGTCCCGAAAATTCCTGTCGGTGTTCCGACAGAGCAAGAATCTCCTCGAGGTCAACGAGGCCTCGAAGAAATACAAGGGCAGCCCGCTCGCCTCGCTGTTCCGGGGCGCATACAAGGAACTGGCCTACATAACGAAGTCCGATCCCAACCCCAGGTTGACCGCCGAGAACATGGAGAGCATCAACCGGGCCCTGATCAAGGCCTCCAACCGCGAGGTCGCGAAACTGGAGAAGATGATGAGCTTCCTGGCTACGACCGGCAGCGTCACGCCCTTCATCGGCCTGTTCGGGACGGTGTGGGGGATCATGGACGCATTCCAGGAGATCGGGGAGTCCCAGACCACGGCACTGCAGGCGGTGGCCCCTGGGATCGCCGAGGCGTTGATCGCCACGGCCGTGGGCCTCTTCGCAGCGATCCCTGCGGTCATCGCCTACAACCACTATCTCCAGCGGATCAAGGAGTCCATCACGGAGATGGAAGATTTTTCCATCGAATTCCTCAGCATAACCGAACGACTCTATGGCAGCTAGATACCGCTCCATCACGAAAAAAGAGGTGGGCACCTCGATGTCGGCCATCAACGTGACTCCCCTTGTGGATGTCATGCTGGTGATGCTCATCATCTTCATGGTCACGGCCCCCATGATGCAGTCCGGCATCGGCGTCAACCTCCCCCAGGCCGAAACCCGCTCCACCCCTGCCGAGGACGGCCTGACCCTCACGCTCACCGCGGACCGCTACATCCACATCCAGGATCAGGTCATCAACCAGTTCCTGCTGGAGGAGAAGCTCAAGGAATACTTTTTCGCCCGGGAGGAGAAGGTCGTGTACTTGAAGGCGGACCAGGATCTTCCCTACGGTTTCGTGATCACGGTCATCGACATCGCCAAGAAGGCCGGCGTGGAGGTCGTGGGATTGGTGACCGATCCGATCGACGAGAGAGAAAGACGCCAATAAAGTCATGGAAATGTTGCGCATGCAGGACAAGCGCTTCAAACGCGCGGTGGTATTCTCGGTCTCCGTACATGTGCTGCTGTTCATCATGCTCGTGGTCTCCCCCTACTTGCCGAAGCCGAGATCTCAGGATCTGGTCTACTACGTCGAGATGACATCCTTCGGGGGAGGAGGCCGTCCCGGAGGCGGAGGAGGCGGAGCCCCCGCACAAAAGAGCGAGAGTGCCATGGAAACGAGCGTCCCGGAAAGACAGAGCCTGCGGGACCTCACGACTCCCCAGAAACTCGAGGAGAACAGCCCTCCGACCATGACCCATCCCGTCGACAAACCCAAAAGAGACAGTACGCCGGCGCCGGAAAAAAAGGCCGTGATCAAGAAGGCCCAGCCCAGCACCAAGAGCGCCTCCGGTGAGCCGTCGGAAACACCCGGGGGGACCGGCAGCGGAGAGGGCGCCCGCGTGGGCCTGGGCCTCGGCAGCGGAGAAGGCGGCTTCGGATTCGGCGAGGGGTACGGCGGAGGCGAACTGTCCTCGTTCCCCTACTCCTACTACCTGGCTGAGATCCAGAACCGAATCTCCAGCAACTGGCAGACCGCCCTGATCCGGAGCGGCACCACGGGCAACGACTTCTCCGAGGTGCGGTTCCGTATCTTCCGCACCGGACGGATCTCCGAGCCGCTGATCCTCCGGTCCAGCGGAAACGCGACCATGAACTCCTCGGCAATCCGAGCACTGCGCAATGCGTCGCCCTTCCCTCCCCTCCCGCGGGGATACTCCGATGAATTCCTGATCGTCCGACTTTTATTCGAGCACAACCGATGAAAAAAACAACTCTTTGTCTCCTCCTATTTATCGTATGCGGATGGGGTTCAGCAGCGCTGTACGCCCAACGGGAAGTGGTGATGCACATACGGGAGGGCGTGCCTGTCATCCCGGTCGCCATCCCCGCATTCATCGCGACGGATTCCTCTGATGCGGCCCAGGCGGCAGCCCGGACGCTCCGGGACGTTGTCAATGCGGACCTGGAATACAGCCGGATCTTCAAGCCCATCCAGGAAACCCACTACCGCTACCTGCGCCGCCCCCTGAATCCCGAACAGATCTTCTTCAAGGACTGGGAAGAGCTCCAGGCCAACCTGCTCATCGTGGGAGTGGTGAGGCAGGGAGAGCAGGCGGGCACGTTCCAGTTCGACGGCAAACTCTATGATATCAAATCCGAGAGGCTCATCATCGGGAAGAGCTACACCGCGGAAACCGGGCTGACCCGCCTGGTGGCCCACAAATTTGCGGATGAGCTCATGCAGGTATACGGAGAGCCTCCGATGTTCACCACCAAGATCGTGTTCTGCTCCAACCGTGACGGCAACTGGGAACTCTATATGATGGACTACGACGGCCACAACCAGACCCGGCTGACGTTCAACACCTTCGAAGACTACATGCCGGCCTGGTCTGCCGATGGCCGGCGCATCGCCTACACCTCCTTCGAGGGCGGCGCGGCGCGGCTCTTTCTCCTCCACCCCTATGAGGGCCGACGCGAACTCGTCTTCGATCAGGGCACCAGCTTCAGCCCCAATTTTTCGCCGGACGACAGGTGGCTGGCCTTCTGCTCTCAGGAGGACAAGTCCAACACGGATATCTATGTGGCGTCCAGCGACGGCAAGAATCCCCGCCGCATCACCTTCAGCAAGGCCGCCGATACGGCGCCCACCTGGTCCCCGACCAGCCGGGAGATCGCATTCACATCAGACCGACTGGGCAATCCCCACATCTTCATAATGGACCGTGAGGGTTCCAACGTCCGCCGCGTGAGCTTCGGCGGGACCTATCATGACGGCCCAGCCTGGGCGCCCACCGGAGACCGCATCGTCTACGTCAGCCGCGTGGAGTCCGTGTTCGACATGTATGTCCTGGACCTCAGGTCGAACGAGATCATGAAACTCACAGAGGGCTATGCCCGCAACGAATTCCCCTGCTGGTCCCCGGACGGGCGCCACCTCATTTTTCAGTCCAACCGGTACGGCAGCAACAATCAGGTCTTCTCCGTCGATTATGACGGGAAAAACATCCGTCAGCTCACCTCCGCGGGCCAGAACAAGCTCCCGGACTGGGCCCGAAAATAGCAGAGACTCGGATATATTTAGATATTTGACATAAAAAATGTTACATAGTATATAATGTTTCAAATACATGAGAAGATACGACATTCAATCCCACCCAAAGGAGAAATCATGAAAAAACTTCTCATCCTGTCAATTGCATTCCTTTTAGTCTTTTCGTTTGTGAGTTCCTGTAAGAAGAAGGTCGAGCAGGCCCCGCCTCCACCGCCCCAGGTCAAAGAACAGCCCGCGCCTGTAAAGGTGGAACAGCCCCCGGCCAAGGAACCAGTGCTCACAGAAGAAGAGATCTTCGAACGCAAAACACTGGAAGAAATCAACGCCGAAAAACCCATGGGAATGATCCATTTCGATTATGACAAGTTTTTCATCCGCGATGACGCCAAGTCTACTCTGGAAGGCAATGCCGCGTTCCTGAAAAAGTGGAGATCCGTCAAGGTCCTGATCGAGGGTCACTGCGACGAGAGAGGCACGGAAGAATACAACCTGGCACTGGGTGAGAAGCGCGCCAAGAGCGCATACGACTACCTGATCTCGCTGGGCATCTCCTCCGACAGGATCAAGATCATTTCCTACGGAAAAAGCCAGCCCGCCGACATGGGACATAACGAGATCGCCTGGCAGAAGAACCGGCGCGGGCAATTCACGGTCATAGAAAAATAGAACAGCCTTCATGCTGAAGCGGATCTTTTCCGGTCTGGTCGTATTCTCCCTTTGCACCGCCCTCCCGCTGGAGGCTCAAAGGGAGAAGAAAACCTATGAGCTCATCTACCAGGACGTCCAGGCACTCAAGCAGCAGCTCCTGGAACTGAACCAGCGAGTACAGCAGAACGGCGATGACATCCAGACCCTTGCCCAGCAGCTGACGGAGATCCTGCGCCTTTCCCGGGATTCCCGCGCGGAATTCATCCGATTCCAGACCGAGCAGAAAGACCTCCCCGCACAATACCGGATCCTGCTGCAGCGCTATGACGGGATCCGGGCGGATCTTTCCCGGATCACCGAGATGCTGATCGAGATCCAGCATGCCGCACCCCTTCCGGGAGAAACCGAAGAAGATCAGGCAGATCCCGAACAGCCCCCTCCAGAACAGGAGACCTCCGCTGAGACGGGGGGAGGACAAGAAGCGGAGGAGCCCGTACAGAGGCCGCCGACAACACCGCCGCCCAACCTGTCGCCCCAGGAACTCTACACCATGGCCCGATCCGATTACCTGAAGGGGAACTTCCAGCTGGCCATCGAAGGATTCGGCATGTATCGGGAGCATTTCACCGACAGCCCCCTGGTGGATAACGCCCTGTACTGGATCGGCGAATGCTACTTCAGCCAGGAAAAATACGAGGACGCCATCACCCAGTTCAATGACCTGATCCTGAGCTATCCCGATTCCGACAAGATCGCGGCCGCATATTTGAAGAAGGGCATCGGCCTATCCCAGTTGGGAAGGACGGACGAGGCCCTGGCCGTGCTCAAGCTGATGGTGAATAAGTTTCCGCTGGAGGACGAGGCCAAGATCGCCCAACAAAAAATCCAAGAACTGGAAAAACGACAATGAGAGATGTCAACAGCTTCAATCGGGTCATTTTGATAGGACGCCTGGGCCAGAATCCTGAGCTCCGGTACATCCCCCAGACGGACAGGGCCGTCGCCAATTTTTCCCTGGCCACCAACGAACGCGCCTTCAACCCCGGCGGCGGCGACAGCGAGATCAAGACCGAGTGGCACCGGATCGTCTCATGGGGCAAACAGGCGGAATTCTGCGAGAAGTACCTGGTAAAAGGAAAACAGATCCTGGTAGAGGGCCGCCTGCGAACGGAAAAGTGGCAGGACCGGGACGGCAATCAACGAACTACAACGAAGGTGCATGCAATATCCATCACGCTGTTGGGACGGCGCGATGAGGGCGGCGGAGGCGAGGGCTTCGGCGGACCTTCAAGCGGCACCGAAAGCTTCCCCTCCGAATCATCAATTTCATCATCTAAGGCTATGCCGGACATCCAACCCAACGATGACGATGATGTCCCCTTCTGATCCTCCTGACAAAAAGACTTTTTGCAGTCGGGTCCAGGAAGACGTCCGTCCCTGGGGAAAATTTCGCTCCTTCCCCCATGACCAGGCCAGCAGCCTGAAGATCATCACTGTTTCGCCGGGAGGAGTCCTGTCCCTGCAGTATCACAATCAACGCAGTGAGTTCTGGATCGTCCTGGATCGTGGGCTCGAGGTCACCGTGGCCGACCGAACCTGGAGCCCCCGGCCCGACGAGGAGATCTTCATTCCGGTCAAAGCCCCGCATCGTGTTCGCAATACAGGCGACAGGGCCGCACGTATCATGGAGATCTGGCTGGGGGATTCCAGCGAAGAAGACATCGTCCGGATCGAAGACGCGTACGGCCGTTCCTGATCAAGCCGAGGGATACTCACCCCCCATGAGCAGGGCGGTGGGGTGTTTGACAAGGACACTTTCCAGGATATGCTCCTCGATCTCCTGGGCGGTCCCCAGGGTCAGGGCCCTGTGGACGATCTTCCTGGCTGTAGCATGATCGATCGAACGCAGGACCCGTTTGATCCTCGGGATGAATATGGGATTCATACTGAAGTTCTTAAGGCCCAGGCCCAGCAGAACGATGGCGGAAAGGGGATCGGCCGCCATCTCTCCGCACACCGTGACCTCCTTGCCCGCCTTCCTGGCCGAATCGATGATGAATTTCAACAGCCTCAATACCGAGGGGTGCATCGGCTTGAATAGATAGGAGACGAGTTCGTTGGAACGATCCACGGCCAGACAATACTGGATCAGGTCGTTGGTGCCGATACTGAGATAATCCACCTCCCGGACGATCTTGTCCGTGATGGCCGCGGCGGCCGGCACTTCGATCATTACGCCCAGGGGGATATTTTCATCGAATGCGATCCCTTCCTGCCTGAGTTCGCCCTGGACCTCGCGAAGCAGGATCTTCACCTCCTGCACCTCTTCCAGCTCGGTGATCATGGGGATGAGGATACGGACATTCTCGGTCACGCTGGCGCGCAGGATGGCCCTGAGCTGGACTTTGAATATTACTCTGTCTCGGAGGGAGAAGCGGATGGCGCGCAGCCCCAGCGCTGGATTCGGCTCCTTCTCGATCTGCAGCTGAGGAAGGTTCTTCTCACCGCCGATGTCGATGGTGCGGATGGTGACCGGCAGGGGAGCTGCCTGTTGGGCAAGCTGTGAGTAGATCCTGTAATGGTCCTCCTCATCGGGCAGTTTGGCGCTCTGAAAATAGATGAACTCAGAGCGAAACAGGCCGATCCCCTCCGCACCCATGGACTGTGCGACCTTGACCTCTTCGGGAAGCTCGATGTTGGCAAGGGGAACGAAGCGGACACCATCCAGTGTTCGAGCCTCCAGGGTGGCCGTCTTCTGCAGCTCCTGGCGGTAGTCATCGTACTTCTTTTTCTTTCCGATGAACTCCCGCCGGATGGCCAGCGGCGGATTGATGATCACTTCGCCGTCTATCCCATCCACGATCAGAGTGTCCCCGTCCTTGACATTGTGTGTGATGTTCCGCAGGCCCATCACCGTGGGGATATTCAGGGAACGCGCAAGGATGGCAGTATGCGAGGTGGTGCCCCCCACATCCAGAGCTACCGCCAGCACGTTTCCCCGGCTCAAACGAGAGGCGGCTTCAGAAGGGAGCAGGTCGTGTGCCACCAGGATCCGGTCCTTCCCGTCCTCCTTCTTAGGGGTCTCGGTCTGCTGCAGGTTCAGGTAGACCTTGGACAACACGTCGGTCACATCATACTTTCGCTCTTTGAGGTAATCATCGGATATGGAATCGAATATGGTCATGTAATGGCTGTGCAGCTGTGTGATGGCCCACTCAGAGCGGGACAGGCCCTCCTCGACCCTGGTCCTCAAGCCCTGGATCAAAGACTTGTCCTCCAGGATCATCAGGTGGGATTCGAAGATGAATGAATGTTCCTCACCCAGCTGCTTCCCGACTTTTTCTTTGATCAGGACGAGCTGTTTACGGGTTCGATCGAGAGCAGTCTGCAATCGTCCGAGTTCCTGAGTGACCTGATCGGCCCGGATGCTCTCTTCACGGGCAGAAAAAACAACCTTTTCTGTGAGGCGTACCTCACCGGTCGCAATCCCGGGGGAAACTCCGGTCCCTCTCAGCCGATAGTAATCCATTGCACTCTATTCTTCTTCCTGGAAGCGATCCTCGATCAGGTCTACCAGTGCCGTCATAGCCAGGCTTTCGTCGCGGCCGGAGGTCCTCAATGTGATCTCGGATCCCTGCGTGGCCGCCAGGGTCAGGATCCCCAGGATGCTCTTCCCGTCGATCTCACTGCCGTCCTTTTCGATCTTCACGGAGGATTCAAACCGGTTCGCCAGGTTGACCAACTTGACAGCGGCTCTGGCATGAAGCCCCAGCCTATTCCTGATTGTCACGGTTCTTGTTGTCATGATTCCTCAGAATGCTCAACTGCGTGCTTTCAAGAGAGCGCTTGCCAAGTGTATGTTTTTCTGCCCCTGTTCCACGACTTTTCTGGCGACCTCTTTCAAATTATAGCTGCGCTGCAGAGACACAAATTTGATGAGCATCGGCAAGTTCACCCCCGTGATGATCTCCACTTGGCCATCCTTCAGGAAAGTAAAGCTCAGGTTCGATGGTGTGCCCCCGAACATGTCTGTGAAGATCAGGACTCCATTCTTCTGGTCCACCCTTTTCAGTGATTGGTTGATCTTGCTCTTGGACTCCTCGACATCATCGTACCATCCGATGGAGATGGCCTCTATGTTTACCGCCTCACCGAGGATGATGTTAAGTGCGTTCAGAAGTTCTGCGCCCAGTTTTCCGTGCGATACAATAATGCCACCGATCATCTCATCACTCCAAGGGACTTTCGGTCCCGTTCTCCATGGGGCTGCTCGCACTATTTTTACATAAATCCGTGCTCATTATCAAGCCAGCCAACCTCCCCCCATCTCTCCACCCCAACCACCGCCATCCTTCCTCCCCAACCTCCCGCCTTAAAGGGAATGGGGAGGGGGCGGGAGAGGGGACTTTCAGCAGAGATCGGCGCCTCTGCGGAGAGACTATGCCGCAAACTTGATCGGGGGGGGATCCCCACTGGCGGGAGGTTGGGGCTGCTCGAGACGAATCGGGCTATTTGAAGATATCCCGGTGATTGACCTGGACCTTGAACGTCATTTCCTTGAGATGATCGCCCAGGACCTCTGACAGCGTCACGGACCTGTGCTTCCCTCCGGTACATCCCACGGCGATCGTGACATAACTCTTGCCTTCCTCGACAAAATTGGGCATGAGATATTCAACAAATCGGAACATCTCCTTAATGAAACCCTTGGTCTCGGGTGCCTCCAGCACGTACTTGCGCACCTGGGCGTTTTTTCCAGTCTTATCTCTAAGGGCATCGACGTAAAACGGGTTGGGCAGGAATCGCGTATCCAAAACGATGTCGGAATCCAGGGGGAGTCCGTATTTGTATCCGAAGCTGACCACGACCACCTGCATCTTGGCCGAAGACTGCTCAACGAATCTGCGAGTCAGGATCTTTTTCAGGTCATTGATATTCGTGTCGGTGGTGTTGATGACCTCGTCCGACATGTTCTTGATCTCCGCCAGTTGCTTCCTCTCCAAAGCAATGCTGTCCCGGATGGATCCGCTCTCCTTAATGGGATGCGGGCGGCGGCTCTCGCTGAATCTCTTGATCAGGGTCTCATCAGAGGCATCGAGGAAGATGACACGTGGATTGATCTCTTGGCGTATGCCACTCAGAACCTTTGGGAATTCGGCCAGGAACGATGCTTCCCTGATATCCAGGGTCAACGCGACCTTCTCGATCTCGACCTCCCTGCGCTTCCACAGGTCGACAAAACTGGGGATCAGTTTTGCGGGCAGGTTATCCAGGCAATAATACCCAAAATCCTCCAGAAATCGACTGACGGAGGTCTTCCCAGATCCGGAGAGACCGGTGATGATCAAGAATCGGTCGTCCAGCACTCTTTTCACATGAACCATCCTTAACGTGAGGAGAGGGCACGGTCCAGCCGCCGTGCGATCTCATGGGGGGCATGATAACCCTTTTTTCTCAAGATGTGGACCTTGCAGGCCACCTCGATCAAGGTGGCGATGTTGCGCCCGGGGGCGACGGGGATCGTGACCTGAGGGACCGCAACTCCTAGGATCTCATATTTTTCCGGTGCCTCCAGACCCAGCCGGTCGTACTCCTTTCCAACCTCCCATCTCTCGAGATTGATAACCAGATCGATCTCCGAGCGGGGGCAGATAGAAGCGGCGCCGAAGATCTGCTCGATATTGATAATGCTCAGGCCCCTGATCTCCATGAAGTTCTGGCTCAGGGCAGGCGCGGAGCCCATCAGTGTACCGGCCTCACTTTTCCGGATTCGGGTCACATCATCCGATACGAACCGGTTCCCCCTGGAGATCAGCTCCAGTGCACTTTCGCTCTTGCCCACACCGCTGTCTCCCGTGATCAGAACTCCCAGTTCGAAGATCTGAAGCAGCCCCCCAGACACCACGATTTGATTTGGGAAAAAATCGAAGAGGATCTCGCGCATGCCCTCCACACACTGTTTTTTGGGGAGGGGGGTGCGGAAAATTGCGACTCTATAGTGCCGGGCCGGGCCGCTGACCTCCTCAGGTACAGGCAGGCCATCAGAAAAGATCACACAGGCCACTCCTCTCTTGAACCGCTCGCTGAGCCAGGCCTGCTTCTCGTCCGAAGACAATCCGCTGAGCTCCCGGTTTTCCCTGTGATCCCATACCTGAAGGTTGGAAAAAACACGCCCGGAGGCATCGGCTTTGATCTTCTTGAGGAACCCCACCTCCTGAAGCGGGGATTCGAGGCGAAGGGATTCACGGCCTTGATTAAAAAAATCCTTCACCCGGGGATCGGATCCCTCCTGCCGGTTATTCATTGATCCGGTCTTCTTCCTCCTTAAGGACCTTCATGATGGAGACAGCGTCCTCGGCTGCCAGTATCCGTTCGAACATATTATCTGCTTTTCGCACAAGGTGTGCGACAGCGGCCAGGACCTGAAGATTGAGGCTGGGGCTCTCCGAGGGGGAAACGACGAGGAAAAATACCCGGGAGAGACTCCCGTCCGGCGCACGGAAATCGACGCCCTCCCGGGAGACGGCCATCAGGATCAAGGGCTCCTGGATGGAGTTGACCTTACAGTGGGGGATAGCCACGCCGTCTCCAATGGCCGTGCTCCCCAATTCCTCTCTCTGAAGAAGTTTTTCGACAAGCTCCTTCTCCTTCCCGATCCTCTCATTCTGCTTGAGGAATCCGACCATTTCCTGCAGGGCCGCATCCCTCTCCCGGCTTTTCAGGTCGGAAAGGATCATCTCCCGATTGAGCAGATTGGAAACCTTCACTCTCTATACTCGCTTTCAGGTCTATTTGGGTTCGATGAGGCCGAGATTGCCGTCTTTTCTGCGGTACAGCACCGCCCATTTTTCCGTATCGGATTTTCTGAAGACCAGGACTTCATCTCCGCCGGAATCGAAAAGGATCGCGGCTTCCTCCACGGACAGGGGTTTCATGGCATACTTGCTGCTGCGGATGATCCGCTTCTCCGCTTCGATCTCCCCCTCGGGCGGTGCGGCCGGGACAGCCTCCTTGGCTTTCCGCCGTTTTCGCTCCCGCAGCTTATCCTTCTCCTTTTTGGCCCGCCGCTCGATGTTGTCAAAAACATCACCCAGCGAACTGGAAACATCCTGTGTCTCGCTCACCGCGTTCAGAGTGGCTCCCTTGGTCTTGACGTTGATCTCGACTTTGTTCCTGTATTTCTCCACCGAAAGGATCAGATGGGCTTCCAAGGGATAACCCAGGAGTTTCTCCAGGGACGCCATTCGTTTCTCACAGTATTTCTCTACATCCTGTGTCAGTTCGGTGTTACGTGCTGTATACGCAATGGGCATTATGATTCCTCCATCCAGTATTTTCGCTTCCGGATATGCGAGGGCGGGATGGACAGCTGCTTCCTGTATTTTGCCACTGTCCTGCGGGCGATCTTGAAATTCTCTCTCGCCAGGTTGGTCTCGATCTCGATATCGCTGAGGGGCTGATCCTTGTCCTCATTCTCCACCATCTTGCGGATCCGTTCCTTCACACGAAGGGAAGAGATTTCTTCGCCGAAGTCTCCGGATAAAGATTTGTGAAAAAAATATTTGAGCGGGAATATTCCCCGGGGGGTCATCATGTGCTTGTTGGCGACCACTCGGCCCACGGTGGATTCATGGACGCCGATCTCCTGGGCCAGCTCGACCAAGGTCAAGGGTTTGATGAAATCCAGCCCCTGTTCGAGAAAGTCTGTCTGCTTGTCGATGATGTACTGCGCCACCTTGAAGATCGTGTTTTTCCGCTGGTCCAGGCTCCGCAGGAACCAGAAGGCCTTTTTCATCTTGTCCTTCAAATAGCGGCTGGCTTCGCTGTCCTCTCCGGATGCCTGTGCCAGCATCTTTTTGTAATAGCTGTTGATGCGGAGGCGCGGGAGTCCCTCATCGTTGAGAGTGATCTTGAGCTCGCCATCTTCCTTGGTCACGATGATGTCCGGGACCACGTAGTTCGTCTTCTCCTGGCTGTATTTCCGCCCCGGGGTAGGATTCAGCCTTTTGATGACTTCGATGTGGGCTCTGACCGAGTCACGGGACAGGCCCAATTCCCTGGCCAGCAGAGAAAAATCCGACTTTTCAAGGAGGAAAAGATGATCCCGGACGATCTTCTCGGTCACAGGGTCTTCTATGCCGAAATACTCCATCTGGACGAGGAGCGACTCCTGCAGGGAGAGGCTGCCGATCCCCACGGGATCGAACTTTTTGATCTTTTCTCTGATGGCCTCCACCTGCTCGATGTCCGCACCTGTGCTCGTACAGAGTTCTTCCAAGGTGACTGACAGATAACCATCCTCATTGATGTTACCGATGATGTACAGGGCGATCTCTTTTTCCCGGGGATCGAAAAAAGTCAGGTTGGCCTGCCAATCCAGATGATCCCACAGAGAGAGCGAGCGGGAGATAATGTTCTCCAGCATCGGGGCCTCTTTTTTTTCAAAAGAGAGGGAGCGGAATCCGTCGTCAAAATACTCCTGGAAATAGGTCTCGAACTCCTTGTCATCGACCAGGCTCTCCGGCTCGTAAGTCTCGGATTTTGAGGGCTCTCCCGGACTCTCTTTTTCCACTTCCTCCTGCTGCTTTTCGGGGGCCTCTTCTTCCTGTGTCTCAAGCATGGGATTCTGCGAGAGCTCGGCATCGATGATCTCGATCAGCTCCAGGTTGGTCAGAGGCAGCAGCTTGATGGCCTGTTGGAGCGCAGGGGCCAGGATGAGCTTCTGTACCTGCCGCTGATGGAGCTGTTGTTTGAGCGCCATGATCAATCCAGATTGAAGCCCTCTCCCAGATAGCTCTGTTGGACTTCGAACGAAGCCACCAGCTCATCCGGGGAGCCTTCCTTGAGGATCTTGCCTTTGTCTATGATGTAGGCCCGGTCGGTGATTTTGAGCGTCTCGCGCACGCTGTGATCCGTGATAAGCAGCCCGAGCCCTCTGGCCCGTAGAGAGAGTATGAGTTCCTGCAGGTCCGCGAGCGCCAGGGGATCGATTCCGGTAAAGGGCTCGTCCAGGAGGATGTATTCCGGTTGCGCGACTAGAGCCCGTGCGATCTCCAGCCTGCGCCGCTCTCCACCCGAGAGAGTGTAGGCCTTGGCATCCGCCAACCGACTCAGCCCCAACTCCTTGAGGATGCTGTCGGGATCACTGCTCTTGTGCTCCCCATAATCACGGCTCATCTCCCTTATGGAGAAAAGGTTATCACGCACGCTCAGGCGACGGAAGGCGGAAGGTTCCTGAGGGAGAAGGCAAAGCCCTCGTCGGGCCCGGGCATACATCGGGAGATGTGTGATGTCCTCTCCATCCAGATGGACATGCCCTCCATCCGAGGGGATCAGCCCGAGGATCAAGGAAAAGGTCGTCGTTTTCCCGGCTCCATTCGGTCCCAGGAGGCCAACGATCTCACCCTTCTTGACATGGACAGAGACGTCGTCGACGACCTTTTTCCGGTGGTAGCTCTTTTCCAGCCCAGACGCTTCCAGCTGATGGCTCATCTTTCACGGTTCTTTAATGACGATCTCGGACCTTTCCCTGCCTGTATTTTCGACGACGATTCTATCATCGGCCAGGTGAAAAGTCAATTTGTCCCCCTGGACCTTGCCCTTAAGCTGATGCGTCAGCACAGGCCCGCCGCTCAGCTGGATGGTTTCCTTTTCCAGGTCGAAAACCGCCTCCTTTCCCTCCGCCCGGTACAGCTCACGGATGACCTCGACATCACCGAGGGCGCGCACCGTCTGAATCCGGTTATCCCCTTCGCTCAGGAGGATGACGAGCCTATCCGCCTTCAGATCCGAGGCCTCCACCTTGACACTGGTGTTGCCGCTGTAGATCAAGCGTCTGGCACTCGGCTTGTATTCCAGGTTGTCGGCACGGATCTCGAGGTCGTACTCCTCTTCGCCCTTGGGATTGACCGTGATGTGAGTTTCCACCCCCTGACTGCACACCATGTTCCCGTCCTCCCTGAAAACGGTCATCTCCTGGGTCAGCATCGTCTCCTTTCCCTGCCAAACTTTCACATCTTCCTTAAAAAGAAAACGTCTCTTCTCTCCGGAATATCTCATCTCTTCCGCTTTGATGAAGACCGCACCCGTCCCGCTAAAAAAGCCGACGGCGGGGGCCTCCGTTTGCGGCGTGGTCATTATGACATTGACCCGCCCCTTTCCATCCAGGTTCCGGCTATTGAGTTTGATATCGAGAACATCCGCTTCGATCTCGTAGTCCCCGGCCTTGATACGCGCCCTCGACGCCTCGCCTCCTTCCACGTGCAGAGTCTGTTTCTTGTCCTCGATAGAGAGGACTTCTCCCCGAACAGTGCGGTTCTCTCCCTCCCGCTTCTCTGCCATATTGACATGGCCAGCGGCATGGAACGTCTTCATCCTGCCCTCGAGGTTGAACTTAATATCGATGCGGTCGGCCTCGGTCTCTATGAACTCTCCGCCCTCGGTATCCTGTCGCAGATAGCACTTCCCCTCGGCCTCCAGGGATCGGATACCCTGCGAGTTGTGCCAAGCCCGGATCAACACCCTACGGGCCCTGAGTTCCCGACGCTCGGCCCTATCAAACTGCCCCGCGCTCTCGGGGCCGGATTCGGAAGAATCCAGGCCTGAAGCCACGATATGCACATCGCCCCGCATGAGGATCGACTTGAGGTTTTCTTTATCAGCAAAAAGCTCGAACCGGATGAATGAAGCATTCGCGAAGCTTTCCTCGGAACGGATGCGGGCATCTCCTCGAATCGTACCCGATCCTTTGGAATACAGATAATCCAGCTCCTTCCCTTCTATCAATACTGTCCGCGATGGATCCGAGGCGGGCGTCAAGCTCAGTTTGACCTGACCCGTCAAGGTCAGCCTCTGGTTCGGAGCTCGATACACAGCACTGTCTGCCGAACCCGAAACGCGCTCGGAGGTGAAGACGACCGGAAGATCGGTGAACAGGCGTTCCGTCTCCGTCCGATATTCGAAAGATTCCGCTTCGATCCGGAGGTCTTTTGCCTGCAGGACCGCCCCCCCCAGCAGGCGAAAGAACGCATTCTCCTTGTCGTGCACGATCTCGCCGGCCGTCAACTCGACATCCTCACCGTCGGCCCTGCCCGGAAACTTGAGCCGGACATCCCCTTCCAAGTGATAGAGCCCGTCCTCCCCGATGTAATGCCGGGCAGCCCGGACCTCATAGTCGACCTCTCCCTTGCGCAACTGGAAGTGCTGGATCTCCTCGGTTGTCTCCACCTTCTGATCTGCGATCCCCGCATCCACAACAGGAACCCTGGGCCTGCGGCTCGAGCGGCTAATGAAGTTCTGAACGATCAGGGACACGGCCGCAAGCATGACCAGGGCGATGAAGACCTTGAACATCAGGGCGGGTCGGATCCTTTTCTTTATCATGCTTGGTATCATTATACCCTGTCCGGCCCGCGAAATGAATTCCCGGCAGCCCAATTCATCATTCCGATGAGGCCGGGGGAGTCAGATAGGGGTACAGAATCAGGAGGGAACAGTGCCGGACGGGAGCATATCCTCCAGGACAAGGGTCAGGCGGTCTTCGCCCAGATATTTCTTGACCTGGAGCGAGTAAACAACGGAAACCCGGCTCCCCTTGCTGAGGGAATCGATCCAATCGCCCTTGTTCCAACCCACTGCATCGAAGTATCGGCCGTTGTGTTTAAGGAGGAGCTTGATGTGCCGTTCCTTCAGCCGTCGGGGAGTGGCCGCCACTTCGACATCATCGGTGGCAAAGATGGGTTTGGGATTGCCGACTCCGAAGGGAGTGAGGAGCGCGAAGTGATCGAGGAACGCGGCGCCGATGTCATCGAAGTCAAGGCGGGTATCGATCCGGATCTTGCGTCTGAGGTCATCCTCGTTGATGCGGCTCTCGACATAGGCATTCATGGTCTGCTTGAGCTGAGGGAGATTGTCGACATCGAGCTCGCACCCCACGGCCATGGGGTGTCCCCCGTAGTTGTGGAAATACTGGCGGCTGTGGTCCAGGCATTCGATCAAGGGGAATTCGCGGATAGATCGCCCCGACCCGTGGGCCCTTCCATTATCATACGCGAACAGCAGTACGGGGCGGTGAAAGTCATCCTTGAGTTTGGAGGCCACGATCCCGATCACGCCACGGTGCCACTCATCGCAGCCAAGGACAAGCAGCTTGTAGCGCTGGTCCAAGCTCTGGGAGCGCACCCGCTGAGTGGCCTGGGAATAGATCTTTCTCTCAATCCCCTGTCGGGTAGCGTTCATCGCATCAAGTTCGGAGGCGATCCTCCCACCCTCTTCTAATGATCCCGAAAAAAATAGTTGGACGGCCATATCTGCTCGACCCATCCGTCCGGCCGCGTTGATCCGTGGTGCGATGCGGAAGCCGATGTCAGATACCTGGACGCCCTTCTGCTCCAGCCCGCAAACAGAGAGCAGGCTCTTGAGCCCCGGATTGGAGACTCGGTCCAACCCCTGCAGCCCCTGCCGGACGAAGATCCGGTTCTCCCCGGTCAGCGACACAATATCCGCAACGGTCCCGATGGACACCAACTTCAGGTAGTGAGGGAGCTGAGACTCCCTGGGATGTCCTTGAAACAGCGCCTGTATCAGCTTGAACGCCACTCCGATCCCGGCCAGGCTCTTGTGAGGATACCCGGAATCCGGCAACACGGGGTTGAGCACCGCCAACGCCTCGGGGAGCTGATCCCCCGGCAGATGGTGGTCCGTGATGATGACGTCCACGCCTTTCTGTGTGGCTTCCCGCACAAAATCCACCGCTTTGATGCCGCAGTCCGCGCTGATGACGACCTGAGCTTGCCTCTCTTCCACAATACGGATGTGACTCGTTTTGAGGCCGTAGCCCTCTTCCAGCCGATCGGGGATGTAGTGATCCACCTCTGCCCCCAGGGTGGAGAGTGCTCGGGAAAGGACCACAACGGACAGGACGCCGTCCACATCATAGTCGCCGAAGATCAGGACTTTTTCCCCCTTGGACGCGGCCTGGCGGAGCCTTTCGACTGCGGCACGCATGCCCTTCAGCAAAAAGGGATCATGCAGATCCTCCCAGGTTCCGTGCAGGAAGCTCTGGGCTCCTTGGGCATCGACGATCTTGCGGTTGACCAGGATCCTGGCGATCTTGGCGGGAATGCCGAGCTCGGAGGCCAGAGCCTCGGCCCTGGGGTCTGCATCGGTAAATATCCACTCGGCGCGATTCATTTAGCCCCTAACCATACCACAACTCTTCTCAACCCTCAATGCCAATCCTGCCCCGGGTTTCGTTGACTTTGCCCGGACCGAAAAATATAATGGCAGTGCCACCATGATCAGCCTCAAAGAGAAGCTATCCCGGACACGCCAGACCGTCAAAAGCCGGATCGACGAACTGCTTTCCACCAGCAAGAACCGTGAGGAGATCCTGGATGACCTTATGGAAACGCTCATCCTGGCTGACATCGGGGTGTCCACCAGCGAAAAGATCGTCGAACACCTGCGGGAGAACAGCAAAAAGACCGATTCCTCCGAAGGGATCCGGACCCTGCTAAAGCAGGAGATCATCGCCATCCTCTCTCAACATCCCATCACGCTCGCTCTGGATCAGCCCCAGTCCGTGGTCATGTTCGTGGGGGTCAATGGAGGGGGCAAGACCACCTCTCTCGCCAAGCTGGCCGGGCATTTCCAGGCTGACGGAAAACAGGTCATGATGGTGGCTGCGGATACATTCCGGGCTGCGGCACAGGAACAGCTCTCAATCTGGGGGAAACGCCTGAACATTCCCGTCATTCGAGGCCAGTACGGGGCGGATCCGGCTTCTGTTACCTACGATGCCATGCAGTCGTTCCGAGCCCGGAGGTTCGACCTGCTGCTGATCGACACCGCGGGCCGTGTCCACACCAACGCGAACCTCATGAGCGAGCTCGAGAAGATCCAGAAGATCATCTCCCGGGAGATCGAGCGGGCTCCCCAGGAGGTATTCCTGGTGCTGGACGCCAGCATCGGCCAGAATGCCCTGATCCAGGCACGAGAATTTCTGAAGTTCTCCGCTCTCACGGGAATATTTCTATCCAAACTGGACGGCACCGCAAAGGGGGGATGTGCTCTCAGCATCGTGGACGAACTCAAGCTCCCCATTAAATTCATCGGGACCGGCGAAGGAGATTCGGATATCCTCCAATTTTCCCCCCAGGAATTCGCCGACGCGCTGCTCTCATGAACTCCCGCCTGCAGGATGCCGCATACCTGGAAATGTGCTATGCCCTGGCTGAAAAGGCCCGGGGATACACCAGCCCCAATCCCTATGTGGGAGCTCTGGTCGTCAAGGCAGGAGAGATCATCGGGTGGGGGTATCACGAGAAGGCTGGCAAACCCCATGCAGAGGCCCTGGCCCTGGAGCGGGCCGGGCAGCGGGCCCGGAGCGCCACGGCTTACATCACCCTGGAGCCATGCACACACTGGGGCCGCACTCCGCCCTGCATAGATCTCGTACGGGGCTCCGGCCTGAAGCGCGTCGTGATCTCAGACTATGATCCCAATCCCAACGTCTTTCGGAAGGGTGTCCGTCGACTGCGGGCCTCCGGGATCGAGGTGTCCGTGGGATTGCTGAAAGAACGAAACAGGACACTGAACGAAGTATACGTCAAGTATGCCGCACAGAAGATTCCCTTTGTGACTCTCAAGGCCGCGGTTTCTCTGGACGGCAAGATCGCGACAACCTCGTCGGACTCACAGTGGATATCCTCCTCAGCCACACGGGACTACATCCATCTGTTACGAGGAGAATATGATGCCCTGCTGGTGGGGATCAACACGCTGCTCAGGGATGATCCCCGGCTCACGGTCCGACATCCTCACTGGGGCAAGAAGCGACAGGTCCGGATCATCCTGGATTCCCACCTCAGATTTCCCCACACGGCACGGATCCTAGAGACGCTTTCTCGAGGTGACATCTTGATCTTCACTGGCCCACAGGCCCCGGCCAAAAAGAGGATCGCCCTGGAAAAGAAGGGCGCGCAGATCATCCCTGTTCCACTCTCGCAGGGGCGCGTTCATCTCCCGGAGATCCTTTCCCGGCTGGCCGAGCGGGAGATCTCCAGCGTTCTCGTGGAGGGAGGGGGCCAGGTCCACACGGATTTCCTGGAAAACCGCCTGGCCGATAAGTTCCTGGTCAGCGTCTCTCCCAAGCTGATAGGCGGGGCCCGGGCCCCATCGTTTTTTCAGGGAAGGGGAATCCAGCACCTGCAGGATGCCCAGGGGCTCAATAGGATCCGAGAATTCAGGATCCAGGATGACGTCTTAATAGAAGGATATTTTTAATGTTTACAGGCATTATCACACACCAAGGTGAGTTCCTGGGATTTCAACGGGGCAGGACAGAGATGGGCCTCTCGGTCTCGGATTTGGGCCGTGCTCTCGCTCCGGGTGACAGCCTGGCCGTCAACGGGGTTTGCCTGAGCCTCATCCGGAGGGAGGGAGACACGCTGTATTTCAACCTTTCGCAGGAAACCCTGGAAAAAACCACGCTCGGATCCCTGAAAAGGGGAGATGCCCTGAACCTGGAAGCGCCTCTCACGCTGGCATCCCCCCTGGGGGGGCACCTGGTCACCGGACATATCGATGGGGTTGGCAGGGTGCGGAGCGTTTCTCAGCGGAGCGTCGGGAAGCGCATCGCGGTCGCCTATCCGCCGGAACTGAAGGCCTACTTCGTCCCCAAGGGATCCGTGGCGCTCGATGGGGTCAGCCTGACGATCGCCTCTCTCTCCACGTCGGTCCTCGATGTTGAGGTCATCCCCATCACGCTGGAGCAGACCCATCTCGGGCTCTGGAGACCGGGCCGTGAGGTCAATATCGAGTGTGACATAATCGGTAAATATGTGTATAATTGGAAACTCAAATCCTGAGCCGAAGATAGGTTAGAAAGGTAAACACGATGTCTCCATCCACGGGCGTTTCCTCTATTGAAGACGCCATCAAGACCGTCAAAGCCGGCAAGCTGATCATCATCGTAGACGATGAGGACCGTGAAAACGAGGGCGACCTGATGGTCGCCGCGGAGAAGGTCACGCCGGACATCATCAATTTCATGGCCAAACACGGACGCGGGCTCGTGTGCCTGTCCCTGACCCGGGAACGTGCCCGGGCGCTGGACCTTCCCCTTATGGTATCGGACAACACCGCCCAGTTCCAGACCGCCTTTACAGTCTCCATCGACGCAAAGGAGGGCACGACAACCGGAATCTCTGCATATGACAGGGCCAAGACCATCCTGGTCGCCATCGATCCCGAGACCAAGCCCGCGGACCTGGCGAGGCCCGGGCACATCTTCCCTCTTGAGGCCGCAAAAGGCGGAGTCCTGAAAAGAGCCGGGCAGACAGAAGCCTCGGTGGACATCGCACGCCTGGCTGGCTTGGATGCGACCGGCGTCATCTGCGAGATCATGAACGATGATGGGACCATGTCTCGCATGCCAGACCTGGAGGCCTTCAGCCAGACATACGACATCCCCATCGTCACCATCGCTGACCTCATCAAATACCGCATGCAGCACGAGATCCTGGTCGAGAAGATCGAGGAGGCCGACCTCCCGACCAAGTACGGCCACTTCAAGATCATCGCCTACGTGGACTCGATCCATGGCGAAGAGCACGTGGCCCTGGTCAAGGGAGATCTCACACCGGACGAGCCCACCCTGGTTCGGGCCCATTCGCAGTGCCTGACCGGAGACACCTTCGGTTCCTCCCGCTGTGACTGTGGAGACCAGCTGAATCGTTCCATGGAGATCATCGAGAAGGAAGGGAAGGGCGTCATCCTCTACATCCTGAACCATGAGGGCCGGGGCATCGGGCTGGCCAACAAGATCAAGGCCTATGCCATCCAGGACCATGGGATCGACACCGTAGAGGCCAACGAGAGACTGGGCTTCAAGTCCGATCACCGCGATTACGGCCTGGGGGCCCAGATCCTGGTTTCACTTGGTGTCACCAAGCTGCGGCTCATCACCAACAATCCTCGTAAATTCATTGGCCTGGCAGGATACGGGCTGGAGATCGTGGACCGAGAGCCCCTCGAGATCCCGCCCTGCAAGGAAAACAGACGCTATCTGAAGACCAAAAAGGACAAAATGGGCCACCTCCTGGAGATGGTCTAGATAGGCAGCCGATCATGACTCAAGCCGATCACAAGGACACGAAGGTGGAGGGCCACGCCCTCGCCACCCTGGAGAAGATCAAGTCTACGCAGGAAACCCGGGCCAGACTCAGATTCATCCAGGACCTCGCAAAGAATCCAGAGCCCTGGGTGTGTGACGTGCTGCTGGGCTGCCTCGATGAAGCCAATGAAACGATACGTGACCTCATCGTCAAGGCCTTGAGCGAACGCGAGGAGCTCGACCTGGAGCGTGTCTATCCGAGGCTCACGGCTCTCCACTGGTACATCAAGAGCGGGAGCCTCCGGATCCTGGGGTTCAGAAGGGACCCGCAATCCACAAAAAAAATCGAAGCCATACTTGAAGATCCCAACACGGATGTCCGGATCCAGGCGGCTTGGGCCCTGGGGGAGATCGGCGGCGAGGAATCACTGGCCCTGCTGGCGCGCCTGGCTCAGGACGGCAATAATTTCGTCCGCGCATCTGCGGAGAAAGCGTTACAAAAAGCCTCAGACCTCAAGTTTTCTTAGGGATCACGGGAGAGGATAAAAGTCACGGGGCCGTCATTGATGAGCTGGACGTCCATCATGGCTCCGAATTCGCCTGTCGCCACCTCCACTCCTCTGTTTCGCAGGCGCTCGATAAAATGATCGAACAGGAGGGCCGCTGTCTCGGGAACCTCAGCTCGGTCAAAACTTGGGCGACGGCCCTTGCGAAGACTCCCGGCCAGGGTGAACTGAGAGACCGCCAACACTCCCCCCCCGATATCGAGGAGTGACAGGTTCATCTTGCCTGCAGGATCGGAGAATATGCGGAGTTCGACGATCTTCTGGGCCAGATAATCGGCGGCGCCTTCGGTGTCTCCCTTCTCCACTCCCACAAGCAGGCACAGGCCGCGACCGATCCGCCCCACGGTCTTCTGTCCAACGCTTACCGATGCCTCTTTGACCCTCTGCAGTACAATCTTCATGTCACATCACCTTCCCCAGCCTGGTCCCTTTTGGAAAACACCTGCCTCAGGCTCGAGACCTCATTCCGGCTGAAGATCAGGTTGAGTCCCAAATAGACAGCGATCCCTACCAGGATGGTGGCCAAGAGGATACCGATCTTTTCCAGAGTGGCTGCCGTGCTGAAGGGGAACCGAAGGAAGAAGATCCGGATCACGGCGGCCATGGCGGCGGCGAAGATCGCCGCTTTCAGGGCAAAGAACAGTGTATTCCGCTTGGGCATGACGCCGATCTTCCTCTCCAGCATGACATAGAGGCTTATGAAGTTGATAAGGGACGAGATGGCCAGAGCCAGGGCGATCCCGGCCACCCGCAGAGGGCCCATCAACCAAAGCGAACATGCGATATAGATGAACATGGTGAAGAAGGCCACGATCACGGGAGTCCTGGTGTCTTTCAGAGAGAAGAACGCCGGCACCACGACCTTCACTCCGGAGAGGGCGGGGATCGCCAGGGCGAAGTAGAGCAGGCACGACGCGGTCATGTCCGTGGAGAGGGAACTGAACCGGCCGTACTGGAACAGGACCTGGACGATGGGCCTGTGCAGGATGAGCAGGCCCAGGGTGGCAGGGAATGTGATGAACGTGATCATCTTTAATGAGAACTGCAGGGTGCGCTTCATCTCCGGTATGTCTTTCCGGGCCGCGAGTTCGGAGAGGGTGGGGAGTAAGGCGACGGACAGGGCGATGGAAAACAGGCCCAGGGTCAGTTCCTGGATGCGGGAGGAGTAATAGAGCGAGGCCACGCTCCCTTCCTCCAGGGTGGATGCGATCATCCGGCTGATGGAGACATTGATCTGGTAGATTCCCGCACCGAAGATCCCTGGGATCATCAGGCGTCCCACCTTGCGCACCGCCGGGTGTGTGAAGGTCAGGAGGGGCTGAAAACGCATGCCCTGCCGCCAGGCATATGGGATCTGGAACGCCAGCTGCAGGATCCCCCCCACGATCACGCCGCCGGCAAACACATAGGCCGGCTCGTCCACACGGCCGGCCCACAGGGCGGCTGCGCCTATGATGGCGAGGTTGAAAAGAACCGGAGTGAAGGCGGGAACAAAAAATTTATGGAAGGAGTTGAGGACGGCCATGACCAGAGCGGCCAGGCTGACCAGGAATATGTAGGGAAACATGATCCTGGTGAGGACGATGGTCAGCTCCAGCTTTCCCGGGACCTCGGCGTAACCGCCTGCCAGGAGCCGCACTAGAAGGGGAGAGAGCAGAACTCCGAGGAGTGTGAGGACGGCCATGACCAGGGTCAGGTCAAAGAAGAAGGCGTTGGCGAAGCGCCACAATTTGTCCCTGGTCTCCCGGCTCTTGATCTGTGTGAAGACGGGGATGAAAGCTGCCGTCATGGCCCCTTCGGCCGTCAGGCGGCGGAGCAGATTCGGGATGAGGAAGGCGATAGTGAATGCGTCCATCCCCTTACCGGTCCCCATATAGTTCGCTTGGATCAGATCCCGGACATAGCCGAGGATCCGGCTGAGGAAAGTCGGGACCGACACAGCCAGAGTAGAGCGCAGCAGTCTGCGGTTGCCGCTTTCACGCTTCATGATCGTTATGCTCTCCTGCCGAGTGTCCCATGTTTGGAGAGGACTTTAGTCTATCACAAACGCCTGTGGTTTCGTATACTCCCGATGGCCTTGACTTGGGGGGAAAAATAGCTTATTATGCATGTTCCATTTGAAGAGGAGACCATAATGGCGCAACACAAGTCCGCTATACGCCAATGGCGGCGGAACCTGCGTAGGAACGCGATCAACAGAAGGAACAAGTCTACCCTGCGGACCCAGATCAAGAATTTGCGGGTTGCCATCGAAAAGAAAGACAGCGAAACAGCTCAGACCCTGCTTTCCCAGACGTTTTCCATCATAGATGTTTCCGTAAAAAAGGGCACCATCCACAATAACACAGGTGACCGGTACAAATCCCGGCTCAGCCGCCAAGTGGAAATGATCAAGCCCGCCACAGCTAAATAGACCGATTTCACATTCCCCTTGATTGAAAGACGAGGGAAAAATCTGCACAGCGTGGGAATCCCTAAGGATCGCCCCTCCCTCGCAAACCGGTCAGCGCTGGCTTGGGGCGCGGCCGTATTTTCGAATCCAGCAGTACTCGAAGAGAAATCCCTCCATCAGGGTCTTAAAAGCAAGAGATGTATTCTTGAGCTTGGTGTCTACATCCCCAAGGCTGTTCAGGATGTGCCGCAGCTCCGCCCACGATATCCCTTCGGCCAGGGAGAACATCGCGTGGAACTGCCGTTCATACAGCCCCCGGAACGACTCCTTGATCTGAGGCTTGATCTCCTGGAAGATCGCCTTCCGGTCCTTTGTCCCCTCCTTCAGCCTGAGCTTGGCCAGGAGGACGTCCCGAAAAAATCCCGAGACGAGTGCCAGGATTCGGACGGGGACGATGCCGTCCTGTTCCAGGAGTTTGTGCAGGATGAGCAGGCACTGCCGGTAGTCGGCCCTCTCCAGATGCTCGGAGAGCTCCCACTCCACATAGGACTTGATCCAGCCGGAGACCTGATCGACATCTTCTTCCACGATGCGGTCCTTGTCGCCCACATAGGTCGTGATCTTTTCCACCTCTTTGTCCAAGAATCGAAGATCGCTCCCTACCAGCTCGATCAGCCTCTCCACAGCGTCTGGAGATGGATTCTTACCCTTGATCTGAAAACGCCTCCCGACCCAGGACGCCAGACTGTTTCCCTTGACCGGTCGGATCTCCTCGAGCCGTACGGCATGAGCGGGCAGCCTTCCGAAGAATTTGACGAGGGGGGAGTTCCCCCTGATCTTGCCCGGATAGATCATCACCAAGACCGTTCCTGGAGTTGGATCGGCAAAATAGGCAGATATCATGCCTTTATCCCTGTCCGAGGGCTTTTCTTGCGGGGATGGTACCCTGTCATTTTTGCGCGGCGGGCTTTCCACCAGGATGATCTGTGCCGCCTGAAATAGGAGTGACGAAGAGCGGGCCGCATCCAGGATCTCCGGCCATTTCCGAACCGCCAGGTCGAATCGTTCCAGCGGAAGCACATCGGGGGCCGCCAGGGATTCCCTCAGCTCCTGAACGAACAGATAGGCCGGGTAGGTATCTTCTCCGTAAAAGAGATATCCGGGCGCGTGTTCCTTCCCAACGTTCCCCTGAGACGAGGCCACGCCTTAGAATCCCTCCAGGAGATTGATGACCAGCGTCCGGGCGAATTTCACGGCCACGGCATCAATCGCCTGCTGTTGGATGGACTCAAAATCGGTTCCGTCAGGCACGTCGTATGACTGCTGGTAGGAATAGTGGGGATTGGAGAACAGAACCCGGTTGTTGACAAGATCGCGTAAAACGATCTTCGCCACCACGATGATGTTGTAGGAGTTTGCCGTAGCATCCTGACCGAAGCCGATCGGCTGGACAGTGAATGCTGTGATCTCGCCGATCAGGACCGCATCCGCTCCCGTCCTGTCGGCCGTGATATCCACCTTGCCGCGTGCCACCAGTTCATCACGGACGCCCTGCGTCAGTTTCAGGTCCAGCTGGAAGCGCGTCGTGTTGTTTTCGAACATAGGGACACTGATCGTCTGGATGTGAGGAGGAAGCGAACTCCCCGTCCCCCTGAGCCCGTAGCCACAGCTCAGCATGAGGAAGCTCAGGCTTAGTATTACCCATAGGTTTCGCATATACTATCCCCGTTTCATAATACGATGTTCACGAGTTTATTCGGGATGTAGATGATCTTGCGAGGCTCCCGTCCGGCTAAAAGATGCTGGATCCGTTTTAGTTCTAACGCCGCCCTTTTTGCCTCATCTTCCGGGAGATCCCGTTCCGGCTCGAACTTGGCCCGGACCTTGCCGTTGACCTGCACGACGACCGTGACGGTCTCCTCCTGCGCCAGATCGGCATCATACTGCGGCCAGGGACTCCTGGCGATCACCGAGCTGCGCCCGGTTCTCTCCCAGAGCTCCTCCGTGAGGAAGGGCGCGAAGGGAGCGAGCAGCTGGAGCAGACAGCCGAATGCATCTCGCAGCAGGGCTGTTCCCTCAGGCGTTTCCCTCAGAGCGGGGGCATCGCGTTTGATGCGGTTGAACAGTTCCATGATAGAGCTCACCGCTGTATTGAGGTGGTACCGTTTATCGATGTCCAGGGTGACCTTCCGCACGGTCTGATGCAGCTTCACCCGGAGCGGAGCCGGGGGGGTTTCCTGGCCGATGGAATCTGATCCAGATCCATCGGCACTCAACACTCCGGCAAACTCATGATAGAATTTCCAGATCCGGTGCAGGAATCGGGAGGTCCCCTCGATACCTTTTTCATCCCAGGCGAATTCCTTTTCCGGAGGAGAGGCGAACAGCATGAACAGGCGTGTGGCGTCCGCTCCGTATTTCGTGATCATCTCGTCCGGATCCACCACGTTGCCCTTGGATTTGGACATCTTGGCCCCGTCTTTGGTCACCATCCCCTGGCTGAGGTAAAACGGAAACGGCTCATCTATCTCGGTCAGCCCCAGGTCGCGCAGGAGCTTGCAGAAAAAACGCGCATAGATCAGGTGCAGTATGGCATGCTCCACTCCACCCACATAGACATCCACCGGCAGCCAGTCCCTGGCCTGTTCCGGATCGAACGGCAGCTGATCGGCCCGAGGAGAACAGTAGCGGAAATAGTACCAGGACGAATCGAAGAACGTGTCCATGGTGTCGGTCTCGCGCCGTCCTGGGCCTCCACACTGGGGACAGGGGGCCTCGACAAAGCTCGGATGAGATTCCAAGGGGGATCCTTCCTCTCCGGAAAAATCGACATCATCGGGCAGCCTCACTGGCAGATCCTCGTACGGGACACCAACCACACCGCAGTCCTCACAATAGATGACGGGGATGGGAGTGCCCCAATATCTCTGCCGAGAGATCCCCCAATCGCGGAGCCGGTACTGGACCTGTTTGTGGCCAAAGCCTTTTTCCTGGGCAAGATCCGCCATCTTTTCCATGGCGTCATGTGAGCTCATTCCGGAGAATGGCCCGGAATTGATGACCGTCCCGTACCCGGAGAAGATTCCCTCTTTCGGATCCTCGCCCGGCCCGGGTGAGACGACCTCCCGAATGGTGAGATCATATTTACTCGCAAACTCGTAATCCCTCTCATCATGTGCAGGGACCGCCATGATGGCACCTGTCCCGTATTCCATGAGCACATAATTGGCAACCCAGACCGGGATCTCTTCTCCCGTGAAAGGATTCACTGCGGTCTTGTGAGTGTCGATGCCGTCCTTTTCCGTTTCCCCTGCCGCGGCCATCTGCCTCTGATCGATCCATCCCTGCAGCCTGCGGCGGTCATCGGCATCTTCAACCAGGCGATCGGTAAGGGGATGTTCGGGAGAGAGCACCATGAAGGTGGCACCGTAGATTGTGTCGAGCCGTGTGGTGAAGACCTCGATCTCACCCTGGCCTTCCTTGAGGGGGAACCTTACCTGTCCGCCCGTACTCCGGCCGATCCAGTTCCTCTGCATGACGAGCACGTGTTCCGGCCACTTCCGGAGCTGATCCAGCCCCGAGAGGAGCTCCTCTGCATAGTCGGTAATCTTGAGAAACCACTGTTCCATCTGCTTTATGGACACTTCGGAGTCACAGCGCCAGCACCCACTGTTTACGACCTGCTCGTTGGCCAGCACCGTCTGACAGCTCGGACACCAGTTCACCTGGCTCCGCTTCCGGTAGGCCAGGCCTCGTTCCAGGAGTTTCAGGAAGATCCACTGGTTCCAGGTGTAGTATTCTGGGAGGCAGGTTGTGACCTCGCGATCCCAGTCGTAGCTGAAGCCCAACTTTTTCAGCTGGGCCTTCATGTGAGCGATGTTGCTCAGGGTCCACTCTCTGGGGTGGATGCCCTGTTCTATCGCCGCGTTCTCAGCAGGCATCCCGAATGCGTCCCAACCGATCGGATGGAGGACGTCGAGGCCCTGCATGAACTTAAAGCGTGAGATCACGTCCACGATGGAAAAATTGCGCACATGCCCCATATGGATGCGACCGGAAGGATACGGGTACATCTCCAGGCAGTAGCACCGGGGTTTCGCCACATCACCTCCAGCCCTGAATGTCTTCTGCTCTTCCCAGACGCGCTGCCACTTCTTTTCGATCAGTGAGAATGTGTACTCGTGTTTCACAGCTCGGTTCCTTTTTGCTCTGGTTATTCCTATAAATATTAGGGGCATCCCCTATGATTGTCAACTTCCGGAGGGAAGTGCTAGAATGAGGGGACCATGGGTTTCTTCTTTGTCGTTGACTTCCGAGGAAAGTTCCGATTCTTCTCCTCGCAGCAGAGCCAGGAGATCCAGGTCGAATTTTCCCGCCTGCAGAGGATCTGGGCAGCGGCGAAGCAAAAACTCATGCTGCTCCCCCCCCGCATCCTCCACCAGGAGCAGGCCCTGGCGAGGATCGTCAAGCACGAGGCGGACCAGGTGTCGATCAAGCACGCTCGGGGAACCCCCGAAAAGAAGATCCGCCGCCGGTTTTTCTTCTTCCTGCAGAAACAGAGGAGCAAACACATCCTGCTCCTCATCATCGAGGCGGTGCTGCTCCCGGTCTCCGGCCTGATGGCGCTGCTTCCCGGCCCCAACGTATTTTTCGGGATCCTGGCCCTGCTTATGTATACGCAGTGGCAGGCCCTCCGCGGCATCCATCGCCTGCGGAAGATGAAGCCCCTTTTCGCTCCCTCCGAACTGCTGGAGCAATGGGAGCGGGCTCTCGATTCCGGAGACACCGCGGCATACGCCGGGATCCTATCCCAGATCGAATCAGAGTATGGTATTTCCGACGCGATAAAGGTCCTCTTTAAATAGGGTCGTTTGACAAACCCTGATTTTTTCTTTATGTATAAGATACCATGTCGCTGACGCTTTCTCAGTTTCTCTTCCTGGTCCTCACCTTTGCCGCCGTGGTCGCCGTGACTTTCCTGGCCATGTTCCTGAACCAGATGCGGAAGACCGCGCGGGAAGGCGAGAAGACCCTGATCGAGGCCCGCGAACTCGTGACCAATCTGAACTCCACGAGCCTGAAGGTCAACCAGAAGGTAGAGGAATTGGGAGATGTGGTCGATGCAGCCCGCAAAACCGCCGTCGGTATCTCCGACGCCACCATGTTCCTGTCGACCCGGATCATGAAGCCCGCAACCCGATACTGGCCGTTCGTGCTGCCCCTAGTCCGGCTGATCATGCGTCAATGGCGGAAAAAGAAAAAGGAGGAAGAAAATGGATAATAGAGGCTCGAGCGCTGTTGAAGTCACCCTCTCTTTCCTTTTGGGGACCGCTGCCGGTTTTATCCTGGGTGTGCTGTTCGCCCCGTCCAGCGGGGAAGAAACCCGGAAAAAAATCCAGGAAGGTGCAGTAAAAACCGGAGAAAAGGCCAAAGAGAGCTATGACCGGATCACGAAAGAGGCGGAAAAAGGAATCGAGATCGTCAAGGAAAAGACCAACGAAGGCGTGACTGCGATCAAGGACTTTGTAGATAAGAAAAAAGACGATATTTCCAAGAAGATCCCGGAGTTCTCCGCCAAAGAGGGAGAGGAAAAGTAGAGCCGCTCCCGTCCTGAGATTTTCCCTTCCCGGTACCACGTGCCGCCAGATAACCCAAGGAGTATAGAATGGCAAAGACTATGATCACAGCGATCTCTCCTCTGGAAATACTCGATTCACGAGGCAATCCGACCATCCGGACCCGCGTCCGTCTTGAATCCGGAGCAGAGGGGACCGCCTCCGTCCCTTCCGGAGCATCCACAGGGAAACGGGAAGCCCTGGAGCTGCGCGACGGCGACAGATCTCGATACCTCGGCAAGGGTGTTCTCAAGGCCATTGCAAACGTCCGGGATATCATCGCCCCCGCCGTATTGGGCATGGATGCTGCTGCACAACAGGAACTGGATGGAAAGATGATAGAGCTGGACGGAACCCCCTCCAAAGAAAACCTGGGGGCCAATGCCATCCTGTCGGTATCCATGGCAGCGGCGGTCGCTGCTGCACGGTCGCTCGGGACTCCCCTCTTCGACTATCTGAGCCCCAGGGAACGATATATCCTGCCTGTACCGCTGTGCAACATCCTCAATGGGGGCGCGCACGCCGATAACAATGTCGACATACAGGAATTCATGATCGCGCCGACCGGAGCTACCTCATTTTCCGAGGCGATCCGCACGGCTGCGGAGGTGTTTCACAACCTCAAACAGACTCTCAAGGACAAAGGATACAACACCGCTGTCGGGGACGAGGGCGGCTTCGCACCCAACCTGAAATCCAATCGTGAGGCGCTGGACCTCATCGTGATGAGCATAGAGAGAGCCGGATTCCGGCCGGGTGAGGACGTCTACCTGGCGCTCGATGTCGCGGCCTCCGAGTTCTTTGCAGACGGCGCCTATGTCTTCAAGAAATCCGACGGATCAAGCCGCTCCGCAGAGCAGATGGTCGACTTCTATCGGAGCCTGATCAAGGACTATCCCATCATCTCCATCGAGGACGGCCTGTCAGAAGACGACTGGGCAGGTTGGAAGATTTTGACTGACGCGTTGGGTGAGGCTGTCCAGTTGGTGGGCGATGACAACTTCGTTACCAATCCCGCCATCCTGAAAGAGGGTATCGAAAAGGGGATCGGCAATGCCATCCTGATCAAGCTGAACCAGATCGGCACCTTGACAGAGACCGTGGACACCGTCACCTATGCACACGACCACGGATATGCAAGTATCATCTCTCATCGCTCGGGAGAGACCTGCGACACATTCATCGCCGACCTCAGTGTGGCCCTCAATACCGGCCAGATAAAAACGGGAGCCCTCTGCCGCAGTGACCGGGTGTCGAAATACAACCGACTTCTGGAGATCGAGGCTCTGCTGACCAACCGAGCTGTCTTCGCGGGGGAGCGCGCCTTCTCCCGCTTCATCCGGTGACCTGGAAAAGAATGACACGAGACCGACGAAAGGACTTCAAGACCCATTCCGGAATCGAGTTGAGGTCCAGCTTCGCACCGGAAGACATTGAGGGGATGGATCCGGACCAGGACCTGGGAGTGCCGGGCGAATTCCCCTTCACTCGAGGTGTCTATCCCGACATGTATCGGGGGCGCCCCTGGACCATGCGTCAATACGCAGGTTTTGGCACGGCTGCGGAATCCAACCAGCGGTACCGCTTCCTGCTCGGACAGGGTCAGACAGGATTGAGCGTCGCTTTTGACCTGCCCACCCAGCTGGGCCTGGATTCCGATGATCCCCGAGCCGAGGGCGAAGTGGGCAAGGTGGGCGTCGCCATCGACACGCTCGAGGACATGGAGAACCTGTTCGACGGCATCCCGCTGGAGCGGGTCTCGGTCTCGATGACCATCAATGCCACCGCGGCCATTGTGCTGGCCATGTATCTGGCGATGGCGGAAAATAGGGGCATCTCCTGGGACCGGCTGACAGGCACCATACAAAACGACATCCTCAAAGAATACGTGGCCCGCGGCACCTACATATATCCTCCCGAACCCTCCCTGCGGATCATCACGCATATCCTGGCATTCTGTCAGGAAAATGTTCCCGGCTGGAACACCATGAGTATCAGCGGTTACCACATCCGCGAGGCCGGCGCCACGGCCGTTCAGGAGCTCGCCTTCACCTTCGCCAATGCCAAAGCCTACCTCCAGGCTGCGATCGAGGCCGGCCTGGATATTGATGCCTTCGCACCCCGCCTCTCTTTCTTCCTGGCGGCCCACAATAATTTCCTGGAGGAGATCGCCAAATTCCGCGCTGCCAGGAGGATATGGGCCCGGATGCTGCGCGAATCGTACCAAGCCAAGGATCCCAAGTCCTGGAAATTCCGTTTTCACACACAGACCAGCGGCATGACCCTCGTAGCACAGGAACCGGATAACAATGTGGTCCGTGTTACCCTTCAAGCTCTGGCCGCGGTGCTGGGCGGCACCCAGTCGCTCCACACCAACTCCCGGGATGAGGCGCTGGCTCTTCCCAGCCAGGACTCGGCCCGCATCGCCCTGCGCACACAACAGATCATCGCACACGAGAGTGGGGTCGCCGATACCGTGGATCCTTTGGGAGGCTCCTTCTGCATCGAAAACCTAACATCTCGGATCGAGCAGGATGTCAAAACCTATCTGCAGAAAATCGATGACATGGGAGGCGTCCTGCTCGCCATCGAACGAGGATACATCCAGAGCGAGATCCAGGAAAGCGCCTATGCCTACCAGAAGGAGATCGAGGCCGGGGAGAGGTTGATAGTGGGCCTGAACTCCTATGCATCCGAGGAGAGCAGAGGCCGATTCTCGCTCTATTCGCCTCGGCCGGAAGTCGAACAGAATCAGAAGCAGAACCTCCGTCGAGTCAAACAGAGCCGAGAGTCCGCCCGGGTGGAAAGCCGACTGGCCGAACTGAGGGAGGCCGTAAATTCAGGAGACAACCTTATGCCGCCTCTGATCGCTGCTGTCAAGGAAGGGATATCCCTCGGGGAAATATCAGGGCTGCTCGCCGAGATCTTCGGGACCTACAGAGAAGATATCACGATCTGAGCTCTCCCCCAAATGAGATCCCTGCGCCCCGGAGGGCGTCATTTAAATAAAGCCTCGGAATTGTGTTTCTCAGAACGAATAATGTAGAATCAGACCATGGCAAAGCGCCCAAAGAGAATCCGTCTCCTCATCCTCCCGCTCCTGCTGGCATGCAGCTGCGCTGCCTGGGGAGTCGACAAGACCACCGCCTACCTGATCGATGAAGAGATCACGCGTCATATCCAGGAGATCATCAAACTCCGCCGCTTCCTGCACATGAATCCCGAATTGAGCCAGAGAGAGTTCGAGACATCCAAAATGGTGGCCTCTCAGCTGCTTTCCATGGGACTGGAAGTCAAAACCGGGACCGCGAAGACCGGAGTGATCGGGCTCCTCCGGGGAGGACAACCGGGGATGACGATCGCCCTGCGAGCCGATCTGGATGCCCTGCCTATCCAGGAGGACACCGGACTCCCCTACCAGTCTCTCAATCCCGGGATCATGCACGCCTGTGGGCATGACATCCACACGGCCATCGCTCTGGGAACGGCAAGGGTCCTGGTCAAGCTTAAAAACCAAATCAAGGGCAATATCAAGTTCATCTTCCAGCCCGGCGAGGAGGGTCCACCCGCGGGTGAAGAAGGCGGTGCCTCGCTTATGGTCAAGGAGGGAGTGCTGGACGATCCTCCTGTATGGGCCATGATCGCTCTCCATGCATGGCCGGAAGTGCCAGTCGGTCAGGCGCTTTTTACCTCAGGACCGGCCCTGGCCGGGGCCGATGGTTTTGAAATCCTGTTGAAGGGCAAGAGCGCCCACGGGGCACGTCCCTATGAGGGCATCGATGCAATCGTCCTCGCCTCACAGGTGGTCCTGGCTATCCATTCTACCCTGAACCGAACGATCCGCCCCGATGATCCGGCAGTCGTCTCCATCGGCATGATCCAGGGGGGCATCCGGTCCAACATCATCGCCGATGAGGTCCGACTCTCCGGTACGGCCCGCACCCTCACCGAAGCCAACCGAACACGTATCGAAAGACAGCTGTTTGACATAACCGACGGGATATCAAAACCCCTCGGTGCCCAGTTCGAACTTCAGTACAACCGCGGCACGCTCCCCGTTTACAACCATCCCGACCTGGCAGATATCCTGCTCCCGTCCCTGCGGGCTGCCCTGGGAGAAGAGCATGTATCCTCACATCCGCCCCAGATGGTGGCTGAGGATTTTTCCGAATTCAGCCAGAGGATCCCGGGTTTCTATTTCCTCCTGGGCGTCCGGCCCGTTGGTGCTACGGCCGTCGCTCCCCTGCATAACCCCCGGTTTAATCCAGATGAAAAAAGCATCGCCGTCGGAATCAGGGCTGCGGCACACCTTCTTCTCGATGGGCTCGCCACCCAGCACCGGATGGAATACTGATCTTTCCGGACATCGTGTATGGCTTACCCGGTTCTTTATCTGGCACTCTGTTTTGTAGGCGGGATCGCCGCGTCCCCCGTGCTGAACCTGCCGGTCGGAGCCTGGTCCTGCTGTGTGGCGGCCTGGCTGTTCCTGTCCTGGGTGTTCTTTCTCCATTACCATTCTCTTCCCAGGGCCCTCTGCTGCCTCCTCCTGACCCAATTCTGTATCGGGGCCGGTCTTTCTTGTCACCACGACCGCTCCTACCACCGGAACCGGCTGCACACCCTGCGATCCTCCGAATATCTGGATGTAGAGGGAATGCTCTATCGCTCCCCAGTCGAGAGAGGAGAGAGGGATCATCTCTATGTGCGTATCACTGCCCTGCACCTCGGAAAGAAACGCATCGAGATGCGAGGCAACCTCCGAGTGTCAGTGCCCAAATCCCCTCATTTTACCCTTCCCACTCAGCTCCTCCCCGGCGACAGGGTGCGCGCCGCCGTGCGCCTGCACGCGTTCCCAGGCTACCGGAACACACCAGGAGTCTCTTTGGAACGCCCTTACCAGATACGGGCCATCCACCGCCTGGCTTCCACAAAGTCCCCCGGGTTGGTGGAACGGCTTTCACAAGGTCGGCCCGGTTCCCTCAAACGCATGGTATCAGCCCTGAGGCAGCGACTCCTTAGGACCATCACTCAACAATTCTGGGATCCCCGCTCGAATCACATACAGCAGCAGGGGGCCGTGCTCGAAGCTCTGCTGTTGGGAGAGAGGGGGCGGCTGGATGCGGAAACCATCCGTGAGTTCCAGGCTTCGGGCCTGTACCACCTGCTGGCGATCTCCGGGGCGCACATCGCCATCCTGTCCCTGTTCCTATTCACCATCCTCCGGCGCCTCGGACTCCCTGAATGGATGCAATGCTCCTGGATGCTTCTGGCTCTGCTGTTTTTCTACGCCCTGGTTGATGGGCGCCCATCTGTGGGCCGTGCCTGCTTGATGGCTTCGCTCTATGTGCTGGGAAAGACACTGTGGAAGGATGTGAACCTGCTCAATTCCCTCGCCAGTTCCGCTTTGATCCTGCTGTTCCTGCGGCCGGCCAGCATTTTCGACCTGGGCTTTCAGCTCACCTTCGCGGCAACATTGTCGATCATCCTGTTTCTTTCCCGGATCAAGCGCCTGCTGCCGCGGCTTCCCCTCAGGCTTCACGATCTACTGGCCGTCACACTGGCCGCACAGGCCGGAGTCATCTCCTTGACCGTCCGGGCTTTCCATCGCGTAACATGGGTGCCTCTTTTCCTCAACGCAGCGGCCCTACCCCTGGTTGCAGGCATCATGGGAGGAGGATACATTTTCCTGCTCACTGCAGGGCTAATGCCCGGCCTGGCGGGACCAGCAGCCTGGCCAGTAAGAGCACTGCTCACCGCCCTGATGGTCCTCGCCCGCTTGGGAAGCCGGATCTCCATGTTGACCTACCGAGTCCCTACGCCGCCGCTGGTTGTGTGTGCGGCCTACCTCTTTTTTTTGCTGACCTGGCTTCTCCCCAAGTACTTCAAGGTCCAGTATCGGATCCAGGCCATGGGGTTCGGGATATCGCTGTTTCTACTCCTCTACCAGCCTTTTTCCGCAGGAAGATCCGACCTGGCGGTCAGTTTCATCGATGTCGGACACGGGGATGCCATCCTGGTGGAGATGCCGGATCGGACGACCATGCTCGTGGATGGAGGGGGACAGCGCGAAGGCACCTACGACATCGGAGAGCATGTCGTCTCGCCCTATCTCTGGGACCGAGGGGTCAAACGAATAGACACCGTGGTCCTGACCCATCCCCATCCAGACCACAGCCGGGGGCTCCAGGCGGTGTTTCGCAATTTCGAGGTGGGAGAGTTTTGGGATGCTGCGGCCCAGCCCGCAGAAGGAGAGCTCAGCAGGCTGCACGGTGATCTGCGGGCATCGATTCCCCACATCCGCCAGTACCGGGGAAGACGGATAAAGAGAGGGGACGTCTGGGTGGAAGTGCTGCACCCGGCGGTGGAGCCCCAGGTTGCCCACTCCGATCCGAATCGAGACTCCCTGGTCCTTCGCTTGAGCTACGGCCGCACAGCGATCCTGCTGACCGGAGATATCACGGCAAGCGCAGAGCAGGAGATCCTTGGGAGGTGTGGAGAGATCGAAGCCGTGGTGATGAAATCTCCACATCATGGCAGCCGGTCATCCAGCACACGGCCCTTCCTGGACGCTGTGGCTCCCCGGATCGTTGTGATCTCAACAGGGAGGCAGAGAGCCGGCCTTCCCGCTGTAGAGGTCCTAACGAGATATCTCTCCCTGGGAATCGATGTTTACCGGACAGACGTCCATGGTGCGGTCACGGTCGTCTCCGATGGAACGACCGTACATGTGCAAACCACGGTCCCGCTGCCCCCGCTGCGGATCGGGTATGCTCCCTGAGTTCCTACTCCGGAGTCGAATTGACTTTGTGCCCATCCCTCCTATAATAAGGATATATACACCGCATGAGAAAGATGAGAGCCAGACAGATCGTTTCCCTGATGAGTGCCGTGGGGCTTTTGACCGGGTTTCTGTATTCACAAGACCTTGTGGAGCTGGCAAAGAAGGAAAAAGAACGTCGGGCAAAAGCCAAAGACAAGAAGACCGTTGTGATCACCAATGCAGACCTGAAAAGGGTGCCTGCCCAGCCCGGGATCGTGGTGCGCCGAAAAGCCCCGGAGCCGCGGGAGGAGGAATCGATCGTGACGCGTTCCGGGTCCCCACGCGCCACGGTCACTCCCCAAAACAATGTAGATGTTAAGGGGGAAGCCGAGAATCCGGGCAAGCCTCCTGCGCCCAGCATGCAGGAGCTCGAGGAAAAGTGGCGACAGGCCAACAATGCCCTGGGTGCGGCCACCTTTAAGCTCAACAGCCTCTGGCAGCTCTATTACAGCGGTGGAGGCATGATGTCCATCGAGAGGATCCAGGCGGAGATCGGGCTCACGCACCTTCACCTGCAGGAACTGCAGAAGGAAGCCGACAGGCTAAAAAAAGAGCTCGAGGCCGCCCAGTCGGCCGTGAAAAAGTGATCCGAGCCTAGCGAAAATAGACGAAGGAGATCTGCATGCCCAGCTCTCGCTCGTCAGTAGAATTCGGAAACAGATCCGCCGGCATAAAGCTTTTATCAGAGGCGATCGTAAGGATGAATTCCTCACCCTCCCCCAACATCTCTTTTTTGATATTGTAGGCCTTCTCGAAATAGCTCTCTGCAGCCACGAACTCATCCAACATCAGGTCATTGAGCTTGAACATGATCTTCTGTCCCGGAACGGCCTCTAGGTTCACACCGCCCCGGATTACCAGCAGGGCATCTCGACCGGGATTGTCAATGATGCAGCGCGCCTCCTGAGCTGTCCAACGCCACTGTTTGAGGTGGGATTCAGGATCGATCTCGCGGTCGTACCAGCCCTGCTCATAGATGATCTCGGGTGTGTCCAGAGGAGGGGGCACAACATTGAGCTTCTCGTCCAACACGGGCTGTTTATTCTCACCGCTGCGGTCATAGGGCGAATAAAAACCCACGGACATGCGCAGAGTTTCTTCTCCCTTGAAATCGGGATCGAACTCATCGATAAAGGGAGGTATGTAGATCCGTTGGGTGAAGGTATATTCCTGATCGGGTTCCCAGGTCGATGTTGGGGCTTCGGGAACATAGTCCGCCTGCAGAAGCAGGTTTACGCCATGCCAGAAATGTACATAGACATGCAGGTCCTGGCTCATTTTCGCAAAATCGCTCCTGGTCTTCCAGGTGCAGGTCATGTCGGTCATCAGGTTGTCGGACAGTTCCGAATCTGAAAAACTCACATCCAGCTCGATACCCTGGACCTGAGCAGACTGTTTGCATGAAAACATTGGCGCAAACAGCGATATCGTCAGCAACAGCACACACGCTCGTTTAAACATCTTGATACTCCTTGTTTCCTGAATCAGCCAACATTATAAAGAAAGCCCCTCGGCATGTAAAGACAACCCCTGGAGCGATCATGGTGGTTAGAGAGGGTAAGCCCTTCATTATAGCCCAATCCCCCCTCCTTTTAAGGCGGGAGGTTGGAGTGGAGAGACGGCGGTGGTTGGAGTGGAGAGACGAGATTGGATTCTCCCCTTCCGTTCAAGGTGGGTGGTTGGGGAGGAGGGATGGGGGGAGGTTGGATGGGGTGGGTGGGAACGTAAGGGGGTGGTCGGATGGCTTGCTCAAGGGAGGGGGATTGGTGTATATTCGCATCATGCGGCCGGTGATTATTATGTTCTCACTTTTCCATCGGCTGGGATGCCGGATCCGAAACGCGATGTATGAGGCAGGCCTCCTGGCATCGAAGGAAGCGCCTCTGCCGGTGGTGAGCGTTGGAAACGTCAGCTTCGGAGGCTCGGAAAAAACACCGCTGGCACTGGAACTCCTCAGGCACTTGGAAGGGAAGAACATCCGACCCGCGCTGATCACCCGAGGCTACAGAGGCCGTTGGGAGCGGACCGGCGGGGTCCTATCGCGAGGCGGCGAGCTGCAGGGTAGCTGGCGCGATTCCGGTGACGAGCCCTACATGGTCGCCCTCAACCTGCCCGAAGCCGGAGTCTACATCGGGAAAGACAGGCTGGCTTCCTGCCGCATGGCCAGGTCAGACGGATTCCAGGTTGCCGTGCTGGACGACGGCTTCCAGCATCGCAGGCTGCGGCGGGACCTGGATATCGTTCTCTTCGATCCCGATGAAAAAATCCGCCTGCGCGAGCCCGTTTCTGCTTTGAAACGGGCACACGCCGTCTTCATCAAGCAAGATCATCCCGAGCCTCCGCTGGAGAAACTCACCAGGCGTTTCCCGGCTGCGCAGTTCTTTTCCTACCGCGTGGTCGCTCAAGATGTGTATTCGGTCACGCGGACAGAGGCATCCCCCCTCACCGACTGGGAGGGGAAGACGGTCCTGGCTTTCTGCGGCATTGCACGACCGAAGCGATTTTTTAAGCTCCTCGATTCCCATGGCGTCCATCCCGGCAGGACGATCTTTTTTGCGGACCATCATCCCTATTCCCCTCGTGATATCGCCCGTATAAAGGCCGAGATGGAGGAATCCGGAGCTCAGGCGGCAATCACGACCGAGAAGGATGCCGTCAAGCTGAGCGCGCGTCCGGATTGTCAAGATCTGCCTCTCTATTATATCAAGATCGCTCTCGATATCGACCCGGCCTTTTTTGAATACATGCATTCCCGGATCGGAACCATCTCATGCGCATGAAATCCAAAGCCGCCTCCTTCTTGATCTACCTCCCGGTAGCGGCCCTGCTGGGCCTCCTGCGTCTGCTCCCGCGCAGGATGGTGCGAGCCCTGGGCCGCGGCTTTGGTCGGCTCATCCACAAAATGGACACGAAGTGGCACGGAGTGGCCGCGGCCAATCTGGCCACAGCCTTCGGCGACACAATCTCCGAAGAGGAAAAAGCTGCCTTGATCCGACGGGTATTCCTCCACTTCGGAACCGTTTTTTTTGATTTCTTCCATCTGTCTTCTCAGCCCCCCCGTAAGCGAGATCAGCACATTGAGCTGGTTGGAGAGGAACACCTGCACGATGCCTTGGACCAGGGGAAAGGCGTTTTACTTTTTACCGCCCATTTCGGCCTCTGGGAGATCGCACCGGTTCCGATCAATCCTGTCATCCCCATAAGCGTTGTGGCGCGCCCCCTCGACAACGCATTCCTTGAAAAGACCCTCCACAAACTGCGAGGCCGCCTCGGCTCCAAAGTCATCTCAAAATTTCAAGCCAGCCGAGAGATCCTGAAGTCTCTCCGCAACCAGGAAGCCGTCGCCATCCTCATCGATCAGAATGTCCTGGCGCAGGAAGGGGTTTTTGTCGATTTTTTCGGGAAGAGTGCCGCCACGACACCCAGCCTGGCCATGTTCCATCTCAGGACAGGCGCTCCGATCATTCCCACATTCTGCACTCCCTCTGCCGCTGGCAACTATCGCGTGCATGTCTTCCCCCCGGTCCAGGTGGAGGAGACCGGAGACAGGGAGCGGGACACGGCCAACATCACCCAGGCCTGCACAAAAATTATCGAAGATCAGATACGGCAGTCTCCGGAATACTGGTTCTGGTTCCATGACCGCTGGAGGACACGCCCTTAGTCCGCCCCCACTCGTCCTGTTGCACTTTTATCTGGACTAGTATATCATCGGCTCGCCGGAATCATCCCAGAGGGGAACTGCGGCGGCACCAAATTGAAATCACAGGTGTTCGCCTGAATGGAATCAATAATGCGCAAGGACAATCGACCTGCGGACTCACCGCGTGAAGTTCGCATCACCGCCGACCAGCTGGACTACTCCGACGGCTCCGCACTCATCGAAATGGGCAAGACCCGGGTCATGGTGGCCGCCACGATCGAAGAGAAGGTCCCTCCCTTCCTCAAGGGGAAGGGCAAGGGCTGGGTGACGGCAGAGTACGCCATGCTCCCTCGTTCCACCGCGGTCCGGAGCCAAAGGGAGCGAACCCCGGGAAGGATCTCGGGGCGCACCCAGGAGATCCAGCGCCTCATAGGGCGCTCCTTGCGCGCTGTGACCGATCTTCATAGCCTGGGGGAACGGCAGATCATCATCGACTGCGATGTGCTCCAGGCAGATGGCGGCACCCGCTCAGCTGCCATCAACGGGGGGTGCATTGCCCTGGCTCTCGCTCTGAAAAAGCTCATGGACAGAGGAGCGTTGAGGGCAATGCCCTTGAAGAACCTGGCTGGGGCGATCAGCGTCGGGATCGTAGAGGGAGAGATCCTGCTCGACCTGGACTATCGTGAAGACTCGAACGCTGCTGTGGACATGAACGTAGTGGCCACGGACACCGGCCAGATCATCGAGATCCAGGCCTCGGCGGAACAGCGGCCTTTCCGCAAAGAGGAGTTTCAGGAGCTCATGCAGCTAGCTGACACGGGGATCCAGGAGCTCATCGCACGCCAGAAGGCCCTCCTCAAAGAAAAAAGCATGCTGTTCATGGCCTATGCCTGACCCGAGACAGTCCGGCAGACGCCATATGTCTCGAGGACGATCATGAAGAACGACCAGAACCACACGCTGGTTACGGGAGGGGCTGGCTTCCTGGGAAGCCATCTGTGTGACACGCTGATCGAACAGGGAGCCGATGTCCTCTGCATCGACAACTTCTTCTCAGGCAGCAAGGACAACATCCGCCACCTCTTCGCGCACCCTTTTTTCGAGCTGGCCCGGCACGACGTCATCCACCCGTTCTTTGCCGAGGTAGACCGTATTTTCCATCTCGCATGTCCCGCTTCTCCGATCCACTACCAGTACAATGCCATCAAGACCATCAAGACCAGTGTCATGGGGACTATCAACATGCTGGGGCTTGCCAAACGCACCAAAGCCCGCATACTGCTGGCTTCCACGTCCGAGGTATACGGAGATCCCGAGCTCCATCCCCAACCCGAAACCTATTGGGGACACGTCAATCCCATCGGGGTCCGCAGCTGCTACGACGAGGGCAAACGCGTGGCGGAAACTCTGATGATGGATTATCACCGGCAGAACAATGTCCAGATCCGGATCTGCCGAATCTTCAACACATACGGGCCGCGCATGGCGGTGGAAGACGGTCGCGTGATCAGCAATTTTGTCGTTCAGGCTCTGCGCGGGGAGCCGCTGACCGTGTATGGCGATGGGGATCAAACCCGCTCGTTCTGCTATGTCACCGACATGATCCAGGGCCTGACGGCCATGATGGCCCATCCGGATTTCATGGGTCCAGTCAACCTCGGGAATCCCGAGGAATACCCCATTCTGGAGATCGCAGAGAGGATCATCCGCATGACTGGGAGTTCTTCCCGGATCTCGCATGTCGCCCTGCCGGCAGACGATCCGACCCAGCGCTGCCCGGATAACACCCTGGCCGCTCGGGAACTGGGATGGGCGCCGAAAATCGGACTGGATGAGGGGCTGGAGAAGACGATCTCCTACTTCCGACAAAAAATCCTCTCCTGATTTTCTGTCCTGGTTTAAAGATGCCGATATAAATGAAAAGATGCCGACATTATGTGATTTGTTGTTGATGAAAAAGGGCGGCAGCTTTTATGAATAATTCAGGTAAAGGGCTTTAAAAAAAGGGACTAAGTCCGTATAATAACCCTTTCCTTGCTCATAACCACAGACTCCAAAGGAGGCCCCGATGTCATTATTGTCCACTCTCATTTGGATCGGATGCATAGTTCTCGTTATCGGATTGATTATTTTAATGACCGCCATGCAATATAAAAAAGTCGGCCCCAACGAAGTTTTGATTATATCCGGCGGCCGCAAGAAGATCATCTCAGAACCGGACGGCACCACGCGCAGGATCGGATACCGCTACCGGCTCGGGGGCGGCGCCTTCGTTTGGCCCTTCCTCGAGACGTACGATGTCCTGCCCGTCGATGTCATCAACCTCAGCATCAAGACGCCCGAGGTCCTCACTCATGGCGGGATCCTCATCCTGGCCGAGGCCGCAGCCCAAGTCCGGATCGGATCGGATGAGAACTCCATCCATGTCGCAGCAGAGCAGTTCCTGGGAACCGGCAAAGACGGTATACGCGAAGTCGCGGAAACCATCCTGGACGGGAAAATGCGGTCCTTGATCGGCACCCTGACCGTGGAGGACCTCTATCGGAACAGGATGGATTTTTCTGAGAGAGTCGCACAAGCGGCAGAGAGTGAGCTCTCGAGATTGGGCCTCAACCTACTCTCCTTCGCACTGCGGGAGATCAGCGACACACAAGGATACCTGGATGCATTGGGCAAACCCCAGATCGCAGCGGCCAAACGGGATGCCGCCATCGCCGAGGCAGAAACAGAGAAGGAGGCCCTTATCAAGTCTTCCGAAGCCCATCGGGAGGGAGAGGTGGCCCGGCTGAACGCAGAGGCGCTGATCGCCAAGACCCAGTGGGAGAATGAGGCCAAGAAGGCCGAATCGCAGGTCACGGTCAACCAGAAAAAGGCCAAGGCCGACTTCGCCTATGAGCTCGAGCGCTTCCGCCTCAACAAGGATATCAAGAAGGAAGAGGCGGCCGTACAGCTGGTCGAGAAAGAGGGGGCCATCAAGATCGAGGATCTCGAGATCAAGCGGAAGCAGAAGGAGCTGGAAGCGGATGTGATCAAGCCGGCGGATGCGCGCAAGTACCAGCTCCAGGCCGAAGCCGAGGCCGAGGGTTTCCGGATCCAGACAGAAGCCAAGGGAAGATCCGAGGCCATGAAGATGGAGGGGCAGGCGGCAGCGGAAAAGACAAAACTCAGCGGATTCGCCGAAGCCGAGGCCATGCTCAAGAAGGCCGAGGCCTGGGAAAAATACAATCATTCCGCCATCCTCGAAATGTATCTGAAAAGCCTCCCCGAAATCGCCCGGGCCGTGTCCGAGCCCCTGAGCAAGGTCGACAAGATCGTGTTGGTGGGAGGGGACAAAGGGACGGGGGCCACCAAGATCACCGGCCAGGTGGCGGATATCTTGGCACAGATGCCTGAAGTGGTCGAGTCCCTGACCGGTGTAGACTTGAAAAAATACTTCCAGGCCAAGACTCAGGTGGAAGAGAAGCAGGACGAATCCTGATCCCCGTCTCGAGTAGGTATCTATGACAGTATCAGACAGAGCCAATCAAATCGGCGAGTCCCCCACACTTAAGGTGACCGCCAAGGCCAAGGCCATGAAGGCGGGCGGAGTGGATGTCATCGACCTGAGCGTGGGGGAGCCGGATTTTCCCACGCCCGATAACATCAAAACTGCCGGCAAGCAGGCGATCGACCAAAACTTCACCAAGTACACCCAGGCAGACGGCACGCCCGCCCTTAAACAAGCCATCATCCAGCGCCTCGAAGAGGACCTGGGACTGGCCTATGAAATGAACGAGGTCATCGTCTCGAGCGGGGCGAAAAGTTCTCTCTATCACCTGACGCAGGCCCTGTTGAATCAAGGCGATGAGGTCATCATACCCGCGCCCTATTGGGTCTCCTATCCTCACATGGTGTCGCTGGCCCGGGGCAAATCCGTATTCGTCGCAACGCGCGAGGAAAATGACTTCCTCCTCACTCCGGAGCAGCTCAAATCCGCCATCACACCCTCTACCAAGGCCATTCTCCTGAACAATCCCTCCAATCCGACCGGAGCAGCCTACCACAAGCAGCAGCTCGAGGCGCTGGCTGATGTCATCCTGGAGGAAGACATCTATGTGATCGCCGACGAGATCTATGAGAAGCTGGTCTATGACGACTTCAAGTTCGTCAGCTTCGCCTCGCTGGGAGACGAGATCAAGAAGAAGACCATCATCATCAATGGGGTCTCCAAGGCCTATTCCATGACAGGGTGGCGCATCGGGTATGCCGCAGGCCCTGCCGACATCATCTCCGGAATGGCCAAGATCCAGAGCCACACGACATCCAACGCCTGCTCCATATCGCAGCAGGCCAGCGTGGAGGCCCTGACCGGTCCCCAGTATGAGATCAGCCGGATGAACTCAGAATTTCAGCGGCGCCGAAACTACGTCCTGATGCGGCTCCAGACCATGCCTCATATCTCCTGCTATAAAGCCAAAGGGGCCTTCTATCTTTTCCCCAATGTCTCCGCCTACTTTGACAAGGAATTCAATAACTCCCAGATCCGCAACTCCTACGGTCTTGCCTATTACCTCCTCAAGGAGGCCAATGTAGCCATAGTGCCGGGAGGGGCGTTCGGAGCGGAGCAAAACATCCGGATCTCCTATGCCACATCCTCGGAGAAGCTGGAAGAAGGCATGAACCGCATAGCCGAGGCCCTATCCAAGCTCAAGACCGCCAAGAAGATCAAGCACATCCGTCTCAACAATACACTCACTCACCACCAGGGAGAAGTGCCGGTGGATTCCACCGCCTCCCTGCAGATGCGGGATGCCTTCGTAGCCGAAATGGAGGGCCACCTCAGCCACGCCAACTATTTCGAGTGGAACGCGAACATCAACGGAGTGATCGTGCAGCTCAGAACCAATGTATCTCACCTGTACGATTTCTGGCTGGAAAACTGGTACCCGGCCCAGCTGGAAGCCGATTTAGAGCCCCACGGTATCATCTATGCGGTGGACGGGATCCCGGGGCGTGAACCGCGTGCTTTTTACAATTCCGAATCCAAGACGGGGGTTCTCGTCAACACAGACAACTACGGGCCGCTCCGCAGCCTGGCCCTGGGGCTGGTCATGGACGTGTCCGAACGCATCTTCAACGTTTACAGCCTGCGTGGCATGTCTGCCGACTGGCAAGGCGGGAACGGATTGATCCTGATCGGGCCCAAGGGGACCAAGAAGACAGAGCTGTTCTACTCGCTGGTGAAGGAAGAGGGCATGAGGCTGCAGGCCAACGACCTGGTCTTCACCCGGTTCTCCGGAAACCTCGCGACGACCGACTGCAGCGAACGCAAGCTCTATCTCCCCTCTAATACGGTGGATTCCTACCCCCGTGTCGCCGATCTCTTCGACAACAGCAAGTGCGAAAACGTGATCGCGCTCAAGGATGACTGCAAAAACAAAAAGTGTCTCCAGGAGGACAACTGCCGGCTGGACCGGGGCTCTCCCTTCTGTTATACGGCGACGCGGAAATCCTATGCCATGCTGGATCCCTACTGGATCGACGGCCCGGCCAAACACGTGAAGCGCTCCGCACTCCGCTGGCTCTTCATCCTCCGGAATGACAGGGTATCGCCGCCCTTCGTGGCCACCGAGGCCGAAGATGCCCTGCGGATACTCGAATACGGAGAGAGCCTGGGCTCGCGGACGGATATCCGTTCCGCGCGGACCCATCCCTTCTTTAATCCCCATCTGCTGCTGAGCTCACCCGAGAGGATCGAGGCCCAGCGCAGCTTCTACCGCAGGCTCCTGGAGAATACGCGCTGCTACCTGTTCAACAGCGGCGCAGCCGATGCTTCGGACATCCTGCGCATCATCCAGGGAGAGCAGCCCGAGCCCTAAGAGCAGAAGCCCATGCACGACCTAGACGCCTACAAACGCTTCGCAGAGGAACTCCCGCGCACACTGAAGGGGCCCAACATCCAGAGCGTGGACATGAACTGGCTCGAGCCCAGGGCCAAGGCAGCCGGGATGCGCACTCAATACGGCTCGTACGGTTGGCGCTCGGCTATCTCCAGCCGGATCGCACCCAAGACCGTTTACCTGGGCAGTGAGGCTGTCCGACAGGCCGGCACCACACAGCAGCAGGAAGCGTTGATCAAGAAATCGGCCGAGGAACTGGAGAAGGTCTTGCATCTGTTGCGGACCTTCCCCTTCTATCACATCCGGCGCCAGATGGGGGAGAACAACCACTACAATCCCATCTGCAACCTGTATGTTTCAGCGGCGGATGTGGTGAATCATCGGCTGGGTTACATGTGGGGAACGACCCTGTTCAAGCCCGGACGGCGTCCCGGTCCGGAATTCACGATGATCCATATCCCCGAGGAACATCCGCTGCGTCAGCAGGTCCTGGTGATGCCCGAACACAACATCAACATTGCGCTGGGCACGGACTATATGGGAGAGGACAAGAAGGGTTTTCTGAGGCAGGCGATGTGGGCCGCCGACCGGGAGGGGATGCTGGGCCTCCATGCCGGAACAAAGATCGTCACGGCGCGCGGCAAGGACGGCAAGCGCAAAACCTATGGAGTCTTCCTTTTCGGGCTGTCTGCCACAGGGAAATCGACCTGGTCCTGCCATCAGCTGGGATTGGACCACAAAAAGGGCGAAAAGACCCTGGTCACCCAGGACGACATCTGTTTCCTGCGGGAGGACGGATCCGCAATGGGATCGGAGAACAACTTCTTCGTCAAGACCGATGTGGAGGAAAAGTATCAGGAAGCCATGTACAACTCCCTGGTGGACAAGACTGCCCTCCTGGAAAACGTCATGATCAAGAGCGGCGGAGAGGTGGACTTCCTGGACGAAAGCCTCACCGCCAACGGGCGGGCCGTGGTCCAGCGCAAGAAGATGCGAGTGAAGCTGGGCGGCCGCATGGTGGACATCTTCTCCAAATCCGTGAACCTGCCTCCGCTTGAGGAACTGGACTGCATGATCTTTGCCTTCATCACGCGCCGCAACACCATCATGAATTTCTCCCAGGAACTATCCCCGGAACAGGCCGTGCTGGCCTATCTCTGGGGTGAGAGCACCCACAGCTATGCCAGCCAGCCGCTAAAAGCCGGTGAGTCGGTCCGAATCGTGGGGACCGATCCCTTCATCATCGGATCCCGGGCCGCCAAGGTCAACCGTCTCTATGAGATCCTGATGACCCTGGAAGCCAACTTCCCTGGCAAGCTCAAGTTCATGCAGTACAACACCGGCGGCATGGGAGAGATCATAGAGACCCGGGAGGAGGGCGGCGAGAAGAAGAAACGCCTGGTGCGCAAGGTCAAACGCGTGCCCATCGACCTGATGGCCAAGATCCAGCGGGGTGACCTGAGAGAGGCCAACACCTATGAAAAGGGGCGCCTGGGCACGCTGGAGATCGTCAAGGCCGAAGGTCAGGGGCTGGATGACTGGGACGTGAAGAAATACTACAGCGAGGAGCAGATCGAAGCTTATGTCCGGGACCTGGTGAACGGCCGGCGCGCCTATACAGAGGAGATCGCGCAGGAGGGCCTGAGGGATGAGATCCTGTATGCGGCCGAACGGTCATACCGGATCGATAAGAGCGCCCAGAAATCAAGTGTAGCGGTCCCCGGAGCGCAGGAATCGGAAGTGGAGGCCCCCTCTCCCCCCTCTGTGTTTAAATCCCGTCCAAGGCGTGATGGATTCCGTCGTTCGCGCTAGCTTTCCGGATCATCCCCAAAAAGCTCGTTTTCCAGGTCTTCCGCCATCAGATGAAGCATCAGCAGATGGACCTCCTGGATGCGAGGCGTCGCATGGGAAGGGACGTCCAGAAGCAAATCCACCAGGCAGGCTGAACGCCCGCCGCCCCGTCCGGTAAGCGCGACGCACCCCAAGCCCATTTCCCGAGCTTTTTCCAGCGCGCGGAGGATGTTGGGGGAATCTCCGCTGGTGGTGAGCCCCAGCGCCACATCTCCCGGTGATCCCAAGGCCTCGATCTGGCGGCTGAAGATCTGGTCATACGCCGCATCGTTTGCAATGGATGTCAGTGCAGAAGTATCGGTAGTCAAGGCCAGTGCGGCCAGGCCGGGCCGTTCCCGTTGAAAACGATTAACGAGCTCGGATGCAAAATGCTGAGCCTGTGAGGCGCTCCCCCCGTTCCCGAACACGAGGATCTTGTGTCCGCTGCGCAGGCACTCGGCCATGCGGTCCAGTGCCTCACGAAATACCTGGCCACGTTTCACAAAGAACGCTGATCCGGCCCGGTGCATCTCTTCCAGGTTTTTCAGGGGATCCATGTCCATCTCCTTTTCCTCACCTCTGGCCCTCGAGGGGCAGGTTGGGATTGACCGTGTCCCGTATGCCGGCCGCCACTATCTCCCGCACGGTTTCGATCAAATACGGCATGGTCGACACATCATGGCCCTCCACGGAAACCGGGGGGTGGATCTTGATCTTGATAGTCCCTTTTCTGGTGAAAAAGGCCCCCTTCGGCATGAGTTCGTAGCTGCCGATGATGGAAATGGGGACGATCGGAGCACCGGTCTCCAGTGCGAGGTAGAATCCACCCCTCCTGAACCTCTGGAGCTGCCCGTCAAGGCTCCGCGTGCCTTCCGGAAAGACCATGAAAGGGTGCCCCTTCTCCAGCATCAGCTGGACGGCCCTCTGGATAGCTTTCTTCCCCCCTTCCCGTCCCTTCCGATCGACCGGGATGAACTCCGCCACCCGCATCGCCTGGCCCAGGAAAGGGACTCGAAAAATTTCCTGTTTGGCGATGACGCGCATGAAACAGGGGAGAACGATGAACATCATGGGGCCGTCCACCAGGCTGAGGTGATTGGGCATGTACACGCAAGTCTGGGAAAAATCCACATTCTCTTGTCCGCTAACCTCCAGCTTTACGCCCAGGACTGCCCGGCCCAGACGGACGCCGGACCGGCCCACGAACACAATAGGAGGCAGCCAACGGAAGATGCCGCAGATGAGCAGGACTGGAATGGCTAGGATGGCGATAATGACATAAAGCACGAATGTCCGCATAAGTCAGACGATTATATCACAATTGTCATATGACTGGGAGGCCTTGGGGGGCCATCAGACGAAGGCGGGGAAGGAGGAAATCCTGGTATACGAGGAGAAGAAAACAAGGAAACGTTTATCGATTGCGCTGATAGTGCACCGGATGGAATCTCATCAATCTCCGGTCATGTTGTTGGTCTTCCCCTCGGGGGCCACGATCCAGGATCCTGCCCAACAGGCAAGATCATGGTCGAAACTGGGGATCTCTAGAATGGGATAGAATCCGGCCGATGGAGAAGCAGGGTCGAACAAGTACTCAGTGCCGAGCAATCCATCGCGTGCATAGGAGCCGACTACAAACTCGTCCAGCCCCCAGGCTGCAGTTGAATTCAAGAAGCCGGCTCCCCACTGGCCGGAGGCATTTTCACGTGTGTATATCAAATATCCGTTATTCCACATATCTAAAACCGGCATGACCTTTATATAAAATGGTGACAATCCTGTGTAAATGGCGTCGGTGGTCGTGTAGGTCCCGTCATGATCCGGCAGCACGGCATGATCAGTGATGTGGTCTGTCAGGCCTGTGCAGATGGTCATAATTTCCTTCATGCTTCCCTTCTGTTTGGACTTCTGGATGGCAGTCATTGCATTGGGGATCAGCAGCGCGGCCAGGATCCCGATGATCGCCACCACGATCAACAGCTCGATGAGAGTAAAGCCTCTGTCTCTTTTCATGCCTCTTCCCTCCGATCTATCCGAGATCATGCAGATATTTTCTTTTTCTGTCTTTCTATATGCATTTTTTATACCATTCATGTGTCTTGTTCTTTATTGATATAATTGAAGCTACGATGCTTACGCCTCCTAGGCGGCCAGCTTTTGGACGTATTGCGGCACACTTTTGACATTTTTTGTCAAATATCCGTCCTAAGGTGAAGGGGATGTTGAGGCTGATCCGCGTGGCTTCCGGGGACGCGGGAGGAGTGGGAACACGGAGGCAAAAAAAAAGGGAGGCGGCACCTCGGTGCCGCCTCCCTTCCGGTTCGGTGTGAGTATACCGTATTCGGATCGATCAGGTAATGGCTCCCACTCTGGTTTCCGGACCAACGATCCAAGAGCCGTTCCAGCACGCCAGGTCATTGTTGAAGCTGGGAAGATCTACGATCGTGTAGAAACCTGAGGATGGATCGGCGGTGGTATAGACATACGTGTCGCTCACGAGACCGTCACGACCAAAAGACCCCACGATGAATTCATCGTTGCCGAAGGCGGCGGTACTGCCGGCATAACCAGCTCCCCACGCTCCGTCCGCAGCACCCCGACAGAAGATCTGATAGGGTGTGCCCCACTGATCGTTGATCGGTAGTACGCGGACATAGAAGGGGGAAAGAGCCGTATAAAAGGCAGTTCCAGTTAAGTAAGGACCGCTCTGGATAGGAACAATACCATGATCGGTGATGTGGTCCGTGAGCGCCGTCGAAATGGTCATGACGTCCTTCATGGACCCTTTCTGTTTGGCCTTCTGGATGGCGGTGATTGCGTTGGGGATCAGCAGTGCAGCCAAGATCCCGATAATCGCCACCACGATCAGCAGCTCGATGAGGGTGAATCCTTTTTGTTTTTTCATGCTTAAAAGCCTCCTTTTAAATTCCCGGTGTTGTCTCACCGTTGTTTTGATTTCAACTCGTTAATTTGCAACTTTTATGCCAAGTTGATTAATCTGTAACATATTATTTAACAATAACTTACGAATGCACTGTCCTGATATTTTCCCATTTAATGACACTATTTGCCCATATTTTTGCCAATTTTTGTCAACCAAAATGGAATCCTGTTTTCTGATGGCATGGTTCATTGGATTATTCTCAGGACTCGCGCAGGGTTCCTAGCTGGTGGCGTGTATCATCCGGGCTGTTTTGACCGTTCTTTTTGAAATCCTTCAGCTCGAATTTATCGATCAGATAGCGGAGGGAGCGGTAGTTGACACCCAGGTGAGCGGCTGTCTCCTTGAGTCGACCGTCAGACATGATCAGCGCCTGCTTTACATAGGTTTTGGTGATCTCATCCAGGGTCCCGTTGAGATCAAAACCCGGCTCGATCTGCAATCCGGCCTCCGAGATCGGTTGGGGTGAGAGGAGTTCGTCCGGCAGGCTCTTGTTCGTGATGGTTTCGCGGTCTTCGATGGCTACGATACGCTCCACCATGTTTTCCAGCTCACGCACGTTTCCCGGCCAGGGATAGGCCTCGAAGACATTGATCACTTCAGGTGCGAAACGCTTTGGTTTCTTCCCTTGTTTCGAGCAGAATTCTGCCAGGAAATGGTTGGCCAAAAGCGGGATGTCGTCTTTCCTGATCCTCAGCGGCGGCATGGTGAAAGAGATCACATTGAGGCGATAGAACAGGTCCTCACGGAAACGGCCCTCCTCGATCCCCTTCTTCAGGTCCTGGTTAGTGGCGGCGATGAGCCGAACGTCCACGGCGATCTCCTCGGTCCCGCCGACCCGTCGTATCTTGAAGTCCTGAAGCGATCGCAGGAGCTTCACCTGCGTCATGGGAGACATCTCTCCCACCTCGTCGAGGAACAGGGTCCCATTTGAGGCTACCTCGAACATGCCCTTCTTAGTGACCACGGCACCGGTGAATGAACCCTTCATATGGCCGAAGAGTTCGCTCTCGAGGAGGTTCTCCGGGAGGGCGCCGCAGTTGATGGAGACAAAGGGCTTATCCTTGCGGCGGCTGTGGACGTGAATGGCTCGGGCCGCCACCTCCTTGCCGGTTCCGCTCTCGCCCGCGATCAGGACCGTAGAATCGGAGGCCGAGACCTTCTCGAGCAGAGTGTAGACCTCGCCCATGCTCTTGCTCTTGCCCACCATGTTGGTAAAGGTATATTTTTCCTTGAATTCCTTCTTGAGGAGTGTGTTTTCCTGCTTGAGCCTCCGCTTCTCCAAACCCTGGGCCACTACGATCTTCAATTCCTCAATGTCAAAAGGCTTCACCACATAATCGAAGGCCCCCTGCTTGAAAGCCTGGACTGCCTGCTTGATCGTCCCATAGGCCGTAATCATGACCACGGGGGTGCCCGGCGTGTTTTCCTGGACATACTTCAGGATGCCCAGGCCGCTCATCTGCGGCAGCTTTATATCGGTCAGCACCAGGTCGATATCCTCCTTGTCGATCAGCTCCAGGGCTTTAGCGGCTGAGATCGACGTGAAGACCGTGTGGCCTTCTTTCTTGAACACGACGCTCAAGAGATCGAGGATGCTTTTCTCGTCATCTATGATCAGGATCTTTTCCATCACGGCTGTCCCTCAATATCGATTTTCTCATCCGCAGAGCCCGAACTGGGCGGCAGGATGATGGTAATGCTCGTCCCGCTGCCCGGGGACGAATCCACTTCGATCTGCCCCATGTAATCGTCCACAATGCGCCGCACCACGGCCATTCCGATCCCCCGCCCGGAGGAGAACCCGGAATAGAAGGGCTCGAACAACCGGTCCCTTTCCTCCGCTTTCATCCCCGATCCCGTGTCTGAGAAGTTCAGGGTGGTCTGTTCCTTTTCGTTCTTGGTGAAATCGACAGTGAGCGATCCTCCCTCCGGCATGGCCTTGAGGCCGTTTTTGAGCAGGTTCCAGAAGATCTGCTTGAACTGGCTCCGGTTTCCATAGTAATCGATCCTGGCAGAGGCATAGTTGCCCATCAGCTCCGTTCTCCCGTTGAGGACGCCGCTGCTCTGGAGCAGCACCAGGGTCTCGTGCATGAGCGCTGACAGGTTGATCCAGGAAAAGGTCTGTTTTCCGGGAGAAGCCAGGTTCAGGAACTGTTCGATGGATTGGGAGATCCGGTCCGATTCGTCCACCACGATGTCCATCAGTCCCTTCTGCTCTCCCGAGAGCACGAGTTCATCCCGCAGCACCTGGACGGATCCGGAGATGGCGGCCAGAGGATTGCGGATCTCATGGGCCAGCTGGGCCGAAAATTCCCCGGCCACGGCCAGGCGCTCCTTGATCTCCAGCTCCCTGTTCGCCGCACGCAGCTGCTCCCTGGTCTTCTGGAGGCTCCCGGTCAAGTAATTGATGAGATAGGCCACCAGGAAAAAGACTCCCCAGGCGATCAGGATATGATTGATCACAAATGCAAAAGATAGTTCGGGCGGCTGATCGGAACCATAGTACGGGATAAAACCCAGGTACATCCCGTCCACCAGGATCCCGAAGCAGATGCTGGAAGCAGCGGCCGTGATATATGCCACACGGCGCGAAATAACAATGCTGGCCGCGATGATCTCGAAGATATAAAGGAAGTAGAACGAGCCGCGGAGCCCTCCGGCCAGATAAACCAGAACCGTGATCAGGATCAGGTCGAAAGAGATCTGGAGGTAGGCCTGAAGGTCCGGGCGTTTTCCCCAGAAATAGAGCAGCAGGTAGAGGATGGAGAGGAGATAGGCTGCAAAAATAAGCACGTAAAGAGGATTGATGAGGAGGGTTTCTGTGGAGAACTGAATGGTGACGGCGCTGAGCAGCAGCGAAGTAAAGAGGATGAGTCTCAAGATGATAAACCACAGGAGACTCTTTTTTTCTGCCATCGAACGTCGTCTTCCTTGTTTCCAGACCTGTCGCCGTTTTGCGTTTCCTACAGCGTTCCGAGGAGTACAAAGATGGGAAGGTACATGGATACGATAATCATACCGACGAGGCCGCCCACAAAGATCAGCAGGATGGGCTCCAGGACCGACAACAGGGCAGAGACCGAGGCATCCACTTCCTCGTCGTAGAAATCGGCCAGTTTGGCCAGCATCTCGTCCAGGGTTCCCGTAGCTTCTCCCACACCGACCATCTGCACCAGCATGAACGGGAAGCGTCCGGTCGACTTCAGGCTGTCTGTCAGGCTGGTCCCCTCGGCAACCATAGAGCGCGCCCGCATGATGCTGTTCTCGATGATCACGTTCCCGGAAGTATGAGATGTGATCTTCATGCTCTCCAGCATTGGAACACCACCGGAGAGGAGGGTGCTCAGGGTCCGCGTCACGCGGGAGAATCCCACCTTCTCCAGGATAGTACCGAACAAGGGCATCCGCAGGAGGAAGTTATCGGTAATTTTCCGCCCATTCTCAGTCTTCCGGAACATACGGATGCCGACAATGATTGCCACGATGCCCAGGAAGACCAGGACGATGTAGTTCTGGATAAACCGGCTCAAAGCCAGAACAAAGGCCGTGAGGGCGGGTAGCTGCGCTCCCAACTCGCTGTAGATGTTGGCGAAAACCGGGATGATCTTCCACAGCATGAAGATCACAACCACAACAGCAAAAGTGACGATCGTGGAGGGATAGATCATAGCCTGTCGGACCTGCGACCTCAACTTCACGATCTTTTCCAGAAACTCCGCCAGCCGTCTCAACATGATATCCAGGGAGCCGCTCTGCTCACCCGATGCCACCAGGTTGCAGTAGAGGTTGTCGAATACCTTGGGATACTTGCGCTTCGCCTGGTTCAGTGTGGAGCCGGCTTCGACATCACTCCGAATATTCAGGATGACGGTCTTGAAATACTTGTTCTTGGTCTGCTCCGCAAGGATGTTAAGGCTCTGTATCAAGGGCAGCTCGGCATCGATCAAAACGGACAGCTGTCGGCTGTAGATCGCCAGGTCCTTGAGCTTGACCTTCTTCCGCTGCAGAAAGGGTATGTTGAGGTCCTGCCCTTTGCGCGAGATCGCAGAGACCGTGATCTGCTCCCTTTCCAGCAACCTCGCCAAATCTTCGGAAGAACTGGCCTTGCGTGTGCCCTCGACGAGGTCCCCGTATTTGTTTTTCCCCTTCCATTTAAATAATGCCATTATTCACCCCTTTATGATTTGCGCATGTGTGTCGGTTTGAAAGACCGGTCCGCGACCTTGATGCCTTCCTTGCGCTGAATGATATCGGTCAACTCTTCGGGTTTGGATGTGATGTTCATGGCGGTCTCGTAGGTGATCTGTCCCCTGAAATAAAGGCTGGCCAGAGACTGGTTGAACGTCTGCATACCAAATTTTTCCTGCCCCATCTGCATACTCGCGTAGATCTGATGGAGCTTGTTCTCGCGGATGAGGTTCCGGATCGCTGCGTTGGGGATGAGGAGCTCCAGGGCCAGGACACGCCCCTTGCCATCTGCGCGAGGCAGAAGAGCCTGGGTGATCACTGCCTCCAGAGACATGGAGAGCATGATCCGCACCTGGGACTGATATTGAGCTGGGAAGATATCGATGATCCGGGAGATCGTCTCTGCGGCGGAATTGGTGTGCAGGGTAGAGAATGTCAGGTGGCCCGTTTCGGCTGTACGGAGGCAGGCCTCCACCGTCTCCAGGTCCCGCATCTCTCCCACCAGGACCACATCCGGATCCTGGCGAAGCACGGAACGCAGGGCATTGCTGTAGTTCAAGGTGTCCACCATCAGTTCCCGCTGGTTGATGATGGCCTTCTGCGGCGTGAAAAAATACTCGATGGGGTCCTCGATGGTCACGATATGCACCGGGCGTTCCGAGTTGACATAGTTGAGGAGGCAGGCCAGGGTCGTGGACTTCCCACAACCTGTCGGGCCCGTCACCAGGACCAGTCCACGCGGAAGGTGACACAGCTGCGCCAGCCTCTGGGGAAGCCCCAGTTGGGAAAAGGTCCACATGGTCGGAAGGAAGCGGCGAAACGCGGCTGCCACGGCCCCCTTCTGCATGAAGACATTGCCCCGGAAACGGCCCAACTCCTTCATGCCGAAGGAGAAATCCAGCTCGAGCTTTTCCTCGAACATCTTCTTCTGACGGTCTGTCAAAAGGCTGTAGACCAGGTTCTTGGTCTCTGCCGGAGACAGCGGGGGATGATCGATGGAGACCAGGAGCCCGTCCACGCGTATACGCGGGGGGATATGAGTCGTGATGTGCAGGTCGCTGGCGTCGTTCTCCACCGCGATCTGGAGTAATTCTTGTATGGTTACGGCCATTCTATACCTCCGAATCCCTAACGGTTTCTCGTAATACTTCTTCTACGGATGTGATTCCCGCCTTGATCTTGAACAGCCCACTCCGTCTGAGTGAGATCATGCCTTTCTCGATGGCGGCCTTCTTTATCTCCCGGGAATGGGCGCGGCTCAGGATCAGATCCTTGATGTCGTCGGTCACCTGCATGACCTCAAAGAGAGCTGTCCGGCCCTTGTATCCCGTGTTGTGACACTCATTGCAGCCGAAGGGCTTGTAGACCTTGACCTTTTTGGCTTCCGCCTCGGTGTACCCGATATCCATGAGAGCCTCGGGCGTAAGGTTGTGCTCGGTCTTGCAGCTCTTGCACAGCCTCCGGATCAGCCGCTGGGCCACGATCAGGGCCACCGAGTCGGCCACCAGGAACGGCTCCACATCCATATTGACCAGCCTGAGGACCGTACTGGCGGCATCATTTGTATGAACCGTGGAAAACACCAGGTGACCGGTCAGGGCCGCCTTGATGGCGATGTCCACGGTCTCGAAGTCCCGCATCTCTCCTACCAGCATGATATCCGGGTCCTGCCTAAGGAAGCTGCGGAGTGTGGTGGAAAAGCTGAGGCCTATCTCTTCTTTCATGTTGACCTGGTTGATCCCCGGGATATAGAACTCCACAGGGTCCTCGGCGGTCATGATATTCCTTTCCACATTGTTGAGGGTGGAGATGGCGGAGTACAGCGTGTTGGTCTTCCCGCTTCCGGTGGGGCCAGTGACCAGGATAATTCCCCACGGCCTCGCGATCGCCTCTTTGAACACGGCCAAAGAGTCCTTATCGAATCCCAGCTTGGTCAGATCGAGCTTGAGCATCTCCTTGTCCAAGATACGGACAACGATCTTCTCGCCAAAGATGGTAGGCACGCTGGAAACACGCATGTCCACCTCTTTGCGTGCGCCGCTCTCCATCTTCACCCGCATCTTGATCCGGCCATCCTGGGGGAGGCGCTTTTCGGCAATGTCCATGTTGGAGAGGATCTTGACACGGGAGATGACCGGGTTCTTGAACTTCATGGCCAGGTTCATCATCTCGTACATGGTCCCGTCCAGGCGGTATCTTACCCGGAAGGCCTTCTCATACGGCTCGAAGTGGACGTCACTGGCGCCTTTTTTTATGGAATCGATGAAGATGGTGTTGACCAGAGTGATGATCGGTGCTTCTTCTGTTGACTGCACCAGTTCTTCGATGTCGTAGTCTTCCTCTTCCTCTTCGATGACATTGACGCTGGTATCCTCTGCCTGCTCGATCTCGTCGACGATCTGTTTGACCCGTAGCGAATCGGACGTGCCATAGTACTTTTTAATGGCATTGAATATACCGGTTTCGGAAGCGATCACCGGCTGGATGCTCAGCCCGGTCCTGAAGCGGATGTCCTCGATGACGTCCAGATCGGTAGGATCGACCATGGCCAGCGTCAGGAAAGAACGGATCCGGTGGATGGGCATGATGAGATACTTCTGGGCGATCTCGATAGGAATGAGGTTGATCACATCCGGGTAGACCTCGAACTGATCCAGGTTTATATAGGGATAACCCAGCTGGCGGCTCAAAGCCTGGGCCATGTCTTCCTCGGTAATAAGCCCAAGAGTGACGATGGCGGTGCCCATGGCCACCTCGTTCTTTTTCTGGTAATCGATGGCGGTTTGCAGCTGCTCGGTGTCAAGCAGCTTCTCCCTTAAAAGCAGTTCTCCTAAGTTCGATCCCATCGTAATTTCCTTACAGTAAATAATTTGACATTTTTTGTCAACACCCGGCCTCTAATTACAGAGACGCTGAATCCCTCTGAACATTCTCTTGACGGCATAGCTTTGTCCTCTGAGCATTTCTTTTTTCCCAAAGTGTCACTAATGGTCGCAAACGCCGGCATTTCCGTCAATCACCATCCCGGGGGATATCCAGGGTGATTTTCCCCTGCTTTCCCTCACCTCTAGGGGTGAGAGAAGGCGAAGGGGGGTGAGGGCTGCCCGTGACACCACACGGGCCGATTCCGGTTCACAAATGCTATCTGGGCACATGATCGTTTCTAATATTGAGTCGGATGGACACCTGAAAAGTGTCAATTTTTGTCAAATCGGAGAGGATTATTGGAGCGGAGGCAGCTCAATCCGAGCCGGCAGAGGCTTTGGCCACGCGCAGGTAGGCCATCTCCAGGACATCGATTACCAACTGATCATAGGTGGGAGCGAACTTTTGAACCCGCTCCGGCGTGACAACCTGGCCGAGAAAACGTTCTTCTGCGGCGAGGGTGTAGATGTAGTTGATGATGGCGCGGGCATAGATCTCTTCCAGGGGTTGGAGTTCGGGGTACAGGCTTTCGGCCTCCTGCTTCAGAGCGTCGATATCCAGGGTCCCAAAGTCCATATATTTCTTCAGCTCCAGGGAAGGATAGATCAGGTTGCGTGCGATGAATGTCTGTCTTAGTGTCTCCTTGGTTTCGGAGACCTCTGCCTCGGAATAAAGCATGGTCGGCTGGGTGGGGACCGGCAGATAGCGGGCGATCTCATCGAACACCTGCTGCTTCCGCTCTCTCCCATACACCCAGCCCACATAGGGAATCAGGATCCCGCTCTTGAGGAACTGCGTCTTCTTCTCGGTCAGCGTGGACCCGAAAAAGGAGTCCTGGTACGTGTCCCGCGCCTTCTTTTCATTCCGCTTCAGGAACTGGCCCAGGCCGTACATATAGGTGTTCATGATGGTGCGGATGCGGGAGATATCCAGATGGATTATGGGGCTGACGTGCATCCCGAACTCCACCTTGCCCTCGCACATCCGGAAGAGAGGATTCGCTGCCGAGAGCTCTTCCTGCGTGTAGTCCCGCATGGACGCCACCTCTTCCTCCGGAAGCGAATCCACGATAAACAGGACGTCCACATCATCTCCCTGTATGGGGATTCCTCTCAACCAGCTACCGCGGAGGTTGAGGGAGACGAAGTTCGCGCCATACCTGCGGTTCAGCTCGTCTCCCACCATGTGCAGGCAGTCCTCCAGCTGGCCGAACAGGCCGTCCCGTCGATAGCAGTTGGTGGGATCGAAGAACGGAAACCGGAAATACTTGCAGGATTTCAGGTAGAATGTGATCTGTTCTGTACTGACGTCTGTTTTCAGCTGCACCCGCCCTCGGGCGGGCACGGCACAGTCGGTAGAGGGGCCGTTCGTCTCATGGTCTTGTGTCATTGGCGTGTCCGTTCGGTAACCTATGTTTTAACAATCCCCGGGATTTTATTCAAGTTTTCCATGAAATAGGGCCGTTTTGGAATACCTGGTCCAGCTCCCGTAGGCTCCTACTCACCTCTCTTCACCTCCTCTTCGGCGGCCTCGAAACTCCGCCCGTCATTTACAATATTCGGTCCATAATCCGATCAAAGAGAGACACGTGACACTTTCATTATCGTGCTCAAACATCTCGGCCGTCCCCAAGGGATTCCCTCAAAGTCAGTGAATTGAGGCGGGAGCCTCCGATGTCGCCGCGACCAGGTATTCCAAAACCGTTGTGAAAATAGCCTTGAATCGCAGAAGCTGCAATGCACAAGGGAATCCCTAATAAATACAATTGACACGGATGATACTTGTGGTATTCACTGTAGGCGAATCGGCATGGAAAGATACGACTTCATCGTGGTGGGCTCCGGCTTTGGGGGCAGCGTCTCAGCCCTGCGCCTGGCCGAAAAGGGCTACTCGGTCTGCGTCATCGAGAGCGGCAAGCGTTGGAAGGGCGAGGATTTCCCCCGGACGGTTTTTACCAAGATCCCCAATGGCGTGGCCTTTCTCCGGACTGGAGGGACGAACTGGCACCCCACTATGCCACGGCCAGGCGCATGCTGGGCGTGGTCACCAATCCCCGGTTCTGGCCCACGGACCACATGCTCCAGGACTATGCCCGCGAGATCGGACGGGAGGAGCATTTCAAGCCCTCGGAGGTAGGCGTCTTTTTCGGGCCATCCGGGGAGACTGTCCCAGATCCCTTCTTCGAGGGGAAGGGGCCCCCGCGCACCGGCTGCACCCACACCGGCCACTGCATGGTGGGCTGCCGCGATGGGGGCAAGAATTCGCTGGACCGGAACTACCTCTACCTTGCTGAGGGACTCGGCGCCCGGATCATCCCCGAACACAAGGTGATCGACGTCACTCCCTCGGAGAACGGCGGCTATGTCGTCACTTACAAAAAGCTAACAGGGGTAGGTCCAAAATCGCGGCACCGCCTCCAGGCCGGGGGCGTGGTCCTGGCTGCCGGAGTCTTGGGCACGCTCGAGCTCCTGCTGCGCTGCCGGGAGCGGGGTTCTCTGCCAGGGATCTCTTCCCAGCTGGGTCAGATGGTGCGCACCAACAGCGAGGTCCTGGCCGGAGCCACGGCCAAGAAGAGCAGTGACACACACTCCTACGGCGTTTCCATCACCTCCAGTTTGTTCGTCAATGACAAGACCAATGTGCAGCTCGTCCGCTACCCGGCCGGCTCGGACCTCATGGGACTCTTCGGCGGCGTCATCACCGACGGGGGGGGAAAGGTCCCCCGCCCCCTTAAACACATCGGCATGTGCCTGCGCCATCCACTCTGGTTCCTGCGGACCCTCTCACTCCTTGGCTGGGGCCGCAGGTCCGTGGTCCTGCTGGTGATGCAGACCCTGGACAACCACATCACGCTCAAGCTGAAACGCTGCTGGTGGGCCCTCTTCCGCAGGGCCCTGGCCTCCAGTGCTGACAGCGACGCGATCCCCACCTACATCCCGGAGGCCAATGCGGCGGTTCGGGGCATGGCCGAACGCATGAACGGCGTCCCCCAGAATGCCGTCACCGAATCCCTCCTCAACATCCCCATGAGCGCGCACATCCTGGGCGGATGTGTGATGGGGAGAGACAGCGATTCCGGTGTCATCGACACCCAGCACAGGGTATTCGGCTACGAAAACCTCTATGTCGTGGATGCCTCGGCCATCCCGGCCAACCTGGGGGTCAATCCCTCGCTGACGATCACAGCCATGGCAGAGCGCGCCCTCTCTCACATCCCGGCCAAAGAATCTGAATGATCCGCGTCTTCAGTCCTGCCCATCGGGGTGGCAGGCATAGCAGTTCACGCTGGCATAGACATAGCCAGTGACCTTATTATGTTTCTTACTCATGTTATTCCGGTTGTGCGCGTGGCATTCAATACAGGCAAATTCCTTGAAGTTCGCCGTAAGATGACAGTCCGAACACTCGTACCGGGCATGCTTGCCGGACGTGATCGGGAAGGAATGGTCGAAAACTGCCTGGGTCCACAGGATATGGGTGGGGAAATGGCAGAGATCGCAGTCGGTGGGGAATCCGGCGGACTGGTGGTCCGGATCGGTCGTGCCGTCATAGTCTTCGGCATGGCAGCCATAACAGTCTTGGGGCGGGTTGGTGCCGGACACATGGCAGCTCGAGCAGTCGAGGCTGGCATGGGTACCCTGGAGGGGCCAGATGGCACCGTGGTCGAAGGCCGCCCCCTCCCAGGTCATGGCACTGGTTCCATGGCACGCCTCACAGGCGGTGGGAAATCCCAACAGGTCATGATCCGGATTTGTAGTGTCTTGATAATCGCCCAGGTGACAGGATACGCACTCGGAGGAAATGGTCGTGCCGCCGCTCACATGGCAGTCCGAACAGGCCGCCAGCTTGTGGCGGCCGTTGAGCACGAAGGCATCGTGCGAGAAGTCGGCATCCTTCCAGGTCTGTGCTTTGTCACCGTGGCAGGACTCGCAGTCCCTGGGGAATCCCAGCTGAGCGTGGTTTGGATCTACGGCTCCGATGAAGTCGCCCAGGTGGCAGCTCACACATTCAGAAGAGCGGCCTTCGAATATTCCGTCGCCATGGCAGTCCGAACACAAGGCGGTCCTGTGCTGCCCTTTGAGGAGAAAATCATCATGTGTGAAATGTCCCCCCTCCCAGGTCCGGTACTGCGTCCCATGACAGATCGCGCAGTCCAGGGGGAATCCGGCTCCCTCGTGATCCGGTTCTTCTGTGCCCTGATAATCATCGAGATGACAGGCCGAACACTCCTGGGAGATCCCAACAAACTGGCCGCCGATGTGGCAGTCCGAACAGAGAGCCGCTGTGTGCTCCCCCCGGAGGGCGAAGAAGCCGTGCGAGAACGAGGCGTTGTCCCAGGTCATGGCGCCGGTCCCGTGGCAGATCTCACAGTCGATGGGAAAGCCCAGGCGCTGGTGATCGGGCTCCTGTGTGGAATTGAAGTCCTGGATGTGACACGACACACAGGAGGTCGGCAGGCCCTGGAACCGGCCGTCCACATGGCAGGCCGAACACAGGGCCTGCCGGTGCTGGCCTTTGAGCACGAAGAGATCATGAGAAAACTCCGCTCCCTCCCAGAGGCTGCTGCCGCGGTGACAGAACTGGCACTGAGTGGGGAATCCCGCGGCGGCGTGATCCGGCTCACGGGCCTCACGGTAGTCCCCCTCGTGGCAGTCGAAGCACGCCGCGGATCCGGGAGCGAACCCCGAGTCCCCGTGACAGTCGACACAGTCCAGGGTGCGGTGGATGCCCTCCAGGGGGAATCCGGTTATGTATTCATGGTTCCATGTGTTGGGAGCCACGCTTTTCCATGAATGGGGCGTGTGGCAGTCTCCGCAGTGAGCACCCAGACGGAGCTGGTAGCGGTCGTCCTGGCGCCTCTCCCAATGGCAGGCCTCGCAGGACGTCGGAGTCCCCTCGAAGACAAGGTTCAGGTGGCATTCCCGGCACTCCACGGTCCTGTGCCGCCCCACCAGGGGGAAGTTGGTGCCGTCATGTGTGGAGGCCGTCCATTGGGAGACATCCTGCGGCTTCTGTTGTTGAGCGGATAGCGAAGCCCCGACCCATCCCAAGGCAGCTACCAAGGTGGCGATCAGAGCAACATTTCTCCAGTTCGGTTTTTTCGTCATCGGTCCTTCAGTTCCTCACGATCACCCTCAGGAAGACGAGGTGCTGATCCGCTTCCCTCTGCAGGAAATACTCATATTCCGCCGCCACGGCCAATATCCGCGTCAAAGGCACGAATACCTGGGTGGACAGCGTCTTGTAGTCGTCCATATGCACGATCTCGGGGGTACCGGTCCGGTTGTCGAAACGCACTCCATTGAAGGAGTTGGAGAAGCTGACGTTCCAGGAGACGCGGCCGAAGTCCTTGGTCAAGGACAGGAAATAGGAGTCCGACTCTGAAATCTCACCACGGTTGAGGGAGTAATTGCCGTATGCGGAGAATCCGCTCCGAAACAGGTTGATGCCCGAGGCGCCGAACCGCCAGGTATGGTTCCGGAGGCCTGCGTCCTTCTGCTCGCTCTCCCTCCTCTCCACATAAACACGCAGACCGCGTGTCGGCTTGAGGCTCATGCGCAGTCCGTACTGCTGGGAGTAGTAAAACCGCTCCAGGTCCTGGTCGTTGAGCGTCGGATCCTTGGAGCGCTCGATCATATACCTATGAAAGTCCAGGCCCCTCCCCGAGCTGAAATGGGCCAGGATGTCGAGGAGTTCGATCGGGTCCCAGCGCACATTGAAGAAGAGACGGGTCAGGCGGTCGGAATTCTGCACATGAGAAGCCAGTTCATATTCCAGGTTGGCATAGAGGACCAGGGAACGATCGACGGGGAAGAGCGTCCCGGCATAGATGTACTTCCGCTCCGTATCCCCGGAGTACCGGACCTGATTGTAACTCAGGGAGAAGCGCCTCCCGCGGGATCCCAGATAGCGCGTGAACAGGCCGAACTTGGAGTAGTCTTTGGTCACGCGATCCACGTAGATACTGGACTCCAGGCCGGCGTACGCACCGATCAGGAGATCCGACCCGATCTTGTAGCCAAGGGCCCCTCCCAACAGCTGGCCGATCCCGGCCGTATCATAGAGGTTCATCTGGCCGAGCGAAGCAAAAAGGGGGCTGCCTGTTTTCTCATAGCTCAGGCGGGCATCATAGAGCATGACTTGACGGGAGCTCGCTTCACCTATCCTGGCCCGTCCCCGCGTGTCCACCAGCAGGTTCCAGCCCTGGCCGCGGCGGTTGAGGAATTCCCCTTTGAGCCGCAGGCTGAACCGGTTGGTAAAATCGGTCCCCTCGTACTGGGCACCGAACCAGTCCATATACAGGCCTCCCCGGAAGTAGGGGCCGGGATTGGGCTCAATCCCCCTGAGCGGGAGGGCTACGAGCGCCAGGAGAAGCAACACGCAGAAGCGCGGGACGACCTTCACTGACGCCCTCCCCGCCTCCAGTGATCCACCCGCCAGCTGCTCTGAGTGTGACACTTCAGGCACACATCCTGCCGGCCGGGGTGAGGGGATGTATGGCAGGCCAGGCAGCCGGTCCGCTGGAACAGATAGGACTGGGACCGTAAGCGCGGGATGGTATTGTCCTTCCTGTGGCAGGCCCGGCAGTCCGTGACCAGGGCGTGCGGCCCTTCCAGGACGGCGCCTGTCTCTTCGTGGTCGAAGTCCTCGGGATCGAGCAGGATGAGGACCGTATCCTCGCCTTCGTGTTCGGTGTGACACATCGAACACTCCTCGCCCTTGTCACTATGATAGCCTCGCTCCTCGGCTACTCTCTGCGCGATCTCCAGGTGGCAGGCCAGGCATCTCTCATGCGGGACCTCGAAGTCCTCGTTGTGGCACTTCATGCAGTTGATGAGGCCTACGGATTTCGCATGCGCGGTGCTTAGCGGGCCGGGGGCATCGTCTTCGCTGTACTCCTGGGGGACGGCTCGCAGCACAGGGGCACAGATCAGCAGACTCGCCATCAGGCAGAGGCTGGTCAGCAAAATGCGAGTTTTCGCCATCTTCCTGGTCATTTTTCCTGCATCGATTCAAATCCGTCGTTGGATTAGTCGAATCTCACTCAATTATTGATCTATAATACTCCATTTTAGATGATAGTCAAGAATAAACAATCGAGTTCGGTAAAGTCGCGGACCTGATCGTGGTGAACGGAAATCCGGCCGCAAAGATCAGCGACATAAGAAAGCTCGAGCTCGTCTTCAAGGACGGGATCGCCTTTGACTCCCAGAAGTTGTTCGCCTCTGTCAAGGGCACTGTGGGCCTCAAGTAGATGCAGCAGCGCAGCTAGAGCCCTGAGCTGCACAGGTCACGGCGGGAACGGCAGCCTCCCGAGGCGGGGCCCAGTTCATTCTCTACTTCGAATATTCCGGCCCTTCGAAGCGTATTTAGGGTAGCGAGGGGCAGATGAGCTTCTTCAAACGACCGATCTTCAAATACTTCCTGGTTCTCCTCTATTTTCCGATGATTTTTTGTGTAATAGGGTGGATGGCCTATCGCATGCGGGCCCCGAGCCCAGTTGAGGGGCGCTACCTGTTCAAAGATGTTTTCCTCTACTATGGACACCCATTGAATCCGGAATTCTTAAGGATCCATATCCCTGTGCTCGTGTTCAGCCTGGCCTTCCTGGTGCTGCTCGTGACCCTCTCGAGTACGCCCAAGCCCTTGTTGACCACGACTCAAGTCAGGATACTCCTGCTGGTGCTCATCGTGCTCGTCACCTTGATCGTGCACCTCCTCCATCAGTTGGGCTTGTCGCCTAGCCTACGTCTGTTCCCCCGCTGGAAGGTTGCCTTCAGGGATGTATTCCTTTATATCGACATGCACCTAGTCCTCCTGTATCTGCTCACATACGTGCCATTTTTCCGGATATCGGGATCCCCCGGTAAGATGTTGGCATAAGCGGTGCCTTCACGGACATCTATCATGACTTCATGGGGACACGAGTCCCCGAGCTGCTCGACATACAGGTATCCGCTGACCAGATCCAGATGACATCGACCAGCCTGGAGTGGGGAGCCGCCCGGATCAGCTGGCTCCTGAGGGAGGCGGTCCTGATTCTCTGCATCGGCACGCTGTTCAAGCTCCGCCAGGGGATGGACAGGGAGCAGGATACGTAAAGACAGCCAGAGAAAGTGGCGCGCCTGGAGAGACTTGAACTCCCGATCCGCTGCTTAGGCCCAGCAAAGAGATAGTTCCCTTTGCACAGGGTAGAAGTCACAGGATTTCAATGCTTATTACCAGCCTCCGCAAGAACCAGGAAAAGTAGCCGAGAAGCCTTTTCGATCTTGTCATAGTTCAGGGTTTCGGCATCGTCCCGGGCGCTATGATAAACCGGTGCCATAAATCCCCTTGTAAACAAGAGCGAGGTGATATTTTGGTTCAGAAAAGGCCTGAGGTCGCAGCGCACGATGTGACCATCAGGATCTGTTTCATTGAGCGAGAAATCGATATCCGCCTGAACATGTAGTTCATTGGCTTGTTTCGCGGTTGCTAAAAGATTGTCTTTGCCCGCTCCCTCAGCAGCAATATAAATAACATCTGGCTTTCTGCTCGACTTTCTCCCGATCATATCCACAGCCGCGCTAAGAACGATTTTTTCCTGGGGCACTGGCAGATTGCCAACAAACCACTCAGAACCAAGCGTTCCCTTTTCTTCGCCGGTGAACAGTACGAAAAGGAAAGATCTTTTGGTCGGCTTCATTGCCAATGCTTCAGCAACCTCCAAAACAACAGCACAGCCACTGGCATCGTCATCCGCACCATTCATCACTTGTCCCTGGCTGTTGATTCCCAAATGATCCAAGTGAGCATGCAGCACGATATATTCTTCTTTTAAAACAGGGTCGGTTCCAGGCAGCAGGGAGACAACGTTTTTACAGATCGTGTCTTCCGCGTTTTCCATCTCGAGAGAGCAACTCACACTGATATTTTCCAGGACAGCCGGCTTGTAGTCACGGTCCCCATATGTCCAGGTGTAACCAGCATTCTGAAGCATCTCTGTCACTGCATCCGGATGCATAAAAAAGATAGCCGGGAAATCCGACCTTCCTTTATCTTTGAGTTGGAGATTGAATTGCCTCTCAATCATCGCAGATGAAAGATTGGACCAATTTTTAGCCATCTGCGGGTCTGGAACAAAAACTACAGCAGAAACGCCATGTTTCAGAGCATTTACTACCCGCGCGTTTGCGCTCTGGCCAAAGTTACGATAGAACCTGTCTTTTTCCTCCGAAAAAACCGGTTCCCCGTCTTGGGAGGGTGCGCCCCCGTATAGAAAGACCACTTTTCCTCTGACATCCACTTCATCGTAATCCGACCATCCTATCTCCGGGTCATCAATGCCATAACCCAGGAAAATTGGATTCTCATCCGCGAAAATATTCTTCTCTAGGGAAGGACAACGGTACAGAATCATCTGATCGCTATGGAAGAGCTTTTTCTCACCTGCACTCGAATTTATGATGAAAGCACTTTTATTACTAATGTCATATGAGAAAAAAGGCACGGACTGAAAGAAGGTCTTTTGCCCATCCGCATCAACCACTATAGGCTCAAGACCCGACATTTTAAATTGTGTAACTGCATAAAGTGCAGCTATCGCAAAGCCTTCTGATCCCGTGTCACGTCCCTCAAGTTCGTCCGAAGCCAGAAAGAAGATCTGATCCCGCAGTTCTGCCTTGGTGATTGATTTAAGAGGATCTTCTTCCTGAGCTGATGATGATATTGAAATACAAAGTAATATGAACACGAATGAGGCGATAAAAGGCAATGAGTTTTTTTTGGGTGTTATAAAAGCGGTTTTTGCACGGTGCTTAAGCATAAATGTACTCCCTAATTATTTCGACGCAGTCTCTCTTTAAATAGTTCCTACTGAAAAACAAGGGGGTTAATGGCGCGCCTGGAGAGACTCGAACTCCCGACCCGCTGCTTAGAAGGCAGCTGCTCTATCCGCTGAGCTACAGGCGCACCGTATATTTCACATTACCGCAATCGCATGGATAAAAATCGGGGAGGCCGGATTTGAACCGACGACATCCTGCTCCCAAAGCAGGCGCGCTACCAGGCTGCGCTACTCCCCGACTCGAGAAACCCTCAGCCACACGAAGCGGCGAAAGCAGCCATTATGATACCCGAAGTGGAGGAAAATGCAAGCCAGCCGATGTCTGTGTCAAAACCCCTCCCGCTCGGATTTCAGGCGCCCACACGAAGACATTCCCTGATTTTTCCGCGAAGCGACGGGAATTTATTTGCGGCGGAGTGCCCGGTCGATCTCGTCCCGGCGGAGGCGCAGGGTGATGGGACGCCCATGGGGACAGAGTGCGGTGTTGGAGGTCTTGAACAGCTCCTCCACCAGGTAGGCCATCTTCTCGAACGCCAGGGGCTCGCCGGCCTTGACCGCTGACCGGCAGGCCATTGTCGCAAGCATCCGCTCCCGCTTCTTCTCGGCACTCTCCAGCTCCACGTCCTCCAGGAGGGCCAGCAGGGCATCGGCGGCCTCCTTTTCCTCGAAGATATCCGGGAACTCCTTGAGCGCAAAACTCCGCCCCCCCATGTCATCTACACGGAATCCGGACTCCTCCAGCAGCTCCCGGTTCTCCTCCAGGCTCAGGGCCTGGGCCGGAGAAAGCTCCACGATCTTCGGGTGCAGGGCCATCTTGCGCGGCCACTCCCGTCTCCGGTCGATCTCCAGATAGCGGTCGAAAAGCACTCGCTCGTGGGCATTGTGCTGGTCGATGATGAGGATCCCCTCCGCATCCTCAGCAACGATGTAGAAGTCCTGGTACTGGCCCAGGACCCTGGGGGGAGCGTTCTCCGCTTCCGCATCCCTCCTAAGATCCGGGGAAGAGGGCGGCGGCGCAGGCTTCTGCTTGCGGGTGGGCTGCCCGAGCAGATCCGGCTGCGACATCTCCTGCACATGCGCCGCAGCCTGCCCTTCGCTCCTGTCCGGATAGACCTCCTTGATCCCCAGTTCCCGCAGGAGCGCCTGCTCCAAGCTCCGGTACACGAAGGAGAATATCTGTCGGGAGTCCTGGAAGCGAACCTCGGACTTGGCCGGGTGGACATTGACATCCACTTCCGGGGCCGGGATCTCCAGGAAGACCACCGCTTCGGAGGACTGCCCCTTTTCCAGGAAGTTTCTGTAAGCCTGATTCAGGGCCGCTTGCACCGTGGGATCCTTGACCAGGCGGCCGTTTATGAAGATGAACTGACGCTTCCGGTCCAGGCGGGCGGAGGGGGGGCGCGAAGCAAATCCATGGAAGCGCCTCCCTCCCTCCGTATAGTCAAAGGAGAGGAGGCCCTCAATAAAATCCCTGCCAAACACCTGATACAACCGCTCCTTCACCCCCGCCACGGCGGGGGAATCGAAGATCCTGCGCTCGCCGTGCCGTAGGGCGAAACGAACGCCGGGGAGGGCCAATGCCATGTCTGTCAGGAGCCGCGTGATGCGGTTGAGCTCGGCCCGGTCTGAGCGCAGGAATTTCTTCCGAGCCGGTAGGTTGAAGAACAGGTCCTTGACCTCGATGCTGGTCCCCCTGGGGAAGGCGATGTCCTCAGACTCCCCCTGCTCCTTGCCCTCGATCCGGATCCGGGTCCCCTTCTCCGCTTTCCCGTCGGAGGTTTTCAATGTGACACGAGCCACCGCTGCGATGCTGGAGAGGGCCTCCCCGCGGAATCCGAGAGTCCGGATCCGCTCCAGGTCGTCCACCCCAGAGATCTTGCTGGTGGCGTGGGACTCGAAACAGAGGAGGGCATCGTCAGGGGGCATGCCCCCGCCGTTGTCTGTGACGCGGATCAGGCCCTTGCCCCCGTCCAGGAGCTCCACATGGATGTCCGTGGCTCCGGCATCCAGGGAATTTTCCACCAGCTCCTTGACCACGGAGACGGGACGCTCAACCACTTCCCCGGCAGCGATCTTCCGAGCGACATCCTGGTCCAGTTTTATAATGATCCCCATGATCGATTATCCCCCGGGCCGGGTTTTTCCGGCCTCCAGCACCCTGCCCTGCGTCCGCGCTCCGTCCACAGACACGATCTCCACAGCCGCCAATCCCATTTCCGGGACACGACACTCAGCCAGGGAGATGTCGATGTAGTTGTCGGAAAGGGCCCGGCCGGAGCCGTCTGCCGCGGCATGCGAGATGATCACCGTCTCACACACACTGCCGATGAGCCCACTCCGGAACGCCAGGTTCTTCTCCCGGGCCAGCGCCCGGAGCCGAGAGGCCCGCTCCTTTTTGGTCTCCGGGTGGACCTGTGTCCAGCCCGCAGCGGGTGTGTTGGGACGCGGAGAGAAGGAGAACACATGGAAATAGGTCAGCGGCGAGCGCTCCAGGAAGGCGCACATGGCCGCGAAATCCTCATCGCTCTCCCCGGGAAAACCCGCAATGATGTCGGTCCCCAGCGCCGCACGCGGCAGCCCCCGGTGCAGGCGAGCCAGGATCCTCTCGTAATCCGCGGTCTTGATCTTGCGCCCCATCCGGGCGATGATGCGGTCTGCCCCGTGCTGGAGCGAGAGGTGAAAATGAGGGCAGATCCTGGGCTCGGAGACCAGGTAATCTAGGAGTCCGTCGTCCAGGAAGCGCGGATCCAGGGAGCTGAGCCGCACCCTGTGCAGTCCGTCGACCGCACTGATGGCCTCCAGGAGCCCTCGGAAAGAGAGCGCCGGATCCAGGTCACGGCCGTAGAGCGTGATGTGTACCCCGGCCAGCACGACCTCTTTAAATCCCTGTTCGACCACGGCCCGCACATCAGCCAGGATCTTGTCAGGTGTATGGCTCACACTCTTCCCCCGGACCGAAGGCACGATACAGAAGGTGCAGCCGAAATCACACCCGTCCTGGATCTTGATCAGGGCCCGAGAGCGGAACGGCCTGGATCGCGTTATTCCCGGCAGGGATGTCTGGGACAGGATGCGGTCCGGCAGCGCCTCTTTTTCCAGGTTGGAGACGACCTGCCAGACACCGGGGAAGTTTTTCAATTCCTCCGCGGCCCTCTCTGCGAAACATCCGGTCACCACCAGTTTGGCTGCGGGATTATCCCGGTGCATCCTCCGGATGAAGTTGCGGACATCGCGGTCGGCTCGTGCGGTGACGGTGCAGGTGTTGACGAGGATCAGGTCACTGCGTCCGTGTTCCTGCTCGAAACGCAGCCCCCGCTTCTGGAATTCGTCCGCCCAGGAAAAGGCCTCGGCCTGGTTGACGCGGCAGCCGAAACTCTGAATGGAGAACGAGTTCATATCCGGCTTTTGATGTTCTCCGAGCTTTGTACGACCTTGGCGCCCTGCGCCCTGCGATGGGCCTTGAGCCTGGTTTTCAACGTTTCGTCCTGGAGGCTCAGGATCTGCACGGCCAGCAGCGCGGCGTTGATGGCACCATGTTTTCCGATCCCCATGGAGGCCACGGGGATGCCTTTTGGCATCTGCACGGTCGCCAGGAGGGCGTCCAGGCCGTTGACCGCAGATCCACCCACCGGGATCCCGATCACGGGCAGCGTGGTATGGGAGGCCACGACCCCTGCCAGATGGGCGGCCATACCCGCCGCGGCGATGAACACCTGGCCCCCGGCCGCCTCAAATTCCGACACGAGATTCTGAGTGCGCTCCGGGGTGCGGTGCGCGGAGGTCACCTCCAAAAGAAAGGGCACCTCGAACTCCTTGAGGACCTTGATGGCACCCTCGATCACGTCAAAATCCGACTCGCTTCCGATAAAAATGGCTACTTTATTCATGACTACACCTTTCTTTCCACGCCGATGTCTTTCCGATAGTGCATGGCCTCGAACTTCAGCTCGTCCACGGCATCATAGATGGTCCGCATGGTATCCTCGAGCGTGTCCCGGGAGGCACACACATTCAACACGCGCCCTCCAGCGGTCCGGGTCCAGCCCTTCTCCTCCGCGGTCCCGGCATGAAAAACCACGACATCCTTCATCTTCCCCACCCGATCCAAGCCTTCGATGACCTTGCCCTTCTCATATTTGGAGGGATAGCCCCCCGATGCGAGCACCACGCAGCCGGAGGCCTTCCGATTCCACTGGGGCTTGATGTCGAGCACATTCCCCTCCATGGCCGCCTCCAGGATCTCCATGAGGTCGGACTCCAGGCGGAGCATCTGTGGCTGAGTCTCCGGGTCCCCGAATCGGCAGTTGTACTCCAGGACCTTGGGGCCCTGCTCCGTCAGCATGAGGCCGACATAGAGGACTCCCTTATACCTCCGTTCTTCCTCGAGCATCCGCGTCACGGTGGGGAACACGATGGTCTTCATGATGTGATTGAACAGGTCCTGTTTAACAAAGGGATTCGGGGAGATGGCGCCCATTCCGCCTGTATTGGGGCCTTTGTCCCCGTCGAAGACGGCCTTGTGATCCATCGTGGTCACGAAAGGCAGGACCTTGACGCCGTCCGACACGACAATGAACGACGCCTCTTCGCCTCTCAGGAACTCCTCGATCACGACGACCTTGCCGGCATCGCCGAATTTTTTCTCGACGATCATGGAATCCACGGCCTCCTCTGCCGCTCTCAGGCTCCGGCAGAGGATGACTCCCTTTCCGGCGGCCAAACCGTCGGCTTTGATCACCACAGGGAACGTGAAAACCCCTGACTGCAGGATCTGCTGGGCGGCCTTGGTCGTGTCCACGACCCGGTACTGCCCGGTGGGGATCTTGTGGCGGTCCATAAACTGTTTGGCAAAGACCTTGCTGCCCTCCAGTTCGGCTGCGATCTTGTAGGGACCGAAGCACTTGAGGCCAACCTGTTCGAATTCGTCTACGATGCCCTCGCTCAGGGGGCCTTCGGGCCCGACCACGGTGAAGTCGATCTTCTCCTGGCTGGCGAACTTCTTCAACGCCTGGATGTCATCGGCCCGGATGTCCACGTTCTCGGCCAGGGACTTGGTGCCGGCATTGCCCGGCGCACAGTATACCTTCTTGACCTTGGGACTCTGGGATATCTTCCATGCCAGCGCGTGTTCACGCCCTCCGCCTCCGACTACCAAGACTTTCATGGCTAACTCCCTTCTGGTTGACTGGGTGTTTCTCCGCTATTCCGAGATCTTCTGCAGATTTTCGGCAAATGTATCGGCGAATCCCGGATAGGGAAAAATGCTTTTCATAACCCTGGCCGCCAACGGCACGGCCTTGTCGAACGGCAGGCAGTATTTCATCTTCATGAAATTCTGTCTGTATTTTGCGGCTTCCGCTTTGACATCGTTTCCCTTGATGATCAGGTCGGCGATGAGGCCTGCAAGGGTATCGAAATCGTCCTCGATCATCCCGAAGCGTGTCATTTCCTGCACGCCCATCCGGATGCCGCTCGGCTCCAGGAAGGTCGCGTCATCGGGCAGGGCCTGATAATTGGTCACGATGTTGTGGTCTTCCAGCTTGCGGGCGATGTCCATCCCGTTGCCGAAGCTGTCGATCCGGATCAGGACCTGATGGGTTTCGGTGAAGCCATCGGACTCGTCTCCCTCGACCTGGATGCCCTTGCCCTTCAGGGCCCGGGCAAAAGCCTTGGCATTGGCTCGGACCTGCGGTTGATAAACATCCTTGAACTCGTTCATTTCATAGGCCGACATCAACAATCCCACCAGCGTTCCCAGGTGGTGGTTGGAGGTTGAGCCGGGGAATGCGCGTCCCTTGATATCGATCCAGAGCTTGCGCAGGGGATGCCCTTTGGGGAAGTTCCCGGCGATCAGTCCCCTCTGGGGTCCGAAGAATGTCTTGTGCGTGCTCCCGGTCATGACATTGGCCCCGTCTGCCAGGGGCGCCTGGAAGGCTCCGTAAAGGCCCAGCACATGCGCCATATCGAACATGATGACGGGCGGCCGCTCCCAATCCTTGACCAGGTCTGCCGCGAAGGCGACGGGTTCGGGGTAGAGGAACATGCTCTTGCCAAACACCATGAGGTCGGGCCGATTGGCCTCCAGCATCTCGGCCAGCATCTCCGGATCGGGCTTGTAGGGATTTCCCTCCAGGACCGGGAAGTTCAGCACCCGTTCCTTCCCCGTTTCCGGGTCTTCCTGCACGTAGTTGAACAGCGAACCCATGGGCTGAGAGCTGAGATGGCCACCCTTGTTCAGGTCGTTGTTCATGACCAGCCGCATCTTGCGCATGGGCTGGCCCTCGGAGCGCCCGCGGTTCAGGAAGCGCACCATGCCCTTGAAGATCACCTCATTGGCCATCTGCCCCGAGACCGGCCTCAGCTCCACTTCGCTGCAGCCAAAGAAATCGGCCAGCTCGGACTGGGCCGCTTCCTCGACGTCTTTAATAAAATCGATCCCCTGGTAGAAATACACTTCCTGACCCTTCATGGTCTTGTGCTCGGCATAACGTCCCGCGGGATCGGAGATCTCGCACATCTTGACCAGCAGAGATGGCGTCGACTCCGAAGGGATCAGGTTAAAGGACTCGTGCTGTCTCCAGATATTGTTCGCGATCAGGCGCTCTGATAGCGACTCGACTTTGTCACCAAATGAAGGCATTGTCATACTCCTTGACTATGGTTTGAAGTTTTCTGCTTCGATGCGGGCGATCTTGTCCAGGCGCTCCTGATGGCGCCCTCCCTCATACTCGGTATTGAACCAGATCTCGACGATGTTCAGGGCCTCGTCCAGGGGAAGGATCCGCCCACCCAGAGCCAGGCAGTTGGAATCGTTGTGCGCGCGGCTCATCTCGGCCATGTAATCGTCCACGCACAGAGTCGCCCGGATCCCCCGGTGTTTGTTGCCGACCATGGACATGCCGATTCCGGTGCCGCAGATCAAGATCAGGCTGTCACACTCGCCTGCTGCCTGGCCGGCCAGGGCTTTGAGTGCATATTCCACATAGTCCACGCGCTCCCCTTCGCCGCAGCCATAATCGACCGTCTCCACTCCCTGCTCTGAAAGGAACGCCAGGATACCGGGCTTGAGTTTGTATCCGGCATGATCAGATGCCACTCCGACTCTCATGCTCCCTCCACGTTTGAGGTATCCGATGCAGACCGGGTATCGGTCGATCGGTTGGCATATTATATCACGACCCGGGCGGCTTGCCCAGAAATCCGAAGCCTGAGGTTCCAGATAGGATGGGCCCGAAAGATACGGGGACCGGGAAGGTGGGTGGGCCGCCGCCGATCAGTCTCGGCGGATGAGTGCCTCGGCCTCCGGCAGGACCTCCAGAGCCTTCTGCACCCAGGGATCGCTCAACCTGTAGAGACGCTCGCCCTCGTCGAGTCCGTAGAAGGAGGCATGGATCTCTTTTTCCAGTTCCCGCTTCATCTGCGGTAGGGCTTCCTCGAAATCCTCATCAGTGAACGTGAATTTGAGCTTCAAGCCCTCTATAAATCCGCGAAAATCCAGCACGACGGCGTCGTCTATCTCAAAATCGGCGGGGAGGGAACCGTCCTGGACCACCTGCTCGGACAGGGGCGTGTCCTTCTCGAAGAAGTGCCGGGCATAGCTGAAGAAGGATCCCTGGGTCAGCAGATAAAATGTCAATGGCTTGTACCCGAAATCCATCTCATAATCCGGCGAGATCCCACCCTGCCCCAGGACCCGGCGTCCACCTGCCGTGTAGGCCACATCCCGCGAATCCTCGGGCACGTCCTGGTTGCTCACGTAGTCCTCGATCTGCGAATAGTCCCTCTGGATCGAGCGCCCGCTCGGTGTGTAGTACTTGGCCGTGGTCAGGGCCAGGGCAGCGTCTCGGCCCACACGGAACACGGTCTGGACCAGCCCCTTGCCCCAGGAATCCTTCCCCACGAGCAGCCCCCGGTCGTTATCCTTGACCGCTCCGCTCACGATCTCTGGGGCGCTGGCCGTTCCCTCATGGATGATGATGACCAGCGGTATGTCGCTGTAGCGGCCCTTTTTATCCGTCTCGAAGACCCGGTTGTAGTACTGGTTCCGCCCCCGGATGGATACGATCCCGGCCCCTTCAGGGAGCAGGTCTTCGCACAGTTCCAGGGACTGCAGGAAGGTTCCCCCGCCGTTCAAGCGAAAATCCAGGACGAGCCTCTGCATGCCCTGGCTTTTCAGGAGCTCCATCTTGTCCCGAAACTCCCGCCCCGTGGTTTCGGCGAAGTTCCGGATGTAGATGTAGCCGATATCGTCCTCCAGGATGAAGGCATAGCGGATGCTCTCCAGGGGGATCTCCGCCCGCTCGATGACGAATTCCATGGGTTCGTCGACGCCTTCCCGCCGGATGGTGACGACAACCTCGGTGCCCTTCTCGCCCCGAAGCTTCTGCATGGCCTGGAAGCTGGTGATGGGCTGCGTGCTCTCCCCATCGATGTGAGAGATGACGTCGTTCGGCAGGATGCCCAGCCTGTAGGAAGGCCCCCCTTCGATGGGGGAGATGACCTTGATGTAGTCTCCGTGTTTCTGGATCAGGCAGCCGATCCCGAAATACTTTCCCCTGTAGTCCTCTGTCATGGTGGCCAGGTTGGTGGGATCCAGGAAATAGGAATGGGGATCGAGCGTAGGCAGCATCCCCTTGATGGAGGCGTAGGCCAACTCCTTGTGATCCGTTTCCGTGTAATAGTTCTCACCGATGAGCGCGAACATGGTGGAAAGCTTATCGAGGGACCGCTTCCACATGTCCTCTTCCCACAGGGGTTGCAGCAGGATCACACCGATGAAAAGAACCAGGGATATCCACTTCTTGGCCATGAAAACTCCGTGCCCTAAATATTAGCAGAGCACTCCATCAAAGTAAAGGCAGCAGGGGAGACGCCGGGAGCGGCAGGGGATTTCGGCCCCGATACCCTTAGAGGATCGGTGGAGTCGTCCTCCACCTTGACTTATTTTCGGTCAGAAGTTATAGTTCCCTAGCCTGCCGCTCGCGGCAAATGAGGCTCAAAAAATGTTCGGAAGCATAGGATTTCAGGAAATCGTCATCATCCTCAGCATCGCTCTGCTCGTTTTTGGCCCCAAGAAGTTGCCGGAAGTGGGGAAATCGATCGGGAAAGCCCTGAGGGAATTCCGCAAGACCTCAGACGAGATCAAGGAAAAGATCGAGGAAGAGATCCAGGCGGAAGATTTCCGGGAGATCAAGAAAGACATCAAAGAGACGATCGACATCACCGGAAGCATCACCCCCAAGGACAATAATCCTTATGACCTTCCGGACACAGCCCAAGACGAAGCCCCCCCAGAAAAAGCAGACAGTCCAAAGGACACGGAGCCGGATGAGGAAGGAAAGCAAGTCACCTGACAATATGACCTTCCTCGAACATCTCGAGGACCTGCGCAAACGGATCTTCTACTCCTTTGTCGCCGTTGTCGGGGGCGTCATCCCCGCCTGGTTCTTCAGCAAAGACATCTTCAACCTCCTGGCCAAGCCCATCACCCGGTTCCTTCCCGAGGGAGAACAGCTCGTATTCACGTCTCTCCCCGCCCCCTTCTTCCTCTATATGAAGGTTTCCTTCCTGACCGCCATCTTCGCGGTGGCTCCCTTCCTGTTCCTTCAGCTCTGGTATTTCATAGCGCCGGGCCTCTACAGGAAAGAACGGAAGCACGTCGTCCCCTTCGTCCTGCTTACCACGATCTTTTTCTCCGGAGGGGCGGCCTTCGCCTTCCTGGTGGTCTTCCCTTTTGCCTGCAATTTCTTCCTGAACATGGGCGGAGAATTTCAGGCCCTCATCACCATCGATCAGTACTTCAGCCTGGCCATGCGCATCATCCTGGGGATCGCCCTTGTCTTCGAGATGCCCACTCTGGTGTATTTCCTGGCGCGCATGGGACTCATCTCTGCACGCCTGATGGTCAAGCACTTCAAGTATGCCGTACTGCTCGTTTTTGTCATTGCAGCGGTCATAACTCCTACCCCCGACATGTTCACCCAGAGCATCATCGCCGTGCCCATGCTGGGTCTATACGGCCTGAGCATCCTCATCGCCCTGGTGGTCGGGAAGCAGAAGCAGCGCGCCCGGGACGAGGAGGATTCGGAGGGAGACCTCTCCGGGTAGGCCCCGGCAGACCGGAAATCCATGGACGGTCGCCTGATATTAGCCGGCCGCCGCGTCGAGACCGCCGGTTTTCAGGACTCACTGAATCCCGCATCCCTGGAGCCCCTGGGCCGTTTCTGCCTGGCCTCCCCCCAAGAGTGTGAGCAGGCCGTGCAGGCGGCTAAGGCGGCCTTCCCCACCTGGCGAGACCTGCCCGGAAGAGAGAAGCAAAAGATCTACAGGCGCGCCAAGCAGGCCCTCCTGGAGCGGAGCACGGAGGTGGCAGAAACCATCGCCAGGGAAAAGGGCGGTCCCCTGACCGAAAACTGGGCCATGGAGATCTTCCCGGTGCTCGAAGCGCTGGACTATTACGGCAGGGCCGCCGTGAAGAACTCGCGCCCCCGGAGGTCCCGCCCCCATACATTCCTCTTTTTTCATAGAACCGCGGGATTTCGCTTTCAGCCCCTGGGGCCGACTCTGATCATCTCCCCCTGGAACTTCCCCTTCCTCATCCCGGCGTTCGACTGCCTGAGTGCCCTCACGGCCGGGAACACCGTGGTCCTGCGGCCCTCGAGCAGTACGGCCTTAACCGGCCTGCTGCTGGGCGAGATACTCCTGGAGGCAGGCCTCCCTCCCGGCGTCCTGAACGTCGTCCCCTGCAAGACACAGTACGCGGAGGGAATGATCACATCCCCCGACGTGCAGACGGTGATGTTCACCGGGAGCTCCGGGATCGGCAAACACATCATGAGCCTGGCCAGCCGCAACCTCACCAACCTGACGCTCGAGCTGGGAGGCAAGGATCCCATGATCGTGTGCCAGGATGCGGACGTGGAGCGGGCGGCACGCGGGGCCGTCTGGGCCGCATTCTGCAACTGCGGACAGAGCTGCGGCTCCGTCGAACGGGCCTATGTTCACCAGGATGTCGTCGAGGAATTCACGGAGCGGGTCACGGCACTGACCCGGGAGATGAGGGTGGGCGATCCCTTGGCGGAAGGGACAGACCTCGGCCCGATGACCACACTCCCCCAGCTGCGGCTGGTCGAGGAACATATCCGGGACGCGCAGGACAAGGGAGCGGAGCTCCTCTGCGGCGGCGACCGGGTATCGGGGGGGCTCAAGGGGTACTTCCTGAATCCGGCCGTCCTCACGAACGTGGATCACTCCATGCTCATCATGCAGGAGGAGACCTTCGGCCCCACGCTCCCCATCATGCCGTTTGCAGAGATCGAGGAGGCGGTGGGGCTGGCCAACGATTCGGTGTACGGGCTCACGGCATCGGTCTGGACCCGGAGCCGGGCGATGGCAAACCGTATGGCGGACGCCCTCGAAGCCGGCACGGTCTCCGTCAACGACCACATGACCACCTTTCCGGAACCGAACGCCATCTGGGGGGGCATCAAACAGACGGGGCTGGGCCGCTCGCACGGTCCCTACGGCATGCTGGAACTGGTGAACATCAAATACACCAGCTTCGATTTTGCGAGAAAAAAAGACATGGTGTGGTGGTTCCCGTACTGCCGGAGCACGCTGGACATATTGGAGAACGCCGCAACTCTGTATCACCATCCCCGCAAGGGCCGGAAGGCCAAGGCCTTGGGAGCCATCGCGCCCAGGCTGGGCGAACTCCTGCGCAAGGTCCCCCTGCGCAATTTCATCAAAAGTATTCCCAACGTGTTGTCCAAATGAAGATGGGGAGAAGACTCATCGGGCTGACCGGCACCAATGCCGCGGGCAAGGGAGAAGCTGCGGCATTTTTTGTGGAGCGCGGCTTTGCCTATTTTTCTCAGTCCGATGTCATAAGGGACGCGCTGCAGCAGAAAGGCCTGGAGCCCAACCGGGACAACCTGATCCGGGAAGGGAACGCGCTGAGGCAGCGCTTCGGTCCCGAAATCCTGGCCCGGCGGGTCATGGACAAGATCACGGGTGACAGCATCATCGACAGCATCCGGAATCCGAGTGAGATCGAATACTGGCGCGGCCAGGAGAATTTTGTGCTGATGGCCATCGACGCGCCGGTAGAGATCCGCTTTCAACGGGCCGTGTCCAGGGGGCGCAATGAATCGGCGGATTCCCTCGAGGACTTCAGGGCCAAGGAAGACCAGGAAAAGACCCGGGACCGGATGGCCCAGCAGCTGGAGACCTGCATGCGGATGGCGGACTTTACCATCCAGAACGACGGCACCCTGGAAGAATTTCGAATGAAACTGGAGGCGTTCCTATGACCCCAAAGCGCACCACCAAGCACGAGTATTACCTGGGCATCGCCAAGGAAGTGGCCCGCCGCAGCACCTGTTTCCGGCGTTCCATCGGAGCCATCATCATCCGAGACGACCAGATCATCTCCACCGGGTATGTGGGGGCGCCGCGCAAGACCAAAGACAGTTTCGAACACGGAGGATGCCTCAGGGACAAGCTGGATATCCCGCACGGCCAGCGCTATGAGCTCTGCAGGAGCGTCCACGCCGAGCAGAACGCCATCATCAACGCCGCCCGGGCCGGGGTAAGCCTTCTGGGCGGCGACATGTACATCTACGGCAGCATCTACGGGGAAGAAAAACCCATCGATGCGTTCCCCTGCTTCATCTGCAAGAAGATGATCATCAACTCCGGCCTGAACCACGTGATCAGCTCCACGGCCGACGGCAAGATGAAGATATTCCGGATCAGCCAATGGGCCAAGGACTGGAAGGATCACGACATCATCGACGACAAGCATCAATACGGATGAGAGGACGAGTCGGGCGGTTCGGTTCCACGATCAGGCTGAGGGCCCTATGTCTCATCCCGCTCCTTTGTTCGCTGTCAGCCACACCTTCGGGGCCGCGGTCACACCAGGCACCTCTGGAGACTACCAGGGTCACTCTTGGAAACGAGTCCTTCGTCGCACAGTTCCCCTCAGAGCTCAAAGACAAACGGCTGGGACTGGTCATCAACCACACGTCCGTGCTCCCGGACGGGAGGCCTCTGTATCAGGCTCTCCTGGACAGGGGCGTCGAGGTCTCGGTCATATTTTCCCCTGAACACGGCTTCACAGGCCGGATCGAGGGCGGGGAGGAGATCAAAGACACCCGACTGGAGGGGATCAAGGTCTTCAGCCTGTATGGAAAGACCCGGCGCCCCTCGCCGGAACAGATGGCCCACATCGACGCCGTCGTGTACGATATCCAGGATGTGGGGACGCGGTTTTATACCTACATCACGACCCTCAAATACGTGATGGAGGCGGCCGCTCTGGCGGGGCTCCCCGTCTACGTGCTCGACCGCCCCAATCCCACGGGGGGAATATTGGTGGAGGGGCCGCTCCTCGAACCTGAGTTTGAATCTTTTATCGGGGCCCTCCCGATCCCCATCCGCTACGGCCTGACCTGCGGCGAGCTGGCGGCCATGATGAAGGGACAGGGCTGGGTACCGGGCGATGTCGACTTGCGCCTCATCCTCATGGAGGGCTGGCAGAGGCACTTCAGCTGGCAGGATACCGGCCTCCCGTGGATCCCCACCTCACCGAATATCCCGACCTCGGATGCAGCAGCGGCCTATCCGGGGACCGGGCTGCTGGGGGGGATCATCCTGAACCAGGGCCTGGGCACAGAAGAGCCCTTCCTCCTCTGGGGAGCGCCCTGGCTGGATCCGGAGGACGTGGCGGACCGGCTGCCCCCGGAGGTCCTCGAAGGAGCGCGGTTGGAAAGCCTGACGTACACGCCCCGTGCGATCCCCGGGAAGAGCATGGAGCCGCCCTACAAGGACCGGGCCTGTCACGGGATGCGGATCCTTCTCGAGGAAAGGAGCCGTTTTCCCTCGGTCCACTTCTCTTTGGAGCTCATCCGTGCGCTCAAGGGGCTGTATCCCGACCGGATCTACCAGGATTCGAACAGCCTGACCCTGATGTTCGGCACGGCAAACCTGGCACGCTATCTGAGTGGAGAATTGAGCTTTTCCTCTCTGATGGAAGGTGTGAGGCGGGACGAAGATCTCTTCCGCCGACTGAGGAAGCCCTACCTCCTCTACAGGTAGGGGCCGTTTATTTATCCGAAAGGATCCTCACGACAAATGTGTGGCCGTTCCTTTGGGCGAAATCCAGGGCCGACTCGCCATCCACGTCCTTGATGTTCCTGTCCGCGCCGTGCTCCAGGAGGACCTGAACCACCTCGGCCAGCCCCTCGCCGGCCGCGAACATCAGGGCCGTCCACCCTTCGCCAGTATCCTGGATATCCGGGTCCGACTTGTTCTCCAGGAGCAGCCGGGCCGTGTCCGGACTGGGACCGCTGGACGCGAACATCAGGGCCGTCCGCCCCATGCTGTCCTTGAAGTGGACGTTGGCCCCTTTCTCTAGGAGGGAGCGCACGACCTCCGTGTGGCCGTTGAAGGCGGCCAGCATGAGTGCAGAGCGCTTTTCCTGGTCCAGGGCATTGACGTTCACTCCTTTCCCCAGGGCGGTACGCACGGCCTGCAGCCGGCCTTCGTGTGCCGCGTCACGCAGGGCGGCCGCATCGGCGGCACTTTCGGAAGCTGTCCGGGCACCACCGGTTGCGTCGGTCTCAGCGGCTGGCCCCTGTGCCTCGCCCCCGGGTTTACAGGCGGCAGAGAAAAATAAACTCAGCGACAACGCCAGGGACACGGCCAGCATCGGTGAAATTTTTTTCATGATCTTCAATTCTCCCCCACGATCTCCTTGACGCGCATGAGCTGGACCTGGAACGACCGCTCCATCTCTTCCAGCCGGTTGGAGATGTACTTGATGGTCTCCTTGATGTTGGGGATGAGGATATGCTCCAGGGCGTTGACCCTGCGGCGCGTGACCTCGATCTCCCGGGCCAGCAGCTCCACGGCCTTCCAGAGCCGCGCGATCTCCATGAGATCCGGAAGCAGCTCCTGCATGGTCTTCAATCCCACGTCGATCTCGCTCTCTGTACCGATCAGGTCATAGTCCGACATCTCCAGGCTCTTGACTTCGAACTTGGGGATGGACAGGTTGAAGACCTTCTGGGGCTCGGTGCCCAGGAGCAGCTCTCCCTCCGGGATGAGCGCTTCCAGGTCCTCCTGGGAATGCCGGCAGCGGGCCAGGGCAAACGAGAGGAACACCTTGTCGAGCTTCTCGCCCACTCCCTTTTGACGCTGGGAGAGCTCCCGCATGATCTCCAGGAAGCGGCGCATGATCTCCTCGAGTTTGTCCTTGAGCAGCTTGTGGCCCCGCTCCGCCAGGACGAGGCGCTTGCGCAGGCGCAGCAGCTCCATGCGGTTGGGATTGACGTTCAGTCTCATTGGCCTTCAGGATAATATTTGTCCATGAACTCCGGTCGGATCCGCTTCAGCTCGGCGCGGGGGATGGTGCGGAGGAGCTTCCAACCTGTGTCGAGGGTATCGATGATGGAGCGGGCCTCGAATTCGCCCTGACGGACAAATTCGCCCTCGTAGCGGTCGGCGAACGTCAGAAACAGCTTGTCCACATCCGATAGCGCGGCTTCACCCAGGATCAGAGCCAGCTCCCGGGCCTCCTTCCCCCGGGCATAGCAGGCAAACAGCTGGTTGAGCACGTCCGCATGGTCTTCCCGGGTCTTGTCCTCGCCGATCCCCTTGTCCTTCAACCGAGAGAGCGAAGGCAGCACGTCGATGGGAGGGTAGATGCCCTTGCGGTGCAGCTCCCGGCTGAGTATGATCTGGCCTTCGGTGATGTAGCCCGTGAGGTCTGCGATGGGGTGGGTCTTGTCGTCCTCGGGCATGGTCAGTATGGGAATGAAGGTGATGGATCCCTTCTTGTTCTTGATGCGGCCGGCCCTTTCGTACATGGACGCTAGGTCCGTATACAGGTAGCCGGGGTAGCCGCGCCGGCCCGGCACCTCCTTGCGGGCGGCGGAGATCTCACGCAGGGCCTCGGCATAGAACGTGTAGTCCACCAGGATCACGAGCACGTGCATGTCCAGCTCGAATGCCAGGTATTCGGCACAGGTCAGCGACAGCCGCGGCGTGGCGATCCGCTCGATGGGCGGCTCGTTGGCCAGGTTGAGGAATAGCACCGCCCTCTCCAGGGCCCCGGTGTTGCGGAAGTCCTCGATGAAAAAGTTGGCCTCCTCGAAGGTGATACCCATGGCCCCGAACACCACGGCGAACTTTTCCTCCTTGCCCAGGACCGCCGCCTGCCGGGCTATCTGGGCCGCGATGCGGGAATGGGGCAGGCCGCTGCCCGAAAAGAGGGGCAGCTTCTGCCCCCGGACCAGGGGATTCATCCCGTCGATCGATGAGATCCCGGTCTGGATGAATTCGGAGGGATAGTCGCGCGCCTGGGGATTTATGGGGGTGCCATTGATATCGAGCGTTTTGTCGGGGATTATCTGGGGGCCCTTGTCCTTGGGATTGCCCGATCCGTCGAAGATGCGGCCCACGATCTCTTCCGAGACGCCCAGCTTCTGGGACCTTCCCAGGAACCGGACCCGAGTCTTGTCCACATCCAGGCCGGACGTGCCCTCGAAGACCTGGACCACAGCCCGCTCGGTGGAGATGTCGAGCACCGAGCCCCGGCGCAGCAGCCCGTCGGCAGTCTCGATCTCAACCAGCTCTCCGTATTTGACATCCACGATCTTCTCAACGATGACCAGGGGCCCCGTGATATTCGATACGGTCAGATATTCTTTGTACATGCTAGTCCATCCCTCACTGTTCGCTCTTGAGAAGTTCCCTGAATGCGCCGTCGATCTCAATGTACACATCCAGGGCCGCGGTGTCCTCTTCGCTCAGGAACTTTATTTTCGACATCTTCTCGCGCACCCCCAGCCCCAGGATGTTCTCCAGTTCCACTCCCTGTTCCAGTGCCTTCAGGGCCGATCCGTGGAAATGGATGATTGCCCGCAGCATGAGGTACTGCTTGCGCAGCGAGGTGTAGGTGTCCTGGGGATGGAAGGCGTTCTGGTGCAGGAAATCTTCCCGGATGGAGCGGGACGATTCCAGGATCAGGCGGTCCTTCAGCGAAAGGGACTCCACCCCCACCAGGCGGGCGATCTCCTGCAGCTCCGCCTCTTCCTCCAGCAGGCGCTGGGCCTCCTGGCGGAGCGCGAAGAAGTCCTCGGCCACCTCGGCCTTCCAGTATTCCTTGACATTCTCCACGTAGAGCGAATAGCTGTTCAGCCAGTTGATTGCTGGGAAGTGCCGCGCATTGGCCAGCCTGTCGTCCAGCGCCCAGAAGACCTTGACCACCTTGAGTGTGGACTGGACCACGGGATCGGACAGGTCTCCGCCGGGAGGGGAAACCGCGCCGATCACGCTCAAGGCTCCGATGCGCTCGTCCGAACCGAGGCATTCCACCTTGCCGGCGCGTTCGTAGAACGCGGCGATCCGGCTTGCCAGGTAGGCGGGGTAGCCTTCCTCACCGGGCATCTCCTCCATCCGGCCCGAGATCTCGCGCAGGGCCTCTGCCCAGCGGCTGGTGGAGTCGGCCATCAGGGCCACGGAATAGCCCATGTCCCTAAAATATTCGGCGATGGTCATCCCGGTGTAGATGGAAGCCTCGCGGGCCGCCACCGGCATATTGGAGGTGTTGGCGATGATGATCGTCCGCTCCATGAGGGGGCGGCCCGTATGGGGGTCTTCGAGCTCTGGGAAGCTGAGCAGCAGGTCCGCCACCTCGTTGCCGCGCTCGCCGCAGGCCACGAACACGATGATCTGGGCGTCCGACCAGCGGGCCAGCTGGTGCTGGACCACGGTCTTTCCGCTTCCGAACGGGCCCGGAACACAGGCCGTGCCGCCCTTGGCCAACGGGAACAGAGTATCCAGGACGCGCTGGCCGGTCGTCAGGGGTTCTGTGGGCATGAGCCGTTCCGACACCCGCCTGTTCTTGCGGATGGACCAGGTCTGGAACATCGGGATGTCCAGGATCTTTCCCTCGGTTTCCAGTCTGGCGATGACCGCCTCCACCGGGAACTCGCCCTGCTTGATCTCCTTGATCTTCCCGTTGAGGCCGGAAGGGACCATGATCCGGTGCTTGATCAGGGGAGTCTCCTCCACTTCGCCCAGGAAGTCCCCCTCGACGACCTCCTGCCCCTCCTTCACCAGGGGAGCGAAGGCCCAGGTTTTCTGTCTGTCGAGAGAAGGGACGTCGATGCCCCGGGTGACAAAATCGCCCTCAAGTTCCCGGATCTTGTCCAATGGACGCTGGATCCCGTCGAAGATGGCGCTGATCAGTCCGGGGCCCAGTTCCACGCTGAGGGGCTCACCCGTGAGAAAGACCGGCTCACCAGGGCCTATGCCGGTCGTGTCCTCGTAGACCTGGATGAAAGCGTCTTCCCCGCGCAGCTCGATGATCTCGCCGATCAGGCCCATGGCACCGATCCGGACCGTATCGTACATCTTGGCCCCGAGGCATCCCGATGCCACCACCAGGGGGCCCGCCACTCGAATGATCTCACCTTGTTTCATCGTCAATCCCTTCCTTTGACCAAAGCATCGGATCCCGTCGCTTTTACGGCCATCTCGCTGATCATCTTCTCCAGGTAATCCGTAACCATGCGGTAGTCGGAAAATCCGACGACGACCGGACAAAATTTCTTCTCCAGCCGCTGCCGCTCCTTAGCCAGGGGCTCGAAATACCGCTCATGCAGGAAACACAGGGCGATCTCCTGGGCCTCCAGGCTTAGAAGCGCCTGTCTGGCCTCCTCCACATCCTTGGGGCTGAACACCTTGATCCCCAGGGCCCGGAGGGGGAATATCAGCTCTGCATCCCCGATCACAGCGACTTTATCAAACATAGGTCTCACTTATCCGGCTGCTCAACACCGCTGGCGGGATCTGCATGAGCTTCCCCACGCCGATGAGGCGGACGAGCTCCAGTTCCTTCAGCCGCGCAAGGGCAAAGGCAAAGACCGGTTCCGGACCGAATACAATCTGCCTGGCCCGGCGCAGAAAATTCATCAGGAAGTCCGCGATGCCGCGCTCCAGGTCTGAAAATGAATTCTGTTCCGCCAGGGTATCCGCGGCCCTGTCCCACAGATCCCGGTAAGGTGTTGTATGCAGCAGCTCGCTCATGTCCGAGAAGGGCAGGTCAAAGTTCCGGATGAACCTCTCGCACTCGATGAATCCCCCCTGCAGGAGGACCCCCCCTACCTTGTCCACTGGGCGCTCCAGATACCGTGCGCGCATGTACAGCTTGAGGTTGTTCAGGTCGAGCAGGTGGCGCACGTAATCCCTGAGGAACGGGTAGGGCAGGGGCTCGACCAGGGTCCACAGGTCGCGGGGGCGCTGCTGCTGCTGGATGACCCGCAGGAAGATGTCTTCCCGGAACAGGGCGGCTACATCCGCGATGAGCGTATCCCGTTCCGAATCCAGGTAGCTGTCCAGATCTCTGGAATCCCGGAATTCCACCCGGTCGTCCTGGAAGCGGCCCGCATCCACCAGGAGCTTCATGGCGCCCGTGAGATCCTTTGCCTCGGCCGCTTCTGCGAATACGGGCCGGGAGATCAGATGGATCTCCAGGGCCCGCACGCGTCCTACGGCATAGGCATAGTCCAGGCGGTTCTGTGTGCTCATATCTTCAACAGTTGGGCGATATACCCTTCCAATTGGGGCCGCAGCTCCTGCTTGAGGGTTTCCCGATCCAGGGTTTCCTCTCGAACTCCCTGCTTGAGCACGACCAGCCGCTTGAGTGAGACCGCGTCCTCATCCTGCCGTTCAAAGGCCTGGTCCAGGACCTTGTCCACCAGCTCTTTTTTCAAGGAGAGCAGCCGCAGCCGCTTCTGGAGGCGGGCCTGCGTGACGAGGCGGTGCGCCTCCAGCTCGGCCTCCCGAGCCGACTCCTTGAGCAGCCGTTGGGACAACTCGCCGGCTTCCAACTCGGCCTCTGATCTGAGCTGTTCGGCCTTTTCCCGGCTCTCGCGGATGATCCCCTCGCGTTCGGCCTGGGCTTCCCGCCCGATCTTATCCAGAATGCTTTCTAGGCTCATGACCCGTATCCGGACTCCCGCACCATCACAGCTGGATGCCGTTCTGCAGGAGGATCGTGATCAGCAGCCCCAGCACGGAGTAGGTCTCGACCAGTGCGGCCATGATGACCGGCTTCATGAGGTCCTTGGGCTGTTTTGCGACCATGTACACTCCGGATGCACAGACCTTGCCCTGGTGGATACCGGAAACCAGCCCGGTAAGGGCCACGGGCAGGCACGAGATCATGATCTGCCATCCCTGCATGGTGGTCAGGGAGACGGCCGCCCCTCCTACCAATCCGAGCTTGAGTATAACCAGGAACGCGCTCAGGAATCCATAGATCCCCTGCGTGCCCGGCAGGGCAACCAGCAGAAGGAGGCTTCCGAACTTATCCGGATCCTCACTCATGACCCCGCTCGAGGGCATAGTGGATCTGATGGGGGCCCAGGAAGCTGGTCCCACCCAGGATCAGGAGCTTGAGAGACCGAGGGGCCTGGGGTGAAACGGTCTGGGGGGACACCACCGGGCCCATTCCAGCTTCCGTTCCCCCAAGAGCACTGGCTGTCGTTCCCATCCCAAGGGCTACCGCTCCCCCTGCTGCAACGGAATGTCGAAGGAAATCGCGACGGGTCGTGGGCATGGGTCCTCCCTAGCGAACAGAAGAGGTGGAATCAGGGATAGAGGCGTTGTCGGTCCCAGGCCGACTCGTTCCTCAAAAACTTGATTCGGTCATGGAGGCGGCTCGCCTTGCCCTGCCAGAACTCGATGGACCGAG
>RCNB010000006.1_pt1 | contig 184750 bp, 165 predicted proteins | sample 2041321 | NCBI WGS metagenome assembly RCNB01 (sample SAMN09708232, study PRJNA481090) | Marine sediment metagenome, whole genome shotgun sequencing project. | reverse complement strand
CAGGTCAGTGCTTAAAGGAAAACTTGGTTCTATAGGGGGGAAGTTGGTGGAGCTGATGGGACTTGAACCCACGACCTCTTGACTGCCAGTCAAGCGTTCTCCCAACTGAACTACAGCCCCACCTAAGGGCTTGTATATCGTACTAAAACTTAGGGATGCAGTCAAGTCGAGATTGAGGGGCAACCTTTAGGTCCTGGGAAGCGTAAGATAAGAGTCGAGTGAATATTTGGAGACATATTGCGGTAAAGATATTGTCCCGAATGGAGGCGATGAGATTGCTTTGCTGCTCCGCAGCTCGTAATGACAAGATAAACTTCTTGCCCGGGCGCTGCGGTGGCAAGCAAGGACATGCACAAAGACTCCCGAAGGAGCATGGCTCTCAAGGCATGAATATCGACAAGAAAGTGCACAAAATGGCCCGTCGGCAATATACACGAAATCGTATATGTGCTAAGATATCAGGCGTAAAGGTATAAAGAATGGACAGACCAAGAAAGCAGAATAAGACATACAAAAACATCCTGTTCTGGATCGCCGCAGGCATCCTGATCATCCTACTCTTTAGTGTGTTCCAGAATCCCGGAGCTGTGAGCGAGGAAGTAAATTTCAGCCAGTTCCTAGAGGACGTGGAAGAAGACCAGATCGGCGAAGTCACCATCGAAGGCAACCAAGTCGAGGGGACCTATGCGACCGGGACCGCCTTCAAGACCGTGGTCCCCGAGCAGTACAAAGACCTGGTCCAGGTCCTGCGCGAGCACAACGTCCAGATCGATGTGAAAGACACTAGTAAGAATCCCTGGTACTCATACCTCTTCACCGCGTTCCCCATCCTCCTGCTCATCCTGTTCTGGGTATTCTTCATGCGGCAGATGCAGGCGGGCGGCAACAAGGCCATGTCCTTCGGGAAGAGCCGGGCCAAGCTTTTTTCGGGCCTCCAGAAGAAGGTGACCTTCAAGGATGTCGCCGGCGTGGTCGAGGCCAAGGAAGAACTCTCCGAGATCATCGAGTTTCTGCGCGAACCCAAGAAGTTCCAGAAGCTCGGGGGCCGCATCCCCAAGGGCGTGCTCCTGGTCGGGGCGCCGGGCACGGGTAAAACCCTGCTGGCCCGGGCCGTAGCCGGAGAAGCCAACGTTTCGTTCTTCTCGATCAGCGGCTCCGATTTTGTCGAGATGTTCGTGGGTGTGGGCGCTTCTCGTGTGCGCGACCTCTTCGAACAAGGGAAGAAACAGGCGCCCTGCCTGATCTTCATCGACGAGATCGACGCCGTCGGCCGCCACCGCGGGGCCGGTCTGGGAGGCGGACACGACGAGCGCGAACAAACCTTGAACCAGCTCCTGGTGGAGATGGACGGATTCGACTCCAACGAAGGCGTCATCCTGATCGCCGCCACTAACCGGCCTGACATCCTGGACACCGCCCTGCTGCGGCCTGGTCGTTTCGACCGCCGCATCGTGGTCAACATGCCGGACGTCAAGGGCCGCGAGGATATCCTGCGCGTGCACGTCAAACAGATCCCGCTCAGCAAGGATGTCGAGCTCAAGATCCTGGCCCGCTCCACCCCCGGTTTTTCGGGTGCCGACCTGGAAAACATGGTCAACGAAGCCGCGCTCCTGGCCGCACGAGAGGACCAGGAAGAGGTCACCATGCGTGACTTAGAGATGGCCAAGGACAAGGTGCTCATGGGCGTCGAGCGCAAGAGCATGATCATCAGTGAGGAAGAGAAGGAGAGCACGGCCTACCACGAGGCGGGCCACGCCCTGGTCGCCGCCCTGATCCCTGAGGCCGATCCCATCCATAAGGTGAGCATCATTCCCAGAGGCATGGCGCTGGGGCTCACACAGCAGCTTCCCCTGGACGACCGCTACACCTACTCCAAGACCTTCCTCGATGCCCAGCTTTCCGTTTACATGGCCGGGCGGATTGCGGAACAGACTTTCCTTAATAAAACCACCACGGGGGCGGCCAACGACTTCGAAAAGGCATCGGCGATCGCCCACAAGATGGTGTGCGTGTACGGGATGTCCGACCTGGGACCTATTTCCTATGGGGAGCGGGACGAAATGGTGTTTCTGGGCAGGGAACTCACAACCCAGAAGAACTACAGCGAGCAGACCGCCGAGCAGATCGACGAAGAAGTCAAGAATATCATCAACCGCAACTACGAACGTGCGCAGTCCATCATCGACAAACATCGCGAAATCCTGGTAAAAATGGCGGACGCCCTGCTCGACAAGGAGGTCTTGAACTCCGATGAGATCGAGAGCCTGATCAACGGAATAGACCTGCCCAAAAAAAACAAGAAGCCGGCCAAAACCACAAAACCGAAGGCCGCGAAAAAGGCCAAACCCAAGGCCAAAAAACCAGCAGCCAAATCTGAAACAAAGCCCAAAGCCGAGCCCGTAGAGCCCTCCGAGGCTACTGAGAAGCCCGAGATAAATAACGAAAAACCAGAAATCCCAGATAGTTAAAGGGAGCACACCAGAAACACAGTGAGACGAGAGTACACGATCCAGGCACGAGGACAGGATTATGTCCTGGGCCGTCGGACCTGGATCATGGGCGTGCTCAACATCACTCCAGATTCCTTCTCAGACGGCGGACTCTTTTTCGACACTGACCAGGCCATAAAACAGGGGCAGAGGCTCGTCGATGAGGGGGCCGATATCCTCGACATCGGCGGGGAGAGCACGCGCCCCGGTTCCGATGCCGTCCCCGCTGAGGAAGAAAAAAGACGGATCCTGCCTGTTATCGCCGAGATCCGGGAAAGCACGGATGTCCTGATCTCCGTCGACACGACCAAGGCCGAAGTTGCCGAAGCGGCACTGGAGGCCGGGGCCGACATCATCAACGACATCAGCGCGGGCCGCTTCGATGAACGCATCCTGTCCCTGGCCGCCGAGCGGGGCACACCGCTCATCCTCATGCACATGCTGGGAACCCCAGGGACAATGCAGGTCGATCCACACTACGACGACCTGCTTCCCGAGATCGGCGCTTTCTTCGAGGCAAGGATCGCCGCGGCTATCGGTCATGGAGTGAAACGCGAAAACCTCATCCTCGATCCAGGGATCGGCTTTGGCAAGCGCCATCAGGACAACCTCTGCCTCCTCAAACACCTCGGTTATCTGGGCAGATTGGGACATCCCCTGCTGGTCGGCGTTTCGCGAAAATCCTTCCTCGGACGCATCCTGGACGATGCCCCTGCAGAGGAACGGCTGGAAGGCACGATCGCGGCAGCCCTGATCAGTATGCTGCATGGGGCACATATCCTCCGGGTGCATGATGTCGCCGCCGTAAAAAAAGCCGTGGCAGTGGCCGAGGAAATCATGTACAATATAGGGTACTGTGGTTCTGTAGGATCGGGGGGAACGGACCGGGTATACGATGTTGAATAATACCATAGCGGATGTCATCAACTCCCTAAAGGGGATCACACTGGGGGACTTTTTTGACATCCTGTTGGTATCCTTCATCCTCTACTCTTTCTTCCGGCTGATCAAGGATACCAAGGCCTATCAGATGGCCATCGGCCTCGGAATCGTCCTGCTCCTGTTCGTGATCACAGACATCGGCAAGCTCTATGTGTCGCACCAGATCATCCGGGGTTTCGCCAACTTTTTCATCATTGCGGTGATCATCCTGTTCCAGGGCGAGATACGCCGGTTCCTCACAGCCCTGGGCTCTCAGTCCTACTTTCGCCGGCGCTTCTCGATCAAGACAACGGCAGAACAATTCGAGGACCTTCACCAGGCCATCGACTATCTGGCTGCACACAAGATCGGTGCCTTGATCGCCTTCGAGAAGGAAGTCTCTCTCAAGAGCTATGCGAACCGGGGGACTCCCATCGATGCAGTCCTGACCAAAGACCTGCTGGTCAGCCTCTTTTTCCCCAATTCGCCCCTGCATGACGGCGCGGTCATCCTGCAGGAGAACAAGATCTTGGCCGCGGGCTGCCTCCTGCCCCTGCCGGCCCAACACACTCTTGGCGAGCACTTCCAGACGCGTACGCGCCATCTCGCCGCTCTGGGGCTCTCGCAGGAAACGGATGCCGTCGTGATCATCGTGTCCGAGGAGACCGGGACCATCAGCCTGGCCGTCGAGGGCAACCTCGAGCGGGGGCTGGACAAGGAACAGCTCAAGAAATGCCTGCAGGCACACCTGGGATAAAATGCCGAGCAACTGGAAAAGACTGTTCACGAAAAACTGGGGGCTGAAGCTCGCCTCCCTCATCCTGGCCATGATCCTGTGGCTGGCACTCATCGGGCAGGAGAAGAATCAGTCCGAGAAGATCCTGACCGTTCGCCTCGAGATCCACAACCGGCCCCAGCAGCTGCTGCTGGTGGAACCGCCTCCGGATTTCGTGAACGTCACCGTGCGCGCCTCGGTCCGGCAGCTGCCGGATATCACCGACCTGAACGTGCACGTGGCCCTGGACCTGACCAATGCCACCGTGGTTCAGACGCAGTTCGCCCTCAACCGCAACATGGTCAGCCTCCCGGCCGGCGCGGAACTCAAGGAACTGTCTCCCAGTATGGTGACACTTAAGTTCGAGCGCCGCGTAGAGATGACCGTCCCGGTGGAGGCCGACGCCCACGGAGAGCTCCCGGACGGATATAACCTGGTCAGCATCGAATGCATCCCCCCGGAGATCACGATCTACGGACCGGAGAGCAAGATCAGGGAAGACCTCAAGGCCAAGACCACGCTGATCGACCTTTCCTTGATCACCGAGTCGGTGGAGTTCCCGGCGGATACGATCCTACCCGATCCGGCACTCCAGTTGGTTGACTCCGAGACAAAAGTTCTGGTACGCTTGATCATCGAAAAAAAGGAGGCCGAAGAGGGGACGGAACCACCCGAGAAAAAAGACGGCGCTCCTGTAAAAAAGAAATAGCGAAGGCGGATCTTCCCTCCATGACAAAACTCTTTGGGACCGATGGGATGCGCGCCGCAGCTGGCGAGTTCCCTCTGGACTATGGCTCCGTATATGCACTGGGCGGGGCGCTGGTCCGTCTGCTCAAGGCTAATGGCTTCACTCCCCAGGTCCTGATCGGCAGAGACACGCGGGAATCGGGCGTGTGGCTGGAAAAGGCCCTGTTCCAGGGCATCCGGGACGAAGGTGGCGAGCCCATCTCTGCCGGGATTATCCCCACGTCGGCCATATCCTATCTAACCATGGACTATTCGATATCGGCCGGGCTTGTTATCTCCGCTTCCCACAATCCCTTCCAGGACAACGGGATCAAGATCTTCAACTCCCAGGGAATGAAGATCAGTGGGGAATGGGAATCGATCCTGGAAAAGGCCATCCATGATGCTCAGGGTGATGTAGAACCTGCCGAACTCAGTATCGAGCCTGCGGCCTCCTTCAGGAATGTGTACTGCGATTTTCTCAAGAGCCGCTTCACACCAAAGGACGGAGCCCGGCGCCTCAAGGTGGTGGTGGACTGCTCCAACGGGGCCAGTTCTGCCTTCGCCGCAGATATCCTGAGGGATTTGGGATTCGAGGTCCAGGCCCTGGGCTGCACGCCCGACGGCTGCAACATCAACCTGGACTGCGGCTCCCTGTATCCTGAGGTCCTCGCACAAACAGTCAAGGAATCCGGCGCCGACATGGGCATCGCCTACGACGGGGATGCCGACCGGGCGCTGTGGGTGGACGAGACGGGGCGCATCCTCAACGGAGACCACACCCTCTACGTCCTGTCCGAGCACATGCAGGGAGTTGGGAGGCTAAGCCACAACACAGTGGTCGCGACCATCATGAGCAACATGGGGCTTGAGGTGGCGCTCAAGGCCAGGGGGCTGGACCTATACCGCTCGCAAGTGGGAGACAAATACGTACTGGAAGACATGCTCCGGCTGGGGAGCAACCTCGGCGGCGAGCAGTCCGGCCACACCATACTTCTGGACGACTGCCCGACAGGGGACGGGATGCTGACCAGCATCAAAATGCTGGAAGCCCTGGTGGACTCCGGGACCACCCTCTCGGAGCTCGTGTCCGGCTATCGCGAATATCCGCAGGTCCTCCAGAGCGTGCGGGTCAGCAGGAAAGAGGAGCTTTCACAGTTCCCCGAGATAGCCAGCGCCATGGATCGCGTGAGCAGCGAGCTGGGAGACTCCGGCCGCCTCAACGTGCGGTATTCCGGGACAGAACCCGTGGCCAGGATCATGGTAGAGGGCCCGGACCAGAAAGAGATCGAAAAATACGTGCAAAGCATAGCCGAGGCCATCTTTAGGCACCTGGGCGAATGAGGAGGATGAGATGAAACTTGCGGTCAATGTCGACCACTACGCCACACTGCGGGAGGCCCGCCGCAGCTCCGAACCCGATCCCGTGCTGGCCGCACTGCTGGCCGAGCAGGCCGGAGCAGAAGGGATCGTCTGCCACATCCGGACCGACCGGAGGCACATCAAGGAACGCGACCTGAGGCTTCTGAGGGACACCATCAAAACCCGGCTGAACGTCGAGATGGCCGCCACAGACGAGATGAAGGCGATCTCCCTGGCGATTAAGCCCCAGGTGGTCTCGCTTGTGCCCGAACGCCCTGAGGAACTCACCACTGAGGGCGGCCTGGACGTGATCACACATCAGGAACACCTCGGCCCCCACATCCGGGAACTGCAGGACGCGGGAATCCGGGTTTCCATTTTCGTGGATCCTTCGACAGAACAGATCTCCGTGTGCCGGAAGGTGGGCGTGGACATGATAGAGATCAACACAGGCGCCTATGCCGAAGCGGAATCGGAAGCCGACCTGAGCAAGGCCCTGGAAGAGGTCATCCGGGCCGCCCGCCATGGGGATGAGCTCGGCCTCCTCGTCCATGCGGGGCACGGCCTCGATTACCACAACATTGGGCCCATCGTCGAGATCGAAGAGATCGAGGAGTTCAGCATCGGCTTCTCCATCGTGGCCCGGTCCGCGATCGTGGGGATCGACTTCGCTGTCCGTGAGATGGTCGCACTCATTTCCTGATTCATCCGGGTTACCATCACTATTTTCAGGGGACTGCTATGGAAACAGGCATCAAGATCGATATCGAACGGTTGTGCGGGGACATACTCGAACTGGGAGAGATCGGCGCCACCAGCGAGGGCGGAGTCAGCCGTCCTTCCTTCAGCAAGGCCGACCTCGAGGCACGCGGATGGCTGAAGGACCGGATCCAGAGCGCGAGGCTTGAGCTCCGGGAGGACGGCGCCGGCAACATCTTTGGGAGGATTCCGGGCGAGGGGCCGACCGTGATGGCGGGATCCCACATCGATTCCGTGATCAACGGAGGCAAGTTCGACGGGCCGGCAGGTGTCCTGTCCGCCCTGGAGTGTCTGCGCCGGATCAAGGAAGAAAAGATCCCCGTGTCCAAACCCCTGGAAGTGGCCGCCTTCACGGATGAGGAGGGAAACCTGGTCGGGGATTTCCTTGGCTCGCGCGCCTTTACGGGGACGCTGAACCGGGAGGCCCTGGAGAAGAACCTGACGCAGTTCGGTGTACCTCTGGACGACATCCTGGAGAACACGGATTTTTCCCTGGAAAGCATCCTCCAGGCCGCGGCCGACCGGCCGGAGATCGAGGCCTTTCTGGAGCTCCACATCGAACAGGGCCAGGTCCTCGAAACCGAGGGAAAGGCCATCGGCATCGTGAATGCGATCGCCGGGAAGAACTACTGGATGTGCTGCTTCACGGGCAAGGCGGGACATGCCGGCACAACACCCTTCGAGCTGCGGAAGGACGCGTTCCTCGGCCTGGCGGACTTCGCCCTGAAGGGCACGCAGTTCGTGGCCACGCAGCACTATGGGAGCATGCTCACCTTCGGGCGGGCCCAGCTCTTCCCCGGGACCTTCAGCATCGTGCCGGAGCGCGCAGAGTTTACCATGGATTTCCGGAGCACGTCGGGAGAAACCCTGAAGGAGCTGAAGAAGGCACTGACAACCATGGCCCTGGACACCGCGGCCACGCGGGGCCTGACATTCAATGCGAGGACCATGGACGAGACAGAACCGGCCCTCGCGCCAGAGCGCCTGCTGCAGCTCCTCAAACAGACGAGTGAGCGATTGGGGTATCCCGCCATGACTCTCCCCAGCGGCGCGGGCCACGATGCCCAGATCCTGGCCTCGGTCACGGATTCCGCCATGATATTCATTCCCTGCGAAGACGGAATCAGCCACTCTGCACAGGAAAACATCCTCTGGGAAGACCTGGAAAAGGGAACGGACCTGCTCCTGCACACACTCATCGAGTTGGCAGAATAGAGCCAGCTCTACATCGTCGGGTCAGTATTTCAAGCGAGAGCTGTCCGTCTCGCCTATGCCAGGTCATCGCTGCCGGGCTTGAAGGCACGGGCTTGTTTTTTGACGGACTGTTTCTTCTTATCCGCCAGCATCTTATCCTTGGCCCGCTTGGAGCGCTTCCTCTTCTGGCGGCGGATCTTGGCGATGCGCTGTTCTTCTTCGCTCTTTTCTTTCAGGACGACAGCCTCGATCTTCTCGACCAGGATGCGGCGCGCCAGGAAGCGGTTGAGGGCCTGAGAGCGCTCCTGCTGGCACTTGACCTCGATGCCAGTGGGGATATGTTTAAGATAGACGGCTGTGGAGACCTTGTTGACGTGCTGGCCGCCCTTGCCGCTCGCGCGTATGAACTTCTCTAGGATGTCATTCTCGGAGATGCCCAGCTTCTCCATCCGGGCCAGGAGGGCCCGTTCCTTCTCCCTGCTCACACCGGCCATCGATATCCTCTCGTTCTGTTCATTGTAGACCCTTCCGGGAGGAATGTGAATCCCGCGGATCTGATTGACTGGGAGGGCCATTTTTTATACACTCAATTTTCCGCCCCTACGCGTGGAGAAGTCGAAAGGAAAAAACCATGAAAAAAACCCGCATGATCGGAGTACTCGTTGTTGCGTTTATATCGCTCCTCTTCGTTCCCGCCATCGCCGCACAGCAGAAAGCGCCTCTGACCGTGGCCGAAGCCACAGATTTCCAGGCGACATCCCGCTATGCCGACGTTTTGGAATTCATCCGTGAGATGCAGGCCCAGAGCCCGCTGATCCGCGTCGAGACCATGTGTGTGAGCCCGGAGGGCCGGGAAATCCCCCTGGTCATCATCGGAGATCCGGCGCCGTCCTCTCTGATGGACATCGGCCGCGACGGCAGAGCTGTCGTCTACATCCAGGGCAACATCCACGCGGGTGAGGTCGAGGGCAAAGAGGCCTCGCTCATGCTCATCCGTGATATCCTGCAGCAGGAAAATCCTCCCTATCTGGACAAGCTCGTCATCCTGTTTTCCCCCATCTTCAACGCCGACGGCAATGAAAAGATCAGCCCCGACAACCGGCGGAACCAGGGCGGGCCCGAGCAGGGCGTGGGGGTCCGGTACAACGGGCAGAACCTGGACCTGAACCGCGACAGCATGAAAGCGGAGAGCCCCGAACTCCAGGGCCTGATCCAGAACGTACTGCTGCGCTGGGACCCGGTCATCCTGGTGGACTGCCACACCACGAACGGGTCCTACCATGAGGAGCCGGTCACATATTCCTGGCCGCTCAACCCCAACGGAAGCACGGCCATCCTGACCTACATGCGGGACACCATGATGCCGGCCCTGCAGAAGCACCTGAAAGACAAATACAACACCCTGGGGATCCCCTACGGGAACTTCATGGGCCGGGACATGTCCGGATGGCGGACCTTCAGCCACCAGCCGCGCTTTGTCACCAACTACGTGGGCCTGCGCAACCGCATGTCGATCCTGATCGAAAACTATGCCCATGCCCCGTTCAAGACTCGGGTCCTGGGCAATTATTTCTATGTGAAATCCATCCTGGATTACTGCCATGAGAACCGGGATGCGGTCCAGGCGCTCATCCGGGAAGCCGACACAGCAGCGGTCAGGCGGGGCATGGCCCCTACGGAACAGGATACATTTGGTGTGGAATTCGAAGTGAAACCCCTGAAAGACCCGGTCATCATACTGGGCTATGAAATGGAGATCGAGGAGCGCGAAGGGAGCCGCCCCAGGATGAAGCGGACCGACAGGAAAAAGACCTATACCATCCCCAATCACGCCGACTTCCAGCCCAAGCGCTCTGTGGCCTATCCGGCGGCCTACCTGATCGAGCTGCAGGTGCCGGAAGTCCTGGACAAACTGAAGCTGCACGGGATCGTGGTCGAGAGGCTCCTCCAACCGGTGAGCCTGGAGGTGGAATCCTTCCAGGTTGCGGAGCTCAAGGGGGCCGAGCGTCTCTATCAGGGACACCGCATGAATACGGTCACGGGCGAATACAAGACCGAGCCCCGAGAATTCGGGAAAGGCACCCTGGTCATCCGGACGGCCCAGCCGCTGGCGAGCCTGGCCGCCTACCTGCTCGAACCCGAGAGCGACGACGGCCTCCTGGTCTGGAACTTCTTTGACAGGTATCTCGTCCCCCAGTGGAGCAGGTCCCCCCAGACCTATCCTGTGCACAAGCTCTATTCGACACAGCCGCTGGTCACGGAGATCATCCGCTGAGCGAGGGCATACATACATTTTCAATGATCTGTAACGGTCGGAGCGTTTAACATGGAATGGATAACCCAACCACAGGCCTGGGTCGCGCTGGCAACGCTGACAGCGCTGGAGATCGTCCTGGGCATCGACAACATCGTGTTCATCTCTGTCCTCGTGGGCAGGCTCCCCAAGGAACTCAGGAACAAGGCCCGGACCATCGGACTGGCCCTGGCCATGGTGATGCGAATCCTGCTGCTGCTCACCCTAACCTGGATCATGACGCTCACCACTCCGGTCTTCACGGTGTTCAAGAATGCCATCTCCGGCCGAGACATCATCCTTCTGGCCGGGGGGCTCTTCCTGCTGGCCAAGAGCACACACGAGATCCATCAGAGCCTGGAGGGAGAGCCTGAATCCGACCGGAAGAAACTCGCCGGGAGCTTCCTCTCCATACTGGTCCAGATCGCGGTGCTGGACATCGTGTTTTCACTGGATTCGGTCATCACCGCCGTCGGGCTGGCAGATGACATCCCGGTCATGATCCTGGCCATCGTAATCGCCGTGGTCGTCATGATGTTCTCGGCACGTATGATCGGGAACTTCGTGGACAGCCATCCCACCATCAAGATGCTGGCCCTGGCTTTCCTTCTTTTGGTGGGATTTTCCCTCATGGGCGAGGGGCTCGCCCTCCACATCCCCAAGGGCTACATCTACTTCGCCATGGCCTTTTCCCTGGGAGTGGAGGTCCTTAACCTCAGGGTGAGGGAAAAATCCAAGAAACCGGTGAAACTCCGCAAACAGATGGAAGAATGATTCCGGGCGGTATGTGGGATCAGCTATCCTGTTTTTTGAAGGATGAAAAGAGAAGGAACACCCCCACCAGGATCAGGATGAGCGGCCACCAGGACACCATGCCGAACGCATTGGCCGCCCCGATCACCAGCAGGACCGCGCCGCCGATCAGCTTACCGGTGTAACGTCCGGAAGGTTCGGCACGAGTGATCCTGATGAGAGATTCCAGGATAAAGATGGCTCCCAGGCCGACCAGGAAATAAGCCCACCAGTTGTTCCAGCTGATGTAGTCCTGCTGAGCCATGAGGAACAGGACCCCCAGGAGGATCAGGATCAGGCCGCCAGACATGCCGGAGAGCGGGTCCTGTTTTTTCGCGGATTCTTTTTCTTCTTTGCGATCGCTCATTGTCCCCTCCTCAACTCCTCCTAGGATAGAGGTAGACGAGTCCAGAGTCAAACACTGAGGGAGGGATGGGGGCTATTCGGATTTAGAGCCGACCAGGAACTTGCCGCAGTTCTCGCACACGTAGAGGTCGTTGCTTCCCGCGATGGCTGAGCCCATGCCGGTAGCCACGTTGATGTAGCAGCCCATGCATACACCCTGCTGGACTTCGGCTACGGCAAATCCGTACCGTTCCATGAAGCGGTCGAACCGATCCACCAGGGAAGAGTCAAGCTCGGAACGGATGAGATCTGATTGGGCCTGGAGCTCTTTGGCGTCCTTCGCGGACGCTTTCTTCTTCTGGAGCTCGATCTCCTGCAGCTTCCACAACAGCCCCGCCCGGTGGATGATGCGGTCCTCCAGTTCCGGGAGCTCCAGCTCGATCTCGGAGAGGATCTTGCACAGCTCCTCCCCGGAACCGGCATTGAAGAGCCTATCCCGGTAGCTCTCGCCGCTCAGGAACTTGGCGATCCCGGCAAAGACATGGTTGAACAGGCCGGGAATGACCGGATTCCAGACGATGAGAATGATCAGGTGAACCTTCTGTCCGTCGATGGCGTCGAATTCCAGCCCCTCCGATGACCAGCCCACAGCAACGGCCAGTTCCTGGCCCGTATCCATGCGGGCGTGAGGCAAGGCGATGCCGTGTCCGATGCCGGTGGATACCAGTTCTTCCCGGGCGATGACCCGCGTGAGGACCGGTTTCCGGTTCTTGATGAGCTTATGTTCCTTGAGGAGGTCCAGCAGCTCTTCGAAGGCCTCGACCTTGGTCTTGGCTTGGAGGTCGTAGATAACCTGGCAGGAGACGAGGTAATCGGAAAAATGTGAACTTTTTAAGTGCTCTGCGTTCATAAGTGCTCCAATTCTAGCATAAATAAGGCGGCAATTATATAAGTATATAAATATGCGATTGCGTTGGCCTACTCTTCCGGGCTGCCCGTATAATATTTCGCCACGAATTTTTTCTGCACCTCGAACGACCAGTGCACATCCCGGATAAAGTTCGCAGCCTCCAGGAATTCCTTCTCCGCGATCAGGCGGATCAGCTCCTTGTGCTCCTGGATGGAGTGTTCCTCCCATTCCCTTACATATCCCGCCTGGCGCGGAAAATCGTACAGCCTCTTTTTCAAGACGTCGGCCGTATCGCGCAGCTGTTTGTTGCCGGACAGGTTGAGGAAGATGTCATGAAACCGGAGGTTCTTCTCGTAGTAGGCGTTGAAGTCGTCCCGCTCCAGGGCCTGCCGCATGCCCTCATTGAGCTTCTCCATTTTTTTGACTGCGGCCTCCTCCAGGTGCGGGGCCGCGGCGATGATGGCAGTGCTCTCCAGCGCGCCCAGTATCTGATAGGAGTCCCTGATGTCCTGGACCGTGAGTTCATTGACGATGACGCCCCTCCGAGGCAGGATCCGCACGAAGCCTTCCATTTCGAGCCTGATGAGTGCGTCCCGCATAGGTGTCTTGCTGACCCCCAGCTTCTGGCTGAAGGCGTTCATGTCGATCGAATCGCCGGGCTTGAGCTTCCCGACCTTCATCTGGAGGCGGATATACTCGTAGACCTGATCCTTGAGTGAAGACAGGTTCAGGATGCTCTTTTTGGTCATCTCCCTCTTCTAGGTCGTTTCCTCGGATCCCTTCTCCGGGAAGAGCTTGGCCAGGACCTCCGGGGAAGGTTTTTTGGTCAGCGGCGTGATTATAAAGAGCGCCAGCAGGGAAACGGCCAGGGCCGGATACAGGATCGGGATGCCGAAGGGATCGGCATTGGGATCACCGACCGGCTTCATGATGGATGGCCAGATCGATCCGGCGAGCTTTAAGGCAATGGTGACCACGGTGGCCGAGATGATGGAAGCGAGGCCAGCCGCTTTCGTGACCCTCTTCCAGGCCAGGGCGGCGATCAGTACGGGGGTGATGGCCACTCCGTAGATGGTGTACGCGAAGAGCGCGTTCTCCATGACAGAACGCATCTGCGTCGCCATCAGATAGGCAAAGACCCCGACCAGCACGATCAGGAATTTCTGCAGCAGGACCGTCCGCTTCTCGGAGCCCATCTGGATAGAGGTGCGGTAGATGACGACAGCCAGGCCGGCCACCATGGAGAGATACGCGCCGATGCCCAGTTGGTCGAGAACCTGGCTGTTGTTGAAGAGGAGGATGATGAGAGCCACAAAGGGGAGGAGCCCGGTGATCAGGGCCACGACTTCGGTCTTGCGCCGCATCACGACCAGGGCGATCACCAGGACCGCGGTGAGCGGGATGAGGAATACCAGGATCTGGATGATCCAGCCGAGGGAGGCGCTTTCCAGTGCTCCGGATGTACTGAGAAAGGAGCCGACCGCGAAACCTGAATGGGATGCGCCAGACAGTTTAAACCAGGGGAGCAGGAATGCGACGACCAGGGCGCCGGCTGCGATGAGGAGGGGCCAGCTGAGGCCGTTATTTTTCTGGGTTTGTACCTCCGCCTGTTTACCCTTTTTACCGAAGAAGCGCTGGATGATGTCGCGTATCAGCGTCGTGGTGGGCGAGAGCAGGTAGTTCATTCCCGTCGAGATAACCACCACCGTGGCCGCTCCCAGGAGCAGGACGCCGACCGCCGGAGGCAGGATCTCACGGGCCGCCCGCAGGATGACCTCGGCATGGTCGAAAGCGGGTTCGGCGATGAAAAGCTTGTTGGCGAAATAGGCGGTAGCGAAGATAGCGATGATGACCGCAACGGATTCGATGATCAGTGTTCCGAACACCCAGATGCCGGCGGCCTTGCGGGCCTCCTTGGCAGTGCGGGCCGAATAGAATTTCTGATAGAGGCTCTGCACACCCAGGAGCAGCAGCATGGTCGAGATACCCATGGCGAGGATCTTGAGCGTGGGATTATAGGTGAAAGTGGGATTGAATACCGCCCTGTGCGTCTCTGGCAGAGCGTACGCCAGTTTGTCCGGGGCCGTGGCCAGCAGGTTATTGAACTCCTGCACGGGAAGGTACCGGAACAGCCCGGATCCTGCTACTTCCATGATCACAAGGGGCGTGGAGATGACCAGGGCGCTGAGGATGACGATCCCGTTGGGCAGGTCGGTGTTGGCGATGGCCACCATCCCGCCGATCATGGTGAAGACGGTGACGAACAGGAAGGCGAAGAAAACCCCCTGCTGCGTGGTGATGCTGCCGTCCGATATGACGTTCAGGATGTATCCCCCGGCCTTGAACTGGTAGGAGACGATGGTGGTGAAGCTGATCATGATGGCGAAGGCGCCCACCACACGGGCGATCGGGCCGTACCGGACCTCGAGGATGTCCCCCACCGTGTACTGACCGAAGGTGCGGATCTTGCCGGCGAGGAAGTAGATGATGACGATACCGACTCCCACTCCCGCCACCTGCCACATGGCGCTCCAGCCAGCCTTGGCGGCGAATTCGGCGCCGGAGATAAAGGTCCCCGAACCGATCCAGGTGCAGATCAGGGTAAACACCATCTTCATGAGGGGGATCTTTCGGCCGGCCAGCATCATGTCGTCCTGGTTCTTGACCTGACGGGACTTCCAGAAGTTCATGATGGTAAGGCCTGCAAGATAAATCAGGATGATAAGGATATACATATTCATGCAAGGCTCCTTTCGTGAGGTGGGGTGTCACACGATACGGTCTTGGATATATCAGATATCATGTTCTCGGGGGTTAATATATCAAAGCGCATCGGTGATGCAAACAGTTTTTTTATCGGGCAAGCTGGATAAGTAGCCTCTTCGCGAAGACCCACCCAACCACCCCATGGCTCATCGACTACTTATCCGGCCTGAACAGATGATGCGTGGCTCTGTCAAATCAACCTTTTCATGGCTCATCAATACAGAACCAAGCCTGGACCGAATAACGGTCACTCCCGGGTGGAGAAGCGGTAGATCGTTTGGGTCTGGTAGGTCTCGCCCGGGCGCAGGATGGTGGAGGGGAAATCGGGCTGGTTGGGGGAATCGGGGAAGTGCTGTGTTTCCAGGCAGAATCCGTAGTGCTGGTTGTAGACTCGCTCCACTTTGCCTGTGATGGTCCCGTCCAGGAAGTTGCCCGTGTAGAACTGGATCCCAGGCTCAACCGACAAGACCTCCATGACGCGGCCGCTTTCCAGCTCGTAGACCTGGGCTGCCAGGGCCAGCCCGCCGCCTGCGCTCCGGAGTGCGAAGTTGTGGTCATAGCCCCCTGGGACCTGGGCGATGCGTGCACCGATGGCATGCGGCGCCGTGAAATCAAAGGGGGTCCCCTGCACAGCGCGAAGTTCTCCGGTGGGGATGAGCCCCTCATCGACCGGTGTGTAAAGGTCGGCCTCGAGCTTGAGCTCGTGTCCCAGGATGTCGCCCCGGCCTTGGCCTGCCAGGTTGAAGTAGCTGTGATGCGTGAGATTCACGGGCGTAGCCTTGTCGGTGGCGGCCTCGTAGGTGATCTTCAGCTCGTTGGCTTCTGTGATCCAGTATGTCACGACACAGGACAGGTTTCCCGGATATCCCTCTTCGCCGTCCGGGCTGAGGTAGCTCAGCTTGACACCCACGGCCGCGTCCGCACGGACCGGCTCGGCCGACCACACGACTTTGTCAAAACCCAGGAGGCCCCCATGCAGGTGGTTCTCTCCGTTGTTAGCGGCCAGGGTATAGTCCTGTCCATCCACGGTGAATCTTCCCTTGGCAATCCGGTTGCCGTAGCGCCCCACGACCGCGCCGAAGTAGGGAGTGGTCTCCAGGTATCCGGCCAGGGAATCATAACCCAGTGTTATGTCTGCGAGGCTTCCGGTGCGATCCGGCACCTCCAGCGAGACCACGATGGCGCCGTAGGTCATGATCCGGGCCCGCAAGCCCTGGGAATTGTAGAGCGTGTAAAGCTCCACCGGAGTACCGTCCGGCAGCCTGCCGAATTCTTCCTTGAACATGTCCATATTCACCTTCCCTTGGGCAGCGCCCGCTTCACCCTCGGCCGATTGGGTCCGGCACTGAGGGAGCACAATCACGGCCAGCATCATTCCCAAAACCCATATTGAGTACCACGTCCTGGTTTTCATCGCCGTTCCTCCATGCGCTCCCCACTATAGAATCTTCCGGCGGCGCCTGTCAATGTGCCGCTGGTGGTCCCTAGATCCGACCCTCCGAAAATCCAGATTATTCGTGTTTTTTTACTTGATTTCCCCCAGCATCGCTGATATATTACATATCAGAAGGAGTCCTCCACTTCAACGAGCGGAGGCGAAACGAGATGACCCAGGGTACGCTGTTCGACATCAAACGCTACGCCATCCATGACGGACCCGGCATCCGTACCACACTTTTCTTCAAGGGCTGCCCCCTCCACTGCTGGTGGTGCCACAATCCGGAAGGGATCTCTGCCGACCGCGAACTCATCTTCAAGCCCAATCGCTGCCTGGACGACTGCGACCTCTGCCTCGCCAGCTGTCCCGAGGGTGCGCTCTCCAAACCGGAGGGACGGATCCGGATCGACCAGACGCGCTGCCAGATCTTGGGCAAATGCGCCGAGACCTGCCCCACCGAGGCCTTGGAGGTTGTGGGTCGGTCCTGGACCGTGGATGAACTGATGCGGGAGATACGGAAAGATCGCATCTTTTACGAACGATCCGGAGGAGGCGTGACAATATCCGGAGGGGAGCCCCTCCAGCAGACCGAGTTCCTCGCCACACTGCTTGAGGCATGCAAACAGGACGGCCTCCACACCGTGGTCGACACCTCGGGTTATACCCCCTACGAAAGCCTCGCACGAATCCGGGACAACGTCGATCTTTTCTTCTATGATCTCAAACACTTGGATCCGGAACAACACCTTGAGACCACGGGAGTTTCCAACCAGCTCATCCTGGACAACCTGCGCCTCCTGTCCCAGGCCGGCAGCCGGATCCAGATCAGGGTCCCCCTGGTCCCGGGGATCAATGACAGCCTCGAACATGCCCAGAGGATGGCAGAATTCCTGGCCGCACTGCCCGTCATTCACGATATCAGCCTGCTCCCCTACCACAAGATGGGGAGCCAGAAATACAAAAACCTGAACGCGTCCTACTCGAGCCCGGACACGGAGCCCCCTTCGCAGGACTCCGTAGACAGCATCCGGGAAGCCCTGGAAGACCAGGGTTTCAGGGTTAGGATGGGAGGATAGCCATGAACGAACGCATACGTAAGCTGAGAGATCAGAGCCTCAATACTAAGCCCTCGATATCCGGCGAACGCGCCCGGCTCATCACGGAGTTTTATCGCAGCAATGAGGCCCGGGGGCTCTCGACACCGGCAGGCCGTGCTTCGGCCTTCAAATACATCCTCGAGAACAAGGCCGTCGTTTTCAACGAGGGCGAGCTGATCGTGGGAGAGAGGGGCCATGCTCCGAGGGCCACGCCCACCTATCCAGAGATCACGGTGCACTCGCGCCAGGACCTGGACATCCTGGATACTCGGGAAAAGACCTCCTATGCCGTGGACCAGAAAACCAAGGAACTCTATGAGAGGGACATCATCCCCTTCTGGAAGGGCGTGTCCATCCGCGACCGCATATTCAAGCAGGTGTCTGAGGACTGGAAAGAGGCTTTTGCCGCGGGTGTGTTCACCGAGTTCATGGAACAGAGGGCCCCGGGGCACACCGTACTGGACGGGAAGATCTACGGCAAGGGCATGCTGGATTTCAAGCAGGACATCCTGCGCAGCCTGGAATCGCTGGACCTCCTGAACGACCCCGAGGCCTTTGCCAAGCGCGAGGAACTGCGGGCAATGGATATCGCTGCCGATGCGCTCATCCGGCTCGGAGAGCGCCACAGCGCCAAGGCCCGGGAGCTGGCTGCAGATGAGACCGATCCCCAGAGAAAAGCAGAGCTCGAGAGGATCGCCGAGGTTTGCGCCCGGGTGCCGGCCCATGCTCCCAGAGATTTCTGGGAGGCCCTCCAATACTACTGGTTCGTGCACTTGGGAGTCATCACCGAGCTCAACGGTTGGGATTCCTTCAATCCCGGACGCCTGGATCAGCACCTGTATCCCTTCTACCAGCGAGGGCTGGATGAGGGCACGCTCAGTGAAGAACGGGCACGGGAGCTCCTGCAGGCCTTCTGGGTCAAGTTCAACAACCAGCCCGCTCCGCCCAAGGTGGGGGTCACGGCTGAGGAGAGCGGCACCTACACCGATTTCGCACTGATTAACACGGGAGGCGTGAAGGAAGACGGATCTGACGGGGTCAATGACCTCTCTTTCCTCATCCTGGATGTGATCGAGGAGATGCGCATCCTGCAGCCCAGCTCCATGGTGCAGATCAGCAAGAAAAGTCCGGACCGCTTCCTCAAGCGCGCCCTGAAGATCGTCAAGACCGGCTTCGGCCAGCCTTCCATCTTCAACACCGATGTGATCGTCCAGGAGCTCATGCGCCAGGGGAAATCCGTCGAAGACGCCCGCAATGGCGGGGCCAGCGGCTGCGTGGAATCCGGAGCCTTCGGCAAGGAGAACTACACGCTGACCGGCTACTTCAACCTGCCCAAGGTGCTGGAGATCACCCTGCACAACGGGACGGATCCGCTGACCGGGAAGAGGATCGGCATCGAGACCGGCGATCCCCGCGAGTTTGGATCGTTTGAAGAGCTGATGGAGGCATTCCGGAAGCAGGTCCGCCATTTCGTGGACATCAAGATCGAGGGCAACGCCATCATCGAGAGGCTGTATGCGGAACACATCCCCGCACCCTTTTTATCTCTGCTGATCGATGACTGCATCGCCAGAGGAAAGGATTACCATGACGGAGGCCCGCGCTACAATACGACCTACATCCAGGGCGTGGGCCTGGGCACGATCTCCGACACGCTCGTGTCCATCAAACACAACGTGTACGATCAGGAAAAACTGCCCATGGGGCGCCTGCTGGAGGTCCTCGTTTCGGATTTTAAGGGCGAGGAACCGCTGCGGCAGGGTTTTCTGAACAAAACGCCCAAGTACGGCAACGACGACGACTATGCCGACGATGTGATGCGCCTGATCTTCGAGGCCTACTATGATGCGGTCAACGGCCGGCCCAATACGAAAGGCGGCAGCTACCGCATCAACCTGCTGCCCACCACGGTGCATGTCTATTTCGGGCGTATGCTGGGGGCCTCGGCCGACGGCCGCAGGGCACACCAGCCACTGTCCGAAGGGATCTCGCCGGTGCAGGGATCGGACCGCCAGGGCCCCACGGCCGTTATCAAGTCCGCGGCCAAGATCGACCATGCCCGCACAGGAGGAACGCTGCTCAACCAGAAGTTCAGCCCACAGCTCCTGGAAGACGAGGCCGGGATCGACAAGCTGGCCCACCTGGTGCGCGCCTACTTCAGCATGGACGGACATCACATCCAGATGAATGTTGTCAAGGCCGACACCCTGCGCGAGGCCCAGCAGCATCCCGAGCAGTACCGCGACCTGATCGTGCGTGTGGCCGGCTACAGCGACTACTTCTGTGACCTGAATCCGGACCTCCAGGACGAGATCATCCGCCGCACCGAACACCAGGACGTCTAGAGACTGAATGAAGGGGACAGAGAAAAAAGGGAAAAATAAAAGGGGACAGGTCCAATTAGCGTGCTAATTGGACCTGTCCCCTTTTATTTAGGACTGTCCCTTTTTTCCTGTCCCCTTTAATATGTTAAAATCAGGCCATGGAAAAGCTGAAAGACCACGCACGTGAACTGATCGACACGTTCAAGGGGAGCGACTATGTATACGGCCTGGGGTGCCTCGATCGGATCGGCGAGCTCGTGGCGCCTTTTGGTTCCAGAGCCCTGCTCATCACAAGCCTGGACCGCCGCGACCCGAACAGCTATGCCGCCATCGTCGATTCACTCGGCAAGGCCGGCATCGAGGTCGTGGGGCAGACGGCGTCCGCCCGTCCCAACACCCCTCGCGAGGACGTGCTGCGTATGCGGCAGGCCGTGGAGGAGTCGCAGCCGGACTTTGTGCTGGCCGCCTCCGGCGGATCCGGGATCGATGCGGCCAAGGCGGCCGTGGTCCTCGCCGACTTGGGCGGGGAATTCGACGACTACTTCGGCACGGGCAGGGTGACGGAGAAGCTCCGGGATTCGGGATTCAAGATGCGCCCCTGCATCGGGCTCCAGACCGCATCGGGCTCCTCGGCCCATCTCACCAAATACTCCAACATCACAGACCTGACCGCCCACCAGAAAAAACTCATCGTGGATGATGCCATCATCCCCCCGCGCTGCCTTTTCGACTACAGCCTGACGGCATCCATGTCATCCGACTTCACCCTGGACGGGGCCTTCGACGGGATCTCGCACTGCCTGGAAGTCTATTACGGGGCCCCGCCGGAGATCATCGACCTGGCGGAGGACATCGCCCTCTCCGGGATGGATCTAACCCTGGCATATCTGGAAAGGTCGCTTGTCGCACCGGGCGACCAGGAAGCCCGAGAGGCGCTGGGCCTGGCCGCCGACCTGGGCGGCTATGCGGTCATGGTGGGCGGGACCAACGGCGGCCACCTGACGAGTTTCTCTCTGGTGGACATCCTCAGCCACGGCCGGGCCTGCGCCATCATGAATCCCTACTACACAGTGTTTTTTGCCCCTGCCATCCAGAGGCACCTGAAAAATCTGGCAGAGCTCCTGCTCCGCCATGACCTGGTAGCGAGCGGCATTGCCTCCCTGTCCGGGCGCGAACTGGGGGAAGCCGTAGCGCAGGGGCTGATGGCCTTCAGCCGCAGGGTCGGCTATCCCACCCACCTGCGAGAGGTCCCTGGGATGACCGAGGCACACCTCGCGAGGGCCCTGGAAGCGGCCAAGAATCCCCAGCTCGAAATGAAGCTCAAGAACATGCCGGTCCCGCTCTCGGCGAAGCTGGTGGACGAGTACATGGGCCCGATCCTGAAGGCGGCCTACGCAAAGGACCTCTCCATGATACGATCCATGGACTCGGTGTGAAGATGGGCTCATCCCGGGAGATCGTCTTCGATTTCGGGCGGCTCGAGATCCCTGTCCAGATCCCCGAGTATTCGGAGGTCCTGGCCATGGGAAACGCCGAAGCTCTGCCCCACCCGGCGCAGGCCGTCCTGCAGGCCCTGCAGGATCCGGTCGGAGCTCCCCCCCTCGCCCGGCTCATCGAGGACAAATTGGCTGTCAAGCCGGACGCCACCGCAGTGGTGGTGATATCCGACGACACGCGCCCCGTGCCCTACACCGGGGAAGACGGGATACTTTTCCCCCTGATCAATGGTTTGATCGAAGCCGGCCTCGTCCCGGACAACATCCGGCTGCTGGTGGCCACGGGGACCCACCATGCCATGAGCGAGGACTCCCTGCGGGCCTTCCTGGATCCGCGCATCTTCTCCCTCGGGATCCCCATCCACAACCATGACTGCCGTGATCCTCACAAACTTGTATGCGTTGGCAGCACAGAGTTCGGCGGGGACATACTCATCAACCGATCGTACATGGAGAGCGATATCAGGATCCTGACGGGCCTCGTCGAGAGCCATTTCATGGCCGGCGTCTCAGGGGGCCGCAAGTCGATCTGCCCCGGGCTCCTGGCCGAGCGATCCATCCATATCCTGCACGCGGGCCCGATCCTCTCCTCCCCTATGGCTGTTGACCTGGTCCTGGAGGGAAACCCGGTGCACGAGGAGGCTCTGTCCGTGGCCCGCATGGCCGGCTGCGACATGATCGTCAATGTCACCCTGGATTCGGCCTACCGGACGACAGGTGTGTTCGCCGGCGACATGGAGGCGGCCCACATTGCGGCCTTCGACACACTCCGCTCCTATGCCGGCATCCCCGTAAAACGGAAATACGACCTGGTCATCACACACGGAGGATTCGTCGGGATCAATCACTATCAGGCAGCAAAAGGTGCCCTGGTGTGCGTTCCCCTGTTGGAGCCGGGCGGGGCCTGCATCCTGGCAGGCAGCCACCCAGACAGCGATCCCATCGGAAATCCCACGTACAAGTCCATGATGCGGCTCCTGGGAGAGATCGGGCCCTACGAGTATCTACAGGCCATCCTCGACCCGGACTGGGTATTCGTCCCGGATCAATGGGAGGCCCAGATGTGGTCCCGGTTGTTTCAGATCACGCCTCCCGAGAACCTGATCTACTGCACGCTCGACATCGACCCGGACGACTTCCAATGGCTGCCCGGGACCGATGCCCGAACCCTGGTCCCCCACGCCGCTGACCTGGGAGCGCTCCTCCAGGGATCGATCGACACAGCGGTCCGGAAGTTGACGGCCCGCCTGGGACACCCCCCCTCGATCGCGGTCCTCCCCGACGGGCCCTACGGCATCCCTCTCACGATCCGATAGGGACCACATATAGAGGCATCCAGTCCCCTCAGGCCGTGTTGACGTGTTCCCTGCTTTTTATTAGGATAGGGAAAGCGATCCGAATATTCCAACAGCACAAGGACAGGCAATGAAAAAAACCACATTCTGCATCATCTTTTCCCTTGCATTCCTGATCTCAGGCGGAGGACATCTACTGGCCGCCACCCAGAGTGACACGCCCCAGTCACAGCTCCCGGTGTTGATCACTGCCTGCGGGCAAAGCCCGGATTCGAGCCTGATCAAAGCCATCTTCATGCGCGCCAAACTCGAGCACCCGACTCCGGCCTACGAATTGATCCTGGAGGCCACGCCGGAGGACCTCAAAGCGGCTGCCGATGCCGGGAGGCCGTTCAAGTCCATGATGATCATCATGGGAGCCAGCCTCAAAGGCATGGGCGCGGCAGGCATCTCCATCGATGACGAGATGGAGAGGACGGAGAAGCTGGTGGAGGCGGCCCGCAGTCAGGGAGTAACTATCATTGGTGTTCACATAGGCGGCATGAAACGCCGGGCACAGGGAGCCGACCCCGGAGATAACACGGACGAGCTCAGCATCGATGCGGTGGCTCCCAATTCCGACTTCCTGATCATCAATAAGGAAGGCAATGCAGACGGCCGTTTCACCACCATCGCCAATGAAAAACAGATGGCCATCCTGACGGTCGCCAAGAACCTCGACCTCCTGGAGATCGTCAAGCAGATCTACGGACAAAAATATCCCCAATGATTTTCGGGTTTGTCTGACTAAATATACAGAGAGAGCGAGAAGGGAGAATGGAAGCCATACTCGAATATCTCACGCTGACCAAGATCATCGGGATATTCCTGTTCCTGGCCTCCCTGTGGCTGCTGCGAATCTTCCTGAAGAACGATCGCCGCAACCTGTTCAGGGGGGTGATCCTGTTCCTGTTCTTCCTGCTGGTCATGCTCTATCTCAATCAAAGCGATTCCAAGAAACTGACGCTCGCCGATGTCCGCGACACGATCATTCCGGTGCGGGCCATGGAACTGAACTACTGGACCGAACAGGGCAGAGGGAGCGCCTCCCACATCACGACCTACCACTTCGACGACCCGCCCCCCCGCCTGAGCGTTACACTGGACGATTCTGGACAGCACCTCCACATCTCCGATCCCAAATCCCTCAACAAGGTGCTGCGTACCATAGGCCTCCCTGAGGTGACCAAGGGAGCGCAAGAACTTGTGACCATCACCGGCTCGCAGCTCCACGCCTCCATGTACCGCTGGGATGACTATGAACTGGGTATTTTAATCGTGTTGAGGAAGGTCCACCAGAATAGGCAGACTCTGGAGAGCTTCCCCTGCATCGCCAACATCCAGGTCAACAAGATCATGGATATCCCTCGCTAGCGCCAAGCCATCGCTACCCTCCCCGGGCTTGCCTGCCAAGATGAGCCCGCCACAAAAACCATTGATTTTCTCCGAGACATGCAATACATTAGACGCCTATCATGTCCTCGATGAGCATGTCCCAATCCACCCAGATCATACTGGCCATCATGGTTGTGACCTACATCGTGGTCAGGCTGTTCAAGGTCTCGACCGAGCTGGCTCTCTTTTTTGCCGCCATCGCCGGCGCACTGGCCGGCGGAGCCGGGATCCCGGCACGCCACATCGTAGAGGGCGCTTTTACCTACCTGGATATCATCCTCATCTTTGTGACAGCCACTCTGTTCATGAACCTCCTGAAGGAATCCGGGGGGATCGCCTTTGTGGTACGGGGTATCCTGACCCGGTTTCACAGGCACAGGTCCGTGCTGTTCGTGCTCATCACACTGCTCCTGCTCATACCAGGCGCGCTGACCGGAGCCGGCAGCGTCACTGTGCTGATCACCGGGGGGATGATCGCGGTCGTACTCCACTACATGGGGATCGAGAAACCGAGGGCCGCGGCCATCATCTTCATCCTGGCTGGATTGAGCGCGGCCGCGCCTCCCGTGAGCCTGTGGGCCATGCTGACCGCGGCCGGTGTCAACATGCCCTATGTCGGCTTCTTCCTCCCCCTTTTAGTGCCCTGTGTGGTGCTGGCCCTGCTCACCATCTTCATCTTGGGATGGAAGGGGCAGCCGGTCGACCTTAAGAAGGCCCTGGAGGAGCTTCCGAAGGCGCCCGCCAGGATGAACTGGCTCAAGGTTTTTCTGCCCTTTCTGATGTTTTTCGCCCTGGTCCTGGCCGGCCGGATCTGGCCCCATTCCCTCCCCATCATCGGGCTTCCCATGATGTTCATGGCAGCCGCGGCTGTGACCCTGCTGCTGTCTCCGATCAAGCTCGAGTTCCTGAAGGTCTCGCGTGAGACCATCCACCAGCTCCTGCCCCTCATCGGGACCCTGACCTGCGTGGGGATCCTGGTCCAGATCATGACCCTGACCGGGGTACGTGGGCTGATCGCGATCACCATTGTCACCCTCCCCCTGACTGTAGTCTTCCTCTCTTTGTCCGTGGTACTGCCTGTTTCAGAAGCCGTGTTGATGTGGGGAGCCGCCCCTGTCTTGGGAGTGCCCCTGGTCCTGCTCTTCAACACCATAGGGCTCAATCCGATCGTGGCACTGGCCGGCATGAGCGTCATCTGGCCGCTGGGTGATGCGCTCCCTCCCACGGCCATCATCGGAAGGCTGACCAAGGACACCGTGGGCATGAAAGAATCCTACGGCCGCATGCTGGCCTACTGCCTGATCCCGGCCGTTCTCATCATCTTGACCGGAACGTTGATGGTCCTCTTCAGCAAGGAGCTTTCATTTCTAACCCTGCTGTGATGAAGGCATAGATATGGGAAAAATATTCGTCTGAGGGAGAAACAACAGCGATGATCATCACCATCCTATATTACGCGCTGATCGGTTTTGTCGCAGCCCTGATCCTCTGGAATCTGTTCAGGAGCCGGAAGTGGCAGGATGAACTGCTCTATGTCATCATCCTCATGCCCTTCATCCTGCGCCTGCTGCGGCTGAAGTGAGGGAGCGAGCCATGGCCATGGACATACGATCTTTGCGGAAAGCGGCATTCCTGCTGTTGGGCGCCGCCCTCATGCTGTTCGCAGGGCTGAGTTTTTATCAAAGCCGCCATCTCGAAGAGCCAGTGGTGCTGGGCCCGAGCGTCGCTGAGGTCAAGAAACTGAGCGATTATTTCGCGGGCCTCGAGGGCACGATCAATGACGCCAACGTCTATATCCTGGAGGGTCAGATACCGGGTGGCAGCGTACTGATCCTGGGCGGCACCCATCCCGAAGAACCGGCGGGGCGTTTGGCGGCCTGGATCCTGACCGAGAACGCGGTCCTTGAGAAGGGGCGCCTGTTCGTGATCCTCTCCGCCAACCGCAGCGGGACGACGGTCACACGCCTGGGTGGGGCCTACCCCCCAGACTACAGCATCGAAACACCCTGGGGGGAGCGGGTCTTCCGTATGGGCGATCGCTGGTCCAATCCGCTCGACCAGTGGCCAGATCCCGAGGTCTACATCCACTATCCCAGCCGACAGGAACTGGCATACGTAGACATCCGCAACCTCAACCGCACCTGGCCGGGCCGCGCCAACGGGACGCTGACGGAAAAGACCTGTCATGCGATGATCCTGATGATCAGGGAGGAAAAGATCGACATCGCCATCGACCTCCACGAGGCCGAGCTCCAGTATCCGGTGATCTCCGTCATCGTGGCCCATGAAAGGGGCCAGGACCTGGCAGCCATGACCTCCATGATGATCTCGGGCATGGAGGATTTCAACCTCGGCATGGAAAACTCACCCTATGCGCTGCGCGGGCTATCCCACCGTGAGATCGGGGATCACACGGATGCGATCTCACTCCTTCTGGAAGCGCCAGAACCCATGCTGGACGCAACACGGGGGCGCACGGACAGGAAGCTGCTGCTGGAGGGCAAAGACGAGTTCTTGGTCAAGGCCGGCGAACATGGCCTGCTCTTCGAGAAGATCGACGAGAACGGCTGGCCCATAGACGTGCGTGTGGGGCGCCACTGCTCCGCCATACTGCAGATCCTGGAGCTCTGGACGGAGGATCATCCCGAGCGTGGGGTGATCGCCAGCGGAGTCCCGCGCTACGCCGACGTGATCGCGAACGGCACCGGCGCCTACCTGCACGACCACCGCAAGGCCGATCCCGCGAAGCTCCGCTTCGAATAGCCCAACCTGCGGCGCTCCTGGCCCTGGCCGTCTCCCTGATCACGGTCAGCTTCCAATCCGTCCGGGCCGCCCTGGCAGAACCGGTGAACTCCCTGCGCTACGAATAGAGAGATTCAGATCCAGGATCACATGCTCTGGGAAGCACTACTGAAGAATCCGCGCCGTGAACCGTCTCAGAACACAGACTCGACGAACCAGTTGAGGCCCACGATCAATATGGCGACGGGAACGGCCACACGCAGCCACCAGAAAAGCCACTTGGGGAAGGGGCGCTCGCTCCCAGCCGACAGCTCCTTCAGCGCCGCGGCCCGACGGAAGCACCAGGCCGCGGTGAGTACGGCCAGCAGCGAACCCAGAGCCTGCATGCCCGATCCGAAGGTGAGGTCCCAGGGGATGAAGATCCTGTAGTTGATCATGGGGGGCAGGGCCAGCACAAACACGATGACACAGGCCAGGACCACGGCTTTCTTGCGTGTCAGCCGGGTGTTGTCCACGAGCCCGCCGACCAGCACCTCGAAGGCGGCCACATCCGAGAGGAAGGCGGCCCCGAACAGGCCTACGAAAAACAGCAGGCCAAAGAGCCAGCCGGCCGGCATCTGTTCGAACGTCCGCGGCAGGGTCGTGAAGATCAGCCCCGGCCCGGAAGCAGGTTCTAGCCCGAAAGCGAACACGGCCGGGAAGATGGCGAAGCCGGCCAGGATCCCGGCCAGGGAAGCGCTGACGCCGGTATAGACAGCGTTGCGAGGGATGGGGACGCTGCGATCCATATAGGAACCATAGATGACCATGAAGGTGCCCCCCAGCGACAGAGAGAAGAATGCCATGCCAAGGGCGGCGGCCATGACACCGGGCGTGAGGTCGTGGAAGCGGAAGCTACCGATATACCACTTGACTCCCTCTGCCGCGCCGGGGAGTGTCAGCGAGCGCACGATGAGGATGATCAGGATGAGGAACAGGGCAGGCACGATCAGTTTGCTCGCCCGCTCGATCCCCCTGCGCAGCCCCTTTACCAGGATCAGGCCGCAGGCCCCGATGACCAGGGCGGTCATGAGCATCTGCCGGCCGAATGAGGCAGCATTGAAACCGGATTCAGGCGGCAGGATTGCGCCCGGATCGAAGTCTATGCCCAGGGGCCTGACCGCCTGTGCCAGGGCGTGGAAGCCCACCCAGCCCAGTGCATTGGAGTAGTAGCCCGTGGCAAAAAAGACGATGCCGAACAGGAAGCCGCCGACATATTTCCCCCAGGGAAAGCCTCCCCGCTCGAAGGCCCCCAAGGTGCCGCGCCCCGTGAAGCGGCCCAGGGACCATTCCGCCATGAGTGCGGGGATGCCGATGAAGAACATGACCGCAAGATAGAATAAAACGAAGGCTGCGCCTCCGAACCGGCCGGCCATGTACGGGAAGCGCCAGATGGCACCCAGGCCGACGGCGGCCCCGATCATGGTCATGAGCAGGCCGAAGCGGGAGGCGAATGTTTCGCGGCCGGGCTGCTCTTGGGGATCGCTGTTCATGGGATCAACCGGGCCTGGATCGACGCAGGCTCTACTCGTCCTCCCAGCCGTGCAGGCGGTAGTATTCCTCGACCATGCGTTCGATGTCGACGGTGGCCCCCCGTGTGGGCCCCTCCTGCAGGGGCTCCTTCCGGAACCTCTCGGGCAGGGTGTCGTCCTCCCGCTTCACACCGAAGCGCCGGTTGAGGCGCCGGTCCCGCTGGACGGCCTCTCCCAGGCTTTCCTCAAGATAAAGCGCCGAATACTCTACACCAGTGCCCGTCGTGAGCAGGGCGGCGGAATTCTCGAGGTCCAGGATGCCCATGCACAGGCCGATGTTCTTGCACATGGTCAGGCAGTCGGTGAGCAGCGCGATCTTCTCGGAATAGGTCACGAGCGCTGCCTTCCCTTCCTCCTCCAAACGCATGGCCGCCTTCTCGGTGCCGAAGCGCTGCCGCGCCTCGTCCCGGAGGTCTGTGAGCTCGAAATAGGGCTCGGCCCTCAGGTGGTCGCCGCCTCGGGAGGCGATGGCATAGGTCAGGCCGTAGGCCTTGATCCCCCGCGGGTCACCGCAGATGATGTCCAGGCCCTTTACCTGCATGACGAGCTTCTGGGCCTCCTCACCAAAATCCCGGGACAGCCGGGTTGCGCCCTGGGCCAGGCGTTCGCCCACGCCGCGGCGGTGGATGATATCGTCTACGGTCCTGCGGATGGCGGCGGTGTCGCCCCAGCGCAGCTCCAGTCCATCGAGATCCCCTGGCTTTATCAAACCCAATTCCTGGCACTCCATGATCCAGCCGATCACCTCGGCCGAAGAAATGGAATCCACCCCGGCCTGGTTGAGTACGGCGTTCATCTCCAGGGCAAACTCGAGGTCGCTGCAGCCGAGCCGGGAGGTGAAGCTGCACAGGGTCTCGAACTCGGGGCCCTCGGCCTCGAATCCCCCAGCCATGTAATAGCGGGAGCAGTGGAGGTTGCAGTTGTAGCAGGCCTTGTTCTTGACCTTGTAGCGCTCGGCCAGGGTCTGGCCCGAGACCTCCTCGACATACTCGCACACCCCTTTCTGGAAATGCCGCGTGGGCAGGATGCCTATGCCGTTCAGGTCCTGCATCAGCATGGTGGTCCCCAGGCGGTACCGCTTGTTGTACTCGCGGTGCTCGAGGATCGCCCGCTCCAGGTCCCGTGTCAGCTCGAGGAAGCCCAGTGTATCCGCCACCTCCAGCGACTGCTTTCCCCGGACCGCCACGGCCTTGAGGCGTTTGGAGCCCATCACCGCTCCCATGCCCGTGCGGCCGTTGACCCGGTTCCCGCTCGAAACGATGGCAGAATAGAGCACCTGGTTTTCTCCGGCCAGGCCGATGCCGGCGACCTGGACCGTGTGGTCCCGGTGTGCCTTCCGGATCGCGGAGGTAATGGCAGCCACACCGAGGCCGGCGTATTCCGGGCATTCCCTGAACTCGGCCCCCTCCTCCGTGATCCAGAGGTAGATCAAGTTTTCGGACCGTCCGGTGATGACGATCTGGTCGAAGCCCGTCATCTTCATCTCGGCCCCGAACTGGCCGCCCGCCGCAGAGTCTCCCAGGATCCCGGTTAACGGAGATTTGGCCGTCACCGTGTAGTAGGCCGAGGCCGGGAGCAGGGATCCGGTCAGGGGGCCCACGCCGAAGATGAGAGGATTTTCGGAACCCAGGGGATCACAGCCGGGCTCGATCTCCTCATCCAGCCTCCGGGTATTTGCGGCCCGGCCGCCGATCACGGGCTTCATCCAACCGGGATCGATCTCTTCGATCTCGAATGTGCGCGAGGTGAGGTCCACCCGAAGGAGGCGGCCGCCGTATCCATAGCGCAGCTGAGTCATGACGCGGGCCTTTCGCAGCCGGACAGGATCATGTCAGGTCCCCATCCTTGTCCTCTTCCGCCTGGCAACGCGCTTTCCAGGTCGCCCGGAGCTTCTGTCCCAGCCGGCTGATGTACAGATGCCTCCGTTCCTGAGGATTCAGGCCGCGGGTTTCTTTATGGATATCTCGGAAGGAGGGTTGCTCTCCCCCCTCAAACCTGAGGACCCCTTCCGTGCAGGCCTTGACACACTTGGGATCGCCGCCGCACAAATCACAGATGTACACGAATCCCTGAAACTGAGTGACGGCTCCGATGGGGCAGGCCTTTTCGCAGGCCCCGCACAGCGTGCAAACCGTGGGGGAGCAGACCACCTCGCCGTGATCGCCCCGCGAGAGTGCGTCCTCCGGGCAGACCATGCAGTACCGTTCCTTACACTGCTGGCAGACGACAGGGCCGTCGACGCCGGACTCGTAAAGGTGTACCACCTTAAGGCGCGACAGCTCGGGATTGATGCGGCCGGTGTGGAAGAACGCGCAGGCCGCCTCGCAGCGGCGGCATCCGGTACAGCGGCTCAGGTCGACCTGGATCATGCTCTTGCCCCTCAGGATCCGTCTACGGTCTCCAGCCGGAACTGCACGAGTCCCTTGGGATCGGGACAGGAAAAGGTGGAGAGACTGCGCACCCAGTGGCCCTCGTCCAGCCTGTCCTTTTCGGCCAGGATGGGGAAGATCGGCATCATGCTCTGCAGGGCCCAGATGCAGATGTGTTTTCCTTCGGGCACAAAGAGTTTGGATCCCTCCACATAGAAATAATCGCCCACCTGCATGGGGAGGTTGCAGTGCCCGTCGATGCGCTCCACACTCACCCTGATCTTTGCCATGCCGATCCTCCTCAGGGCCTCCGGTCGCTTCCAGCGAACGCCCTCAAATCAGGCCGGCTACTTGGGGGCCCGGCCACAGAAGTCCCATAGATTGTACCCGCCGTCCTGGGGAATGGCAAGCGGCGGGGATAACGATTGACATGATTTTCCCCCTCTGATATACAAGGGCCTAACCCTGAGAGAGAGCCTCATGAACAAAAAAAGGAACTTCGATGTAGTCCTGGTTGGTATGGCGCTGTTCGCCATGTTCTTCGGTGCCGGCAATCTCATCTTTCCGCCCTACATGGGATTCCTCTCCGGTTCGGTGTGGTCCATCGCGCTGCTGGGCTTCCTGATCACTGGCATCGGCATGCCGCTCATGGGTATCATCGCAGCGGCCCGGGCAGGAGGCACGATCGAGCACCTGGCCGGCCGCGTCGGGCCGAGGTTCGCCCGGGTCCTGAGCATCGTCGTCATCCTGGCCATCGGCCCGCTCCTGGCCATCCCGCGGACGGCCGCCACGACCTTCGAGATGGGAGTACGGCCCAACCTGCCCTGGCTGCCGCCGGCCGTGTCGTCGGTGCTCTTTTTCGGGATCACGCTCTTTTTCGCCCTCAACCGCAAAACGGTGGTGGACAAGATCGGCAAGTTCCTAACCCCGTTCCTGCTCGTGACCCTCGTGACCATCATCGTCAAGGGCATCGTTTCCCCACTGGGCCCCCTGAATCCGGGTGTCATAGACACTCCCTTTTCCTCCGGATTCCGGGAGGGCTACCAGACCATGGATGCCCTAGCCTCGATCGTGTTCGCTGAGATCATCATCGTGGCGCTGGTCTATAAGGGCTACAGGGGGGTTCGGGACCAGGTCAAGCTGGCTTCCCTTGCCGGGGTGATCGCTGCCAGCGGCCTTGGGCTGGTCTACGGGGGACTCATGTACCTGGGTGCCACCTCCCGAAGCCTCTTCGCAGCCGACATCGAACGTACGTCGCTACTGATCGGCATCGCCGAGGGCATCCTGGGGAGCGCCGGCAAAGTCGCCCTCGGGATAGCCGTTTCCATGGCCTGCCTCACGACCTCCATCGGCCTGACCGCCACCGTGGGCGACTATTTCAACGGCATCACCAAGGGAAAGATCCGGTACAAGCCGATCTGTATCGCCACCGTTGTATTCAGCGGCGTCTTTGCCACGGTGGGTGTCACCAAGATCGTGCAGATCGCCGTGCCGCTCCTGGTCCTCGTGTATCCGGTGGCCATCATCCTCATCCTGCTCACCATATTCGGCCGGAGGGCCATCCCCCGCTCCGTCTACATCGGAGCCATCTGTGGTGCACTGGCGACCAGCGTATTCGATGCCCTCACGGCGGCCGGCCTCCCGATCTCGGCCCTGAATGCGCTCATCGCGAAGATCCCCCTCGCCGCCGATGGATTTCCCTGGATCCTGCCGGCCGCACTGTGCGGGATCGTGGGCGTGTTCTTCGCAAAAAGAGAGGAAGAAGAGCAGCTGGAAGCCGCAGAGTAAGCCCTCCATTGGAAGACCGCGAACCATATCCTGATTTCTTGCTCTGCTATAACTCCGAACGGCCGGATCCGGCTCAGCGCAGATTCTGGGTTGAGCCCGTGATCGACCGCCTGTGCCGCAAGCTGGTGATCGATAGCAGGATGATCACAGCCGCAAGATAGATGAGGCCCAGGATGATGAAGGTCAGGCTCTTCTCCCGGACGCGCCGGTAGAGAACACCTTGACCGGGGGAAGGCAGGGGCTGCGGGTCCCAGGGCAGCCCGTACTCTTCAGCCAGGCCACGGATGAAGAGCAGGTGGATCACCGGGATGCCTCGGGCGGCCATGGCGAAGATCATACCCCGCTTCTCAGGGGGCGGCAATTCCTTGATGCGGGCCACGCCCGGCTTGACTTCGAGGATCAGGGAGTCGGTGCCCATGTTGGCGAGGGTGCCTCCGATGTTGATGAAGGCCCGGATGGTCTCGCTTCCTTCTGCCGACTCGAAGAGCTCTGAACGCAGTGCGACATTCTTTTCCAGGTCCGGTTCCCGGATGATCGTCAGCCCGCTCATCCGCATGGCCGCCTCGAGGACCGCCCGCCCCTCCGGATCCATATTGGCCCCCACATCGGCGTCTCCCCCCAATGAGACGGCCACCGATCCGCGGCGGAGCAGCCCCAGGTCTTGCAGACACTCCTGCATGATGAGCCAGTGGAATCCCGGGAGGTTGGCCCCCCACTGAGACGCACCGAGCGAAGGCAGGAGCAGGGCCTCGACCTCCAGGGCAGAGGCCGCGCACAGCGTCGCGACGGCCAGGGCAGGAAAGGAACCGGAGGCACCCACGGCGATCGTGTCGCCGCGCCGAACCCCGGCCTCGTGCAGCAGCAGGACGATCAGTCCCGCGGAGTTGGGGTTGGTGGTGGTGCGTTTGGCCTGGAGCTGTCCCAGCGAGGTGGTGATCGGGGAGAACTCGGCCCCGATCAGGCCGGTCCGGTTCACATCGGTTTGGGGATCGATGGGGAGGCCGAGCCGGGCGCGGCATTCGCGCAGGGCTTGGGATGCCTCCGCCATCTTCTCCGATGCCAGGATCATGCTGGAATGCAGGTCGGAGGGCCCGGAAAAAGGCGCCGCATAGAGAACGATCAAAAATGCTGCGCTCACGAACAGGAGCCAGACAAAGACCGGAGGCGAGCGCCTCATCCCAAGATCCATGCCAGGATCCTCACGATCACATAGGTGACGGCAGACACGGTCAGCAGGGATGCCAGAGTGGGGATGGTCCTCTGCTTGTCCAGGTTGTTTGCCAGTAGGCCGGGGATGACCCAGCCGATTATTCGCACTTCGACCGCGGAGGAAACAAGGCGCGGTGCCAGGAGCAGCACGACTTGAGAAAAAAGCGCTCCCAGGAGGAGCAGCAGGACGAAGCGGCGCTTGCCGAACAGGATGAGAAACCGGGAGAGCAGGCGGTACGCCCCGAGGGCGGCAAAGGCTACGACCAGGGTTGCAGCCACGGCGAGGGGCTGATCCAGGGACAGGGCAAAGTAGGCAGGGACGATGATCCCGCCCGGGTAGACGTCCATGACCTCCACGAAGAGCAGAGCGAGCACGATGCCGATAAAGAGTGTTTCAAACAACACGGGGTGTTCCCTCCCTTTCCCAATACTCGAGCAGCCTGCGGCCGGCACCCCCCATGTTGCCCATGCCGAGGACGAGGCCATTGGCAGGAGCTTGCGCGCTCAAGGACGACATGACGGCCTCGGGTTGGCTGTTCTTGAGAACGATGGGGCTGATGCCGTGATCACCTCGCATGTGCTTCTTGAGAGCCAGGGCATGACTGCCTGTGACGTAGAGGGCCTGGAACTCCGGGAAGGTCCCCGCTTGCAGCGCCTGCAGCCACTGCAGGGTGCGGTCGCCGCGGTCGCGGCGCAGGTTGAGTAGGCCCAAGACGGGTCTTCCGTTCATCAGGCCCAGAGCCTTGAGTTTTTCGATGACCCGGCGAGTGGAGGCGGGATCGTTGGCCGCGAAGGCGCTCACACAGTCCCAAGCCTGGCCTTCCTGATCGGGCTGCCAGCTCCAGATCCTCAGGCTGCCCAGGTCGGGGAGAGACCTGTGGATGCCCTGTTCGGCCAGCTCCCGATCGATGTTGAGGGAGTCTGTCACGGCCTGGACCAGCCTCACGTTGGACAGGAACCGGAGCCCAGCGTCAGCACGTTCATCAGGATCAGAATCGGGGGGCTCAGGGGCCGCTTGCATGTCCTCAGCCATGACCGTGCAGACCTCAGCCCCCTGCTCCGTCGCCCGCTCTTCCCAAGCGGGCATCTTCTCCTCATCCGGGACAAACACGGTGCAGTCAGGCCCGATGGCCGAGGCCAGGCAGCGGGCGGCGGACTCACGGGAGGGCCCCCAGTGTTCTGTATGATCGGGGTGGGCATTCGTGATCAGGAGGAGGTTGGGCTTGAAGATCCTGAGGCTCTCGATGTTCAGGGTCTCGGGCCGGATGCTCATCAGTTCCGCTACGATGACATCGGCCTGAATCTCCGCGGCCATACGAACAATCCGGATCTGCTCCAAGACAGAAGGCCGTCCTCGGCGTTCGAGCTCGACCTCGGAGCCATCCGGCAGGAGCAGCATAGGCCGGGAGCCCGTGGTCTTGGCCAGCACCTTAAAGCCGGCTTCCCGCAGGGCGGAGGCCAGCAGGCGCACAACGCTGGACTTGCCACGCGCGCCGGTCACACAGATCCGCAGGGACAGGCGGCGGCGGTTCCGCTCCAGCCGGAGGGATTCCACACTATAAATAAGTGCCAGGAACAGAAGACAGGCAGCGGCAGTGATGAGCTCTTGGATAGGTTCCTCCGGTTGTGTTCTCCTGGTCAGTTACCCTGCCCCGCACGGTCCAATAGCGAGAGCACGGTCCCGGACAGAACGGAGAGGAGGTCGCCGCGGCCGTATTCTGCGGCCAGCAGTTCTCCCATCAGGGCAATCACCTGGTCCTTGCCGGGTCCCCACAGGCACTGCGTGTTGGCGGCAAAGACATTCCCTGATCCGATGGCCTCCTTCATGGAGTCCAAATCCTTGAAATAGGCGCCGATGTCCGCATCGGCTGCTATCAGCAGACCAACCGCCGATTTCTTTTCTTTGGCGAATTCGAGGAGGCTCTTATCGGGCGCCTCGGTAAACAGAAGGGCCATGGGCTTCGAAGTGGCATCGAGGAGCGCTTTGGCCTGGTCCGCGTCTGCCACTCTGGCGATCAGGAGCATGTCGGTTTCGTTCAGCCCCTTGATAAGGCTCTTCCCCTTATCCGTCAGGGCGGGGCCCTCGAACAGTACCGAGGGATCGTCCAGGGCCACAAAACGTACTCCCAAGGGGAACAGGACCTCGGCCCAATGTGGGCTGTCGATGAGTGCCGAAACACCCTTAAGGCCCACGACCACGGTGGTCTGTCCCATGCGTTCGGCACCGGAGTAGCGGCGGGGGGCATCGTAGAGGACCATGCCAACGGCCTGGCCGAATCCTTCCCGCAACTCGAAAAGCTGCTTGACCAGGTCGGCCCGCAGGGCGTCCCCGCTCAGCCCCTCTTTTTGTTCCAGATAGGCCAGCTGCACATCCACATGCGTATTGCGGGCCTCACCGTGCGCCGAGAACACATGCTCCAGGGTGTTCAGCTTGTAGTTGACCTGGGTCTGGTTCTTGAAATGATAGGCGGCCTCTCGATCGGGTTTTATGAAATCTCCCGGTTCGTTGGCCATGATCCAGGTCGCCCCAAGCACAAGGTCGCCCGTCTTTTTCAGGATCTCGGGCTTGACCAGGTCGCTGTCGTCCCGGGTGCGGTGGTATTTGAGGTGTGTACCCTGGGTCATGACCGAAAATGCCGGCACGCCCTTGGCCAGAAAAGGTGTGTGGTCGGAACCGCCCGGCCCGCCGCGCCCGCCGCGCGTGTACTCCAGGATGGCTTCGGGCAGGTTGGTCTTGACGGTCTCCCACACATCGGGGGCATAGTATTCGCCCCGGAAGTTTACGTTTCCACTGCCGTGGGCCACCATGTCCATGTTGATGTACATCACGGTATGTGCGATGGGGAGGGTTGGGTGGTCGCAGTAGTGATAAGAGCCTAGCAGTCCCTGTTCCTCGCCGGCCCAGAGGCCGAAGACAACAGTACGTTTGGGTTTCTGTTTGTCGAGCTGCATGATGCGCGCGATCTCCATGACCACGGCTGTGCCCGATGCGTTGTCGTTGGCGCCGTTGTAGACCTCACCCTGGGGAGTCATGCCCAGGTGGTCCATGTGGGCACCGATCACGACATATTCATCGCGGAGCTTCTTGTCCGAACCCGTGATCTTGGCCAGGACATTCCGTGTCTCACGCTCGGGATCATACTCCGCATGGACGCCAACATGCGCCTTGACACCTGTGAGGAAGGACTGGGGCTTTCCTCCGTCCATCGCCTGGAAGAGCGGACGCAGGTCCGTGTCCAGGTCCTTGAAGATGAAGTCCGCAGCCCGGCGCTCCATCGACAGCAGCACAAAATCCGGATCGTAGTTCTCCTTGGAGCTTGCCAAGTAGAAGTAGCTGTTCGGGGAGGAAGAAAAGGGGAAGCCGACGACACCCAGGGCGCCCCTCTCCTGTGCGGCCGCGATGCGCTGAGACATCTCACCCTCTTCGCCCAGCTTGGAGGCGATCTTATTGGGCGCTCCGTTGGTCAGCATGACCAGCTTGCCCCTGACGTCGACATCCGTATAGTCGGAGTATCCCAGGTCCGGCGCATGGATGCCGTACCCGACAAATACGATCTCTGCCATGAAGCCGCCGGATCCAGAGAAGCGCTGTACACGCCAGTCGTCTCCGTAATAGAAACTGCGCTTCTGGGCAGCGGTAATGATCTCGAACACCGCACCCTGGCCGACATTGCGGTGCTCGACGGTGAAGGTCTGGAAGTACGTACCCTCGTCACCGGCTGGCTCGACACCCCACTCCTTGAACTTGGAGGCGATGTAGTCCTCGCCCATGGCTCCACCGGGCTGGCCGCTCTTGCGGCCCTGCATGGAATCCGCAGACAGGGCTTTGATGTATTCCCAGGCCCGGGTTTCGTCGAATGAAGACTTGAAATCCGCTGCCTGACTCATGGTGAAGAGCAGGCCCAGGACTATGATCGCTGCGGGATATTTGCGCATGATGACCCTCCGATGTGGATTGACGGAATGCCCCATTATAAACAAAATCGCCGCGGACAGGCCAGCTTTTAATCCAGGGGATTGTCCACATCGTTTTCAGTGAGAATATTTTCGATTGCCATCCGTTGTTATTACAGGTATTTTCAATTCAGAGGAGGATCCGCGATGAAAAAGCGTTGTGAATGGGTGCCGGACGGTTCGTTTTGCACGGACTATCACGACAGGGAGTGGGGGATGCCGGTACATGACGACAGGCTGCTCTTCGAACACCTGATACTGGACGCATTCCAGGCGGGTCTGAGCTGGGAGATCATACTCCGCAAGCGGGAAAATTTCCGGGAGGCGTTCGACGGTTTCGAAGCCCAGAAGATCGCCGCCTATGACTCGGCAAAGATCGAAAGCCTGCTGCAGGATGCGGGCATCATCCGCAACCGCCAGAAGATCGAGGCGGCCATAAAAAACGCCCGGGCCTTCCTCGGAGTTCAGGAGGAATTCGGGAGCTTCGACGACTACATCTGGGGATTCGTAGGGGGGGAGACGATACTGAACCGATGGAAAAAACTCGGAGAGCTCCCGGCCAAGTCTCCCGAGTCCGAGGCCATGAGCAGGGACCTGAAAAAGCGGGGGTTTTCCTTCGTGGGCCCGACCATCTGCTACGCTTTCATGCAGGCCGCGGGCCTGGTCAACGATCACACCACCGACTGTTATCGGTACGCAGAGCTGTCCGGGAGATAGGAGCACGCGGAGATCATCCCGAGCCCGCGGACTCGTGAGGTGAATCTAGAGGATCCTGCAGCACCAGCTGAAGCAGCGCGGCGGGCGTCGGCTAGGCACGGCGGCCGGCGACCTCCTTGATCCCCTTCAGGAGCATATCAACTTCACCGTGGTTGATGTACATGTGCGTGGAGACACGGACGCCGTAGGTGCCCTTGTCTTTGCTGCCCACGGTGCGGATCACGATATTGTACTTCTGGCGGACATGTTCCACGATGTCGATGGGCTCCACGCCCTCGATGGAGAACGCCGTCAGGCCTCCGCTGAGGTACGGATCCTCCGAGGTGTGCAGCCGGGTACCGCGAACGGACTTCAGCTGCTGCCTGAAATATCCGCCCAGGGATTTGACCCGCTTCTCGATCCTTGTCTTACCGATATAGTTCTGGAAGTCCACCGCTTCTCCCAAGGCGATGATGAGCGCCACGGCCCGCTGGCTCAGGGTCTCGAACTTGCGGGCGCTGTCGGGGTTGTCCCATCCGGACGTGCAGATGGTGGGCCAGAGCTTGTCCTGGGACTCCTTGCGTACATAGAACACACCCACTCCGGTGGGGGCACCCAGCCACTTGTAGGGGCTGGTGGCATAGAAGTCCACGCCCATCTCGTGCATGTTGAGTTCGAGCATCCCGATGGCATGGGCGCCGTCGGCAGCCACCAGGAGGTCCTTGGCATGCGCCATCGCGCACAGCTCCTTGAGGGGCGCCATAAGCCCGGAGATATAGACCGTGTGGCTAAGTGAGATGATGCGGGTTCGCGGCGTGATGGCCTTCTCGAAGGCACCCACGAACTCGTCCACGCTCTGGGGCGGGAGCCCGATGGGCACCTCGGTGATTTTGATCCCGTAGCGCTTCTCCTTGATCTTCCAGGGGTGTGTACCCCCGGGATGTTCCATGGATGAAATCAGGACCTCGTCGCCCTCCTCCATGTCCAGCCCGTTGGCCACGAAATTCATGCCTTCTGTGGTGTTGCGGACGATGGCCACCTCGTCCTCCGAGGCCCCTATGAAGGCGGCCACCTTGCGCCGCACTTCCTCTTCCTGGAGGGGCATGTAGGAATACACATCCACGGGATGCGTGGCCTGCACCTTGAAGGCCTTGATGAGCGTGTTGAACACCGGCGTGGGCATGGGGCCCACGGTTCCGTTGTTCATCATGATGAGGCCGTCCTGGAACATGAACTTTTCGCGTATGGCCTGCCAATAGCGCCCGTCGGGCGCCAGGTCGCGGATGTATTTGCTGTCCAGCTCCTTGATGCTCTGATAGATGTCTGCGTTGAGCTTGTCCAGCGCGGCGACCGAGAGCGCCGAGCCCGCCATCAGGTACTTCACGAAATCCCTGCGGGATACGGGAGGAACGAATTTGGGTATTTCCGTGCTCACAGCGAGGTCTCCTCGATCGTCAGCTCGGCCAGGTTCATGTTGCCCAGCCCCCTCTCATGAGCATGCGTGATAGCCACGATATCCTGGGTTTCGATGTCCCAGAGTGTTGTGCAGTACGCATCCACCGATACACGGTTTACTCCTGCGATGACCTTCTGGGGCTTGATGATATCGCCGGGGCCCATGGGTCCGTTGGTGACGATGAACTCCGTGGCGTCCACGATGCAGAGGTCCGGTTTGACCACTGTATTGAGGTCCACGATGCACTGTTCCAGGTGGCGGATGGCATTCACGTCCGTGGTCCAGTTCTCCATGTGGAACTTGCTCCGGTTGTTGACCCGGTAGTTCAATCCCATCAGATTCTTCATGGTTCCCGTGAACTTGTTCCCGGCATGGTCCTTGGTGATGGGGATGTCGATGAACACGTCGTTGTTGTAAAACTCCTTCATGATCATGGCCTCATCCAGGGAAACGCCGTTTGTGACCTTGACCGTCTGGAAGTTGGCCTCCTCAGATGCGATGAGCTTGAGGTCGGCGCCCTCTTCCGCCAGCGCCAGTGCCAATCCGGTGGCCTCCCAATTCTTCATTTCGAGCCACGACAGGCAGTTCACCTCGGCCGCGCCGGCTCGTTTGCACATCTGTACGATGGCCCGGACGATTTCGGGCTTGGTGAAGGTCCCGGGATGCCACCTCTGCACGTTGGGCAGGATGGCCACCTTGGCTCCCTTGGGAACGAACTTCTCCATGCCGCCCAGCTGGGCGACGGCCATCTCCGTGTTCTTGAAATAGTCTGCGCCCCCCACGACCGAGAGGTCGATCGGGCTGGTGACTGCAGCTGCCACGACGGTTTCCTCCGCCTTTTTGCAGGCCAGGGAACCGCCCACGACGGCGGATACTCCGACCATGGCGCTGGTCTTGATGAATTCACGACGGTCCATATTTTTCATGAGTGACCCTCCTCTCTTATCTTCGCTTCGATACTACATCAACCCGAGTCCACAGTGCAACTTTTTCTTCGGGGGGCGTCCCCCAGGGAACGGATCAGGGGAAATGGGGGGAGCGGAGGAGGAGGATGCTGCCCTGTGCCACGCCGATCTCGCGAGCCACGGCCATACACTTGGCCTTGAGCAGGAAGAAGATGGGGAGGGCCTCGTCGCTTAGGCCTTCGAAATTGCCCTGGCCCTTGCTGAGGATGAGTGAGGCCTCCTGCAGCGTCTGCCAGAACTCGGGCGAACAGAACCGGCGTATGGTCCCCGGCGCCACACAGCCGGAGGAGATCACCTCTGCAGCCCGGTCGATGCCGGCCATCTCCGCATCATCCCGGGTCGCATCATTGATCATGGGAGCCTCCCGCACCACATAGCGCACGGGCATTCCCAGTTCCTCGATCAAGACCCGATCGAAGACGGTCTCACCGGCGTTGTCCCCCAGCATGAGGATCTCATCCGACTTGTCCAGGGAATCCCGGAGTTCCCGATAGTGATCGATGACGAATTCCTGGTCGAGGATCTCCTCCAGGCCGGCCTTGAGATCCACCTTTTCCGTGGTGCCAAAATCTATAAAGTTGCCGGCCACGGCGATGCGCAGGGCTTCCTTCAGAGGATCCCCGGCGGCCCGAACCCGTTCCTTCATCCGAGGATACATGTCCAGGGCCAGGCGGGTGCAGTGTTCCTTGATCCCTCGGTAGGGATCCGGATCCCCGGAAAGCTCGGACAGGATGAGGTAAAGCTCACGCCCGATCCCTGCCGGCGTGGCCGTATCCGGGAGCCCCGGAAGCAGGCCGCTGAATCGGTCGATCGCCTCCCGGGTTTGCTCCTCTGTGAGGGACAGCAGGCGGGCGGTCTGCAGGATCTGAGTAAAGTAGCAGGGGAAACACTCCAGAGCAGCCCTCATCTTCCGGCGCCTTCCTCGGAAAACTCCAGCACCTCGAGTTTCAGCTTGCCTATGATCTCGGAGATGGACGTGACCATCTCCTGATACATGTTCTCGTCCAGGTTGCTCCGGCCGAACTTGATGTGGGTGGCATCCGTGAAATATTCGCCCGTCTCGGGATCGCGGGCCAGCCACTTGGGATCCAGGGCCACCCAGTCGCCCACAAAAACCTCGGGCCACATGTGATAGGCGAAGATTCCGCCCCCGTACATGATCCCCACCACGGCCCGGGACGGGATGCCCGAGGCGCGGCAGAGAGCCACGAACAATACGGTGTGCTCGCTGCAGTCCCCCTCGCGGTTTTCCAGGATCTCCCGTGCGGAGGCGAATCCCACATCGTAGTTCGCCTCCATCTCCCGGTCGACCCACTCGGCGATCTTCTTGGCCGCCCGCCAGGCGTTGCGCTCTTCGCCTACGATATCCCGGGCCAAGGCCTGGATGCCGGCATCCTCGACCTGACAGAACACGGTCGAAGCCAGGGAGCCCCGCCATTCCGCTTTTTCCTGGATCGGCCGGGTCAGGGACTCCTCCTCGCGGAAAATCCGGCTCCGGGCCTCGACTATGATAAAATCCGCTCCGGTCTCGAGGAGCCGCTGGGCCCCATCCCACGGCAGTCCTTGAAGCCTGTCCACACCGAGGCCCGACAGCTTGAGGCGCATGCGCTGGACACTCTGCGGGCGTTCCAGCCTCACGTTGGAAACGATGAGGGACGAGAACGCGATGTCGAAGTTCTCAGCCCCGGGTTCCAGGGCCCGGTCTTCAGGCATCAACAGGGCCACAGTTGTCATGAATCCGACCTCTGTCAACGACTTGTAGACCTTCCCCTCCCCATCCATCCATTCCTCGACCACCATGGGGATAAGGGAATCCAACTCGGTCGTGACGTGCCAGAGACGCTTTTTCTCGCCCAGGATCAGGACGTCTTCCTCTCCCCGGACAAGGAAGCGGCACTCGGAGAGAGCATAGGCAACGGGATCCAGGATTTTGAACTCAAAGGACGCGCCGGAGTGCAGCCCCTCGGCCGTGATGATCTCCTCCACCGGGACGTCGACATGGAACCTTTCGGTGTAAGGGATCTCCTTGGCGACCCTGTCTCCCAGATAGAACACAACCGTGTCCGGCCGGATCTCCGCCCTTATCACAGTCTCGGTCTGGGACATCTTGGTCACTACACTAGTCTCCAGAGGCGCTCCATCCTCACCCAGCCACGTCTCCTGCCGGGTGAGCAGCTCGATGGGATTTCCGCCCAGCCTGGACACCGTGATCACGGACTCGCTGCTGAGGAGCGTGACGTCCTCCCCCTCCCTCTTCGTCCGGCTTTCCGAGAAGCGGCTGTGTCCGACCTTAACGTCGTTGATGTAGATCCCCATCCAGGTTTCCTCACCCGATGGTTCGGGGCCTGCCTGTTTCGAGGCATTGAGGAAGGGGATGCTGGAGGAGCCCACGCACACCATCAGCAGGACCAGGATGCCGCACAGCCGGCCCGCCGTTCTCTTAGACCACAGTTCTCTCATGGATCCCTCTTTCGGCCTATAATAGCAGAAGAGGGACACACCATCCAGGTTTGAATGAGGCAGGCCTATGGAGACAACCGGATGAGGAACCGGTCGAGAAGAAGGGGATACCGAGTCCGCGGTCAGGTGTCCAGGTGATCTTTGTGGACGATCAGGTGGTGTTCCTCCAGCTCCTGGCAGAGGGCGGCATACTCCATTTCCAGATATTCGGCTGTCCTGTACCGGTCCCCGTGATTCATGGACAGGATCCGAACCAGCAGCCTCTTTTCCAGGCGCTCGAACAAGAGATCGATCAGGCACTCCTTGCGCAGGGAGATAAAGAAATCCGGGAAGGGATTCTGGTGTCCGGCATCCCCCGAAGTCGGAAATCGCTCCGGATTCATTGTGAGGCCCGTCCTTTCCTCCCGTGTCGGCGGAAAGGCCGACGGGAGCACTAGATACTGGCTATACGTTTCTCATGCCACAGCTGGGTGTCCAGCACATACTCGATGGCATTGTTCAGCTCGTTGAGATCCAGGGGTTTGGAAAAGAAATAGCCGATGGACAGATCGAGGAGGATATCGGTATCCACGTCCTCCGGGTAGCCGGAGATCAGGATGACGTCGCCCTCATAGCCCGAGGCACGGAACCGCTCGATCAGTTCCAGTCCGCTCATTTCAGGCAGTCGTAGGTCTGTTATGATCAGGTCGACCTTGGCCTTGCGGAAGCGCTGCAGGGCTTCGCGGGGAGACTCTACCGCAATGACTCGATACCGGTCTTCCAGGAGCACGGTAAAGGTCTTGCGTATGGTCGGTTCGTCTTCGATTATGAGTACTTTTTTTATAGACATTTTTATCACTCTTCCAAATTGACTTTCACACATCCATATGCAGGTTTCATGCCAAGTTAAGACACAGCATTTTCCAGGGGAAAAGGGGGAATACTCTAAAAATCTGATATAAATACTAGGAAAAAACTTTTACATCGAGTAAAAGGTGTTTACATCAGGTTCTGGACGTCCAGCTGATAATCCCGGATCTTTTTGTCCAGGGTGGGGCGGCTGATCCCCAGGATCTGGCTGGCCTGGGTCTTTGATCCCTTGGCGGTCTGGAGGACATGCTGGATGTAGCTCTTCTCCACTTCCTTCAGTGCAACCAGCTTCTGGGGATAGGAATGCTTGTCCCCGGCTTCGAGCGGCAGGTTCTCCTCCTGGATGATGTCCCCCTTGGCCAGGATGACGGCATGGGTCAGGGCGTTCTCCAGTTCCCGGACATTCCCGTTCCAGGGCCAGGCGATCAGCTTTTTCATGACATGATCTGGAACCTTGTGCACATTCTTGCGCAGCTCCCGGTCTATCTTTTCCAGCAGGTAGCCCACCAATTCGGGGACATCCTCCTTGCGATCACGCAGCGGAGGCAGCTTGATCTCCACCACCTTCAGCCTCCAGTACAGGTCTTCCCGGAACGTTCCTTCCTCGATCAGGATCTTCAGATCCTTGTTGGTGGCCGCGATGATGCGTGCCTCGGTGGTGAGGACCTTCTCCCCTCCCACCTTCATGAAATCCCGGCTCTCGATCACCCGCAGAAGCTTGGACTGAAGGTTGGGGGAGACGTCTCCGATCTCATCGAGGAAAAGTGTGCCGTTGCCTGCGATCTCGAATTTTCCCTTCGTCTCGTGGACCGCGTCGGTAAAGGCACCCTTGACATGGCCGAACAGTTCACTTTCAAGCAGGGTGTCCTGGATGGCCGAGCAGTTGATGACGATGAAGGGCTCATCCCGGTTGGTGCTGTTGTAATGGATAGCTTTGGCGCAGAGTTCTTTGCCCGTCCCGCTCTCTCCCTGGATCAGGATGTTGGCGCGGTTGTTGACCACGGACCCGATCAGCTTGAAGACATCGCGCATCGGCGGGGAGCGGCCGATGATGTTGTCGATGGTGTATTCCTTCTGCTTCTCCTCGATCATGTAGTGCAGCTTCCCTTCCAGCTTGCTGACCTGGAAGGCCTTGTTGATGGTGAGATCCAGCTCCAGGTAGTCCAGCGGCTTGACCAGGTACTCGAAGGCACCGGATTTGATGGCCTCCACCGTGGTCTTCATGTCGTCAAAAGCGGTGATGATGACAACCAATGCCTTGGGATCCATTTCCCGGATCCGCTTGAGCGCCTCCAGGCCGTCCACATCGGGAAGGCGGATGTCCAGGATCACGAGGTCGGGCATGGCATCGGAATATTTCTGGAGCCCCTCCCTGCCGTCGGCGGCGGACAAGACATCATAGCCGCTCTTCGTGAAATGAGAAGACAGGGTCTTCAGGATCAGGGGATCGTCGTCGACGATCAGGATGCTTTTCATGTTTCACTCTCACATGGGAGGAGGATCTCGAAACAGCTCCCCCAGTCTTCCAGGGCTCTCACGCGGATGTCGCCGCCATGCTGTTCGAGTATCTTGCGGGCGATGGCCAGGCCCAGGCCGATCCCGCTGGCCTTGGTGGTGTAGAACGGCTCGAACACGTTCTCCCAGTCCTTGGAGGGGATGCCCCTTCCGGTATCCGAGATCTCTGTCCGCAGCCGAGGCCCGGAAGGAGTGTCGGCCCTCTCTACACGGATCCTGATCTTCCCGCCCTCCTCCACCGCCTCGCAGGAATTTCGCAGGATGTTCAGGATGACCTGACGGACCTTGTCCGCATCCACGCGCACCTGCGGTAAGTCCGGGGTATAGTGTTTGTCCACGGTCACATGCTTGAGCTCGAGCGAATCGCTGATCATCTTGAGTGATCCGTCGACGATCTGGTCCATGGCGAACCAGTCCAGGTTGAGCTCGGAGACGCGGGCATAATTCAGGAGCTCCTTGATGAACTTCTCGATCTGCGCGATCCCTTCCTGGGTGATCTCCAGGTTGACCAGATCGCCCTCGTCCAGGTCCTCTTTTTCGCAGATCTTCTGGATGTTCAGCTTCACCGCGGTCAAGGGATTGCGGATCTCGTGGGCGATGCCCGCGGAGATGTGTCCGATGGATGCCAGTTTTTCGACCTGGACCAGCCGTTTATTCGCTTCCTCCATCCGTTTCTGGAGGAGCTGGAGCTGGCGGCTCATCTCGTTGAAGCTCCGCGCCAGGTTCCCGACCTCGTCCTGCGAACCCGTGTCGATCTGGAGAGAAAAATCTCCCCGGCTGACCTGCTTGGTCCCCTCCACGAGCTTCTGGAGGGGCGTGGTGATCCTGCGCGCGAGCCAGTAGGCGCCGATGATCCCGATCAGGAGGCCCAGCACGCCGATCCCCAGCAGCAGCATGCTCGTGCGCCGGACCTCAGCATGCATTTCCTCCAGGGAGAGCCCCAGCTTCACAGAACCCCAACGGTCGCTGACATCCCGCAGGAAGATGGGCACCTCGAGCTCGAGCACATCGACCAGCGGGTTGTTTTCGGCGTCCCTCAGGAGGCGCCTCTGGACAATAGGCTCCCTGTTTTCAAGATCTGTTCCCAGGTTAGTAAACTGATAGATGTCGTCGAAACCGAGGATGAAATCGTTGCCCGCCGCAGGAATATTGTAGCGGTTGTAGATGATGATGTACACCAGCATGTCATCGATGCGCGCATCGAGGTTTTCCTTCAATGCGTCATAATCGAACCTCACCAGGAGCGGGATGTTCTCCTGAATGATGCTGTTGGCCAGGACCTGGCCCTTCTCCCTCTGCTCCTGTTCGATGGAGACGACCTCCTGCCGCTGGATCACGAACAGGATCAGGACCATCTGGACCAGGAGCAGGAAGATCACCCAGAGAGCCAGCCGTGTGCGCAAAGAGATGTATACGGCCATATTCTTGTCTTAGCGCTCCAGTCTGATGTTCTTCATCTCGATATAGTAAAAGCCCAGAGGCGGATTCTTGATCCCCCGAACAAAGGGCTGCACGGCCACCTGGTTCTGCTGGGTAAACAGGGGAACGGCCGGCATATCTGTGTTGAGCAGATTCTGGATCTGCACGAAAAGCTCCCTGCGGATATTCCAGCTCTTTTCCAGGTCTGCTGTCTTAAGCAGGCTGTCGAGATCGTCACTGCTGTAGCGGCACAGGTTTTCCGGAGAATTCGAGGAGAACAGGGGTCTGATGATCGCCTCGGGTCCGGGGAAATCCAACTGCAGGGAGCTCAGCATCAGATAGGGACGCCCGAAATTCCGCACCTGTTCGGCCCTGCGGTAATATTCTTCTCTCAGATCGATCCCCAGGGCCCTCATCTGGCGGCGCAGCTCAAGAAAGATCTGGTGTTTGAATTCGTCCCGCGGCTCCTCCAGGAGCATCGTGAGCTCGGGGAATTTTTCCGGCGTCAGGCCTGCACCTTCCAGCAGCGCCTGGGCCTGCTGAACGTTGTAGGTGTTCAGCTCGTCGGTCAGGAAGAAGCCGGGCAGCTTCGACGGGATGAAGCCGTGCAGGAGTTGTCTGTGATACCTCACGTCGTGCGTGACGCGCACGATCTCAGGCTTATCGATGCCGAGCGCGATGGCTCGCCGAACCTGAGGATCGTTCAGCGGTGGGATATGGCAGCTCATCGCCAGGAAAAACGGATTAATGGACCCATCCCGGAATACCTGGTAGTCACCCGAAAGCAGCCTCGCGGATTCAACGGGGATGGCGTGTATCTTGCCTTCTATGAAATCATCCAAACGATAAAACGGGCAGAATTCCACATACTCGATATGGGGGATTCCTCCGAAATAGCCGGGATTCCGGGCCAGTTTGACGCCCACGATCTCCAGGCGACCGTCCCGGACCCACTCCTCGAACATGAAGGGGCCCGTACCGGTCGGTTTCTGAAAAAAAGACCGTCCCTGCTCCTGCAAGCGGTCCCGCGGCAGGATCATGCAGAACGGCATACTCAGCAGGGAAAGCGCCATGGCATAGGGTTTCGTCCACTGGATCTGAAACTCGTGGCTGTTCACGACCCGAAAGCCCGTGACTTCTCGAGCCTTTCCGGAATTGAATTCCCGGGCCCCGACCACGCGCCCCAAGAAGTAGTCGGCATAGGGGGACGCGTTTCTTGGATCCAGGATCCGTTCCAGGGAAAATTTGACATCCGCCGCCGTGAGCTCCTCACCGTGATGAAACCGGACCTTTTTGCGCAGTATGAAGCGGTGAGAGAGGCCCTCAGGGTCCTTAGACCAGTACTCTGCCAGCGCGGGCCCGGGATTCAGCTCGGAATCGAGGGCGACCAGGCCGTCATAGAGCTGCTCCGAGACAAAAACCGTGGCATCGGGATGGAGGGGATCCAGCTGGACCTCGAAGGAATCGCCGAAAGCCTTGAGACGAAAGGTATTCTGGGACGTCTGGTCGAAGATGACAACCGGCCCCTCGACCTCTTCGGAGAGCTGGGGAGATGCTCCCCCTACGATGATCACGAGGAAGAGCAGTAAAAGTAAGTACTTGCTGTGCATTCTCTGTCCATTCAACCGGGGAATGTTCGGGGGATTCGCAGGAGCAAGATTCGTACCATCCCAAATCAAAGAACCCTACACGAAATTCCAGGATTGATTCAAGGATAGAATAGCATAAAAGGGGAATGATGTAAAATTTCTTTACAATAAAAGCTTCAGCCTACCACTTCCCGTCCATCTGGAACTCGGCTCCGTCCAGCCAGAACCCCGATTTGGTCACGGAGTCGTGCTGTGCCTGCAGGAGGTCATAGTGAAACTTCTCTTCTTCGGCGATGTCCCAGAATATCTTGCGGGCCACGGGATCATCCGTGTCCGCCGCCGCTTTCTGGAAAAACTGGATCGCATCCATCTCCAGCTGCATCCCGATGCTGAGGGCCTCGGTCTCCCCTTTTCCCTGTCCGCTCTTCAGGCGGTCTTTCAGCTTCTCCACCAGCGGCGCTTCGCCATCGATATCACTGCTTTTTATATATTTCTTCCAGTCTTCGCCATCCAGGATCTCGCTGAACAGTTTGCTGAAGGTCTCGAGATGCTTGCCCTCTTCCTCAGCCAGGAACAAGAACATGTTTTTCCCTTTTTCGTGTTCGGTTACCTCGGCGGCATGGTTGAAAAACTTGCGGCCGTTGACTTCCAACCGGATGGCTCCGATGATGGCATTTTCGATCTGCTTGGTGATCTCAGACATTAAACTCTCCTTCTTTTTCGTTCTATGAGTAGTATATTATTATTTCAACCGTTCAAGGAACGGAGGCAGTCAACACACACACCATGATAGTGAACCTGGCAGCCCTCGACATGATGGCCGGCCAGCTGGTGCGCCGGGTATTCCCCGGTCTCAATATCTACAACATTTCTGCACTTTTGGCAATAAAAATGCCCATGCAGGTCGGTCCGGGGGTCATACAGCGTCCTGTCCTCGCCTCCCACACGCAGAGCCTGTACCTCGCCCATGGTTTCCAGGACCTTCAGCGTGTTGTACACGGTGGCAAAAGACAGCATGGGAAACTGTCCCCGGGCTTTGAGGAAGATGTCCTCGGCGCTGGGGTGATCGGTGTTGCCGGCCAGTAAACGGATGATGGTCCTACGCTGAGGGGTCAACCTCAATCCGCTTGTACTGAGCCTTTTTTCGATTTCCGGTCCGCTTTTCATGAAATAAGTACACAATTTCTATTGTACACGCAGCAGCCGCCTTTATCAATAATCATTCTAAATTAGCAGCGGCCTAATCCACCTTTTTCCAGGCTTGGATGAAATCCACTGCGTTCTTTATCATGATTTTGATCTTCTTTTCTCCCAGTTCCCGGTTGGAATCCCTTGGATCGCCCATGGTCCAGATGCCGTTGCTGGACAGCTCGTGGCTGGCCCCCTTCTTCCCGGTCTCCTCGGGCACGGCCATCATGGTTCCCAGAACAACATTGAGCGCGCTGTATCTTTCGGCGAGCTCCATGATCCGCAGCATCTCGGGCGAGAAGGAGAGCTTGGGCTTCTCCGCCCTTTCCATCCGGACCAGGTCGGGCCTCAGGTAGAGCATGTTCGAGGTCTCCCCGATCCCCGCATGCTGGTCGAACGGGGCGGGCTCGGGCCCCAGGTTTGTCTGCATCGCGCCCCCGATCCCGAGGGAGATGGCCGTGGCTTCCGTATTGTGGTTGATCCGGTGGATCACCTTCTGCTCCGCCACACGATTCCCTCCATGGTAATTGAAGAACATGAAGCGGCGGAAACCGTAGCGGATCAGCATCTCCGTGGTCTCGAACAGGACCTGTTCCATGGTTTCCGGTTTGAGGCTCAGGCTCCCCGCAAATCCTGAATGGTAGACACTGTATCCGACCCAGAGGACCGGTGCCACGATCACTCCTGTCTGTTCCGAGATGGCCTTGGCCATCCCGAACGCCTGAAAATAATCCGTTCCCAGGGGAAGGTGCGGCCCATGCTGTTCCGTGGATCCCAGAGGTATGATGACCATGTCTTCTGTCTTGAGATAATCGCGGACATCAGTCCAGGTCATCTCCTGCAGGATCCTGGCCGAGTCTGCTTCCTGGGTCAGAAGCCCGGGAGCCAGGGCCAGAAGGGCCCCCCCCGCAAGGATGATAAGGTGAACTCTTCCGTTGCTGCCTTTCTTCTTCATGAAATCCCCCTCGCTCTTATTCAGAGATGGTAGTGCTAAGCACGTAAAAATCCCGTTTTTCCCCTTCGCTCTCCAGACACAGAAAATCGAGAACCCGGTAGCCGGCATTCAACAGGTTGTGGAAGGCTCGGCGTGTCAACTCCCTCCAGACAATAGGGATCTGTCGAATCCTTTCGTCCACCACGTCGGTTTCCTGGAGCATAGAATAAAAATCGAAGGGGATCTCGACAAGTGCGGGATCCGGCAGCGGACCGGGCCTGAGGCCGCCTGCCCGCCTCAGGTCGAGTTTCTCGCTTTTCCCCTGCCCGCGTATTGGTTCCGTGAGCAGATAGTCCGCCCCGGATCGCAGGAGGCCCGGGAGGTCGTACGCCGGCCTGCTTATGCCGTTCGGCTGGTCCAGGTCCCAGACTGCGACAAACCGGTCGCTCGGGACGTCCTCCCGGTTCAGGATGCCGGAGAAGCCTGCATAGTAGGCGTCCTTGTAGGCCCGGACCTCCATCCCGAAGATGTGGATGTTGCGGTAGGCATTGATCCCAGCCAGGGGATCGAACGTGCAGGCGATGAGCCGCACTCCCAGGCGCTCCCTCACCTGCTCCCTCTGGAACTCCTTTAGGAGCACACCCAGGCCCCGGTTCTGGAGGTCGGGCCGTACGGCCGCATACTGAGAGTAGAAAACCAGGTTCTCAGGCTTCCTGAAAGCAACGGCTTTGTCTTCCACCCCGACGTAGCCATAGGCAAAAGCGGCCAGGCGTTCCTCATCCCGATCGAACCGGCCGCTCCGGCATTCCTCGTACACGGCGATGAACAGGCTTCCCCCGTCATAGAGGTAGTTCTCGCTGACCAGGTTCCGGGAACCGGCGAGGTGGTCGTCCGGGTCCTGCCAAATGTCCATGCGCAGGCGCTCATACTTCAGGTAGTCCGCCCCCCTGCTCGAGGTCTCCACCGCGAACAGGAAGCGCTTTCCCCCGATCTCGTGCACGGTCTCGTTTTCTGGCATCCTTTTCCTGTTCCTAACAAAGAAGCATAGTGATTGTGCTAAATCTGTTCCGAAAAAGCAAGTTGAGGGGCTCCCCCCAAAAAAAGGACAAATCCGTTGAATATCCCACCGGATTCGGATAAGTTTATACTTTCTGAACTTGTCCAAAATATCCTGCAGGGAGGGCGACATGAAGACCAGTCGAGGTTTATTGATTCTGGGATGTGCTGTGATCCTGGTGACGGCATCACTATCGGGGACGCCCCAATGGAAAACCCTGGAAAAGGCCGACGATCTTCCCGATGCGTTCAGTACTACATGGGAGAAGGGTGACCTGCTGGTCACCTTCGGCCGGCACATGGCGATCTTCGGCGGTGAATCCCGGGCCATGTTCTCGGTGCTGAACTACCCCATCGGAGACGGAAAGGGATGCCTGCTCAGCCTGGCCCCGACGGGCGAGGGGATCCAGAGCGACATCTGCATGGGATCGCCCTACCTCACCGTTAGGGCTAAGGCCCGGCCGGTGGTATACTCCGAGGTCACGCCGTTGGCAGCCAGGGGCAGGAATCCCGAGGGTATCCGGGCGGTCGGATCCTACCGAGGGGCAGGAGACATCGAGGTTCAGGTAACCACCGTCTACCGACTCATCCCCGCCTCCGGGGGCCGGATCGAGATCACCTCCACACTCACCAACTCGGGCAGCAAGCCCCTCAAAGAATTCGGCTACTCACTCTACATGGGGGCCGGAACGCGCTTCAGCTACTCGCCCTTCAACCGGAAGGTACACCCGGACCTGAACTTCGCCGTGTATCCCCGGCCCGACCACACTCTGGTCAGGTGGAACCGGAATCCGGTCACTGCAGAACCGAAGGACGTCCTTCAGCCTGGTGAGAGTTTCGAGGTCCGCTACTCTGTTTTTGCCGAGACCGATACGCAGGCGCTGCTCGAACGGCTCTACCGGGAAGCCGGGCACATGTCCTTCCCCACCAGGCTCAAGCTGATCGGCTACCGGGGCGGCCTCTACGAGGCCATCATCCGGGAGGCGGCCACCGGCTCGGTCTTTTTCAGGGATTTTGTCTCCGATGACCGGAATGAGTTCTCCATCCCCCTCATCGCCGGGAGCTACACGGCCCAGGTCAGCTTCTTCCCCGCCGTTCAACAGGCGGCGTTCAGGGTGGGAGCGGGGGAAGACAACTCCGTGGTCCTGAGCGAACCCCCCACGGGGAAGGTCCATGTCCAGATCCAGGACAGGCGAGGGCGACATGTGCCCGGCAAGGTGACCTTTATCGGCTTGCAGCCCACGCGCACGCCCCATTTCGAACCGGAGAATCCGATCCAGACCGGACGGGGATGGGAGACCTTCAAGAATTCCCGTTTCCCGGGAGCCGATGGTACCGATGTGGCCCTCGCAGCAGGCACTTACATGGTCTACGCCTCCAGGGGCCCGGAATTCTCGGTCGACCAAGAACTCCTTAGGGTCTACAAAGGCGAACACACAACCCTCAGCTTCCAGCTCGACCGGGTCCTGGATACAAAGGGCTGGATCTCGATCGATCCGCATCTCCACACCACGAATTCAGACGGATCAATGGGCATCCCGGAGAGGATCCGCTCCCTGGTGGCGGAGGGCCTGGATGTGGCCGTTGCCACGGACCACAACTATGTCAACGACTACCGGCCCGACCTGCAGGCGCTGGGCTACACAGATATCCTGGCCGTGATCTGCGGCAATGAGATCACGGTCGGGGGCATGGTCCATTACAACACGTATCCTGTTGAGCACCGCCCCGAAGAGCCCCTGAACGGAGCCATCGATCCCATCTCCGACACCATGGCCGAGCTGTTCAGGCGCAGCCGGAGCAAGGACGACGAAATCCTGATCCAAGTTAACCATCCGCGCAGCGGAAACATCGGATACTTCAACAAGTTCGGGCTCGATCCGGAAAAGGCGGCCTTTGCGCTGGAAGGCTTCGAGATCGACTTTGACGTCCTCGAGATCCTCAACGGGCCCGGCTATCTCTCCGCGAATGTGGACTCCATCCGGGACTGGTTCCACCTTCTCAACCGCGGGTACACGATCCCCCTGATCGGATCGTCCGATGCCCACGGCATCGACCGCAGCGAACCCGGCTACTCACGCACCTATGCTGCCTACCAGGGGAAAAAAGGCACCGGCCTTGATGTGCCGGCCCTGATCGGCGCTCTGAAGGAGGGGCGGTCCTTCGCCAGCAACGGCCCCCTGGTCGACGTCAAGGTGAACCGGAAATACTCCCTGGGAGATACCCTCACAGACAAGGACGGGAAGGTCACTGTCAGCGTCCGGGTCCGGAGGGCCCCCTGGATCTCGCTCGATGAGGTGCGCTTCATCATCAACGGCGAGCGGGACGTGATCCTCCCGGTCGAGGGAAAGAATGCAGGTCGGGAGGATTTCACTCTCAAAGAAAAGGTGTCGCTGACCCGGGACTCCTATATCGTGGTCGAGGTGATCGGCGCTAAGGGCCTCTACCCTGTCCTTCAGAGGGGCTCCCGCTCGGGGCTGAGAGAACATGCCATCCTGCCCTATGCGCTCACCAATCCCGTGTACATCGATGTGGACGGCAACGGCCGCTTCGATCCGCCCTGGAACGAGAAGATCGAGCTGCTTCCGGAGATCCCGGAAAAAGAAAAGGAGGAATGACCTGCAGGAGCGAGACATGCCACCGCGGGCCCTGATCACAGGCGCGACAGGCTTCATAGGAAGCCATCTGGTCGATCACCTGAGAGGAGAGGGCTGGGACCTGACCTGCTGGTGCCGGCCGGAGAGCCGGACTGACCGTCTGGAGGGTCAGGGCGTAAGGCTGGTCCGGGGGAACCTGGACGAACTCGACCGCCTCACCCGTGCCGCAGCCGGCCAGGACTATATCTTCCACCTGGCAGCCCGGATCCATTCCGCCTCCAGGGAGGTCTACGAACGGAGCAACCACGTGTTCACACGCAACCTGGTGCAGGCGGCCCTCGAGGCCGGCAGCGAGCTCAAGCGCTTCGTCTACGTCTCATCCATCGCAGCGGCAGGCCCCTCCGAACCAGGCAAGACCAAGACTGAGGAACAGGATTCCTCGCCACGTACGGAATACGGGCGCACCAAGCTGAGGGGAGAGGAGGCGGTCAAGGAAGCCGGGGCTGACCTGCCGTACACGATCATCCGCCCCCCCAACGTGTACGGACCGGGGCAGAAGGAGACAGAGCTCCTGATGCGCCTCATCCGGAGGCGGGTCGTCCCGGTCCTGAGGAGCAGTGATCCGGCCACGACCCTCGTCTATGTCGAGGACCTGAACCGGGGGACGGTGCAGGCGGCACTGGCCCCCGAGGGCCTGCGCGAGACCTTCTACCTGACCGATGGTAAGACATATTCCTGGCGCCAGGTCCTCTTCACCTTCAGGGATATCGTCCTGAAGAGGCCCGTGTTCGTTCCCGTGCCGGAAACCGCCATCGTGCTGGCAGCCCGCTTGACCGACGGGCTGAAACGGATGCGGCTGGTCCGATCCTATTTCGGGAGGCGGGCCTGGAGGAGCATGACGGAGATCCCCTGGCTGTTTTCCTGCGAAAAGGCCCGGTCGCGGCTGGGATACAGGCCGGAATACTCGCTTGAGCGGGGGCTGCGCAAGACTCTGTCCGGGAGCACGCATAGGCGTTGAGTTTCCTAGGATAATTTGAGTATAATAGAGTCCCACTGGGAATAGGTGCTTAGAAAACCATGACACAAGGCGATGCAGACTCCGGACCCCGGATCGTCTGTATCATCAATCCCAAGGCCGCCAACCGGAAGTGGGAACGGAACATCCTCATCCGCAACTACCTCCAGAAGAACCTGCCGGGCAAATTCGTCGACACGCATAAGGACAAAGATTTCACTGTACAGAAAACCGCAGAGCTGTGTGCCGATCACGACATCATCGTGGCGGCCGGCGGGGACGGGACCATCGCCGACGTGCTGCAGGGCATTGTCCTCTCCGGGCGCGGCCAGGAACTTTCGCTGGGAATCATTCCGCTGGGAAGCGGGAACGCCTTCCGCGTCTCCCTGGGAATCCCTCTCCACCTGCCGCGGGCGCTGCGGATCATCCAGGAAGGGTTCACACGGGAGATCGATCTCATCGATTTCGGGGGACGGGTGGGCACCTTCGGATCTCTGGGAGCCACCGCCCGGGTTACCTGGGAGGCGGAACGCCACTGGATGCCGGGCTTGTTCGGTCACCTCCTGGCAGGCCGGATCATGTCCCGGCTTGCGAGGCAGGAACAGGAGATCGAGCTTTTCGACGGATTCGACGACGACGGCGTCCATTTCGAGCACAAGCTCCTGAATCTGAAGGTATTTGACATCATCATCGGGAAAAGCATCCACTTCGGATACGGATGGAAGATGGCTCCCGAGGCCAAGATCGACGACGGCTACATCGACCTCACCTTCTTCGAGGTGAGCGGCAGCAAATTTCTCCTGTCCTTCCCCAGCATCTATTTCGGGAAGTTTCAAAAGACCCAGAGGCACTTCAAGGCAATGAGGGCCATCATCAAGGGGAAGAGCCTCCCGGTGCAGTACAACGGAGAACTCCTGGGGAGGAGGGATGTCGTCGAGCTCAAGATCCTGCCGAGAGCCCTGAAGATCATCTCGCCCCGCGGTTTCACTCCCTGACCTAGGACAAACTTTCTCACCGATTCCATCTGGGAGATACTCCCCTCAGGGCTGCGTCTGCGATAGTCGCTTCGACTCCCCTGCCAAAATCGGTTAAGGAATTATTATTTGGATGCAGCACGGGCCGCGGAGACCATCTCCTTCACGTCCTGAAGCAGGGCCCGGGCATCGTAGACGAATCCATCCTTGATGGTCCAGCGCACCCCTCCGGTCCGAACCACCTCTCCGTCGACGCGATCGAGCGTGCCGGTGGGATACAGGACCTTGAGATTCTTTAGAGGATTGCCCTCCACCAGGATCAGGTCTGCCAGCCAGCCCTGCCGTATCCGGCCCAGCTCGTTCTCCAGGCCCAGGATACGCGCATTGTTGCCGGTGGCATGCATGACCACATCGATGGGATGGAATCCCGCCTCATGATGGAGCTCCAGTTCCCGGATCAGGCTGAATCCATAGAGCATATAGATGTACCCGGCGTCTTCTCCGCAGCCCACAATACCCCCCATGTCTGAGAAGGCGCGCACCGCCCTCATCCAGATCTGATAGTTCTCCCGCCAGAAGACCTCATCCGTCGTGGTCCAATCCCAGTGATAGGATCCATGGTTGGCGGGATGAGGCACAAAATACTCTTCCAGCACCGGATGCAGATAATCCTTGAACCAAGGCTGGTTCTCCGCCCTCTGCACGTCCCGGTTGGCCTCGTAGATCACGAAGGTCGGACACCAGGACACCTGGTTAGCCACCATGTCGGAGAGGACCTTCTTCAGCCTCTCGGGATCGGCCTCCCGCCAGAGGCGGCCGGCGTAGCGGAAGCGGTGGCTCTCGTCGTTGTAGTTGTACCAGTGTGGAAAATTCTGAGAGCCCCGCAGGGCCGCATCAGGCACACCATACCAGTGCTCGATGCTGGTGACACCAAAGGCCGCATCATGACGGGCATCGGTCTCCTCGACACCCACATGGTGAGCCACCCGCAGGCCCAATGTGCGGGCCTCCTGCACGGCGGCTTCCATGATGTCCTGGTCCATGCCGAAGATCTTCACGCCGTCTCCGCCCGCCTTTTTTATCCTCTGGACAGCCTGACGCGCCTCTTCCGGGGTTCGCCCGCCCGCCCGCATGTAAAGATAAATCCGGGGCGCAACGATCTCACCAGCCCGGCTCCTGTCGCGCTCCTGGAACGTTTTTTGGGTATTGGAGCCTACATCCCGCACCGTGGTGATCCCGCACGACAACCAGAGCTTGTAGAGATACTCAAAGGGGATGGGACTGCGGCCGCGTGTGTCGTGGATGTGCGCGTGCAGATTGATCAGGCCGGGAAGCGCGTACATCCCGGTGCCATCGATCACATGGGCCTCGCCAGAATAGGGATCCTCTCCCAGGCGGGCGCCGCGGAGGGACTGGATGGAGTTGCCCTGGACGACAATATCCATCGGGCCCTGAGCCGGAGTGCCGTTGCCATCGATCAGCATGACATTGCGGATGATCAACCGTTCGTATCGTTGGCCGCTCTCGATTCCCGATGACTGGGCGTGGAGAGCGCTTCCGAGAGTCAGGATAAGAAACACAACCAAGACCATATAAAAACCATCATGCCATCTCTGCATATTGTTCTCCTTGTTATTCTGGAGTTGACCACCTGAGGATATGCCCAGGTGGGTACTCATCGTGCTCAGGTCGAAGTGACCACAAGCATGAGGGCCTCTATGGCCTCGGGATGGAAGGTCCTGCCAGACAGCTGCTGGACCTCCAGCATGGACCCGAACTCATCTCTTCCCTGGAAGGGAGCCGAACGGGTTGCGATCTTGTCATAGACCTGGGCCAGTACCAGGATGCTGCTTCCCAAGGGGACTTCGGCCAGATCCTTGTCCAGGGTATCGCTCCTCTGCACATAATGCAGATAAAAAGCCTGCAGGAGAGGCTGTATCTCTTTAAGAAGCGAGGACGTGGACCTCAGCATTACCTTCTTGCGGTCATCGAGCGAGCGAGCCAGGGCAACCTCATCAGAGCTCAGAAAATCCGTCATCTCGACAAAGAGGGGGAGGCTGGAGCTCAGGTCCCCCGCCATAGAGAGAAGGGAGGCCGATTTGATGTTCTCGATCTCGTTGGTCTCCAGCCCGGCCGCGGCAGCGATCCGGCCCGCGATCCGCGCCACACGCTGCGCCGGAGGTGTGGCCTCATCGACGCTCTCCAAGTACTTGAGCATGATCTCGAGGGTCCCGACATAGGCCTCGCGGAGCGTATCGAGCTTGGCCTCACGCTGTTCCGAGAAGGAGCCGATCAGCGCCCCCGTGAGGATCAGTAGGCTTCCCCAGGTCACCAGGTTGATGGTCTCGTGAAACATGAAAAAGTTTTTGGGGCCGGTGATCAGCTCCACATAGATCAGATACAGGACGACGAGCAGCACGGAAAAGGCGGCCGTGAGGACGGCGCGGTTCTTGCCCAGAAAATACCCTGAGAGTATGACGGGCAGGAAGAAATAGTTGAGGAACGAGAACTTGTTCTGGACCAGGAGCGCCATGAGGAGGATGCCAAGGGCAACCAATCCGAGGATTGCCCCCTCAAAGTGGCCGATCACAAACTCTCTGATCCGTCGAATCATAGATGATCCTCTCGCTCCGATATATATCACCGGTCCAGATGGATGTCAACCAGGGGCGATCTTCGGATCCCCTGCGCTCACGAGACGCAGGAGTGTGTGCTATAATCGGAACAAGAGATGTCAATCACGCATCTAAACCAACTAGCTGATAAAGAAACTAAGATTAAGATAGAAGGATACGACAAAGGAGGGCCGCCATGAAACGATTGTTAGTACCGTACCTCATCTTATTGCTGTGTGGGGCAGCGTGTAGTGTGCATCTCGACATGCTGGGCAAGAACAAGATCGAGGAGGTCACGCTCTCCGACAGCAGGACCAAGGACAAGATCCTGCTCCTGGACATCAGCGGCATCATCGGTGTCATGCAGGACACTGGCTTTTTCCCCAGGAAAGACGGGAACATCCTCTCTCAGGTCTACTACCGGCTGGAACAGGCGGCCGAGGACAGCCGGGTCAAGGGGATCATCCTGCGGCTTGACACACCGGGTGGAGAGGTGACCGCCAGCGATATCCTCTACAATGAGATCAGGGAGTTCCGGGCCAGGACGAATATCCCGGTTGTGGCCCTCATGATGGGGCTGTCCACCTCTGGAGGCTACTATGTGGCATCGGCCTGCGACCACATCGCCGCCCACCCCTCCACCATAACCGGCAGCATCGGCGTCATCTCCATCTTTCCCAACATCGAGGAGCTCTTTTCGAAGGTCGGGGTCGAGATGACCGTGATCAAATCCGGGCAGATGAAGGATTCCGGCAGCCCCTTCCGAGAGATGAACACCGAGGAGAAGGCCGTCTTCCAGGACATCGTGGACGGCTTCCACGAGAACTTCCTCGAGGCTGTGGCAGCCGGGCGGGAGAGCCGGATCTCTCCGGACAGGCTCCGTACTCTGGCCGACGGCCGCATCTACACCGCTCCCCAGGCTCTGAAGGAGGGGCTGATCGACTCCATAGGCTATTTCAACGAAGCCCGGGACAAAGTCCTGGAGCTGGCTGGGATATCCGATGCCAAGGTTGTCTCGTACTCTTACTATCCCAAGACCAAGACCAATATCTACGCCACCCGGCTGGATAACTTCATGACCCTGGACAGTTCGGAGATCCGGCAGATGATGCAGACGCTCAAGAGCGGATTCTACTATCTATGGATCCCCCAACTCACCCACTGATCTGCCGAGGCTATGAACGAGCCAATCTCAGCACATCGACATCGTCGTGGCCCAATCGATGTAGAAAACTACACCTCATGAGCCAGTTCCTCGTCGCTGCACCGATCTCACTTCTTCCCGAAGATCGCCAGCAGTAGGTCTCGGTCCGCCGGAGTCATGGCAAACCGGCCGAAAAGGTCGTGGATCCGCTCCTCCATGTGTCTCCGGTTCCCGGCATGGACAAATCGTTTTTCCTCCAACTTCTGCAGGATCAGGCGGATGCCGGCCTCCTGCTCGCTGCGCGGGAGGGGCCGATCCGCAGACACGACGACGCCCCTGCCTCCAGCAGCACGTGACACATGGAACAGTGTCAGGAGTACGGCCGAGGCCAGGTTGTAGGAGGGTTGGGGCGAGGACTGGGGGAGGGTGAAGCGAAAGCTGGAGTGGCGCAGTTCGGCGGACTCCAGCCCGGTCCGTTCGTTCCCGAACATGAGGCCGATCCGGCTCCCCGGCGGGAGCTCCTCCAGCCGCTCCAGGGCCTGTTCCAGGTCCAGTGAGGGGAAGTTTTTCCGGTGCCGGGCCACCGCCGCAAAGACCACATCCAGGTCTGAAACGGCCTCTTCCACGCTCGCGCAGAGCCGGGCTCCCTCGAGCAGGTCTTCGGCATGCACCGCCGTGACGCGGACCTGGGAGGGCAGGGGGTGGCCCTGCACGATATGCAGATCGGTGAATCCGGTATTTTTCATGGCCCGAGCTGCCAGCCCTATGTTTTCCGGGCTCTGGGGCCGGGCCAGGATCACGCGGAAATTCTTCTCAGGATCAGGCCGAAATTCCATGCTCACTCCTTCAAAAACCTGCCCAGGACCGCAGAGGGGGCGTCCCCAAAACTTCAGAAACGGCCGGTGCTCCCGAATCCTCCCTTGCCCCTTTCCGTATCATCCAGGCTGTCAGCCTCCACGACCGACACCTCAACGACAGGCTGAATGAGCATCTGAGCGATCTTCATGCCTTTGCATACGGTGAATTCTTCCTGGCCCAGGTTGATCATGACGATCCTGATCTCCCCTCGATAGCCAGCATCCACGACCCCAGCCAGCCGGTGAACCCCTGAGAGTGAGATCCCACTCTTGTCCCAGATCAGTCCCACATGACCGGGCGGTATGGCGGCCTGGATGGCTGTGGGGACCGCCTGTGCCTTTCCCGGTTCGAGGACCATGTCCACGGCGCTGAAAAGATCCAATCCTGCATCGCCTGGATGGCCGTAGCAGGGCAGCTTGGCGTCTGTATTCATCCGCCTGATTTTTAATTCCATGCTGTTCATGTCCTTTCGATCGTGACGTTGGGGAGAAACTCCCCTGCGATCGCGGCAAACCTGGAAAGATCCTCACTGCTGCAGGAAGGTTTCTCTGCATACCCCGGATCCAGTGTGCGGCCCGGAGAAAACGGCTGCAGCCGGTATTCTTCCGCGCCCCCCTTGAGCATCGCGGCGATCGCCCTGATATCCTCGCCGGACAGCAGGCCGGGCACGACCGTGGTCCGGAATACATGGCGGCATCCGGATTCCCGAAGAACGGCGATGCTCTCCTTGATGGCGTCCGTTTCCACAGGCACGCCCGTAGCCTGGGCATACTTCTCGAGGGGGGCCTTCACGTCCATGGCCACGAAATCTACCAACGCTCCAGCGATCATTTCCCGCAGCCGTCCGGGATAGCACCCGTTTGTGTCGAGTTTAACCAGAAATCCCATTTCCTTAATGGCGGAGAGAAGATCGCCCACGTCCCCGTGCATGAGGGGTTCTCCCCCCGTGACACAGACGGCCTCGAGGAAACCTCGGCGCACGTCCAGGAACTCAAGGAACTCCTCCCGGGGTATGGTGCTGAGAGAGGCCGGTTTCAGGACCAGATCGGCATTGTGGCAGTAGGGGCAACGAAGGTTACACCCTCCGGTGAAGACCGTTGCCGAGAGGTGTCCGGGAAAATCCCGGGGGGCGAGCTTCTCTAACCCCTTGATCTCAACCAATCCGTCAATCCATCCGAATCGTTGACGACAGCGAGGACTTCGTTCTCCTCTTCGATGACCAGTGTGGGAAGAATGATGCCGCCCTTGTCATCCCGCTTGATCACTCTCAGATAGTCCCGGATCTTGAGCTTCCCCTCCCTGCGCGTGAGATTGTACTCGTCGCCGCCCAGTTCGGTGGTCTGGAGTTGGGACTTCAGGCCATCACACTTTTGGCAGTTCGGATACGTGAACAGCAGGTACTTCATGGTCTTCTCCGTTGGTAGTGGCCGAATAGGGTGTCCGCTCCACAAATTCCTGTTTTTTCCCATCGTTCCAGGTGGATACAGGTCGGAGATAACCCACGATCCGGGAGTACACCTCGGTCTTGTCATGGCAGTCCGGGCATTCCGCCACCTCGCCCTGCAGGTACCCATGGCTGCGGCAGATACTGAAGGTGGGAGTGATGCTGAAATAGGGCAGGCGGGTCTCGGAGACCTTCTGCACCAGTTTCTTGCAGGCTGTGCCGTCGATGGATTCCGGCAGGAACGAGTGGAAGATGGTCCCGCCGGTATACAGGGGCTGCAGGTCCCCCTGATGCTGGAGCGCCTCGAAGATGTCCCGAGTGGCATCCACGTTGAGCTGGGACGAGTTGGTGAGGTAGGGGAACTGGTCCGTGCCGGCCGTGAGGATGCAGGGAAATCGCTCCTTATCCATCCGGGCGAGCCGGTAGGAGGTGGATTCCGCGGGAGAGGCCTCCAGGTTGTAGAGGTAGCCCGTCTCCTCCTGGAACTCCTTCATGGTGGAGCGCATGAAATTGAGGACGTCGAGGGCGAATTCCTTGCCCTCCGGCGTGTTGAGGCCCGCGTTGAGGAAGTTCAGGCAGCATTCGTGCATCCCGACCAGCCCGATGGTGGAGAAGTGGTTTTCGAAGTGCCCCAGATATACGGAGGTGTAGGGCATGAGACCCCTCTCCAGCATGTTGTTCACGACCTCACGCTTGGTCTCGAGGGATTCCTTGGCCAATGTCATGATGTGCTTCAGCGAGTTGAAGAATTCGTCCCGGGTCTGGGCCGTGTAGCCGATGCGGTTGAGGTTGAGTGTCACCACTCCGATGGATCCGGTGGAATCGCCGGGACCCCAGATGCTGCCCGGCCGCTGCATGAGCTCTCTCTGATCGAGGTTCAGGCGGCAGCACATAGCCCGGATGTCGCCCGGATCCATGTTGGTCCCGATGTAGTTCTGGAAATAGGGAATCCCGTATTTGGCCGTCACCTCGAACAGGAGATCGGCGTTGGGGGAATCCCAGTCGAAATCCCGGGTCAGGTTATAGGTGGGGATCGGAAAGGTGAAGACCCGGCCCTTCTGGTCGCCGGCCCGCATCAACTCCAGGAAGGCGTGGTTGATCATGTCCATCTCGGCCTGATATTCGCCGTAGGTGGAATCCCGCTCCTCGCCGCCAATGACGACCTTCTTATCCTTCATGTCATCGGGGACGGTCCAGTCAAAGGTCAGGTTGGAAAAGGGTGTCTGCCATCCCCAGCGCGAAGGAACGTTCAGGCCAAAGATCAGCTTCTGCACGTCCTGTTTAACGGATTTATAGTCCAGCCCGTCCGAACGCACAAAGGGAGCCAGCAGCGTGTCTACACTCGAAAAGGCCTGGGCGCCGGCAAACTCTGCCTGCATGGTTCCGATGAAGTTGACCATATGCAGGGTCGCCGTCTCCAGGTGTTTCGCTGGATAGGAATGGGTCTGGTTTGGGACATGCCCAAAGCCTTTGCGCAGCAGGTTCTCCAGAGACCATCCGGCGCAGTACCCGACAATGGGATAGGACAGGTCGTGGATGTGCATATCGCCATCCATATGGGCATTCTTCACATCCTCGGTATAGATGTGGTTCAGCGCGTAGTTCGCGAGGACCTGGCCGGCGATCCGGGCGTTGAGGCCGGAAAAGCTCTGGACACCCTCATTGCTGTTCTCGCGGATGCGCCAGTCCACATCGTTGATGTAATCCTTGATCAGCCTCTCCAGGTTAACCCCGACCTTCTTCGCCTCTCGGATGCCCTGGTGCCGCTCTCGATACAGGATATAGGACTTGGCGACATCGTGGTATCCCTGCTTCATGAGCACCATTTCCACGATGTCCTGGATCTGTTCCACCGAGGGGATGGTGTAGCCCCCGAATTTCTCCTCCAGGACATACTTCACGATATCCGACACGCTCTGGGCCGCGCGCAGATCCTCGATGCCCTTGGATTCCATGGCCTTGCAGATAGCGGTTGTGATCTTGTCCTGGACAAAATCGTTGACTTCTCCGTCCCTCTTCTTGATCCTTGCAAGAGTTCCTGACATACGACAGCTCCTTTTTCCAAAATACGACGCTATCCACAGTTTGGCAGATCCGGCTTAGGCCCCTTCTCCCCCTCAACATCATCCTCCCATAGGGAGAGATTTCGTGGACCCTCACCAATATGTTGTATGTGTGCGCTCAGAACGGTACAAAATATTGTACTCGCGACCCAAACTCTATTCTTGCCAGCAAGAGATGTCAAGCATTTTTTGGAGAATCCCCAAAAAAAATTTCTGCCGGCCTCCAAGAAGGCAAATCGCCATGATCGCAGCCCAATATTTCACGTCTTCCGGGCCGAATATATGTTAGAATAGCGAGGCCATGGGACACTCTGAGGACACCTACCAGACCATCTCAGTCCAGACACAAACCCGGGAAGAGCTGAAGGATATCACAGCCGAAGTGGAACGGGCCGTCCATCGCTCCGGAATCCATACGGGAATGTGTATGGTCTTCGTCCCGCACACCACCGCCGGCATCACCATCAACGAGAACGCGGATCCTTCTGTAAGGGACGACATGCTCATGGCCTTGAGGACCGTTGTGCCCGATTCCCTGCCCTACACGCATGCGGAAGGCAATTCCCCCGCTCACGTCAAGGCCAGCCTCATGGGATCTTCGGTCCAGATCCTGATCGAGGGGAACCGGCCGGTCCTGGGAACGTGGCAGGGGGTCTATTTCTGTGAATTCGATGGGCCTCGCACCCGTCGTGTGCACGTGTCCTGCCGATCTTGAGAGAATATCCAGAGATCCCGGTTCCTCCCCAGGCCGGGCCCCGTCACGGATCGAGGCCCAGGTGCTTGAGCGCGGAAGGGAGGTCTGTCCCCTCCAGAAAATGAATGGTCTCCATGCCCATCTGCCGGGCTGCTTCGATGTTTTCGCTGCGGTCATCGATGAAGACACATTCATCGGGGGGAACGCCGGCCTTGTCCAGGGCCAGCCCGTAGATGCGGGGATCCGGCTTGATGAAACCCACCTCATAGGACAGGACATAGTCGTCGAAAAACATGACCTCCGGGAAACGGTCTCTGATGAATCCGAAGCGCTCGGCGTCGGTGTTGGAGAGCATGACCATTCGAGAGAGCCGGCGCCGCAGCCGGCTCAATGTGCTTATGACCGGAGGATTCAGAGCGAATATGTCGTTGTAAGCCGCAAAGAAATCTCGATCGCTTATTTCCACTCTCAGGACCTCTAGAGCCTTCTGATAGAACTCCCCGGGTGTCAGCTTTCCGGTGTCGAAGGCCTGCCCGATCTCCGAATGAACATTGACGAGCTTTGCTATCTCATCCACATCGAGGGGAGAGACCGCGGCCACCTGGCGGTAGAAGATGGCGTTATCGAAGAAGATCAGGACCTTGCCCAGGTCCGAAATCAAACACCGGATCATGTCTATCTCCCTCACTCGGTCGATCGCAGGCATTATAGCCCCTCTCCCAGCCAAGAACAAGGCATGGGATTTTCCACCTCGGCCTATTCGGTCCGGGTGCATAGGGCAGTAGGAGGGTCCCTCGCCCGGAATGAATGGCCCGATTAAAGAGGCAATCCGGAGCCTGCGGTCTTGATTGACAGGCCACAAACCCTGTGATATAAGCCAGGCATGAGCGACATCAGCCCCGACACTCCCCCTGAGGCCGGGGGGCTCTTTCACCCCCGGAACACCGCCTTCCGATTCACGATCCTGCTCTTTGTCTCGGCCTTGAGCTTCGGCAGCTATTTTGCCTACGACATCATAGGCGCCATCGCTCCCACCCTTGTCGAGGAGTTGGGCGCGGGCCGAGGCACTCTCGGCACCTTCTACACCATGTATCATGTGGCCGCCATCCTGTTCGTCCTGCTCGGCGGCTTCCTCATCGACCGGCTGGGGACGCGCAAGGCAAGCCTCGCGTTCTCGCTTCTGGTGCTCGTGGGGGCGATCGTGGTCTGGCAGGCCCGCTCGATCCCGATGGTGTTCCTGGGGCGCTTCATCTTCGGGGCTGGCTCAGAGCCCCTCATCGTCGCCCAGAGCGCCATCCTGGCGCGCTGGTTCAAGGGTAAGGAGCTGGCCCTGTCGTTCGGCATTGCGCTGACGGTCAGCCGCCTCGGGACCCTCTTCGCCTTCAACACTGGGGAGCTTATATCCAGCCAGTTCGGGAGCTTCCGGTACGCCCTGTTCGCTGCCGCGCTCTGCTGCGTAGTCTCCATCCTGGCCAATATCGTGTACATATTCATGGACCGCCGGGGTGAGCGCCTGCTCGGGCTCAAGGACAGCGAGACGGAGGACAAGATCGTCTTCAGTGTCATCAAGAAGTTCAAGCCCACGTTCTGGATCGTCACCATGCTGTGCATGACCTTCTATTCCGCGATCTTCCCCTTCACGGCGCTGTCCACCGACTTTTTCGTGGACAAATGGGGGATCGCCAGATTTGCCGAGACCAGCGGCGGATTCCTGCACCAGGTGTTCAACAGCTTCCTGCACATGTTCAGCACGGCCGGCGGGATCACCGGCATCATCATCTTCGCCTCCATGATCTTTGCCCCCTTCGCGGGGCGGCTGGTCGATAAGGTCGGCCGGAGGGCCAGCCTGATGATCCTGGGCTCGCTGATCCTGATCCCGAGCCATGCCCTGATGGGGCTGACCCATCTCAATCCCATATTTCCAATGATCGCCCTGGGGGTGGCCTTCGTGCTGGTCCCGGCTGCGATGTGGCCCGCGATCCCCCTGATCGTCCCCAAGGAGCGCGTGGGCACGGCCTTCGGCCTTATGACGGCGGTCCAGAATGTCGGCCTGGCGCTCTTCCCGCTGCTCAATGGTTTGCTGCGTGACATCACCAAGACCTATACGGCCAGCATGCTGATGTTCGCCGGGCTGGGCGTGGTAGGGCTGATCTTCGCGCTGCTCCTCAAGCGCACCGATGCCAGGGGCGACGGGATCCTGGAAAAACCCTAGAAAGCGTGAACACTTGCCCGCACTGCAGCACCCCCCTTCCCGGGGATTCATCCCGTTGCCCGGAGTGCGGAGCAGAGTACTGGAATCCGGGCCAGGCTCAGGCCCCTCCCGCTTTGGACGATCAAAATGAAGACCATGAGGGCTGCGCATCGCTGCTGATGGTCCCCGTCCTGGTCTCGCTGGGTGTCACCGCCTTCCTGATCTTCACCGGCTTCGTCCTGAACGCCCTGGCCCATTTCGAGAGCCAGCAGTTCAAACTCCTCTGGCTTGGGGGCTCCCTGGTTGTCGGGGCTCTGGTATACCGGGTGTTCCAGAGGCTCAAACAACAGAAAAATCAACGAAAATATGATCAAAATGGAGGGATGGGCTCATGAAAAAGCTCTGCATCGTTCTGCTTGTTCTCGTTGTCCTGCTGAGTGCCGGGATGGGTTTCATGTATATAAAATGGAAAAAGGGACTCACTACCTGGGACATCTCTGCCGCGGAGAAGATCGCCGGGCTCGATTTTGATCGAGCCGAACGCAAACAGATGCTCGGGGGACTGGAGCGCAACCTCTCAAGCTATCAGGAACTGCGCAAACTCGAGCTGCCCAACAGCCTTCCCCCGGCCCTGCTCTTCCTCCCCCTCGTACCCCAGGAGGCTGCATCTTTTGTACGGCAGAGGATCGAGCTCCCCGAAGATCCGGGCCTTACCGTCCCGCAAGACCTGAACGAGCTGGCCTTCTACTCGGTCTCTGCGCTGGCCCGCCTCATCCAGGGGCGCCGGATCACATCCATGCAGCTGACGCAGCTCTATCTCGATCGTCTGAAGAAGTACGGGAAGGAGCTCGAATGCATCGTCACGCTCACAGAAGACCTGGCCATCACACAGGCCAGGCGGGCCGACGCGGAGATCGCTGCCGGCCGCTACCGCGGCCCCCTCCACGGCATCCCCTGGGGAGCCAAGGACCTACTCGCTACCAAAGGGATCAAGACCACATGGGGAGCCATGCCCTTCAAGGACCAGGTCCCTGATGAGGATGCAACGGTCGTCACCCGCCTGGAAGAAGCGGGGGCCGTACTGGTGGCCAAGCTTACCTTGGGCGCGCTGGCCATGGGCGATGTATGGTTTGGAGGCAAGACCCGGAATCCCTGGAACCTGGAACAGGGTTCCAGCGGCTCCTCCGCCGGTTCGGCCGCGGCCACGGCGGCGGGGCTGGTGGGATTCGCCATCGGCACAGAAACCCTGGGCTCCATCGTATCGCCTTCGACTCGATGCGGAGTAACGGGACTGCGGCCTACCCCCGGACGCGTGAGCCGGCATGGGGCCATGGCTCTGAGCTGGAGCATGGACAAGATCGGTCCCCTCTGCCGGAGCGCAGAGGATTGTGCCCTGGTCTTCAACGCCATCTATGGGCCGGACGGAAAAGACCGGACACTCCTCGATTTTTCTTTCCCCTGGGAGCCTTCGCTCGACATTCGGTCCCTGCGCATCGGCTACCTCAAGGAGGCCTTCGAATCCAAATACCGCAACAAGGAAAACGACCAGGCGGTGCTGGCCGCTTTCGAAAAACTCGGTGTGGAGCTGATCCCGATCCAGCTTCCCGATCTGCCGGTCAGGGCGATGGGTTTCATCCTGTCGGCCGAGGCGGCTGCCGCCTTCGATGAGCTCACGCGATCGAACCGGGACGACCTCCTCGTCCGGCAGGGGCGCGGCGCCTGGCCCGACAGCTTCCGGCGGTCGCGCATGGTGCCGGCGGTGGAGTACATCCAGGCCAACAGGCTGCGTACTCTTCTCATGGAGCGCATGGAGGAACTCATGCAGGACATCGACGTCTACCTCGTGCCCACCGCCGCCCGCACCAGCAATCTGACTCTTACGAACCTCACGGGGCATCCCACTTTGGTCCTCCCGCAGGGATTCGATCCCAAAGGCAGCCCGACCAGCATCCAGTTCGTCGGGAAACTCATGGGCGAGGCCGCCGTACTGCGTGTGGCCCAGGCATTCCAGGAAGCGACCGATTTCCACCTCCGGCACCCGGACCTGGATGCCAACATCGCGGCATACAAGGCAAAGCAGCAGGAAAAGGACTGATCAAGGGGGGACCTGCGGAAAAAAAAAGAGGTCCTGAGAACAGGCCCTCAAAACATGTATGAATTCTGCCTATAAAAAAATAGGACTCCGGATCAGAACAATCCGGCAAAAATTACGTCGGCGCGGAACAATTCGCTCGTGCGCCGGCGCGTGTTCCAAGCGATGGTTTCCTTCAGTTCGACATAAAACCAGAACTTATCGAACAGGCTGAGCTTCTGGAGGTAGAAGTTCGCGTAGTCCGAGATGCTGTCTACCGGCACATAGCCGACCTGCTTGCCCTCATCATCCAGGACCAGGATGCGGTAGCCGTTTTCCAGCTCTTCCAGGCTCCCATACACCTTGGCGGTCTCCCTGCCTTCCCAACCCGCGTTATCATCGTACTTGAGCTTGTCAAGAGCTTCGAAGCCATCCCGGGCCTGCAGGCCGAGGTATTCATCCAGGGCCGGTTCTTCGGTCCTTGTGAAGACTCCGCGGTACTCGCCGTTCGCCTCTTTCACCTCGATGGTGTTGGCGATCATCACCGAAGCCTGTTGAGCTGCGATCTCCCCTTCGATCTTCACTTCCTGGTCCACGAGGCTGGCCAGGTCGCCGCCGTCAACGGCGCCGAACACCATGATATCGAAGCCCTGCGCCTCAGGAAGGAACAGGAAATTCCCGATGGCCAACTTCGGGGTGCCCTCGAAAACGAGCACGCCTTCTTCCATGGCAGCCTGCTCTTCAGCGACTACTTCTTCAGCCTGCTGACATGCAATAGAGCCCGAAACGATCAGTGCGAATGCGACAAACAGCCCCAGAATCAGATGCATCCTGCTTCCATAACGATTCAAGATAGCCATGGCTCATACCTCCCGTTGAAAGTCTTTCTCATCCGTGTCATCAGGGAATGTACACTTACCTAAAATTAGGATTCTTTATACCATCGTGAGGCAAAAATGTAAAGCAGAAATTGAGCGGGCTACCTTTTTCTCACCCTGGTACCGGAGCGCGAAGAGGATGACGCCCGGGACGAACCCGTATTTCTTCCCGCCGAGCGGGCGGCGCTGCCTGCTGACCTTCCCGAGGAACGAGAGGCACTGCTCGCAGACCTGCCGGAAGAACGCGCGGAACTGCTTGAAGAGCGCGAGGGGGAGGAGCGAACCGACGAGGAGCGGTTCGAGGAGGAGCTGCGCGAGGGAGATGTTCGGTAGGAAGGGGAGGAGGAGCGCTGGCTGCTGCCCACACGACTCGAAGAGCGTGAGGGAGAGGAGCGGTTCGAGGAGGAACTGCGTGAAGGAGAAGTTCGGTAGGAAAGGGAGGAGCTTCTGCTAGAGGCGGAGCGGCTGGTGGTCGGGCGCTGCGTTTGCGTGCGGCTGGGCGTGGAATAGGCCGGGGCACTCCGCGATGTGCTGCGGGCACTCTGTGAACGGCTCGGGGATCGGGGCGAGGCCGAGCTTGGCGAGGAACGGCCGGTGCTCCTCGGTGTGCGCGAGGGATAGCTCCGGGAGGTCGTGCCGCTTACGCCCCTGCTGGGGCTCTGCTGTGATACGCCCCGGGCCGTGCGGCTGGGATAGGATCCCGCTGTGCGGGAGGCCGTCCGGGACTGCGACGAGCTGGTGCGGCCCACGGAGCCTCCCGCTCGTGACGGATAGGTCTGGGGCGCGCTGCGGGCGGTACTCGTGGCCCTGGAAGACGCGGCCGTCCTGCCCGCTGAGGCGCTGGAACGCGAGGGATAGGTCTGGGAGGCGGTCCGGTCACTTCTGCCTGTCAAAGATGCGGATGCCCTGGCCTGGGCCTCGCGTCCCGCTGTGCGTGACCCGGTAGGAGTAGACTTCAGAGTCGCAGATGAACCGCTGCGGCTCGATCGCGAAGGATAGGATTTCGTATCGGTCGTCCTGGCTGTGGATCCAGCGGTACGTCCGGAAGAGACGGCATTTCCGCTCCTCGAGGCCGAGCCGCCCGATACTCGAGAGGCGCCGGAGCGGTCATAGGTCTTGAGAGAGGACCGGGATGATACCCGCGCCGACCCGATACCTCGGGATGTCCCCGCGGCGAGGTCCGAGGCCGGTTGGCGTGAGGACAGCTGGACCTTTCCCATGCCCTTCGCCTGGCTGCGGCTGAGTGCAACGCGGGAGATATTCGGATCACTCAGCTGATTCTTTCGAACCGTCACCATTGTCCGTGAATCCGCAGCGTATGACCCGTAGTAGCGGTCCCCGTAATAATGATTGTTGACGATCGTGCCGGGGTACCCATGATAGCTCAATGCACTCCAACCATAGTGGTGGGCGCCGTGGTGCCAATGGACCCAGGCCGGCCCCCACCCGCAGCGGGGAATCCAGTACCAGCCCATCCCGAAGCGCCACTGCCAGCGGCCGTAGTGTGAGACACACCAGCCCCAAGAATGGGATGAGACCCAGGTATAGCCGATGATGGGATACCAGACCCAGCGTCCATAGGAGTAGGGCCTCCAGGTGTCATGATAGACGTGCGGCACCCAAACGTACCCGTAGGGGCTCTCATAGGTCCAGCGCCCGCCGGCGGCCAGCTCTCCCTCATAGGCACTCAGTTCCTCAGGGAGATAGGTGCTCGCCGGCTTCGCCAGCAGGGCATCCCGGCCGTGGTTCCAGTCGGAAAAGGCGTCGGCTGACAGGGAGGCCGCCCCTCTCGTAGGCCCCAGGATGAAGCGGCCCTCATCCGCGACCAGATGTTCCATCGCATGCACCACTTCGGAGGCGTTTTCCCCGGCCGCTTCGATGGAGCCCTCGATAACACTCAGCTCCGTCTCTCCGGCCTCGCCTGAACGGATGCGGTAGAGCCCCTCCTCCAGCACATAAAAGGATGCATCCGGAGTGTGTATTTCAAATCCCTGATCCTCGCCCAGGTATGAGATCCGGAGGAAGACCTCCCCGCTCTTGAGATGCAGTTTCACAAAATCCAGGTTCTTGCTGGGGAGCTGGATGACCTCCAGCTGGGACTGATTATCCATCCGCAGGTAGTTCTGCTGGCCGAAATGGATCTCGAGACGGCCTTCCCGTGTGCCCAGAGCATCGCCGCTTATTACCGCCAGGTTTACGGTTCCGGCTTCTTGGCCCAGGTCCTGCGCCCTCTGCACATAGGTATCTCCGCTGACATAACTCATACGGGCATAGCTGTTGTCATAGTATGTGTCATCCTGAGCGGATGCCCAGGAAAAGAGCAAAATAAGAGAAGCGGTAAACAAAGCCCATTTCTTCATGGTGCCTCCTCAACTACCTATCAGCAATTTTTATGCCAAGCTGTTTCCCCCTGGGATCCGGCCGGACGACTGTCCTGTATCGGGGACAGATGAGTGCCTGGGGCGACACACCCGAGCCTCCCTATGTATGTGTGTGAGGGGAGGGGAGGCCAGGCAGGCCTTACAGGCAGAGTTTTTCACTATAAAGAAATAGATGGATAGGATCGGCCCTGAGGGGCCCGGATTTTGAGGAAGGAAGGGATACAGGCAGGGAGCGAGGCCTCTTCCCCCGAAGGGGCTTCGCTCCCTGAGCCGTCGCTTACTTTTTCTTCAGGATGGGCATGCCGGTGCGTGTGGTCTCGATGACCTTGTAGCCATCGGGGACCGCGTCCAGCGAGCCATCTCTGATGTCACGCGCAAAAAAGAAGATCCTCTGCTGCCGTCCCCCCTTGAGGTTTACATCCTTGAAGTGGAGATAGTAGGTTACTCCTTTTGAATTTGTGAAAGTGAACGCCATTTATTTTACCTCCATAGAGATTTATATGCTGAAAGTGTTTTCCACTCAACAGCCTAAGCTCATCAGACCCGATCAGGCACAGATTCTCGAGGTTACTGTTCCGGCTTGTTTGCCCCAGTCCCTCCCTGTCGAACTTTCAGGTCTTGGTCCATATGTATCGGATAAATCGGACAATGTCAAGAGAAAATATGGGGTTTTTCTCGGGAAAATCATCTGTTATAATGACTTTGGCACCGATTTTCGATCCCCCTGAAACCGGCTCAGAGCGCGGAACTCGACCAAAAGGAGAGCGGCGTGGACACAGCAGCGAGACTGGACAAACGATACGAGAGGATCTACACACAGCTCCGGGAGCTGCTTCCCAAGAGCCAGGATCTCACAGCCCACATGGCGACCGTCACCGCCCTGCTGCACCACAAGATGCCGCACTTTTTCTGGACCGGATTCTATCTGCTCAAGGATCAACGCCTCGTGGTGGGCCCCTACCAGGGGCCGGTCGCGTGTCAGGTTCTGGAGGGCCCGGACGGTGTGTGCTGGGCCGGAGTCCTCAAGAAAGAGGTCGTCCTCGTCCCGGACGTGCATCGCTTCCCCGGACACGTGGCCTGTGACAGCCGTTCCAAATCCGAGATCGTGGCTCCTCTGTTCACGGAGGGGGGGGATGTGTGGGCCGTGCTCGATGTCGACAGCCAGCGCCTCGACGCCTTTTCAGATGTGGATGCCTCCTGGCTGGGAAAGATCACACAGCTGATTTCGCCGGGGGAGTGATCATCAAGGTCGGGATCCACGCCCCTCGACCACGATCTTTCCGGCCACCTCCATGAGCAGTTTGACCGCAGCCGCGGCCGTGATTCCAGAGGAATCGCGTGCGGGATTGACCTCGACCACATCCATACCCACGATCTCGGCCTCCAGTCGGTGTAGGATCCCCAGGGCCTGCCGTGTGGTCAATCCACCCGGCTCCAGGTGGGACACGCCGGGAGCATACGCCGGGTCTAGGGCGTCTATATCAAAGGAGATATACAGCGGATTCCGGAAACTCAGGGCCAGGTCATCCCGCAGGTCCTTCATCTCGATCATGCGGATGCCGGAGCGTCCGGACTTGGAACGATGGTCCGCGGTAGCAGCCCGGATCCCTACCTGAACCAGGCTGGCAGCGAGCCCCTGCTCGAGGATCCGCGCGAAGGGACATGCATGGGAATGGGGATCGCCCCGGTAGTCCTCGTATAGGTCCGGATGTGCGTCGAAGTGGAGGATGTCCAGGATCGGGAATGCCTTTGCCAGAGCACGCACGACCGGATAGGTCACGGAGTGGTCCCCCCCCAGCACCAGCGGAACGGCCGACCGGTCCAGGATCGGGGATAGCCGGCCCTCGATCCGGGCCGCGACCTGTTCAAATTCTCCGGTGACATCCACGTCGCCCAGGTCCACCAGGGTCGTGTCGCGAGAAAGATCGGCTCCCAGCTCCGTGAAGGCATTGATCATGTCTCCATCCGAGGCGGCACGTATGGCCGCCGGCCCTGCCGCCGCCCCTTTGAGATAGGATGACTTGTCGTCATAGGGAATGCCCAGCACAGCGAGATCGTAGTTGTCCACGCCTGTCTTTACGGCGCCGCCGAAGTCACTCATCTTCGCCTCCCCCCCTCTTCCCCTTGCCGGCACCCTCTGTCAGCAGCACGGCAGCGAAGCTCACGGCCGACTGGGTCGGCTCCTCAAGCCAGAACTCATAATCCAGGATGCGGCCCTCGAGACCGTCAAAGAGCTCCAGCAGGCTGGCCAGGGCGGAGAATCCGCAGACGTGGTATCGGTCCTCCACCCTGCGGCCCTCCTGCCAGAATTCCTTCACATCTCCCCTGGCGAGGGAATCGAGCAGGGCCTTGTCATGGGCCCTGGCTTCTGGCATCAGCGCAGCAGCACTGAGGTCATGCCCGAATTTCGGCCCGATATGGGAAAAGTCCACCCCGGCGATCACGAGCGTGTCCGGCTCTTTGGCTAGGAGCGCACTCAAGGCAGAGAGGAAGGAGCGAATTTCGTCCTGTTCGTTTGGCCTGGCGACCCGGCCCAGGAGTTCATGGAAGGAGCCGCAGAGGATGGGGACGATGCGGAATGCGCCCTCGTCCTTGAACAGATGCTGGCAGAAGAGCAGCTGGAACTCCAGTGAATGTTCGCTGCGGTGGACAAAATCGTCCGGGCTGACCGACTGTCCTCCCCCCTCCGTCCTGAGGGCAGCCACCCAGTCCCGATCGCTCCGCACGTCTCCCAAGGGAGTGCGAAATGTCTTTTCTGTCAGGGAAAAAAAAGAGCCCTGTAGCCCATGCCCGACTCCGAGGAGGACGATCCTCTTAGGGGCGAGGCCCCGGAGGCTCCCATACGCGCTGGCATAGACCCTCTTCCCCACACCCAGGTCGATGTGAGGGGCCACCAGGGCCCTGATCTTCTCTCCTGCGGCCGGAGGCGGATCTTCCACAGGCAACATCTCTGCCATGAACGCCTCCAGATCCGAACGGTCGTCGGGATAGGCCCGGCCGGCCAGGTAGGGTGCGCGCACGGAAAGGCGGCCGTACTCATGGAAGATCTTATCCCTGGCCTGGCGATACCGGTCGGAGTCCAGCAGCATGATCTCGTCCATCTGCTGCACCAGGGATTCCACGGCCTCCATACCGACATAGACGTTGTTGTTGTGGCGGATGAGCTCGAACTGGATGTCCGTGAGGGTCCGATCTCCATCGATCAGGTGGAGCAGGGCCAGCCCCACTCCCTTCAGCGCCAGGGATTCCGGGACCAGGCCCAGAGAGTCATGGATCACAAACACCGTCTCGCCCTCATGGGAAGTCGGGACGACCTCGATGTCGCTGCGCAGGCGCGGCGCCTTATCAGCCATGGTCCGGCGGCTCCCCCATGCCTTTCAGGGACTCGCCCTCGAGCCGGGCGATGATCACGGCTCCGCAGCTGTCGCTGAGCACATTGACCGTCGTGCGGAACATGTCCAGGATGCGGTCCACCGCCAGGATGATGGCGACGCCTTCCAGAGGAAGCCCCACGGCCCTCAGGATGATGGACATCATCACCATCCCGCTCATCGGCACGCTGGCTGCGCCTATGGAAGCCAGCAGGGCCGTGAACACGATGATGATCTGGGCCCCGAAGCCGAGTTCGAAACCGTAGACCTGGGCGATGAAGATCGTGGCCACGCACTCATAGAGGGCGGTACCGTCCATGTTCACGGTCGCCCCGATGGGCAGCACGAAGCTTGCGATCTTCTTGGATACGCGGGAATTTCCCGTGACAGCGGCCATGGTCAGGGGCAGGGTCACGATGGTGGAGCAGGTGGAGAAGGCCATCATGAGGGCCGAGGGCATCCCCCGGTAGTGTTTGAGGGGATTGACACGGCCGACCAGCATCAGAAGCAGCGGGAGGTTGACAAAAGCGTGGATGGCCAGCCCGGTCAGCACCACAGCGAAGTAGAAACCCAGGGAGCGGAAGGCCTCGAATCCCGTGCGGGCCACGATCCGGGCCAGGATCCCGAATACACCCAGAGGGGCGCTCCAGACCACAAAAAAGGTCAGCTTCATCATGGTGTCGAACGCGGCCTGGAAAAAATCGCTCAGCTGCATCCGGGGCTTGGGCTTGAGCCGTGTGATGAAATAGCCGAACAGGATTGAGAAGAAGATGACGGGCAGCACGTCTCCCTGCGCTAGGGCCGCAAACGGATTCTCCGGGATGATACGGATGAGCAGCTCTCCGATGCCCTGCTCCGAGGCCGCGATCTGTTCCGGGGCGGCCTCCAGCCCGATCTCGGCTCCCGCGCCCGGCTTGAGCAGGTTGACCAGGACCTGACCGGTCAGGATGGCCAGCAGGCTGCTCACCACGTAGTAAGCAAAGGTCTTCAGGCTCAGCCGACCCAGTCCGGTGGCGCTCCCCACGCTCACGACACCCGAGATTATGGAGGTGACGATGAGCGGCATGATAGCCATGCGCAGCAGGCGCAGAAAGATCTGGGCGAGGGGATCGGCGAGGGGCAGGATGCCTTCGCCAAATACCCAGCCGGCCACGATCCCCAGAAAAAATCCGATGAATATGTAGTGTGTCAGGGAAAGTTTTTTCATGCTGTTGAACGGCTATTATATCAAAATCCTTGTCAATTCCCATGGTTTTTAATAGCGTATCCCCGATGGGACTGATGCAGCAGAAGTTCTCCCGCCTTTACCGTCGGGCACTGGAGCCGGCGAACAGGATCCCCTTCACCCTGGAGAGTGACCGTCTCGTGCTTTTTTCGGACCACCACAAGGGAGACAGGAGCGCCGCAGACGATTTCAACAAGAATTCAGAAGTATACACGGCGGCCCTCGATTTCTACGCGGAGGAAGGATTTAGCCTCCTGATTCTGGGAGATAGCGAAGAGCTGTGGGAGAATACCTATACCCGGGTCAAGAGACACTACAGCAGCTTGATCAAACGGGAGGTCGACCTGGCCCTCTCCGGGCCGGACGGCAGGAAGATCCGCATCTGGGGGAATCACGACAAGGAGCTCATCCTGCAGCGGCTCAGGAAAAGGATCGAGAGGGACGAGCAGGATCCGCTGCACGGGGCCGATCTCAGGGAAAGCTTGTGCCTGGGCTCGGACATCTTCCTGATCCACGGCCATCAGGGTCGGTTCTTCGAGGACAAGGCCTGGAGGATCAGCCGCTGGGCCGTCCATTTTGTCTGGCGGACCATCCAGAGGCTCCTGCACATCGGGATCGACGGACCCGTGGAGAACGTGGCCATACGCGAGGGGCTGGAGATGCAGTACTACCGGTGGGCCGAGGCGCAGCGCGTCCTGTTGATCTGCGGGCACACTCACCGCGCGGTGTTTGCCTCTCTGACATGGTACGACAGGTTGGACCAGGAGGTGCGTGACCTCCGCCAAAAAAGAGCCGAGTCCCCTCCTCCCCGGCAGCGGAAGCTGGACCGGCAGATCCGGAAAAGGGAGGGTGAAATGGCGCGCCTCCGGGCCAGACAGGGGGGCAAACTTCCGCGTTCCTTTGCCCATCCTGCGGGCTCCGCCCTGCCCTGCTACTTCAATGCCGGCTGCTGCGGATACACCAACGGCATCACCTGTATCGAGATCGACCGGGGAGAGATCCGGCTTATGAAATGGTCGCGCGAACCCCTCGAACGCACTGTCCTGGTCAGGGGCGATCTCGGGGAGATCATCCACCACATAAAGAAGAAAGGAAGAAAGGAAGAAAGACGGGCCGGCGGGAAGCCGGACCCGACCTCGGAATAGACTACTCCCTCCTTGTGAAAGGGGGGAGTAGAAGGAGGGAGGAGAGGATCCTCGCCCTCTCCCTTTTTCAAACCTCGACTCTGCCTTGGATGAGGTGAGTGACCGGCTTTTTGGGCTCGGTCATGATCATTGTGGCACAGGGTCATTTGGGGGTCAATCACCCCTAACGATGATATGCGGGGTGATAAATCGAGTAGCTGGTGCTATAATCCGGTGTTATAATAATCGGCTATGAATAGAAGGAGGAATCATGCAGAAACTCGGCATCATTAAGACCAACGAGGATGCGATCAAGCTCTTGAACATCGCCCTGGAACACGAATGGGCGGTCAGCTTCGAGTATACCATCCACGCCTACTCCATGCCCAAAGCAACCTATTTCTACCAGGACCCGGTCATGCAGGTCCGCAAGGACGCCCGGGCACAGACGATCCAGATCGGGATCGACGAGATGTACCACGCCCTGCAGCTGGGGATCGTCATCCAGCAGATGGGGGGAAATCCCTCCTTCAAGACAGATGAGGTCATCCGCTATCCGCGCATCATCGACAACCTGAAGCGTGACAAAAAAACGGAAGACCTGGTGACGGACCTATACCGGACCGCGGAGCTCGTGGAGGGGGCCTTCCCCAAGATCCAGAACATGATCCTGAACATCGCCTTTGATGAGGTTCGGCATGGCGACCAGTTTCAGACCATGATCGACACCCTGGAAGCGGAAGGACACCAGGACGCACTCTGTTATCCGCCCGCACCCGAGAACCGGGACAAGGAAGAGATCCAGATCCTGCATGAGATCATGCGGCTGGAGAATGAGCTCATGCACCGCTATCTCAAGTATACCCTGCTCTTCAGCGATCACCAGGACCTGAGCCAGCGGCTGTTCAAGAACGCCATCGATCAGATGCGCCACTGGGACAAGAACGCCGGCACGCTGATCAAACTGGGGGATGTCGTGCGCATCGAAAACGCGGAGAAGGATGCGGATGGTGTGGAAAGGAGCTTCTCGCCCATGCCCGATCTGTACCCGGGAGAAGACCGCGTGACGTCATTGGAGACCCTGTTGCCCACCGAAGAGGAGCTCGTCCGGCTTTACGAGCAGCTCATCCCCTTCTTCCCAGATGGCGAGGTCAAGGAACGGCTCACGCCCAACCTGGCGTTGGACCGGGAGCACGTCTTTACTCAGACATACCTGCTGGAAAACGCCAGGCAGATAGCCGGGCTGAAGTAGGCGCATGAAAACGATCCTCACGGACCTCCGGCAATTCCAGTATTTCTATCCCTACACCGTGGCCGTGGTGGGAGCCAGGAGCGGAGAGGGCGTGAACTACATGTCCTGTGCCTGGCACACCGCTCTGTCCTTCGATCCTCCTCTCTTCGGGATACTGGTCGCCAAGAAGCGGCGGACCTTTGATTTCATCTCGGATGCCAATGAGTTCACTGTCAATTTCCTTGCCAGGGAGGACATCGCCCTCTCGGCACAGATGGGCCGTATTTCCGGCCACGACCGGGACAAGATCGAAGAATTCGCGGTCGGGCTTTCGGCGGCCGCGCACATCCAGACTCCCGTGTTGGAGGCGGCCTATGCCGCCTTCGAATGCCGGCTTCGCGACACCCGCGCCTACGGCGACCACGTGCTCTTCGTGGGGGAGGTGCTGGCCGTGCAGATCGAGGAACACTGCTTCGATGCCCAAGGCATGCTCGATACCAGCCAGGTCAAGCCCCTGCTCTACATGGGCTCCGACTTTTATATGACCGTGGACCCGGAGACACTGGAGCACAAGCTGCCATAAAGAACTGGGGGCCACCCCCTCCCAAAGGGGCACCCTGGTCCAGAGTACCCCAAGGGGTTCGTCCCCATCGTTTTACCGGTTGCTTTGCGGGGTGAATTTCGTATAATAGGAACAAGTTCATGGGCACCGCAATCAAGGTCACTGATCTGCACAAATCCTTTAAGTCCGAATTTCTTCGCCGCGAGAAAAAGATCCTCAAGGGCATAACGCTGAGCGTCGAGTCCGGTGAGATCTTCGGCTACCTGGGACCCAATGGGGCGGGCAAGACTACGACCCTCAAGTGCCTGCTGGGTCTCATCTTCCCTGAACGGGGAGACCTCGAGATCCTGGGGCATCCCCATCTCTCCCTTCAGGCCAAGAGTCGGTTGGGATACCTTCCCGAGAATCCCTACTTCTACGACTACCTGAGCGCCTCGGAATTCCTGCGCTACTACAGCCAGCTGCACCAGATCCCCAAAGCGGAACAGGGGATCCGGATCGCCGGCATCCTGGAACGGGTGGGTCTGAAGGAGGCCGCCGATCTCCAGCTGCGCAAGTTTTCCAAAGGCATGCTCCAGCGGGTCGGGCTGGCCCAGGCCCTGCTGCATGAACCGGAACTGGTGCTGCTCGACGAACCCCTGGGCGGCCTCGATCCCTTGGGACGCAAGGAGATCCGGGACATCATCGTCCAGCTCAAGGAGGAGGGCCGGACCGTGTTCCTGTCCTCCCATATCCTGCAGGACATCGAGATGATCTGCGACCGTGTGGCCATCATCGTCGACGGCCGCATCGTGAACCAGGGCCCTCTGTTCGATCTCATCTCGGAACAGATCCTCTTCACGGAGATGACCATTTCCGGGATGACAGAAGATGAACTGCAGGCCTTCGGAGACTGTCTGAAGACACAGGGGGGCAAGGTCCTGCTCAAGGTTTTCGAGGAGGCCAGGGTGCAGGAGGTCCTGCGCCTGGCCGTGGAACGGAAGGCCGTGGTGCATTCCCTGGTCCCCCGCTCCGAGAGCCTGGAGGACCTTTTCGTGGGGACGGTGAAGGACCGATGAAGATACGCGCTATCGCCCTCAACACCTTCCGCGAGGCCATCCGGGACCGCGTCCTGTACCTGCTGCTTTTCGTCGCGGTGGCGAGCCTGATCTTCTCCCGCCTGCTGGCGCTGCTGACCGTGGGCGATCGTGTCAAGATCATAACCGACGTGGGTCTGGCTTCGCTGTCGTTTTTCGGGGCGCTCATGGCCATCCTGATCGGGACCGGCCTGGTCTATAAGGAGATCGATAAAAAGACAATCTTCACCCTGCTGGCCAAACCCATCCACCGCTGGCAGTTCCTGCTGGGCAAGTTCTTTGGGCTGATCCTGGTCCTCTTCGTCATGCTCTTCTTGATGAGCCTGATCTTCCTCCTCATCCTGCTGATCCATTCCGGAGAGGTGGCATGGGGCATGTTCCTGGCACTGATCTTCATTTTTCTGGAAATGTGCCTCATCACCGCGGTGTCGCTGCTCTTCTCCTGCTTTTCCACTCCGATACTCAGCTCCATGTTCTCCCTGGCTTTTTATGTGATCGGGCATGTGTCCTGGGGGCTGGAAACCCTGATCGGCAAACTCAATTCAGGGTTCACCCAAACTCTGGCCCGGGTCTTTTACGCGCTGATCCCCGACCTGGAGAACTTCAACTTCAAGACAGAGATCGTCCACCACCTCCCGATCCCAACCTCGGTCTTCCTCTACGCCACGCTCTACGGCCTTTGCTACACGGGATTCATACTGGCCCTGGCCGTGCTGGTCTTCCGGCGCAGGGATTTCATCTGATCCCATGAAAAAAGGTATCGTGATCCTGGCCCTGATCATCAGCCTGGCCGCATTCTCGGGTCTAAAGCTCCACCTGGACAGTATCCCCCGGGCCCGGGTACCGGGTGCCTCCATCCTGTACCTCCCCTCGGGAAAGTCCCTGCAGTACATGGCACTGGGGAACCGGCCTTTCATGGCGGACCTGATCTACCTCTGGGCCATCCAGTACTTCAGCAACACTCAGGTGACCGACCGCTACGACCACATGGAGCACGTCTTCTCCATCATCTCCGAGCTGGATCCCCGCTATGAGGATCCCTACCTGATCGGGGCCATGATCGCCGGCGCCGATGCGGGCGACATCGAGACAGCCTTCCGCATCCTGGACCTGGGCCTCGAGAAGAATCCCGAACAGTGGATCTTCCCCTGGGAAGCCGGTCACATCGCATTGATGCAGCTCAAGGACTTCGAACTGGCGCGGGAATACTTCAAGAAAACCATGGAGATACCGGGGGCTCCACCCATGGCCCGGCGGCTGTATGCCAACGCCTCCACCATGCTCACGGACTACAAGACGGCCTTCGCGAACTGGATGGAGATCTACGAGACCACAGATGACGAAAGAATCAAGGAGATCGCATTCAACCACCTTTATCAAGTGACATCCGCTATGGAAATCGAGTCCCTGGGAAAGGCCATCACGGAATACAGACGTCTCTACGGCCGCAACCCGGGCGAACTCGAGGACCTGGTCGGGGCCGGCCTGATGGAGGAGATCAAGCCGGATATCGAGGGCAATGCCTACGTATACGATAGTGAGACCGCAGAGGTCAAGACCGCAAGGCTATGGTGGAAGCGCTGATCGTCCTGTTCGGGCTGGCCTGGGGCAGCTTCCTCAATGTCGTGATCTACCGCCTCCCCCACGGCCTGAGCCTGGCCCTGCCCCCCTCCCACTGCCCCAATTGTGAGACCCGGATCAAGCTCTATCACAACATCCCCGTGCTCTCCTGGGTTTTACTGGGCGGCAAGTGTCGCTACTGTGGGGTGAAGATCCCCGCGACCTATCTCCTGGTGGAGGTGCTGACTCCCCTGGCCTTTCTCGCCCTCTACCTGAATTTCGGGCTCAGCACGCATTTCTTCATCTCCTGCCTGTTCACGAGCGGGCTCCTCGCCCTGACCTTCATCGACCTCTATCATCAGATCCTCCCGGACCAGATCACCCTACCAGGGCTGGTTTTGGGGTTGGCCTATGCCTTTTTCCGGGACGACCTGACCCTGCGGCAGTCCCTGATCGGGGCCGTGGTGGGGGCCGGCATCCTCCTGCTGGTCTACGGCACGTACTACCTGATCCGGAGGAAAGAGGGCCTGGGCATGGGGGATGTGACACTGATGCTCATGGTCGGGGCCTTCCTGGGTTGGCAAGGCTCGGCCCTCACCTTGATCCTGGGTTCGTTCCTGGGAGCCCTGGTGGGCGTCTACATCATCTTAGTCCGCAAGCAGGACATGCAGTTCGCGCTTCCCTTCGGCACCTTCCTGGCACCCGCAGCCTTCGTGGCCCTGGTCTGGGGTGAGCGGATCATCGCGTGGTACCTGGGAATGTTCCAAGCCCCCTGAAAAAAAAAGCCGGCTGCATCCCCTAGGGGAGCACAGCCGGCCGAAATTCGGTTCTAGTCTTTCTTGATCTTGTAGATCTCGCGCCAGGACTTGATCTTGAGCAGAGCACCCACGGGCTGCTCCAGCTTCTGGATCGTGGAATCATATTCCTGGATGTAGACCTCGCGCTTGCGCACCCCGCCCGCACGCTCGGATTCGCCCAGCGTGACGGCGGCTCGGGTCTTGATCTCCAGGCCCAGCGTTTCGCGGTTCCCGGAGGCCCCACGGAAAGCGGTCCCGCCCACGGGCGCTCCGGCGATGGCCTTGACATAGCGGCCGTAGAGCCGCCCGATGCCGGAGAGGCTGGCACAGGGATCCACGGTCTCGATGTTGCCGGTCAAGGTGCTGAAATAGACGATCAGGTTGGCGACCTTAGGATCGGCCCAGACCTTCTCTCCCTCGCTCAAAACACCCACGTTCTTCTCCGCGGGGATGCCGAGCAGCATCGACTCTCCCAGGAACCATTCGACCCTGTCGTTCTGACTGCCGGCCGTCGGATCGTCCATGAGGGCGACAAAGGAATAGGCGCCATCTGCAGGAGCTTTGTCGTCGCCGCCGGTGCCGAAATAGATCCGCGGATAGGCGCCCGGGTCCTCGGCGTCCATGTGCACGGCCGGCTTGGTGATGATGGGATAGTTCATGGAGTCCTCGTAGATGACCTCCTCGTCCCAGGAGTCGGAATCGACGAAATCGGGGCTCACATCCACCTTCCACATCCGGCCTTCCAGGTCGCCCACATACACGCGGTCCAGGTCGCCGTCGTTGTCCATGTCCAGCGCGGCCGGTGAACCGGGGATGGATTTGAGCACATTGGTTGCGTTCGACCAGATGATCCCGTCGGGATCACCTGTCCGCGTATTGATCTCAGGATTGGCGTTGAAATACCAGATGTACTGTCCATCTGCAATGTCGACCGCATAGAAGCGGTGCCCCTGGCGGCCCTGGCCGGCGACGTTGTCGTATCCGGATCCCATGAAGGCGACCCAGGTGTCGCTGCCGTCGACTGAGACGCGCCCGATCTCGGGTGTCGACCAGGTCTCGCCCAGGCGAACATCCGTAAACTCCCACAGGGGCTGTGGGGCCTCGATATCCGTGAGGTCCAGGGCGAAGTAGTAGTTCCCCGTGGCATCGGCGCCCTGCTTGACGCCCTGGCCCGGGCCCTGGCCGCAGATCAACACGGTCTTCCAGTTGCCGTTGATCAGGACGTCCTCGACCACGGGGCTGCCGTCGACAAATACATCCCGGTTGAAATAGCGGTCCCCGGAAGTCACGTCCACGGCCCACATGTTCTTCAGCTTGGAGAGGAGATTATACGGGATGAAGGCCCAGAGCTCCTCCCCTGTCAAGACGTCGAAGCAGTGGATCATGCCGTCGTTGGCACCCACCAGCAGGGTCTTGGGACGGTCTTCCCAGTCGGTCATGAAGGAATCGTATCCGGCGCCCTTCAGGGAGGCGACGTCGTTCGGGAACGAGAGGATCGCGGGATTGGAGTGGTTGATGTCGCCCAGTTTCCAGTAGCGGCCCTCGCCGCGCACGAACTCTATGAGCCCCACGGGATCGTTCTGGAAGTCCTGCAGGATGGGGCCCAGGGTGCCCGAGTTGGCGGACGTGAACTCCATCCTAGTGAAACCGCCGCCTCCGTCGGGGATGGCCGTGTAAATGACCCGTGTCGAGGGGGCGCGGGCATCCAGCAGTTCGCCGGCGTCCCAGCGGATGACCACTCCGTCGGCCACGATCTCGCGGCCATCGGGTGAGGACAGGTCCGGTCGGGTCACGGTGTGGAGCTCGGAGTACGAGGTGCCGACAGGGCTCATGGCCGAAGTGTCATAGGCCCTCAAGTGGCCCTGCCAGCCGGGAAAATAGAACGTGCCCCCGATGATGAGCTTGATGGGAGTCCCACTGTCGTCGACCACGTTGGCCGCGACCGAGGTGCGGGAGTACTCCCGCCGCTCCACCACGGCGTACCTCAGGCGGAGCCGGTCCAGGACCGGGGTCTCATAGGAAGCACCCACATATTCAGCCATGGGATCCTCCGTGGCCGTAAGGATGGCCTTCCATTTCAGCTGCGAGCCGAAATTCACGAAGGAATGCCAGGGCAGGTTGGTGTAGTCCTGGATGGGTCCCGTACTGGCCAGGACTCCTTCCTCGCCGAAGCGGGCATAGAATTCCCAGCTGAATCCGTTGTTGTTGGAGACCCAGATCTCGACGGCCAGGCCGTCTGCGGAGCCGCCCTCCACGAACTGGTCGAGATTGAGGGCGCGCACGCGTGTTATGGCCTGCGTCGTGGGATCCAGGTGGTCGGTCAGGTTGGTCGACCAGGCTTCCCCGTGCAGGGCATAGACGGGAGCCAGGTCGTTGATGACGAGATAGTAATCCCCTGAGTGGTTGGCATCGGCCAGGATCACGTCCTGGTCGCCGTCCTGGTCATAGTCCAGCATGGCGCTCATGTCCACGTCGTGGGGATCGGGCAGGATGGGCATGCAGTCGAACAGGCAGCGGAACTCGAAACTCACCTGGTCGTCCACGATGCCCTGGCCCTTCATGAACCAGGCGCGGGCCTCGTTGCCGGCGTTCCAGCGGTCGGTGCCGGCAAAGATGTCCGTGTATCCGTCGTTGTTGAAATCCGCGACACAGGTGGCAACCGTCCCGGTACACTCGGCGATGGGGATATCCAGCGTCCGGCGGGTGAAGTTCTCGTTGCCGTCGTTCTCATAGAAAACCAGATAGGGGATGTCCTGGACCGTGCCGCCCAGGATATCGATGTCGCCGTCGTTGTCCAGGTCCGCGGCATCGACCGAGGAGCCTCCCCGGCCCGTGTCAAAGCCGGTGCGCTGGTCGTAATTGAGCTCGGCGATCTCGAAAGCCGAGAGATTGAAGTTTCCGGCCCCCGGGTTCCTGACGAGGAAGATCTTGTCCTCGGAGATGACCACTATATCGAGGTCGCCGTCCCCGTCGATGTCGACTGTCCCCAAGTGGTCGCCCGCCCAGTTGGCATAGATCCCGGCGGAAATGAAGCGGGAAGAAAAATCCAGATTGGGGGAGGAGTAGTAGGGGACGAAATCCGGATCCGTTGCCGTACCCTGGTTGATGTACATGGTCGCCACAAAATCCGTATGGGAGAACGCGTCGTTGGCGTTCTTGTAGAAGAAAAAATCCAGCAGCCCGTCGTCATTGTAATCCCCCACGGTGATCGAGGCCGGTCCGCAGTTCAGGTTGGTATCGTAGATCTCCAGTGGATCGACCATGAAGACGATTCCGTCGTCGTCCTCTCCATCTGCATCGAGATCCTCATAGTGGTTGCGGACGAACCTCAGCTTGGGGACATCGGGGTCCCCCCCGCCCAGGGGTCCCAGGTCCAGCCCGATCAGGTCCGGATAGCCGTCCCCGTCGAAATCGCCGGAGTCGCACACATAGATGCGCGCGCCCATGCCCGAAGGCTCGACCACGCTGAAATTCGCACCCAGGTTGCTCAGCCGGACGATCCCGTTTCCGACCCAGTGCGCGGAGGTATTGGCTAGATCCTTGTACGTGGTGGTGTCATAGGTCTCGTTGAAATTGAATCGGTCTTCGTCACAATCCTCTTCCTGGGCCCAGAATTTTACCGCCAGCAAACAGAAGACGATAAACACCGGAAGGACAAAGATGCTCTTCTTTCTTAATTTTTTCATCTGGCGCCTCGTTTTGTTCTTTTGCAAATTTTTTATTTCTATTCGTTCGGTCAGGTCCCCGGCAGCTCGATGACCAGTTTGATCTCGAGCCGGGAGGTTATCAACCGGCTGCCCATCTGGACCGCGCCGATGCAGATGAGCAGAGCGTCACCTGAATCCGGCGTGCCCACGGCGGCTTCGTCGTCGATCAAAAAGGCCGTGTATGTGAACCGGGGATCAAACCCGCTTCCTTGCGGAACGAATTCCTGTTTGTAGAAGATGGTGTTGGCATAATCCGGAGTGCCGCTCGCAAAATCACCGATCAGGTCCAGCAGTTCCTCATCGGTCACCTTGCGGAAATAGGCGGCCTCCAGGGGGAGGTCGATGCCGTAGGGCTCCTTCAGACAATGCAGGTCAAAGCTGGTCCAGCCCGAGGAGACAAAGGCGTCCTCGATGGCGAGCCAGGCGGCATCGAAGCCCGCCTCCGAGATATTGAAGGCCTGCTGCTGCCAGCGCATGTTGCCTGCGACTTTGTTGCCCGTGTCTGTGATCGTGAGCAGCAGCATCCCCACCGAGAGCATGAAGGCCAATACCATTATCACGATGATCAAGCCAACGCCCTTCTCGTGCTGTTTGGTTTTATTCACTGTTTCCTCATCTCTCTTATTCATTTGTTTCACCGGATTCCCGTGTTGTAGATCTCGATCGTCCGGTTTCTCACGTTGGCCGAAGACTGGATCAGATACCGTCTGTGCATGTCGTTGTCTGAGGCCGCGGGTGAGTTGGCCACCAGGGGCCGGCGGAAGACGTGGAGGTCCGTGGGAACATTACGCGTCACATGTGTGTAGGGATCGCGGGTGCGTCCCAGGATCCAGATCCGGACCTGATGGACCCGGCTGACCATGATCGGATCGCCGGTCCAGGCCGGGTCCCAAGGGAACCAGCCGTCCAGCAGGCCGTCATTGTCGAAATCCCCGTTGTATTCGAACTGGAGGTTCTCGACGTTCTGGGCCAGGGCGTAGTGATACCCGTTCTGGGTCATGTACAGGATCCCGCCCTCGCCGCCTCCGATATAGCCGTTGAGGCCGGCGCTCAAGCCCGTATAGTTTCCGGTCACATCCAGCCAGAATTCCTTGACCTCGATAAAGGTGATCATGCCCCCATCATAGTCATTGGACGAGGGACAGGACCCGGAGAATCCACCCGGGGGGTCCACATCCGGAGCCAGTCCTGGAGAAAAGTTAAATTTCTCGTTGGAACCGGTCGCGTTGTGCGTGACCGAGGTGACGACGCGCACCTCGCCGGCTATGCAGCCCGAGTCGGGATTGGGCAGGACCAGCACATACCGGTTTTCGTAGTATTCGTCTGGATAATGGTACTGCTCGAGCGAGAAGTCGACGAGGGCGGCATTCGCAGCAGAGCCCTGGTAGTTATCGATGGTGACGCTCATGGGATCTTCGATGTTGCCCATGATCCTCAGCCTGTCGGGCTGGACCACGCCGCTCTGGTCCTCGTTGTCCAGGCCCTGCATGGTGTAGCCCGCGAATTCCTCCGGCAGGCCCACTCCGGTGGAACGCACATCCCGGGATACCAAGTACACCGAGGAACGGACGTTCTGCTGCACCTCGGCAAACTGCTGCTGATCGACCGAGATCTGGTTGGTGCGCATGTACAGGAACAGCGTCCCCAGCACCACGATCAGCATGACCGTGCTGCCGACGAGCAGTTCTATCAGGGTGAAGCCGGCACACCCGGTGTCCCGGCACGATGTCTTGATTTTGGCTCGCTTCATTTTCGCCTCGTTCATTGTCCTCATCGTCCGACCAGGGTTGTCGTATCCGCGCGGACATCATAGGCCGCGGGATCTGCCAGGAGATCGCCCAGGTTGGCCCCGATCTGATCGGGACCGAAGACCAGGATCCGCACCTCGTAGGAATAACCGGCCATCTGGATCTGCGTGATGCGCCGATAGTCCATGGTGGTGTCCTGGTTGATGTCGATGATCTCGTCGATGGGGGTGCCGATCATCAGGTTCAGCTCGTCAGCCGTAAAGGCGCGGACCTGCTCTATCTGCTGCTGGGCCAGGAACGTGGCACTGGTGATCCGGGCCGATCGGGAGTTCTGCGAGATGCTGAGCACCATCAACTGGGCCAGCCCCAGCATGGCGATCGCTACCAGGGCGACTGCTACCAGTGTCTCGATCAGGGAAAATCCCTCCTGATCAACCATTCGCTTTGGTTTAAGGTTTTTCATTGTGTCCTTCATATCCAATCCGGTCAACCACCGCTGTCGGTTTTGGTGAAGCGTACGGATCCTCCGCGGAAAACCATGATGCCCCTTTCATCCATTTGATTGAGGCGCCTTAGTTTATCGCTCTGGATGGTGATGGTGTTGTTGGTGATGTCGAAGTTGTCCACAAATCCCAGAGGAGAAAAAACCACGGACTGATCCGCAGAGGGCAGGCTCAGGGTCACGTTGTATTTATCAGGGATGGAGCTCGCAACGTAGCCGGGCATCTCTTCCCAATTTCCAGGAGTGGTCTCGCGCTCGATAAAGAACTCCCAAATGGAATTCGAGTTGTCGAAGCGGACGCGGTGACTGAGCTTGGTCCGGACGGCCTGCTGCTTGGCCCGTTCAAAATCCGAAAGGATCCTGCGCGCCGAGTTTTCGAGGTCCCGGACTTCCAGAGTATTCATGATTTGGGGTGCCACGGCCAACGAGATGATGCCCATGATGCCTACAGCCACCAAGAGCTCTATCAGGGTGTAGCCTGGTCGGTCTGTTCTCATGATCTTCCCTCTCTTACCCATAGGATCGGCCCGTCGCGGCCCCTGAAAATCTGCAGTATACACGTATATCCATATGATCTTCATGATATACTGCAATATTTATGCCAGGGCACAGCGACATTAACCGGTTGATATGAAACGAATTATATTGGAAAGCAGCCAAAATATCCATTTAAAATGCCGTTTTTTGTCCCTGACCTGACAATTTTTTGTCTATGGTCTTGCTTTATCAACTATATAGATACCGTGAAGACCTCTATGCGGTCAAGGGGTACCCAGGGTGATTCGGGGGGTGTTTTTAATCCTCGAAATACCACCCCAAAAGGCTAGCCCCCATCTCTCCACCCCAACCCCCCGCCTTTAAAGGGTGGGATTCATGTGGGGGAGTCCGGAAGCTTCCCTCAACTCTTGGGCGAATAGGGCGGGTGGGATTCATGTGGGGGTGGTCAGGATGGCCGTTGATTTTTAGGGGGGCGTATGGTATTGGTAATCCATGCTCGCTGAGAAGCGGACCTACCGGGTCGTCATCCTCTTCATATTCGTATTCGCCCTGGGGGCCGCCTTGTTCTCCAACCTCCAGGCCCTGCAGCGCAACTTTCTCTTCGCGGACGAGGCCGTCTACTTCATGATGACGGACAGCCTGGTTCAGGACGGCGACATCGAATACTCGCGCAACGACCTCATCCGATACTATCGTGTTTTCAACACCGATCCCAAGGGGATCTTCCTCAAAAAAGCCAAGGACGGAAAGCTGTACTATGCCAAGTCCTGGGCCTACTCGCTGTTCACGGCTCCGCTCTACAGGATCTTCGGGATCAACGGCTTCCTGGTCTTTCATTCCATCCTCCTGGGCATGATCCTGCTCATGGGTTTTGCCTTCGCCTCCTCAGCCAATCAGGGAGCCCTGGCCTTCCTCTCGGTCATCACGTTCCTGTTCAGCTCGGTGGCTGCCGTGTATTTCCTCTGGTTGCAGCCGGATTTTTTCAACCTGTTCCTGGTCTTCGCTGTGCTCTTCCTCTGGCTCTACAAGCGCACCCGCGGCGACGCCGGAGACGGGGCTGCAGCATGGGGCAGGCTTAAGGCTTTCCTGCTGTCCGATGCCTCGGACTACCTGGCCTGTGGCCTGGCAGGCCTGGCCGTGTTCTCAAAGCTCCCCAACCTGGCGCTCATGGGCCCGCTGGTGCTGTACACTCTGATCGAAAAGCGGTGGCTCAAGGCCGCACTTAAGATCACCATCTTCCTGGCCGTGGCGATCAGCCTGTTCGGGATCAACCAGTGGATCACCGGGGAATGGAACTACCAGGGCGGCGACCGCAAGACCTTTTACGGGCATGGTGGCTACCCACTGGAAAAGGAACACCTGACGTTCGAGACCGCTCAGGCCGGAGTCATGAGCTCTGAGGGGTATTTCCAGAGGCACCTCTACTATCCCCGTGTCTACATATCCAATCTCTTCTATTACTTCTTCGGACGCTTCACAGGCATCACCTGGTATTTTTTCCCGGCCATCATGGCGCTGATCCTGTTCTTTGCACGCAGGAAGAGGCTCTACCAGTGGCTGCTTTTCATCACCCTGGTCGGGGAGATACTGATCTTCATCGTGCTGATGCCGGATAACTACGCGGGAGGGGGCGGGGCTGTCGCCAACCGCTATTTCCTCAGCATCTATCCCCTGTTCTTCTTTCTGGCCCCGCGAAAGGTCGAGCTCAAGCCGATCGTGCTGAGCTGGATCGTGGCTGCCGTGTTCATCTCCCAGATCCTGATCAATCCTCTCTCACACAGCCACTTTCCCTACACGCATGCCAAGCGCCTCCCCCTGAAGCTCATGCCGGTAGAGCTCACGCTCATCAACAACCTGCCCACCAACGCCCACCCTCCCGCGCAGCGCCAGACGGTGGGCATCAAATACGCCTGGCTGTATTTCCTGGACGACAACTTCCACGCGCGCACCACCTCTGAGCTCGAGGAGAACGGCTTCTGGACACGCGGGCCGCACCGCGCGGAGATGCTGCTGAAGACCTTTTACCCCATTAAGCAGATCACGTTCCGCTTCCTCAACAACCCGAGGTTATCCAACACGATCACTGTGAGTTTCGCCGGGGAAAAAAAGCAGGTTTCCCTGGGCTATAAGGAGTGGGGCTCGGTGACCTTTACGCCCCGCAAGGCATACCGGATGAACGACTGGATCCACCTCTACAAGCTTTCCGTACAGGCCAGCAAGGGCTCCATCCCTCACCTTGAAAAAGAGGACGAAGATGAGCGGCGCTACCTCGGAGTCTGGTTCGAGGTGGACATCGTCCCCGTCTACATGCCGGATTGACGATCATGTGCGGCATCTGCGGATTTTCCGGCCCGGCATCCGGCAGGATTGATGCGGAGGCCGTGCTGACCTCCATGTGCCGCAGCATCACACACCGCGGCCCCGATGACCAAGGCACCCATGTCGCTGCGGGGATCGGGCTGGGGGCACGGCGCCTCAGCATCCTCGATGTCCAGGGCGGGCACCAGCCTCTTTCCAACGAAGACGGCACGACCTGGGCGGCCCACAACGGAGAGATCTACAACTTCCTGGAGCTAAGAGAGGAGCTGCAGGGACGCGGCCACCGATTCCGCACCCGCACGGACACGGAAGTTGTTCTGCATGCATACGAGGAATGGGGGATGCAGTGTCCCGGAAAGCTGCGGGGCATGTTCGCCTCTGCGGTCTGGGACGGGCGTGAAGAGAAGCTCGTTCTGATCCGAGACCGCCTCGGCATCAAGCCCCTCTACTACACGCAGCTCGAGGACGGAACCCTGGTGTTCGGATCGGAACTCAAGGCGCTCCTGGCCTTTCCTCAGGTCCCGCGCGAACTGGAGCCGCAGGCGCTGGACCTGTTCCTGACATTGGAGTACATCCCCTCACCCTATTCCATCTACCGGGGCATCTATAAACTGCCTGCCGGGTCCACGTTGGAATACCGGAGCGGTAGGCTGGAGGTCAAATCCTATTGGCAGGTACAGCCTCCCGCCGAACCCAGGGGGCACTTGGGAGCGAGGCAGATAGACGCGCTCACCGATGAGCTCTACGCCCTTCTCAAGGAATCTGTCAGGATGCGGCTGATCAGCGATGTGCCTCTGGGAGCGTTCCTGAGCGGGGGGATCGATTCCTCTGCCATCGTGGGCCTCATGCGGGAGTTGGGGGCCTCCCCCCTGAAGACCTTTTCCATCGGATTCGAGGACCGGACCTATGACGAACTGGAGCATGCCCGCCGGATCGCGAACGCCTTCGATACCGAACACGAAGAGTTCGTACTCCAGCCTCAGGCCCTGGAGCTGACCGAGAGGCTGGTCCGCCATCTGGATGAGCCGCTCGGAGATTTTTCCATCTTCCCCACGTTCCTCGTTTCTGAGATGGCCCGCAAGCACGTGACCGTGATCCTCTCTGGCGACGGGGGCGACGAGCTGTTCGGCGGGTACGAACACTACCAGGCCCAGAAGCTGTCACAAAATCCCTGGCTGGCCCCGGCCCATCTGCTGCTGCCTCCTCTGGTGCGGAGATTTCCACCCTCGCCCAAGAAGAAAGGGGCATGGAACAAGCTGCAGCGCTACTGTCAGGGATTGGAAAACTCCCGTGAGCTTAGACACTTCCGCTGGATGATGTTCCTCTCTGACAAGGAAAAAGGCGGGCTTTATTCAGAGGAATTTCAGCACTCCCTGGGAGGGATCCAGCCCCTGAATGCCCGATCTCCCCTCCAAGAGGCGTTCGAAGCCATGGCGGGCTTCGACGATACCTCAGGAGAATGTTACCTGGATATGCGCACCTACCTGGTGGACGACATCCTGGTCAAAGTGGACCGCATGAGCATGGCCGCGTCCCTGGAGACGCGGGTCCCGCTCCTGGATCACAAAATCGTCGAGTTTCTGTTCCAGCTGCCCGGCGACCTCAAGCTCCGGGGGATGACGACCAAGTGGATATTCAAGAAGACCATGGAGCGAATCCTCCCGCGGGAGAATATCTACCGCCGCAAGGAGGGCTTCAGCATCCCCATCAAGCACTGGCTGCGCCACGAACTCAAGGACCTCATGCTCGACACCCTGAGCGAAAAGCGGATCCAGGATGCGGGGTATTTCCGCTATTCATCCCTGAAGCGGATGATCGATCTGCATCTATCCGGAAAGGCCAATTACAGCCATCAGCTGTGGGCCCTGCTCGTCTTCGAGATCTGGCGTGACACCTATACTTAATCCTCTCGCTCGACACGTAGGTGGAGAATCCTGGCAGTTTTATCCGTGATCTTGAATTCCTCGGAGACCGGCAGCCCCAGCACCCAGGCGATGGTTTCCCCAGATTCGCACACGGGGTGGCGGTCCCGATCCTCCGGCGCGATCTCCCTTGAGCGGAAGACCTCCTTGAGCTTGGCCCGACCCGATGTGCCCAGCGGGCGGAAGCGGTCCCCTGGGCGGCGGCTGCGTACGGTCAGGGGAAGAGTGAGTCTGTCCGCATCCATACGGGCCTCGCGCATGTCATCGACCGCCAGGGAGCCAGGTTGAATGCAAGGGGGGAGGATCTCTCCCGAGAGGCTTATCCCCAGTTCCGGGATGCGCAGGGGTGAGTCCAGATCCCAGGAGTATCGATAGTCCAGCCGGGGCCGGGGATCGGGGCGCACCTCCACCCTTCCCTTGCGCCGCCGGAGCACCAGCCCTTTCTCCAATGTGAACTCGCGTCCCTCTGCAAGGGCCCTTAGGGTTTCAATGTCCTCGAAAGAGATGTGGCGCAGGTCACCCCGCAGCCGAAGCAGGAACCGGCGCACCAGCCGTCTCTGCAGTCCGATGGGAAACTCGGAGATGGCACTCAGGTCCAAAGAAGGTACCCCCCGATCGAGAACGATCGCTTCCGCCGCCGCCGATTCGACAACGCTCCCCAGCCAGGTCTCTTCAGCCTGAAACACTTCCGCCAACCGGCCCAGACGGGAGACGATCTCCTCAGCGAAGTGCTCCTGCAGGAAGGGCAGGAGCTCCAGGCGAACACGGTTGCGGAGATAGCGCCTGTCCTGATTGCTCAGGTCGCTCCGATAGGTCAGGGCATGGGATGTGAGATACGCCTCCACCTCTGACCGCGCCACATTCAGGAGGGGACGGATGATGCGTTGTTCCCGTTTGTAGGGGATGCCCGCCAGCCCGCTTCGCCCGCTGCCGCGCAGTAAGCGCATCAGAACGGTCTCCGCCTGGTCGTCGACCGTGTGAGCCGTGGCCACCTTGCCGGCTCCGATAGCTTCAGCGGTCTTATCCAGGAATGCATAGCGGAGGACACGGCCTGCCTCTTCCAGGTTCAGGCCCTCTTCTCGGGCAAAAAGGGACACGTCCTGTGATCCGGTATAAAAAGGGAGTCCGCTGGATTCCGCCAGGCTCCGGACAAAACGCTCATCCTCGTCTGCATCCCTGCGCAGTCGGTGGTTGAAGTGGGCCACGGCCAGGTCCAGCGACCATTCTGAAGCGAGCATCCGCAGCAGGTGCAGCATGCAGGTGGAGTCGGCACCGCCCGAGCACGCCAGCAGGACCCGGTCTCCCCTCTCCAACAGACCATGCTCCAGGATCGTGGCCCGGGTTTTTGCTTGGATGTCCATTTCGGTGGATTCTCGTCCGATTGTACCCTAAACCTCATTCCGGCTGCAATGCACAGGGCGGGGAGCAGCGGGACCTGATGGAGTCTCCGACAGGGCCACAACCGGATTCAGGGTGCGAGGTCAAGGAAATGGCGGTGGAGGGAGTCGAACCCCCGACACTACGGATATGAGCCGTATGCTCTAACCTCCTGAGCTACACCGCCGAGAGGCAAAATTGTAGCGGAATCCCGATGGGAAGTCAATCACCCGCGAGGTTGGATCGGGCTCCCGTCGGCCCCTATCATATCATCCAGGATAGCTGTCAGCGGATCCGTATGTTGCTGGTGGACGAGTTGAATGTGACCGGCCTGTTTCTGGCGCTGTTGGCGGAGACACTGCTGACCGCCACGACGCTTTCCCCAGGGGCCAGGGTCTCGAAAACCAGGGTCACGATATTCCCGGACCCGCGCACGCTCTGGTTCTGCGGCGCCGTGAATCCGACGATGCACGTGCCCGAGGCATTATCGATGCTCTCCAACACAGAGGGGTTGTCACCCAGCCGCGCGAGCACATTCCCCCTCACGATCGCCTTGAGTTTGAGCACCTGAGGATCGAAGGTCATGTTCAGGGTCATGTTCTGGAGTTCTTCCGAGGTGGACAGGCTCACGTTGACGCGGGCCTCACGGCCTGCGCTGGTCTCGAAGCCCGGAGGGGACAGGGTGATGCGGTTTCTCCCCTCGGCCTGCTCACCTGGATCTCCGCGGATCACATCCATCATCTCGTCGTCTTCCGTCGGAACCATGCCGCGAACCCGGGGAAGGCGGTTACCGGCCCCGCCGCCGGAGATGCCCTCCAGGGGCAGCCAGAGGGGCCTATAGTCCTCGGCACCCAGCGGGATACTGCGGAGGATATGGGGTGTGATGGTCAGGATCACGTCGGTCTGCTGGACCTCTTGGTCGGTATAGGAAAAAAGAGCTCCGATGATGGGGATATGCTTGATCCCGGGGATGCCCTTTAAGGTCGTCCGTTCGACGTCCTTGAGCATTCCGGCCAGGAGGTTTGTCTCCCCGTCCCGCATCCGCATGATGTTCTTGACCTGACGGGAGGTGATGATCGGCAGGTCCGCGAATCCGGAGCCGGCCAACGCCTTGACCTTGACATCCAGCTCCAGCGTGACCTCGTCGGCGGAATGGATGGTCGGCGTGATCGTGATCTCGATGCCGACGTTCTTGTAGTCGTAGTTCACAACTGGGGTTGAAGAGATCCCTCCGCCGGCAAAAGCCTGGAAGGTGGAATTGGGGATGGGAACCTCGTCTCCCACCATGTATTCGATCTTCTCCCCGTGCACGCCGCGCAGCTGCGGCTTAGCGAGGAACTTGGATTCCACGTCCGTCTCCAGGAAGCGGACAAAGGCCGAGGGCAGCGCGACGGAGTAGTTATCCGCATTCCCCAGGTCCAGATCTCCCAGGCCCAGCCAGCCTTCGCTCACGCCTTGGGTATAGGCGAAGCCCACCCCATAATTGTCCAGTTCCAGACCCAGTTCGCGCAGCTTCTGGCGGGACACCTCCATGATTTCCAGCTCCACCAGGACCTCGCCTTTGGGCTTGTCCCAAAGGCGGATGATCTGCTCGGCCAGCTTCAGCCGGTCCGGCGTGGTCCGGATCGTGATGGAATTGATGGCCTTGTTGTGGCTGATCTGGGGGATGCTCTGCTGGGCTCGGATCATCTGCATCAGCGGCTGCTGGACCTCCTGGGCATCGATGTTTGTCAGGTAGAAGGTCTTGATGGCCATCTGCTCATATTTCATCCGGTTCTGCGGCTGATCCACCAGCACGAGGACGGTCCGGGAGTCCACCACCCGAAAGAAATGCTTGCTGGACATGCACAACCGGTCGAGCGCCTGCTCGAAGCTCATGTCCGTGAGGTCGATGGAGAAGGGCTTGTCCCTGAATCCATCGTCGAAGATGATGTTGACTTCTGAATACCGGGCCAGTGCCTGGAAGATGGACTTCAGGCTGACGTCCCTGCGGAAACTCAATGTGATGGGCTGATCGCTAACCGCCAGCTTGACCGGGGGGTCGTACAGCATTTCGACCGGCGGGGGCTCGTCTACCAGCGCCTGTTTTTTAAGCAGGCGCTGGGCCTCGTTCAGGATGAGTCGGTTGTCGGGATCGTAATGGAGGGCCAGGTCATACTCTGCCAGCGCCTCCTCGACCTTGCCGTCAGCAGCCAGTCTCCGGGCTGCACTCATGTGGAGGCTGGCAGCCGAGACCTGTGCCCGGAGCAGAGCGATCCTGTAGTGGGAGTTCGAGGGATCATCTTCAATGGCCTTTTCAAGGTACTCGATGGCCTGATCCCAGTTCCGGTTCATGGACTCCGCATACCCGAGCTTGTAATTCTTGCTGAGCGTCGTGCAGCCCCATAACATGGCTGCGCATGTCACCAAGAGTATAGCTTTTCTCATTGGTCCTCTCCTTCTAAAGAGACGGTCCGGGATACGGCGTCCGTACCCTGAAACACAACCTCCTCAGGAGTGATCTTCAGGATGGTCACACCGGAGCTGATCAGGTCGCCCGGTTTGACCGCCAGGGTTTCGCCTTCGAATATGACAACACCCACGATCCGGTCCGAGGAACGGACGTACCCGATGTAGCGGAGGTCATAGACAACCGATAGTGTCTCCTCTCCTCCTTCGTCCGATTCCTCTATTTCCTCGCCGGAAGGATCTCCCATGGCTCCGGGATCCTGCGCACCGGGTCGGCCCTGCCGGGATCCCGGCCTCTGGGGTGCAAAGATGTTTCGCAGGGGAGCTTCCAGCGGCTCCGCCTCGAACTGCAGGAGGTCCTTGCGGACGAGCCTCTGGCTCCGGCGTTCTTTGTTTGCCATGGCCTGGGTTTCCTGCTGGGAGGGTTCTGAAAACCCCCACGCCGAAAAGCCCACGAGGACCAGTACGATCGCTGCGGTCCGCTTAATCTTCTCGATCATAATACCCCGCTATGGTGACCTTGAGTTTGAGGACCCCCGACTGTTTCTGGACGTCGACAAAATCGACTTTCTCGAGTATCAGGAATCGCGGAAAGTGCTCCACTTCGTAAACGAATCGCTTGATCAAGGCGTAGGGCCCTGAAATCTGGAACGTCGCCGTGGCCCCGCCCAGCGGCCCATCCTTGCCTTCGGAATAGACATAGCGGATATCCGGCACCGGGATGCCCACTTTCTTGAGGATCCGCACGAGATCCAGGCGCATGTTCTGAGAGATCGTCTCTCCCTCATAGAAATACTCGGTGCGGAGCTCTTCCACATCTTTGAGTGCGAGGCGCCAGCGCCTCCACTCCGTTTTTTTCTCCTGGCGCTCGGCATCGACCGTCTGGAAATTCCGGGTCTGGGCCGTCAGCCTTTCCTGGACTCGCCCATACGAATCCTTCATTCCCCGAGCGATAAAGATATTGAAGAGCAGGGCCAGGGTCAGGAGCAGGCAGAGCACGAACAGGACCCTGCGTTCCTTCAACCGGAGCATCTCAAATATCTCGTTCATAGGTCACCGATATATCAAAAATGATGGAACCATCCAATCCCCGGGTTTCGCTCGCCTCCCGGTAATCCGTGAATCCCTGTTCATAGATGCGGCCAACCAGGATCTGCCAGGCATCGTAATCGGGACAGGCCACCTTGAGTTGGACTTGCATGACCGCGTCTTCATGGAACGTGGGTTTCAGGGATACGATGTAACATGGCTCGGGGAGCAGTTCTTCCAGCGAGCTCAAGAGCTCCACCCAGGGAAAACTCTTTCTGTAGATGAGCTGATTGAGCGTGTCGATGTTCTTCTGGTTCTCCCTTTCTGCCTGGACGATCTGCTTTTCGAATTTTTCAGATTCCCGCTCCGCTGTCGTTATCCTCTGCTGTATTTGAACGAGGTTCGCACGCACCGTCCGACTGCGGAGGCCGTAGCGGATGACTCTGCTTCCCCCCACGATCAGGAGGAGAGCCAGGAGGCCGCCCACCAGGCCCAGGAGCAGATAGAAGAACCGCCGGTTCCGCGCGGGATGCGTGGCAAGATTCAAGTTGCGGCGCTTTCCGTTTTTCATGATATCTGTCCGACGAGGGGTGCGAGGATCCGTTTGTTTCCGGCCTCCAGTTCCTGAGGATACGAGGACTCGATGCGCCGCAAAGGAAGTGCCAGCCTCTCCTCCATGCGGCCGAACAGTCCGTCTCCAGCCTGGAGGATACCCAGTCGAAGCCAGACCGACGCGATCTTTTTCTTTTCTTTGTCCCAGATAAAATTGATGGTATTAACAACCTCTTGGAGGATGTTGTCCGCCTTGGCGGTGGCTTCCGCCTCGCCCACGGCATCGACACCGAACGGCTTCTGCCGGTAGAGCGCGGCCTGGCCATCGATCACGGCCAGCAGGCTGAAGGAATCGTCTTCGATGTCCAGCAGGATAAAATCCTTTTCCTTCTCCGAATCCATGAGGTTGAGCAGGCTGAGCGATGGGACGCCGGCCAGCCTGACCTTGAAGTGCAGCTTATGCAGCAGGTCCTCGTATTCCCGGACCACGGCCGCTTTGGCCACGGTGGCCACGATTCGCGAGCTGTCTCCGGAAGAGGTTGTTTCGAAGGCCATCCGGGCGTCGCGCGGCAGGAGGGGCAGCTGCTTCTTGATGCGGAACCGGATCAGTTCTTCTTTTTCCTCTGGTGAGGTAGGCAGGGATTCGAAGGGGAAGACGAACACCTTCTGAGACAGCTCGGGGAGCAGGAATACGACCTTTTTGCCTGCGGGCTTTAGTCGGCTCATGCCCTCGCTCAGGCTTTTTTCCAGGGAAGAGACATCGGTGATGTTCTTCTTGTAGAAGGAGGGAGCCACGATCCCCTTATCGAGAGGGATCACGAAATGCGATCGGATCTTCCGTTCAGCAGAAGCCAGGCACAAGCCGCTCAGATACCGGGAAGAGAACTGGCAGGCGGTGGCAGGCAGGGGGACACGCCTGAAAAAGTCGAGCACCCTGTTCTGCAGTTCAGTCATCGTTTCCCGCTCTCCTACTCCATGAACGTCCCTTTATTGAGCTCCTTCAGGCTGGTAACGCCCTCCAGGACCTTTTGCATGCCAAACTGCCTCAGGGGTACCATCCCCTCGTTCCGGGCCTGTTTGCGGACCTCAGAGAGGGGCCTTTTCTCCAGGATCAGCTCCCGGATGGGATCCGAGAGCTCCAGGAATTCGGCGATCGCAGTCCGGCCTTGATAGCCGGTCATGCTGCACTCCGTGCAGCCCACGGCCTCATAGAGGACATGGCCCTGGAGCGCCGCCGCATCGAGACCGGATTCCTCCAGCTCCTTGGCGGAATATTCGGCCTTCTCCTTACATTCCGGACACAGGACCCGGACGAGGCGCTGAGCCAGGATGCAGTTCAGAGCGGAGATGAAGCTGTAGGGATCCACCTGCATGTGCAGGAATCGGCCGATCACGTCGAACACGTTGTTGGCGTGAACCGTCGTGAACACGAGATGGCCGGTGAGCGCGGACTGAATGGCGATCTGGGCCGTTTCCGGGTCCCGGATCTCTCCCACCATGATCTTGTCCGGGTCATGGCGGAGGATGGAACGCAGGCCACGGGCGAAGGTCAGGCCTTTCTTTTCGTTGACCGGGATCTGGGTTATTCCCTCGATCTGATATTCGACCGGATCTTCGATGGTCACGATCTTTTCTTCGGGTGACTTGATCTCGGTCAAGGCTGCGTATAGGGTCGTGGTCTTGCCACTTCCCGTGGGGCCCGTGACCAGGATCATGCCATAGGGCTTGACAATGTATTTCCAGACCTTTTCCAGTACATCACGTGAAAAACCCAGCATCTCGAGCTTGAGTTCTGAGATGGCCTCCGTGATCATGTCCTTGTCCAGGATCCGGATGACGGCATCTTCACCGTAGATGCTGGGCATGATGGAGACACGGAAATCGATGGTCTTGTCCTTGATGCGCAGCCGGAACTTCCCGTCTTGAGGAACACGCCGCTCCGCGATATCCAACTCTGACATCACCTTGATTCGAGAGATAATGGGAGACTGGAACTTCTTGTCGATGGGCTCCATGGCCTCGGACAGGATGCCATCGATGCGGAACTTGATGATCATGGCCTCTTCCCGGGACTCGATGTGCACATCGCTGGCGCGCTTCTGCACAGCCGTGAAGATGATGGAGTTGACCAGCTTGATGATGGAATCACCCTGATCGGCCAGTTTCTCTACAGAGATGGCCTCTTCCTGTTCTCTCCCCTCCTTGTCGACCACCTGTACCACATACCCCTCAGTGGCATCCTTGAGCACCTGGAGTGCCGTCTCGCTCCGCCTCAGGGCTTCGTGGATGGAGCGCTCCGAAGCAGCGAGCACATCGACCTTTTTTCCCAGGAAGGACTCTATGGAATCGATAATGGCGATGTTGGTGGGATCAGCAATGGCGATCCTCACCACATCCTTTGTCTCCTCCAGCGGGATGAAATTGGAGCGGTAGAGGAAATCCACGGGAAAGGACTGGATCAGTTCTCGATCCAGGGTCTGGGAAGTGAGGTCGACGTAAGAAATGTTATAGCGCTCGGCCAGGTCCTTGGTCTTCTTCTCTTCGGACTGGATGGTCTCCAGTTCTTCGCTTCGGCTTTTTTTCATCAGCGTGTCACCTGAATGATGTTGAATATGGGAAAATACACGGAAAACAGCATCGCTGCAACCACAAGACCTACAAAGATGATGACAATCGGCGTAAGCAACGACATGAAGGTGTCGATCTTTCCCTGGATCCGTTCGTTGTAGACCTCAGAGACCTCCGCCAGCAAGCCCTCCAGGTTGGCCGACGATTCCCCGATGCGGATCATGTCCAGTGCCAGGGGCGTGAAAAATCCGGCCTGCGCCAGAGAATCGCTCAGGCCCTCGCCGTTTTTGATCATATCTACAAGGTTCTTCAGAAGCGTCCTGAGATAACTGTTCGGGACGGCTCGGCAGGAGATCCCGATGGAGGAGAGCAGGGAGATCCCTCCGCTGAGGAGCAGGCTGAGCGTGCGGCTGAACTGAGAGACACCCGACTCGATCCAAATGGTTCGAGCATAGGGGATCCGCAGTTTAAGCCAGTCCAACCAGATCAGGGTGCGCTCGTGGCGTTTGAATTGAAACCAGGTCACGACGACGGCGGTGACCAAGCCCAGGATCAGGAGGATGTTGCTCTTTATGGCTGTAGAGAACGAAACCAGCGCCGCCGTGACCGCAGGCAGCTCCGCGTCGAAACCCGAATAAAAATCAGCAAACTGGGGGATGACGAACGTCAGCAGCACTCCCAGCAGGAGGAAGGAGAAGACCAGCAGCAGTACCGGATAGGTCATGGCGGTCTTGATCTGCGAGCGTGTGCGTGTGAGGGTACGTTGGTAATCGATGTACCGACGGATCGTCTCGGCCAGGTTGCCGCTCCGTTCTCCGGCCATCAGCGAGGCTATGTAGACCGTTGTGAACGTCGATCCTTGTGCGGAAAAGGCCTCGGAAAGAGACTTTCCGGCCCGGATCTCGTCCTCGACCCGCATCAAGATCTCCTTGAAATGGACATTCTTCACACGGACCTTGATGATCTCTATGCTCTTGAGTATGGGGTACCCTGCCTTAATCAGAGCCACCAGTTCCTGGTTGAACATGATAAACTCTTTATCCTTCACCTTCTTCTCGAAGGGAAGGGCAGGGACCTGGATTCGCTTCCAGTCCCGCTTGATAGAGAGGATGCAGTAGCCCTCGGACTCGAAATACTTGCGGCATTCTGCCGTGGAGGGGGCCAGATAGGTCTGGGCGCGGAGCTCTCCGCTCTCCGTGGCTAAGCGGCATTGGAAATACGGCATGATCTCTCTTATCTGGTATGCTGATACATGTTTAGTTATAGGTAATACGCCAATCTTTGTCAATCCTGACCGCTTTCAGACCCGTGGGGATGTCCTGAGGCCGGGACACTATTTATATCCTAGGATTTAGTCGCCTAAATGTAATAAAAATGGCTAGTTATGCCAAATATCACCCACAGCGCCTAGCCGGCCTTCATGAGGCGGACCGGACGTAACATATTTCCCGTAGCCCTCTGGGAGGGTGGGAACACCTATGGGAGAGGTCAGGAAGGCCGTTGACAAACCAGGGGGAAAGAGATACCTTGAAAATGTGAAAAATAACTCACTCGGAGCGATCGGGCTTCTGCTCTCGCTCCTGGCGCTGACGTCGGCATTGACGCCACTCTTCCCGGGTAACAGCGGCCCGCCTCAACAGACCCGGCGAACCCAGGATGAATATTTGAGTGCCCTCCTGTCCCGGAACACAGATCCGGTGGGACTGAAGGAAAATCCTGAGCTGCAGAAGCTGCTGCGCCAAACAGCGGTAAAATGGGCCGTCCGCAGCACCCGGCGCCATATCCTGAACTGACGGGGATTTTTTTTTGCTCAAGCGATTCATTTATTTGGATTCAAACCCAGGTGAGCGGAGCCTATGAACCGTAAAGTCCTGCTCACAACCCTGCCCCTCCTGGTACTCCTCGCCCTGGGCGGCCTCAACATCTACCGCAGGGTTGCATGGAGGGCGCCACACGACGGAGTGGTCTGGCAGCAGAAATCCGACAGGCTGATCGCCCTCCACGTCGAGGAGATGAGCCAGGCCTACCTGGTCGGCATCCGGAAGGGCGATAGGCTCTACCGGATGAGCATCAAGAACCAGCAGCGCTCCGTCAGCACGCCGATCGATGTCACAAAAGTCCTGTGGGAGGCCCGGGTCCTCAATCAGCCGGTCACCTACGAGGTCGCCCGCGAAGGCCAACTGTTTACCCCTTCCGTTTCAATCGGCCAGAAGGGGACGGACCTGCTCTACTACTACCTGGCCCTGGTCGGCCTGACCACACTCGTGATGGCCGTCATCGTCTTCCTCACCTCCAAACCCAAACGTCCTTTTACGCTTCCCTATATCTTTTTTTTCTGGGTATCTCTGTCGTTCTACGGCTTTCACATCTTCTCGCCCACGGGAGAGATGGATCTCCTGGACAGCTCCTTTTACTGGCTGGACAAGCTGTCCTTCCTCATATTCCCTCCTCTGCTGCTCCACTTCTTCATCATCTTTCCCCGCAGGAAGAAGATCTTCCGCCAGAAAACCGCATCGGTCAACATCCTGTACATCCCTGCTGTGGTTCTGATCCTGAGCAAGGTGTTCATCCACCTCCCCAATATCTGGCATCTGAACGACGGATTCATCCTCCGTTTCCATGAGATCTCCGAGAAGCTCGACCTGCTCCACTTCGCGGTCTATTCCCTGGTGGCGTTCGGGGTCATTCTCTTCGATAACCTCAAGGTCTCTCAGATCATTATAAAACGGCAGTTGAAATGGATCGTCTGGGGACTGGGATTGGGGATCCTGCCCTTCACACTTTTCTATATCGGGCCTTTTTTGCTCGACCAGACACCTCACCGGGTGGCCGAATTCACGGTTATCCTGCAGGCACTCGTGCCGCTCACTTTCGCCTACTCCATCTCGCGGTATCGGCTGCTCGACATCGAAGTGATCCTGCGCAAAGCAGTCCCCCTGATCTTCTCCTACGTGGTGATCGCCCTCCTCTATTTCACCGTGAGCTCTCAGACCAGTTTTTTTCCGGAAAACCAGTTCAATGTCCTCGTTCTCGGAATCCTGGCTATCGTACTGGGCGCCACTCTCTACACTCCCATCAAGAAACTCTTCCAGGCCCTGGTTGACAGGGTCTTCTATCGCCGCAGCTACAAGTACCGCAAGACCCTGCTCACCATCAGCCAGGAGCTCAGCCGGGAAAGGGATCTGGAGAAGCTGTCTCAGTCCCTGCTGGAGCACATCGCCTTTGCGCTGTCCCTCCAGTATATTGCACTCCTGCTGCCCGTCAGCGGAAAGCGCAGAACGTTCTTCGTCCTGGAATCCCGGGGCATGGAATCGGCCAAGAACGTCCGGCTGACCCTGGAAGAAGATCTGTTCACGCATCTCCAGAAACACGACTATCTCTCGGAGGACTCACTGGCTGACCGCCGGGAACTCCAGAAAAAATTCAAGGGCCTGGCTTCCTTTCATTTTTTCCACCTCATGCCGCTGCGCGTCGAGGATAAGCTGATCGGTTGTCTCGCCATGGGCAAGAAATTCGACAACACGCTGCTCAACTCCGAAGATTGGGAACTCCTGATGACGATCTCCTCGCCCATCGCCCTGGCCCTTGAGAACGCCTATCTTTACAACCAGGCGCACATCCGGGCCATGGAGCTTCAGCGACTCAAGGATTACAGCGAGAACATCATCGAGAGCCTGACCGTAGGGGTCTCGGTGCTGGATCAGAAGGGCAAGATCATCGGCTGGAACCGTATCATGGAGAACCTCTTCCAGATACCCAAAGATGCGGCCCTGGAAAAAAGCCTGGTGGACGTATTGGGCAAGGCCAACATGAACGCCCTCTTCCCTCCCGACACGCAAAAAGATTTCCGCCCCCTGAGCGAGATCTCCATAGCCATGCCCACGGGAGATAGCAAGATCTTCGATATCGCCAAAACTCCGCTGCGCGACAACCAGATGAATCCCTACGGCACCATCATCGTTTTCGAAGATACAACCGAAAAGATCTCGCTGCAACAGCAGCTCGTGACCTCGGAAAAGCTGGCCTCGGTCGGGCTGCTGTCCGCAGGCGTGGCCCACGAGATCAACACGCCCCTCACCGGGATCAGCAGCTATGTCCAGATGCTCCAGAAACGGCTGACCGATTCTCCCCATTCCGCGATCCTGGATAAGATCGAAGTCCAGACCGACCGGGTGGCCAAGATCGTTAAAAGCCTGCTCAGCTTTGCCCGCAATCCCTCAGAAAGCGTATTTTATCAGGTCGACCTCAAGGAAGTAATCCAGGGAATCATCTCACTCATCGACTACAAGCTCAAAAACATGAACATCACACTGAAGCTGGACCTGGAAGACGTCAAGTCCATCCACGCCCAAGGCGAGCAGCTCCAGCAGGTCTTCATCAACATCATACTGAATGCCATAGATGCCATGCCTGACGGGGGAAACCTGAGCATCGAGCTGGCTGGAAAAAACCAGAATGCGGTGGTCAAGATCCAGGACACGGGCACCGGGATCAGCCGGCAGCACCTGCCTCATATATTCGATCCCTTCTTTACCACAAAAGGCATCGGCAAGGGGACAGGTTTGGGGCTGTCCATCAGCTATGCGATCATCAAGGAACACGAAGGCCATATTTCTGTCGAAAGTGAAAGCAGCAAGGGGACCCTGTTCACAATTTCAGTCCCCATGGATCTGGATAAAAAGGAAGATAAAAACAAATCCCTAACGAATTGAGATGACAATGGCAGAGAAGACAAAAGGAACAATCCACATCATCGACGATGAGCCCATTATCCATGAAGTCCTGGGAGAGCTGCTGACCGGAGAGGGATTCCTGGTCGAAAACTCCTCGAGAGGCGAGGAAGCTTTGCTAAAATGGCCCTCTCACGAGTTCGACCTCATCCTCCTGGACCTGCTCATGCCCGGAATGGACGGTATCGAGGTCCTGCACCGCATCAAAAAGATCGACCCCCATTCGGTTGTGATCATCATCACGGCCTATGCATCCGTGGAATCCGCCATCGAGGCCATGAAGAGTGGGGCGTTCGACTACATCCAGAAACCCTTCAAACACGATGAGCTGATCCTCACCATCCAAAGGGCCCTCTTACACAAGCAGCTGAAGCAGGAAAACCTGAGACTGAAAAATGAGCTTAAAAAGAAATTCAGTTTCGAAAACATCATCGGCAAAAGCCAGATCATGCAGAACGTCTTCGATCTGATCAGCGCCGCCGCTCCCACCAAGAGTACTATCCTCATACAGGGGGACAGCGGTACGGGAAAGGAGCTCGTAGCCAGGGCCATACACCAGAACAGCAATCGGGTCGACTTTCCCTTCATCACCGTCAACTCGGGATCCCTCCCCCCCGATCTATTGGAAAGCCACCTGTTCGGACACGTCAAGGGGGCTTTCACAGGTGCCTCCTCACAGAAACAGGGATTGTTCGAGGCAGCAGAAAGAGGAACCATCTTCTTCGACGAGATCTCCTCGTTGAATATCGAAACCCAGGCCAAGCTCCTCCGCGTGTTGCAGGAAAAAGAATTCATGCATCTGGGCGGGACTAAAACCATCAAGGTCGATGTCCGGGTCATCGCCGCGACCAACACAGCCCTGGAAGGCCTGATCACTCGGCAGGCCTTCCGGGAAGACCTCTTCTACCGACTGAATGTGATCAAGATCGAGCTGCCTTCGCTGAAGCAGCGCCTTGAAGATATTCCCCTGCTGGTCCAGCACTTCGTGGGTCAATACAGCAAGGAGAACAGCAAGGAGATCGAGGGAGTGACGGACGAGGTCATGGAGATACTGGAGGCCTATCACTGGCCCGGGAATATCCGGGAGCTGGAGAACCTGATCGAACGCGCCATTGTCCTGAGCAAAGGATCTGTCATCTCCAAGGAGAGCCTCCCTCCGTTCCTCCTCGGCCCATCGGAGGAGGATAGCGGGGGGAATCACCCGGGCAGCATGCGCCTCAAGGATCAGATCCACTCGTTCCAGAAGAAGGCCATCATCGATGCCCTACAGCGCACCAGAGGCGTCCAGAAAAAGGCGGCAGCGCTGCTGGGGGTCAAGCCGACCACACTCAATGAGATGATCAAACGCCTCGAGATCGATGTCAGCCACCTCCCGGATTGACAGGATCAAAGCATAGGGGGGAAAGATCTCCTCAAGATCAACACGGCTACTTGGTGACAAAACGGCCCGGAATCGCTTTGTCGGGATTGTATCGTATCCGTTCCGGCTCCTGTTCGGTCAAAAACTCCATCGAAGTAGTACGGCTGTCAACCACCATTTTGCGCCTTACCAGCTGGTCGTTCTCCCTCCACTCTATCCAGAGCGGGAATACGAATGTGGACCCCGTCTGTGTCACTTGCACCTTGAGCCGGTAGCCGCCGGCCGCCGGTTCGACAGAATGTGTGATCCGCGCCTCGGGCAGCAGGTGTGAGTTGAACCAGGGCTCGAAAAAGGCTGTCAGGTCCCTGGGGGAAATGTCATGGAAAGCGCGAAAAAATCCGGTCGTGCTCGCGGCGGAGTACTGGTGCCGAGAGTAAAATCTCCGGATCCCGGTGAAAAACACTTCGTCTCCCAGCATGTCACGCAGCATGTTCAGCACGAGGGCGGCTTTGTTGTAGACGATCGATTGATAGGCCTCGTAATGAAAATAACTGATCCGGGACCCCATGGTGATGCCCCCCCATTCAGATCGTTTGTTGGTGGTCTTGGAAAATTTTTCCAGGATCTGGGCGAAGGCCCGCTCCCCATATTTCTGTCTCAGGAAAAGCATGGCGGCAAACTGAGCCATGCCCTCACTCAACCACTGGTCACCGTGGGTCTCCCAAGCGATTCCCTGCCCCCACCACTGATGCGCGATCTCATGGGCCAGGAAATACTCCTTAAAGTTTGACAGATAGACCGGGCTGTTCGGATTGGGGCGCATGTTCTGCAGGATCACTTCGGGCAGGTCGTTGAGGACGATGAACGAGGCGGGGCTGTGGCCTCCTGCCGAGGCCCACACCCTGCGCACGATGGCGAGCTTCTCGTAGGGGAACTCGCCAAACAGGCCTCGATAATAGTCGAGGATCTCCCGAGCACCGGTAAAGATATCCCAGGAGTCTCCCGTGGTCTGGGAGCCGCGGTAATAGGCTAAGGGCACGGGTTCTGCTTCCTCCTGTCGCAAGGAAAGGCGGCCCACCACGAAGGCCAGATATTTGACGGGACGCGCCATCTCATAGATGTGCACGGCATTTCCCATCTTTCCCACGTCCTCGACATCCTTCAGGCTCTCGAGGAAATACTGCTCGGCCAGGATGCCGTTGGACAGCACTTTGAAAGCGGGAGGAGTGATGAATTTGACCCGGGCCGTGAAATAATCGACATCATCCGGAGATGGATACCAGAGGGTCGATCGGCTGTAGAGGAGGGTATCGAGCCGGATGTTTCCGAAACGGATCTTCTGCCCGCTTCGTCCTGTATCCACCACATCGTTGAGTATGGGAGCGGGCTCGATCTTACCCCGGTAGTAGATCTCCACGGTCGATGTCTGACCCCTGGCGGGAGGCCGGAGGAAATAGATGTATAGGCTCTGCCGCAGTTTGTCCTCTGTGAAATAGAGTTCGCGGTTGCTCTCGTCAGCGATGCGCAGGACCTGGAGGGCGGGATTCAACTGGAACTTGAGGCTTTCCAGACGTCCCACCTTGCTTTCCACCTGGATCCGTGCTTTGCCGGCAAAAAAGCGGGAATCGGGCTTAAAATCCAGGTCGATCTCGTAGTGGTTCACATCATATTTCTGCCCGAACGATATGAACATGCGTTTCTGGCTATCTCCCAGGGGGGGAGAATACAGGTTGAGGACCCGGTCTTCTTTCCACTGATAGAAGTTGATCTCATCCCGGGCAAAGGGCGAGTACACATAGGTGATGTCCCCGACCTTCCTTCCCCTGAACTCGAACACCGCCTCTTGGCCCTGGGGCAGTAGGGACAGCATCTCACCGTTCAGAGAATTGCGGACCGTGAAAGAACGGGAATAGTGCTTGGTGAAGAGGGGGTAGGCCTTGTTGATCTCCGCCTCGCTGACAGGCTCGGGATCCTCATCGGGGACGATGGTGATACCGTTCCGGAAAAAAGACGGAGAGACGCGCAGATACACGTATTTCAGCCGGTCTTCGAGGAACGGCTTTTTGTAGACAAGCTCGAGCTGGTGTTTTTCCCTCGGATGCGAGGGCGTGAACTGGAGCTTTCCTTCGCCGACCACGATCAGGGCGGTCTCCAGGTCGGGGATGTTGTCGTAAAAGCACAGGGCATCCTGGAACGAGATCTGGATATCCGCATGCCGGATTTCGACGGACCGGGCCCTTACGATCCGTTCAGAAGGCAGCTGGAGCTTGTACAGCATCCGTATGTCCTCTGAGTATTCCGTGCTGTAGATCCTCCACCCCGCATCCGTCCGCACTACCTCCAGGCGCCACAGATCCATGAGTACCGCATGAGGGTTCTGAAACAGGACCCGCAGGAACACATGGTACGTGCCTTCACTCCTCGGCTCAACGGAGGCAGGAAACACAGTCAGTGTCTCCATACCGAAATCGTCAAACATGCTCTGAAATCTGGCGGCCTCCTGCTCATGCAGCTCGGGATTCAGCGCCTCGAGAAAACCAGGGAGGTCCCTGGCCTCCAGCATGGCTTTGATCCGAACCACGAAGGCATCGATGCTCTGGTCAGGAGCCTGGCTGGACTCAGGCGATACGAGTGAAGCGCACCAGAGAATAAGCCCGGCGCATATAAGAGTCCGAATTATCACTTTCATGAAGATACCGGATTTTTGGGAATTCCTGCTCTCATTATAGCAGATAACAGGGGGGAGCCGAAATCATACGGGGATGCGCCGCTCTTCCTTGACCACATTCAGCACGATATGTGTGACGGAGCGGTCCACGTTTTCCAGGGACAGAAGTCCTTTGATGAAATCGTTCAGATCATGGCGGTCACGGAAGTAGCCGATGACCAAAGAATCCCATTCTCCGGTGACGTCATACACTGCGGCGATCCGGGGATCCTCCGCGATCTTCTGCTGGATATCCAGGAGTTTTCCCCTGGAGATGCGCAGGGCAATGATGGCGGTCAAAGACTGACCGAAGTATTCTTGATCCACGATGGGGATGTATCCCTTGATGGCTCCGGATTCCTCGAATTTTTTGATCCTGTGAATGACAGCGGTCACCGAAGTCCCGATCTCTTTGGCGATCTCCCGGTAGCTCCGCCGCGCGTTCCGGTTGAGCGCCTGAATGATCTTCCTATCCAGCTCATCTGTCATATCGCTTATTCTCATTTGTCATGTTTTTTCTGCTTTTCTAATATTTTTATCTTGTTTTATCGCCTTTTTCTTGACAATCGTACCTTATTCTATAAAATATATCAACATATGATATCAAGACAAACTGCGGATCCCGGGACGCGGCGTCTTGTCTATAAACGATAAGGAGGCCCAAGGCACATGAGCGACACACAATTCAAGCGATTTGGATTCTCAGACGAGAAGGAGGTCCTGGACCTGTGCCTGAATCCGGACAACAACCTCGAATTCGTCCGCATCATCTTCCCCGATATCCTCGGCAGACACATGGATTTTTCCGTCCCGGTTTACGAACTGGAGAAGGCCCTTCAGGTCGGAAAGGGATTCGATGGATCTTCTGTGGAGGGTTTCGTGCGCATCGAAGAGAGTGACCTGGTGATCAAACCCGACCCCCGAACCTTCCGTGTGCTTCCCTGGGAATACAAGGGATTCGAGGAAAAAACCCGCTGGCACGAGGCGATCATGTTCGGGGACATCCTGACTCCGGAAGGAAAGCCCTACGAGGGAGACTCCCGGTATGTGCTGAAAAAGGTTTTGGAAAGAGCCAGGACCGATTTCGGGATCGACGACATCAAAGTGGGTCCTGAACTGGAGTTTTTCATTTTTCCCGGAAAGACCCAAGCGACGCCGATGGACGAGGGGGGTTATTTTTTTGGCGGCCTGCACGGAGAGATCCGCAAAGAGATCCAGCTGCTGCTGAAAAAAATGGGGATCGAATCTGAATATGACCACCATGAAGTCGCTCACGGGCAGCACGAGGTCGACCTCAAATACATGAGCGCCCTCGAGATGGCGGATGTGAGTATGATCTTCCGCTACGTGGTCAAAAAAGTGGCCCGCATGCACGGGCTCTATGCCACGTTTATGCCCAAGCCTCTCAACGGACAGAACGGGAGCGGCATGCACGTGCACCAGTCTCTGTGGGCCCAAGGCCGGAATATCTTCTTCGAACGCGACAACGGATTCCACCTCTCCGACATAGCCAAGAAGTACATTGCCGGGCTCGTGAATCACGCCCATGAGACCTCGGCCGTGTTCTGCCAGTGGGTCAATTCATACAAGCGATTGATCGAAGGCTACGAGGCGCCGGTATACGTGGCCTGGGGACAGCGCAACCGCTCCGCCTACATCCGGGTTCCGGAATACCAGCCTGGCAAGGAAGACGCCACCCGGATCGAACTCCGGTCACCCGATCCCGGATGCAACCTCTATCTGACTTTCGCCACCATGTTCATCGCCGGGATGAAGGGGATGCGGGAGGAGTACAGCCTGCTCGAACCTGTAGAGGAAAACATCTATGAGATGAGTAATGCGAGGCAGAAGAAGCTGAACATCACGACACTCCCGGCGAACCTGGACAAGGCCCTCTCCCTCATGGAAAAGAGCTCTCTGCTGGAAGAGATGCTGGGAAAACATGTGTTCACCACATTCATCGCCAACAAGCGCTGGGAGGTGGAGGAATACCAGAAAAACGTGTCGCGCGAATACGACAAGCAGGTCTCGGAGTTCGAGATCCGGAAATATCTCCCCTTCCTGTAGCGGTGGAGCTTCCTTCCGGCTGCCGGGCCCTCGGGCCCGGCCCAACTCCCAAGGAGAGGGATATTTCTCTTTTCTCTGAAACCAACGGTCCCCGGCAGCCGTAAAACATTAGTGTGCGCCGCTCCTTCTCTTCGCGGCGGCACCGGGACTTTACCTAAATACACAAGATATGCTATAAAGGGCAAAGACACACCATGAATATTGCGCTTATTGCCACTCAACTGATCGTCATCCTCTTCGCCATCACCATCCATGAGGCCGCACACGGTTGGGCGGCCAACAAGCTGGGGGATCCCACGGCCATGATCCAGGGACGGGTCACTCTCAATCCGATCGCACACATCGACCCGTTCGGGACGGTGCTCCTCCCCCTGCTCATGGTCATCATGGGGGCGCCCCCCATCGGATGGGCCAAGCCCGTGCCCGTCAACCCCATGAACCTCAAAAATCCCAAAAAGGACAACCTGCTGATCTCTGCGGCGGGGCCTATCTCCAATATCCTGGCCGCCATCGGGGCCGGGATTCTCCTCAAGGTCATCATGGGCTTGCGCCCCCGAACGATCTACGACCTAAACCTGGCCCTACAGCAGGGCGGCTCTCCGGGCTTCAATCCGGTCTCGATCCTGGCCGTCATCCTGTTCTATGCCGTGTTCCTGAACATGTTCCTGGCTGTTTTCAACCTGATCCCCATCCCTCCCCTGGACGGCAGCGGCATCCTGATCGGGCTGATATCCGAGGAGGCCGCCCAGAAGGTGGAGCAGCTCCGCCCGTTCGGGATCATCATCGTCTTCGGCATGTTGTGGCTGGGCATCCTGGACATCATCCTGAAGCCCATATGGTTCATCATCCAGCAACTGCTGTTCTAATATGGATGCCGTACAGACATATCAGGTCAAGCTGGAGGTCTTCAAGGGCCCCCTGGACCTCCTGCTGTTTCTGATCCGGAAAAAGAAGCTCGACATCCACGATATCCCCATGGCCGTGATCACCCGGGAATACCTGGATTACCTGGACCAGAAGGAACAGATCAACCTGGAGCGGGAAGCCGAATTCCTGCTCATCGCCACCCTCCTCATACACATCAAATCCCAGATGCTTCTGCCCAGGGAAGCCGAAGCCGTGGATGCGGAGGATCCCCGTCAGAACCTGGTGAACCGCCTGCTCGATCACCAGAGGATCAAGGCCGCCTGCTCCATACTGCGAGGCAGGGAAAAAGACCAGATGCAGACCTGGCAGAGAACCGTCCTGCCGCCGCTGTCTCCCTCCGACGACCTGGAGTTCATAGAGGTTTCGCTGTTCGACCTGGCCGAGGTTTTTTTCTCGATCATGAAACGCAAGGAACGGGAGGACATCCAGGTCATCCAGGGCAAGGAACTCTCGGTGCAGGACAAGATGGATGAGATCCTGCTTCACCTCAAGGCCAACGAATACCTGGATTTCCTGGAGTTCTTCGATCGGCAGGCATCACTGGAGGAGGCTCTGCTCGCATTTCTCTGCCTGCTCGAACTCATCAAGTCCGGTACGATCTTTGCGGCCCAGGACAGCCTGTTCAGCCCCATCAAAGTCTGGCTGAGACAAGCAAAAGGATAGGTCCCATGACTTCTGAGCTGAAAGACATCATAGAATCCCTGATCTTCGTGGCCCAGGAACCGGTCTCTCCGGAAAAGCTGAAGGCCGTCCTCGGAGATTTCAAGGCGGAGGACATCGACCGTGCCCTGAGCGAACTGGAGCACGCCTATACAGACGACAACCGGGGCATCCAGATACAGAATGTGGCCGGGGGGTACATTTTTGTCACGAGGCCGGAGTTCGATTCCTATATCAAGAAAATGCTGCACCTCGATAAGAAGACCCGCCTCTCCCCCGCTGCACTGGAAACGCTGTCCATCATCGCCTATCACCAGCCCCTTACGCTGTCCGAGATCTCTGCGATGCGGGGTGTGGATTCGGCTCATTCCCTGAAGACCCTCCTCCTGAAGAGGTTGGTCAAGATCACCGGTCGCAAAAAGAGCCCGGGCAAACCGCTGATCTATCGGACGTCCAGCAAGTTCCTGAGTTATTTCGGGCTGAATTCCCTCAAGGATCTCCCCACACCGGATGAGATCGAGAAGATCCTGGATGAAGACGAGAAGGATGAGTAGGCAGATTCGGTCGCTGTGGCTGCTGGGGCTGGTGGCAATCCTTGCCTGCCAGACAGAGCGCCCCCCCATACCTCCCGATGATCCCCATCTGCCCCATGATTTTACGGCCCGGAGGGGAATGGTCGTGGCCGCGCATCCCCTGGCCGCTCAGGCCGGCCTGGATGTGCTCGAGCACGGCGGCAATGCCGTCGATGCCGCGGTCGCCACAGCCCTGGCCCTGAACGCTGCCGAGCCCTTCGCCTCCGGCATCGGGGGCGGTGGGTTCATGGTGGTGTACCTGGCCGACAAGGGCCACGCTACGGTCATCAATTTCAGAGAAAAGGCCCCCGCGGCCTCTTCCCCCGGGATGTTCCATCAGGATGGAAAGCTCAACCTGCAGTGGAAGCGCAACCACGGTCTGGCCGTCGCCGTCCCCGGAGCCCTGGCCGGTTGGATTCATGCCCTGGAGGCCTACGGGACGCTGTCCCTGCAGGAGGTGATCGAAGGCGCCGTCCGAATCGCCGAGCAGGGATTCGCCGTGAGCCCTACGTTCAGCCTGGCCAACAAGGACGAATACGAAAAGCTGATCCAGAACGATGGGGAGGACAGCCTCTATCTCAACGAGGGATTTCCCTTCGAGGCAGGGGACACCTTCCGCAACCCCGAACTGGCCCGCTTCCTGAAGCGGCTCGCCCAGCGCGGAATAGAAGATTTCTATGGAGGCGAAACCGCGGAGCGCATCGTGGAAGCGGTCCAAGCGGCGGGCGGCATTATGACCCTCGAAGATCTGGCGTCATACAGCCCGCAGGAGCAGGCCCCCCTGAGCGGCACCATCGGCGAGTACACCCTCTACAGCACAAGGCCTCCCTCCTGTGGCGGCCTGCACATGCTTCAGCTCCTCAACATCGCCCAGAACTGGCCTCTGCGGGAATGGGGACACAACTCGCCCAAAAGCATCCATCACTTGACAGAGGCATTCCGGTTCGTGTTCGCAGACAAGGCCCGCTACCTCGGGGATCCGGACTTCGTCCCCATCCCGGTGGAGCGGCTGGTCTCGCCGGAGCACGTTCAAGACGTAGTCTCCCGCATACATTCGGGCAGGACCGCCGGCAGCTATCCCTCCGGACAATTCAGCCTGGAGGATGGGATTGTTGAAAACACCACCCATCTCTGTGTGGTGGACAAGGCCGGAAACATCGTGTCGCTGACCCAGTCCATCAACCATTTTTTCGGATCGGGCATCGTGCCTGAGGGGACCGGATTCCTCCTCAACAACCACATGGACGATTTTGCGGCGGATCCCCTCTCGCCCAATGCGCCCGGCCCGCACCGGCGGCCGGTCAGCAACATGGGTCCCCTCCTCCTCTTCCGGGGAGAACGCCCATACCTGGTCCTCGGTTCTCCGGGCGGCACGCGGATCTTCCCCTCGCTCACACAGATCCTGCTCAATGTCACGGTGTACGGCATGTCACTGGATGAAGCCATAGAGGCTCCGCGGTTCTTCTCCTATTCCTCCCTGGGTGAAGCTCGGGAACTCCACCTGGAAGACCGAATCTCCGCGGCCACGCGAACGGCGCTGGAGGGGATGGGGCACACGCTTGTGATCAAGGGGGCGTTCGACCGCTATTTCGGCGGCGCCCAGGGCCTCATGCTTCTGCCGGACAAGGGGCTCATCCTGGGTGGAGCCGACTCCCGCCGGGACGGATTCGGCGCCGGGTATTGAAAAATCCCTTCGCCGGCAAACCGCCACCTCAGCGCAGAGATTTCGGCAGCGGTGGCTGCTTCTGCCGCCGTTTGTGTTTGCGGAGAGTTTGGTATATCATTTTTTCTTTCATCACATTCGCGATAAAAAATTAAAAAGAAACGACGGTCACATGAGTAGAACATGGTTTCGTTGGCTTGCTGTCTTGATTTTGGCGTGCATGTATGCGCTCCCGGGAACCGCACAGGAAGAGACCCGTTTCGAGCAGCCGCTCCTGATCACCTCGGCCGGGCAGAGCGCCGAGGTCCAGATGGTCACCATCCTGGCAAAGCGGTCCGAACTGGCCTATACACTTGAAAAGGCCGCTCTCCCGGGGGACCTGAACGGCGCCAAGACGCTCGTCCTGTCACTGGGAGTAAGCCTCAAGGGACTGGGCGCGGCCGGGCTGGATGTCCAGCAGGAAAAGGACCGCCTGACCCGCCTGGTCGAGGCGGCCAGCGCTCGCAACATTCCTATCATCTGTCTTCACCTGGGAGGGCAGGATCGCCGCGGAAAGCTCTCCGATGAATTCATATCCGCCTTCCTCCCCTCAGCCCAGCTCGCCATCGTGGTCCGGTCCGGGAACCAGGACGGCATATTCACTCAGATCTGCGGCCGGCACGAGATCCCTCTGATCGAGGTGGAGCGGACGGTGGACGCGATGGGGCCGTTCAAGCAAGCGTTCCGGTAGAGAGGGCCCGGGCCGCCGTGTATATGCTGCCACACAAGGGAAATACGCAGTGCCGGACTATCTGATCCTCCTGCTGATGGTCGCGGTGTTTGCATTGGCGGCCATGGTCTTGAAGATCCCCATCGGCCTCTCCCTCGTCATCTCAGCCCTGACCGGCGCCCTCCTGGCCGGCGAGGGCCTGCCGCTGCGACACCTGGTCGAGGGAAGCTTCGGCTATTTCGATACCATCCTCATCATTGTCGCGGCCATGATCTACATGCAGTCCCTGGAAAAATCCGGCATCCTGGACACGGTGACCGCCCTGCTGCTCAAGGCCTTCTACCGACACAAATTCCCGCTCCTCATGACCGTGATGGCGATCATCATGTTCCCGGGAATGATCACAGGCTCTTCCACCGTGGCGGTCCTGAGCACGGGCGCTCTGGTCGCGCCCGCGTTGATCCGGCTGGGGCTCTCCAGAGTCAAGGCGGCTGCGCTGATCGCCATGGGCGCCATCCTGGGGATGATCGCCCCTCCCGTCAACATCCTGGTCATGATCATGGGAGGCGGGGTGGACATGCCCTATGTCGGGATCACCCTTCCGCTCCTGATCATGGTCGTCCCCCTGGCCGTGGTGATCGCGCTCTGGCTGGGCTACCGGGACATCCGCATCATCGATAAGACAGAGCTGGCCTCTATCCTGCCGCCTTCTCTTGGAAAACGATACCGGTGGAGGATCATTATCCCCCTGGCCCTGGTCTTCCTCCTGCTTACGGTGCAGAGTCTGCCCCGGATCCCGGTCCCGGATCTGGGCATACCGGCTATTTTCCTGCTGGGCAGCCTCGCCTGCCTGGTGGGTGGCCGCCGTTTCGGGCTGTTCCAGGCCACTCAGGGAGCCCTGAAAGCATCCATGCCCATACTCGCCATCCTGGCCGGGGTAGGTATGTTTATCCAGGTGATGACACTGACCGGCGGCCGGGGATGGATCATCCTCTCTTTCCTGTCCCTTCCTCCGGCCTTCCTCTATGCCGGGATCGCGACCAGCATGCCTCTTTTCGGGGCGGTCTCGGCCTATGGCTCGGCCTCCATCCTGGGGGTGCCCTTTATACTGGCCCTGATCGAAAAAAACGCAATATTCACCTCGGCCGCACTGTCGGCCGTGGCCGGCCTCGGTGATTTGATGCCCCCCACGGCCCTGGCCGGGATCTTCGCCGCACAGGTGGTGGGAGAGGCCAACTATTTCAAGGTCCTGCGCCACTGCCTGATCCCGGCCCTCTTCCAGCTAGCAGCCGGGATCGGCGTATTGCTCCTGACTCCCTGGCTGGAGAAGCTGTTTATGTAGGCAACCCATGCAGATTCTATACCATTTTATCGTGGCCTATCTGAGCGTAAACCTGGTGGTGTATCTATTCCGGGAAAAGAGGTTCCGCTGGCAGGCCAGCACGGCCATCGTGCTGATCATGTTCCTGCTCCGGCTGTTCCTGATAAAATAGAGGTCCCTAAGTGAGGTCACACACATGAGCCGTCATACCATACGCGCCGCAGTCCTGCTGGCGGCCGTGTTTTGCGTGTGCGGCATCAGTGGGATCCGGTTCCGTTCCATGCACACGCAGGAGGACATCTTCCCCCACAGCAGCCTGACGGAGCTCCGGCGGCTGAGTGACTACTCTCCCGCGCTGAAAGGCTCCGCGGGAGACACGGATGTTTACATATTCCAGGGCGAGGATGAGGGTGCCGGCCTCCTCATCCTGGGTGGGACACACCCGAACGAGCCTGCCGGATTCATCACGGCCCTCATGCTGGTGGAAAACACACAAGTCGTACAGGGAAAAGTTGTGTACATCCCACAGGCCAACCACAGCGGCTTCACCCACAACGATCCCTTCGAGGCCAGCCCGCAGCGCTTCCCCATCCGCACTACCCAGGGAAACCGCTGGTTCCGCTACGGATCGCGCCTGACGAATCCCATCCACCAATGGCCCGATCCTGCGCTCTATGTCAATCCCTCGGGGCAAAAGCTGGCCGGGGCCGAGATGCGCAACCTGAACCGCAACTATCCCGGAAACACGACCGGAGGCCTGACACAGCAGGTCGCTCACGCGGTCCTGGAACTCATGCGGGAGGAAAGGATCGATGTGGCCGTAGACCTGCATGAGGCAGCCCCGGAATACCCGGTGGTCAATGCGATCGTGTTCCACGAAGACAGCGCCGAACTGGCGGCCGTGACGGTGATGGAACTGGAGATGGCCGGCCTGTCTTTCCGGCTGGAAGAGTCACCCTACAACCTGAGAGGATTGAGCCACCGGGAGTGGGGAGACCATGCCGGAGTGTCTGCCTTCCTGTTCGAGACCGCCAATGCCTCGCACGGTCGATTGAAGGGCCGCCCGTCCAGCGACCTGATCACCCGGGGCCAGGATCCCTACTATGCCCGTGCCGGCCGGCTCGGCCTGCTGTTCGTGCCGTTTGACGAGGATGGGATCCCGCTGCGGAGGCGGGTTGCCCGACATCTGGCCGCGCTGCAGGCACTCTTGAGCAGCTGGGCGGAACTCCATCCTCTCAAGCCCCTCCGGGTTCAGGGATGGCCTGCTGCAGAGTCTGTGGCCGACCGCGGGGTGGGGCCCTTCCTGCACCCCCCAAACTAGGCTAAGTCAAGATATTACCTATAGTTAAGATTGACAAAGAAGTGCCTCTCGTATAGTATATATCGACTCACTCCAAAAATCGGAGATATAAACGAATTTAGACACAGATATTCAACTCACACCAAGGGAGATTATAGTCCAATGTCAGAGTTAAACGAAGACCTCAACAACGAAGACGAGCTCAGTACACAAGATTACGCTGACCTTCTGGATAAATATCAGTTCAAAGCCAGTGATCTGGCTCCCGGAAAACTGGTCAAGGGCAAAGTCATCAAGGTCCTCCCTACGCATGTTCTGGTGGATATCGGATCCAAGTCCGAAGGGATCATCCCTTCCGAAGACTTCTCGGACAGGCGGGAAATGGAATCCCTGAAGCCGGGGGATGATATCGAGGCTATCCTGGAAAGACGCAACATGAAAGAGGGCTACTTCATCCTCTCCAAACGGCGAGCCAATGCCGTGATGGCTCTCAACAACCTGGAAAAAGCCTTTCACAACGACAACTGGATCATCGGGAAGGTGGTAGACAAGATCAGAAACGGATACACCGTCGACGTGGGGCTGGAAACATTCCTGCCCGACTCACACGCCGACATAAAGATAGTAAGGGATCCGAGTCAACTCCTGGGGAAACGCTTCAAATTCAAGGTCATCAAGTTCGACCGGAATTCAGAGAACGCGGTCCTATCGCGTAAGCTGCTACAGCAGGACGAACGGGAGCAGCGAAAGAAACAGGTCTTCTCGCAGCTGGAGAAGGGAAAGACCTTCAAGGGGAAGATCAAGTCCCTCACCAACTTCGGCGCATTCGTCGATCTGGGAGGGATCGAAGGACTGCTCCATATTTCCGATATGTCCTGGGGCAAGCTCAACCACCCTTCCGAACTCTTCGAAAACGGTAAGGAGATCGATGTCATCGTACTGGATTTCGATGAAAAGGATGAGAAGATCTCCCTGGGCTACAAGCAGCTCACTTCCGATCCCTGGGTCAACGTCCAGGACCGGTACATGTCGGGGCAGAAGATCACGGGCAAGGTGGTCAGCCTGACCGACTTCGGTGCTTTTGTGGAGCTGGAAGAAGGAGTGGAAGGCCTGGTCCACATCTCGGACCTGACCTGGTCACGTAAACAGGTTCATCCCAAGAAGATCCTCTCCCAGGGCGAAGAGGTCCTCGTCACCATCCTGGACGTCAATCCAGAAACAAAACGGATCTCACTGGGGCTGAAACAGTCCAGCCCCCATCCCCTGGAGATCCTGCAGCAGACATACAGCCCCGGCGCCCGCGTCAAGGGAACCATCACAAGCATCACCGATTTCGGCGCCTTCATGGAAGTGGAAAAAGGACTCGAAGGGCTCATCCATATCTCCGACCTCAGCTGGAAGAAGATCAAACATCCCTCCGATGTCCTCAAGGTAGGAGACGAGACGGACGCTATCATCCTGAATATCGACGTCAACCGCCAGAAGTTCTCTCTGGGCATCAAACAACTGGAGGGCGACATCTGGGAGGATTTCTTTAAACGGCAGAAGTCTGGAGACCTGGTCAAGGTCAGTGTGGTCCGGATCGCCAGCTTCGGAGTATTCGTAGAGATCACTCCGGGAATCGAGGGTGTGGTCTTCCTATCCGAGCTGGATGACAAGAAGATCGAAGATCCCAACGAGATATGCAGCGTGGGGGACGAGCGCACGGCCAAGTTGATCAAGATGAACCAGGTCGACAAAAAAATATCTCTGAGTTTCAGGCAGGCCCAGCTGGATATGCAGAAGATGGAGTATCAGAAGTACATGAGCAATCAGGATGACCGCATGACCCTGGGAGACCTGATGAAGGATCAGCTCAAGAACATCGACACCCCGAAAACCAAAAAGAAGGAGAAAAAGGATGATTAAGGCAGATCTCATCAACCGGATCGCTGAGGAGATGGACATATCCAAACAGGAAGCCGAGACCGGCGTCAACCTGTTTTTCGAAACCATAAAAGATGCGCTTCAACGGGGTGAAGAGATTGAACTGCGGGGATTCGGCAGCTTCCGCTTCCGTACGCGCGATGCCCGGGCGGGACGCAATCCCCGCACCGGCGAACCCGTCCAGGTCCCGCCCAAGAAGGTCCTCTACTTCAAGCCGAGCAAGCTCCTTAAAAACATGATCAACCGCTGATGGAATACATCAATGCTCCTTGGAGAGCCCAGTACGTCAAGAGCGTGTACAAAACCAAGGGGTGCATTTTCTGCCAGGCTGGGAAAAAAGGGGAAAAGGATGACCGGGAAGCGTTCATCCTGTACCGTGGACAGGATAATTTCGTCATCCTGAACAAATACCCCTACACTCCGGGACATTTGATGATCGCCCCTTTCCAACACCTTGATTCCCCCGAAAACGCGACGCGGACGGCAGCGCACGAGATGGACGACATCCAGGTGCTCTGTCTGAAGATCCTGCGGGCGCACTATCAGCCCCAGGGTTTCAACCTCGGCATGAATCTCGGAAAATGTGCCGGGGCAGGGGTTGCCGGCCACTACCACATCCATATCATCCCGCGCTGGCCCGGAGATTCCAATTTCATGCCCCTGGTGGGAGAGACACGCGTGGTGATAGAGCCCCTGGAAACCACATTCGAACAGCTCACTCCCCATTTCCGGGAGCGCACATAACCAGATTCTCTCAGTCATGAGGTATCCATGGATTTTGAACTGAATGAAGAACAGTTGATGCTGCGGGATATGGTGCGGAATTTTGCCAAGAACGAGATCGATCCCGTTGCAGCGGGGCTTGAATCGAGGCATGAGTTTCCTCAGGATCTTCTGAAGAAGCTGGCAGACCTGGGGCTGCTGGGGATGGCGATCCCCGCAGAATATGACGGGATCAAGACCGATTACGTCTCGCTCATGATCACCCTGGAGGAGATCAGCCGATCCATGCCCGCCCTGGCCGTCATCCTCTCAGTCCACAGTTCTCTCTTCAGCTACGCCCTCTTGAAATACGGGAATGACAACCTGAAAAAAGCCTACCTTCCCAAGGCTGCCTCAGGGGAGATCCTGGGCGCATTCTCCCTGACAGAACCGGGCGCCGGATCGGACATCTCCGCCCTGTCCACTCGGGCTGTTCACAGGGAGGATCGTTTCGTCCTGAACGGGACAAAGGCCTGGGTATCCAATGGACACAATGCGGGTGCGTTCATCCTTTTCGCCCAGACAGAAGTGGAATCTGGGGGAAAGAAGCTCAGCGCATTCCTCGTGGACCGCAACGCTCCCGGGCTGAGTGTCTCCAAGATCGAAGAAAAGATGGGTCTGAACGCTTCCATCACCACGGATCTGGTGCTGGAAGGCTGTGAGATCCCGGAGGGAAATCTGTTGGGAGAAGAGGGCAAGGGCGCTTCGATCGCCCTGCACTGCCTGGACTGCTCCCGGATCGGGATCGCCGCTCAGGCGGTAGGGCTTTCCCAGCGCGCCCTGGACGAGGCCATCGCGTATTCCCAGCAGCGCGAGGCCTTCGGCGCACCCATTTCTCAGCTCCAGGCCATCCAGTTCATGCTGGCCGACATCGCGACGCTCACCGAGGCTTCCCGCCTCATGACCTACAGGGCCGCGGCGCAGTATGACCTTGGGAGACCGCTCTCCACTGCTGCCGCCATGGCCAAGCTGTACGCTTCGGAAGCGGCCAACAAGATCGTCTATCAAGCGCTCCAGATCCATGGAGGATACGGTTACTCCCGGGAGTTTCTGATCGAACAGCTCTATCGCGACGCCCGAGTACTGTCCATTTACGAAGGCACTTCCGAGATCCAGCGGATGGTCATCGCCCGGTCCCTGCTCAAGGAGTGATCCAGACCGACACTAGATAACGAGGTAATTCGATGCTAAAGAACATGCGCAAGAACGTGAAAACCCTGGCTCCCGTACTCTGGTTCGTGATCCTAGCGTTCATCGTCACGATTTTCGTGGACTGGGGTGGCGCCGGACGTGTGAGCGGCGGACAGGGGTCCGATACGATCGCTACCGTGGGCGGCGAAAAGATCCCGCTCGACCTTTACGTCCAGGGCCTTCAGCAGAGGATCGAAGCCCTGCAGCAGCAGCTGCCGGAGCTGGACCAGAATTTCATCCAGCAGCTCAACGTCCCCCAACAGGTCCTGGAGCAGGTCATCCAGCAGGCACTTCTGCTCCAGGTGGCCGCGGATATGGGCATCCAGGCTTCCAATGACGAGATCGCTGAAAGGGTCAAGGCCCTGCCAGTATTCCAGAAAGACGGCCAGTTCGTGGGATTCGAAGAATACCAGCGCATCCTGAATTGGAACCGGACATCGACCGCTCAGTTCGAGCAGGGTCTGGAGAAGGAGATCAAGATCGAGAAGGCTGTCAAGCTGATCACCTCGGGTGTCACGGTGTCCGCGGACGAGCTCTGGGACAACTACAAGAAGATGAATGAGAGCGCCAAACTGGAATACCTCGTCATCCCGGAAGATAAGATGGAGCTTTCAGAGGAGCCCTCCGTAGAGGAGCTCCGCGAATATTTCCAGGCACATCCGGATGAATACCAGATCCCCGAGAAGAGAGCCAGTTCCTATGTGTTCCTCGACAATGAGGAAATCAAGCTGGAAGTTCGGCTCGAAGAGGACGAGATCGAAGCGTACTACGAAGACAACCTGTCCCAATTCGAAGATCCCGAGGCCGTCAAGGTCAGCAGGATCTTCCTTTCCCTGGGCGACAAGGAGCCCGGGATGCTGGTGGCCGAGATCGATGACATCCGGGAACGGATCCGACAGGGGGAGGATTTTGGAGAGCTCGCCAAGACACTCTCACTGGATGAAAAAGCCGAAGCCGGGGGGGACTGGGGAGAGTTCGAATGGAGACGGCTGTCTCCGGAAGAACAGACCGTCATCGAGGGCCTGGACCAGGACAACCTGTCCGAGACCGTCGAGACCGCCGATGGGGCCTCGCTTTTGAAGGTCACAGAGAAACGGCCGTCCGTGCAGAAGAGCCTCGATGAGGTCAAGGAACAGATCGAAGGTACTCTCACAGATCAGAAGACCCAGGAATTGGCGGAGGAGCGGATCGCCCTGCTTGAGAAAGAGGCCAAACGTGACAAGAACCTTGAAACAGCCGGACAGAGGCTGGGCTATTCTCTCCAGCAAACAGGGCCATTGGCCGAAGGTGATCCTATCCTGGACATCGACTCCTCTGGATCGATCAGCCGAGCCCTGTTCGGTCTCGAGACCGAAGAGATCTCCACTCCCGTCTACACCTACTCGGGAGTCGGGCTGGCCCAGCTGACAGGTATCGAGCCCTCCAGGCCCGCCACATTCGAGGAGGCGGAAACCGACATCAAAGAAGACCTGGACCTGGAGAGGAAGCAGCAGTTGGCTCTGGAGAAGGCCTCCGAGGTCCGCTCCGAGCTGGAGAACCGCTCTTTCGATCAGGTGTCTGAAACCCACGATCTCGAACTCAAGACCTCGGAGGAACACAAGCGGGAACAGTATCTCAGCGTGGTCGGGGAAAGTCTCGAGATCGATGCATACGTCTTCGATTCACCACTGGAGCAGCTGAGCGAACCGCTGCGTTATGAGAATGGATTCATCCTGATGCGCGTACTCGAGCGCAAAGAGGTCACACGCGAGGAATTCGAGGGGGACAGGGAGACGGAAAGGCAGAATCTGTTGGACCAGAAGCGAAACATGGTATTCGCCTCCTTCTACACCAAGCTGAGGGAGGAAAAGAAGGTGGAGCCCAACTACGGACTGTTCTTCCAGATCAACCAGCAGATCCTTTCGTACTTCACGCGCTAGGGCTCTATCGGTCGTTCTTGACCAACCGATAGAGGAGCTGACGTGTGCGTTTCTCCATGGCCGACCGGAAACGGGAGATCATCAGGGAAATATCCTCCGCCGAATAATCCGATACCTTGAGCGGCTGCCCAATGCTAATCTTGATCTTCCCGGGAACGACCCAGGGCATATGCGTCCCGAACATCGCGACCGGAACCACGGGAATGATGAGGCCATGCTCCCTGAAGATTTCTGAGCACAGAACTGCCGGACCGCTCCGGAATTCGCTGACATAGGGGTGAGGATCCTGCGGATTGATCCGCCCCCTGCCCTGCAGTAGGACCACTGCACGCCCCTCCAAGAGAAAATCCTTACACCTCTGGAGCGCCTGTGTTTTGCCTCCCGTCAGGTCGACGGGGATGGTCCCGACTCTGCCGATGTTGTCAGCCATGAAATTGACAAAGGGGATCTTGATGGGCCTGATGGCGGCATCGAACAGTACGCCGAATTCCTTCAGGTGCAGCCTCAAATGATTTCGAATGAGAGCATTGAAACTCTGCCTCGTGAAAATCTCCTGGTTGGCCGTGAAGTGGATATGGCGGGGGATTATCTGCAGCAGGGCGCCGATATCCTTGTAGCTCCCGATGTGGTTGCCGACGATCACCACGGGTCCCTGCATCGGCAGGTTCTCCATCCCCGTCACGTTCAGAGTCTTGCCGAACAGGGCGAGCCTGACCCATTTCATGAGAGTCGGTTTCATGCGGCGAAAATGTCTTTCGTAGGCCTCCATGTCCACGGTCGTTTTCCCAATCCTGATATTAACACTTTTCTCATCACGGTCAAAGTCCGCATCGACTGCAACCCTCCTCATCCCGCCCAGATTTCCGGATGGGGCTTGCATAAAATGAGAGATTGGTTTAAATATGAGCCCATGCGGTTGGAGACAAACACGAGGGAGGGGACATGATCCGGATACTTCGGGGAGCCGATGTCTTTGCGCCCGATCCATTGGGCATTCGGGATGTGGTGGTGGCAGGAGAGCGGATCGAGGCCATACTGCCGGCCGGGACGGCTGAGTTCTCCGGCCTGCCCGTCGAGGAAGTGGACCTCTCCGGCCGCGTCCTGGTCCCGGGTTTTATCGACAGTCATGTTCACATCCTGGGAGGCGGAGGCGAGGGCGGGCCTGCCACTCGAGCCCCGGAGATCCAGCTGGAGGATATCGTCACCAGCGGTGTCACCACTCTGATCGGCTGCCTTGGCACGGATGGGACCACGCGTCACATGAGCTCGCTGCTTGCCAAGGCCAACGCCCTGGACAGGGAAGGGATCACCACGCTGCTCTTCACGGGATCCTATGAGGTCCCCGTGAAAACACTGACCGGGAGTGTAAGGTCGGACCTGATCCTTATCCAGAGGGTCATCGGAGCCGGCGAGATCGCTCTCTCAGACCACCGTTCCTCACAGCCGACCTTCGACGAATTCGCCCGCCTGGCAGCGGAATGCCGAGTGGGAGGGATGCTGGGCGGCAAGGCCGGGATCCTTCACTGTCACCTGGGAGACGGACCCCGGCGGCTCGAATATCTGTTCCGGCTTATCCGGGAGACGGAGATCCCGGCCACGCAGGTCATCCCCACCCATATCAACCGCAATCCAGAGCTCCTGGACGAGGGCATCGCCTACGTGAAGGAGGGAGGCTGCGTGGACCTGACCGCGGACCTGGATCCGGATCTCACTGACGATGGCCACCTGAGCATCGCCCGTTCGATCCGCAGCTGCCTGGATGCGAATATCCCCCTGTCGAGGGTGACGGTCAGCTCCGACAGCAATGGCAGCATGCCGGTCTTCGATCGTGAGGGCAGGCTCACCGGACTGACCATCGCTACGCAGAAGAGCTTGCTTGCCAACTTCAGGTTCCTGATCGCGAACCGGATCCTGGAGCTGCCGGACGCACTGAGGCTCCTGACACTCAATCCGGCAGGCGCCTACCAGCTGGAGAGGAAGGGCGGGATCCGGAGGGGCAGCGACGCAGACCTGCTGGCCTTTGACCGAGACTGGGCACTGACGGAGGTCATGTCCCGAGGCCGCTTGATGATGTCCGGCGGGAGCCTCCTGGCCCGAGGCACCTTCTCGGCCGCTAAGGATGGATGAAGGAAGAAGGAATAAGACAATAAATCCGTAAGAATTAAGGATCGCACGCATGAACGACAGCCATTCATCAGGCCGCCCTGACCGGAAAGCGCCCAGCTTCGGCGTGGCCATGCTCCCGCTGGTAGCCATGGGCCTGCTCCTGGGAATCGGCTATGGAGTCTACCAGATCCGCCCCCAGGTGCTCCTGGTCGCCGCCGCATTCCTCACGGGCTGCCTGGGCTTTTTTCTCCGCTTCACCTGGAAGGAGATGGAAAAGGGGATCGTAGACGGCATCCACAAGGCTATGCCCGCCATCCTGATCATGCTCTGTGTGGGAGTGCTCATCGGTGCGTGGATCGCCAGCGGAACGATCCCCATGGTCATATACTACGGGCTCAAGTTCATCTCCCCCAAATATTTCCTCGTGACCGCCTGTTTCGTGTGTTCGCTCACCTCCCTGGCCACGGGGACTTCCTGGGGTACCATCGGAACCTTGGGGGTGGCCTTCATCGGGATCGCCATGGGGCTGGGCATGCCTCTGGGGCAGGCGGCAGGTGCGATCGTGGCCGGGGCCTACTTCGGAGATAAAATGTCCCCGTTCTCCGATGTGACCAACCTGGCGCCGGTGGCTGCGGGTTCGAACCTGTTCGATCACATCAAACACATGATGTGGTCATCTACGCCGGCCTGGCTGATCGGGCTCCTGGTCTATTTCCTGATCGGCCTCCGTTATGGGGATGCTCAGATAGAAACGGAGGACATGATCCTGATCATGCAGACCCTGAAGGAAAACTTCCACTTCCATATTCTGCTGTTCCTGCCCATGGTCATCGTATTTTATTTTGCCGCCACCAAGAGACCCACTATCCCGGGGATGCTGCTCTCGTCCATCGTAGCCGGGGCCCTGGCCATCATCTTCCAGAAGGCCTCGATCCCGGAGATCGCCACGGCTGTGAACACCGGATATCAGGCTTCAACCGGGGTCGAGCAGGTAGATAACCTGATATCACGGGGAGGCATGATGAGCATGATGGAGACTCAGCTGGTAGCGTTCACGGCTTTCAGCTTCGGCGGCATCATGCAGGCGACAGGCCTGCTCTCCGTGATCCTGGACAAGGTGATGCGCTTTGCCAACCGCGTATGGAGTATCGTATTGACCACCATCGGTACAGCCATCGTGACCGCGATGGTGACCGGTAGCTCCTATCTCTCCATGATCATCCCGGCAGAGCTCCTGGCTCCGGTCTACAAGAGGTACGACCTGGCAGCCAAAAATCTCTCCCGGATCATCGAGGAGAGCGGGGCCATCATCGTCCCCCTGATCCCCTGGAGTATGGCCGGCGTTTACATCACCGGCACTCTGGGAGTCGCGACCTTTGATTATCTGCCCTGGGCGGTCATGAACTACGTCTCGGTGCTGATTCTAGCTATCTTCGGATTCACGGGCTTCAGCATGGCGCCGCGGGTACGCGACGACGAGACCGAGATCGGCTCCTAGCCCAGAGGCTCTGAGGGGCGATCTCACAACATCTGTTTCGTCGCGATGGGATCGAAGTAGGAGACTCTGGTTTATTCGTCGTCGAGGCTTCCGAAGGCCTTTTTGAACTTGTCCTGGGCCTCCTTTTTTTTCTTGCGCGCCAGCTCGGCAGTAGAGGCGAACCTCTGATCCATCCCCGCCTGCTTCTGTTTTTCCCTGGCCATCAGGTCGTCCAGGGAGCTTTTCTCTTTCGCGGCCTTCTCAGACTTGATGATCTCTCCTGACTTGGTGTCGATCCAGAGCCGCGTACGACAGCAGGGGCAATGGACGGGGATGATGTCCTCATTCTGATCTTTCATTACCCTAAATAATACCACCATCGCCGCGGGATTCCTATGATATTCCCGGCCCTTCCTGGTCTCCTGACCCCGGGACCTCGATGCAGTGCTTCTTAATGAGCTTGAACAATCCCTGTCGGCTCAACCCGATCTCCTGGGCTGTACGGGTTCGGTTGTAGTTGAAACGGTCCAGAGCCTGTCGGAGAAAACGCTTTTCAAAGTCCGCTTTGGCCCGGAAATAGTCGTATGGGGAAGCGCCTGTCGGCTCGGTGTAGGGATATATCCGAGTTGAGAGGTCCCTCTCGGTGATGAATGACGTGTTATTGCATAGGACCAGGCACCGCTGGATCTCGCCCTGGAGCTCCCGGACATTCCCCGGCCATTCATACTCCTGCAGGAGCGCCATGGCGGTGGGAGACAGATAGACGCGTTCTCTTTTCATCTCCACACAGAATTTGTCTAGAAAATGGTCGACCAGTGGGATGATGTCCTCCCGACGGCGGCGCAGAGGTTCGATCTCAACGGGAAGGATCTTCAAGCGGTACAGCAGGTCTTCCCTGAAGGCACCCTCGGAAACTCTGCTCTCGATATTCTGGTTGGTGGCGCTGATAAACCGGACATCGATCGGACGCGCCCGGACATCGCCCACTCTGCGTATCTCCCGCTCCTCGATAAGCCGCAGGAGCTTGGCCTGCAGGTGAGAAGGCAGGTCTCCGATCTCGTCCAAAAACAGGGAGCCGCCGGAGGCTTCCTCCACCAGCCCCGGCTTGTCTCGGACCGCACCGGTGAAGGCCCCTCGGACATATCCAAAAAGCTCGCTCTCGATCAGATGTTCGGGCAGAGCGGCACAATTGACAGCAACAAAACGAGACCGAGATCGAGGGCTGCGCCGATGGATTGAGCGCGCCACCACCTCTTTGCCGGTACCGCTCTCTCCTCCGATAAAGACAGGGGCAGAAGAATCCTTGAACTTTTCGATCAGGGCGAGAACCCGCAGTAAGGCACGACTTTTTCCGATCAGGTCCACATGGGGAGACGCCTGGGCCTCCCCAGCGGCCTCATCCAGGTGATGACACAAGTTCCCTCCCATAACGTCACTGTATTGGTAACGTTTCTAGGGCAGGGATTTTCTCATCCCGGAAAAGTGGATCTGGAAATCCGCAGACCGAAACGAATATATATGCGGAGGTTCATGAAGGGGGGAAGTCAGTTCCTGGGCTTGAGGGCTTGCAGTTTGGCTGTCACATCCCGAAACTCCGGGTTCCATGCGGCAACCTCATTATAAAACTTGAACGCATTCTTGCCGTCTTTCATCGACTCATAGAGGGAAGCCAGCTCGAACTTGAGGGCGAACGATTGGTGGGAATCCTTTGCCGCCTGTTCCAAGGCTTTTTCCAGCCAACGGACCGCTTCTTTCGGTTCTTCTTTCTGTGTATAACAATGGCTGATCAGCGTGAGGCTGTCGATCTCCAGCTTCTTGCTGTTGACCGCCAGCTTACATTCTTTGATGGCCTCATCGAACAGTCCCTGCCCCATGAAGGCAACAGCCAGGTTGTAGTGACTCTCATAGTCATCCTGATCCACCTTCTGGTCCAGGGCTTTGCGGAAGTCGGTCACGATATCCGTCAGAGCCTTCTCCACGCTGGCAGTGTCGCCCCGGATCTGGACACTGCAGATGGCTTCAATCGCATCCAGCTCGTCACCGATGATGTCCTTCACATCAAAATAGGCTTCCTTGCCATCGTTCTCCTGCATCACGATGGGGATGAGGTCGGTTTCGGCGAAAATATCGGCAGCCGACAGATGGCCATCCACGAGCTCATCGGCAAATGCCTGGGGGCCTCCCTTCGGCATGATGCCCGAGAGTTTATCCAGGAGCTCGGTCTCCTGCTTGTGGACCTTGCCGATCTTCTGGGCAAGGTTTTGGGTCTTGCTTCCAGCCGTGATCCGTTTGATCTCTTTGATCCTTTCGAACACTTTTTTCTCATCGGGGTAACGCATCATCAGGTTGTCCAGAATACGCCTGGCATTCTTGAACAGCCCCTGTTCGATATACAGATCGACCTTGGAGAGCGTTGAATCGATGATCTCAGACGTTTCATCGACTCGGACGGAGAAGGGCTCTTCCATTGCCTCTCCCTCCCCTCCGCCCAATTCCCCCTTGAGAAATCGGAAATCGGAATAATAGGTCTGGTTCTTGGGAAACATCTCTACCAGCTCCGCCAAAAGTGCCAGGACTTTTTTCAGGAGCTTATTCTTGCGATACTGTTCGATCAGGACGCCGTAGATGACCTCGAGATCCTTGGGCTGTTTCTTCTGCTTGTAGATGCCGGCCAGTTTTTCGAGTGTGGGTAGATGGACCTTTTTCGAGTCGAGCACCAATCCCAGGAGGCCGATAGCCTTATCCACCATCTGCTTTCGTACCAGGGTATCGACCAGAGGTTCATACAACTCGAAGGTCAGGTCCAGCTCGCCGCGTAATATCAGGATGCGTCCCTTCTTGACCCTTGCCTCCACCTCTTTGGGACGCAGAGAGATGATCCGGGAAAACACCTTTTCCGCTTCCTGGGGATTTTCATCCTCAAGATGCAGGTTCCCGAGGAGATAGAGGGCCTTGATGTTATCCTTGTCCTTCTTCAGGAAAGACTTGACGAGCTCGAGCGCCTCCCCCTTTTTATCCTCACGGCGGTACAGCTCGATCAGATTGGTCAGGGTCCGTGGATAATCCTCCTTCAGCGCTCTGGCTTGTTCGAGAACCTTACGCGCTTCCTCCAGCCGCTTCTTCCGCATGAAGGATTCGGCCACGGTATTGTACTCTTCGACCGCCTTGTCGCCCTGGCCCTGCTGGCTTAGAAGCCCGGCCAGCGTGAAACGGGCATCCAGGTCTTCCGGGCTCAGTTCCAGGAGAGTTTCGTAGGCTTGGATCGCCTCCGGGTTCTTGCCCTGTTTTTCCCGAGACTTGGCCAGCTTGGAATATTCCCTCCTGGCCTCGGAAGTAAATCCCTGATTATCATAGAGGCGGGCGAGCTTCTGGATCGCCTCTGGATACTCGGAATCGATGCGGCCGATCCTCTTCAATATAGCGATCGCCTTGGAATTCAGGCCTTTCTCTTCGTAGAAATCGGCGATCTTAAGGAGTTCTTCGACGGCCTTCCTCTTCTGACCGGCCCGAACATAGAGGTCGCCGATCTGAGTGCGTATGGGGATGTCCTGTTCAGTGCCCGAAATAAGCTTCTGCAGCTCGAGGATGGCATCCAGAGGCTTGCCCCTCTTGGTCAGCTTTTCCACCTGAGCCTCGATCCGGGCCCTCTCTCTGCTCATAAGTCGGCTCTGTCCTTCAGGTTGAATGTCCTCCGGTGAAACACCGTGGGCCCCAGTTTCCTGAGCGCCTGATAGTGCTCCCGGGTTCCATATCCCTTGTGTTTGGCAAGGCTGTAACCCTCAAAGAGGCGGTCCAGATGCACCACTATCTCGTCTCTCAGCACCTTGGCGACGATCGATGCCGCCGCGATCGTGATGCTTTTTTTGTCTCCTTGAGGAACTTTTTCCTGAGGATAATGTACTCCATTCAGTCTGAAACCGTCAACCAAAAGAAAGTCGGGCTCCTCGGACAGCATCCCGATGGAGCGGCGCATGGATTCAAGCGACGCCCAATGGATGTTCTGTTCCTCGATCTCGACATTGCTCGCCATCCCCCAGCCCACGGACTGGGCGTGCTGGAGAATCAGCCGGCACAACCGCTGTCTCTTGCGGGGAGACAGCTGTTTCGAGTCATTGATTTCACACATCCAATCGCGAATCCTCCCTTCGATCTTAGCGGGCGGAAACACCACGGCCGCCGCTACGACCGGCCCGAACAGAGCCCCTCGTCCGGCCTCATCAAGACCTGCGATAGCCCTGTACCCTTGGGACAACGCACTTTTTTCCAGTTGAAAATCTGGCATTTTACTCTCAAAGCTGTTTTAAAACCGAACCTTTGAGATGATACACCAAATTTACTCGCATCTGCAATTCTCGCTGAGATGTTCCCTGCACTCCGCGAGAGCAGCGGCTGCGGGCGGCACTATAGACATCGCCCAGGATAATTTAGTCAATCCAGGAGGGGAGGATTCGGATTTTAGAATGCGATCCGGAGTAATTTTTCCGGATCAGGAGGGCCGGGACCTCAGCGGGCTTCTTTGATTCTAGCGGCTTTGCCCCGCAGGTTTCTCAGGTAATAGAGCTTGGCCCGCCTGACCTTCCCGCGCCGGACGACCTCGATCTTTCGGATCATCTTGGAATGCAGAGGGAAGACACGTTCCACACCGACTCCGAAGGACAACTTTCGCACCGTGAAGCTCTCGCGGGAGCCGGATCCTTTCCTTGCGATCACGTCGCCACGGAAGACCTGGATCCTCTCTTTGTCGCCTTCCCTGATAACCACATGGACCTTGACGGCATCACCAATATTGAAGGACTCTATATCCTGCTTAAGCTGTTTTTCCTCGACTTTGTCAATGAGATTCATGGGTATTTCCTTTCCTTTCGTTTTTTATCTCGGCCAGCATCCGCTCTTCGTCCCGTGTCAATCTCTTCCGATCCAAAAGATCTGGCCGAGTTCGCCAGGTCTTCTCCAGCGAACGCTTTAAGCGCCATTGTTCTATCTGCTCATGATTCCCGGACACAAGTACATCCGGGACCTTCATCCCTTTGAAATCCCGGGGCCGTGTGTACTGAGGATGTTCCAGCAGTTCCTGACTGAAACTCTCAGAAGCAACCGACTCCTGTTTTCCCACGACTCCCGGCACAAACCGGGAAACCGCATCCACGACGACCGTGGCGGCCGGCTCTCCCCCGGTCAGGATGTAATCCCCGACGGAGACCTCATCCGTGATCAGGTGCCGGATCACCCGCTCGTCTACTCCTTCATAGCGCCCGCAGATGAGGATCATGCCCGATTCTCCGGCCATCGCCTCAGCCCTGCGCGTATCGAACGGTTTCCCCCTCGGCGAGAGGAGGAACACGGGAGTCTGCCCGGACACCCGGATCTGTTCCACGGCTGCGAAGACCGGCTCGGGCTTCAAGACCATTCCCGGGCTGCCACCGAAGGGGCGATCATCCACCTGACGGTGCTTATCGGTCGCGAAATCGCGGAGGTTATGGACGTTCACGCTAATGAGCCTTTTTTCGATCGCCTTTCCCACAACTCCGGCTGAAAAAACCGTTTCAAACATCTCCGGGAAAAGCGTAATTATATCAAATCTCATTTAGATCCAAAAGCCCTTCGGGCGGATCGATCACGACCCGCCTGTTCTGGAGGTCAAACTCCCGGCAGATCGTGCCGATCAGCGGGATCAAGATCTCGCGCTCCCCGGACTCCACGACCAGCAGGTCGCTGCCGGATACGGTTATGAGGTCCTTGATCCTGCCGACCTCCCTGCCCTTCAGGGTCACGACCGAGAATCCCTCGATCTCGTGAAAATAATACTCGCCCTCTGCGAGGGGATGCAGGTCTTCTTCTGCAACGAAGGCTTCGGAGCCGATAAACTCCTCAGCCTGGGAGATTGACTCGACCCCCCTTAGCTGGACGATGTAGAATTCTTTAAAAACGCGAACGGCTTCGACTTGGTATGCGTCTAGGCGGCTCTCTCGCTCAATATAAAGCCGTGAAAAAAAAAGGCTCTGCGGGACTGCCCGCCCGAATCCGAAGCTCGCCTTTCCTCCCCTGAGTTTTGACGACCTTCCCGATGCTGATCAATTCACACCTTTTCGATGATCTCCAGGTTATATCTCCTCTTCTCTTTCATGCCGGCGGCACCGAGAATAACCCTGATCGCGCGAGCAGTACGTCCTTGTTTTCCGATAACCTTTCCGAGATCTTCCGGAGCGACCTTGAGCTCCAGGATTGTGGTCTGCTCCCCCTGAAGTTGAGAAACTACGACTTTGTCCGGAGTGTCCACTAAGGCTTTGGCGATCAATTCTACGAGTTCTTGCACTGTAACCTCCTTATTGTGTGGCTAAACCGATGGTTTTTCGGACTTAGAGACTTTATTTAAAAGCGACTGAACCGTTTTGGACGCTTTAGCTCCGTTCTCCAGCCAGTAATTCGCTCTTTCCATGTCGATACTGATCTCTGCCGGCTCTTTCAAGGGGTCATAGAAGCCGAGGATCTCCTTGGCTTTACTTTCCCGAGGCCGTCGGCTATCGGTCACGATCACACGATAAAAAGGTCTCTTCTTTGCACCCAGTCTCATTAATCGAATTGCTACCATTTTTTACCTATTCTTCTCCATTGTAGTAAATTGTGATGATATCGGAAAAAAAACTCAAAGTCAAGGCCATCCTGTCCACCCCCACAGGTGCTCCCACCCTCCCAAAGGGCCTCGAGAAACGCGCTTTTCCTGTCCACCGCCACAGGTGCTCCCACGCCATCTCTCCTCCTTGGGTTATGGTGCCGCGATGGATCGGTATCAGTGAGGGAAGGACGAGAGCATCTTCTGAAACTGAGGCTTCTTCATCATCTTCCGCATCTCCTGGTACTGTTTGAGCAGCTGGTTGATCTCTGCCACGGGCCTCCCGCTCCCGCGGGCGATCCGCAGCCGGCGGCTGCCGTTGATAAGCTTGGGGTTCTCCCTCTCCCTGGGCGTCATGGAGTTGATTATGGCCTCGAAGTAAACCACCTTGTTGTCGTCCACCTGCATCTTGGACATCTGTTTGAAGGGGCCGCCTACCGGGAGGTCGCTGAGGATCTGAGACAGGGAACCCATTTTCTTGAGCTGGAGGAGCTGCTTACGAAAATCCTCCAGGGAAAACTCCTGTTTCTTCAGCCTGCGGGCCAGTTCCTCTGTCTCCTTCTGGTCCGTCTCCTTTTCGGCCTTTTCGATCAGGGACAGTACGTCGCCCATCCCCAGGATGCGCGATGCCATGCGGTCGGGGTGGAAGGTATCCAATCGGTCGAACTTTTCCCCCACACCCACGAACTTGATCGGCTTCCCAGTCACCGAAACGATGGACAGCGCCGCGCCTCCCCTGGAATCCCCATCCAGCTTCGTCAAGATGATGGACGTGAGCCCGATCCTGTCCGCGAACTCGGAGGCACTCTTGACAGCATCCTGCCCGGTCATCGCGTCTCCCACATAGATGGTTTCGACAGGTTCCAGGATATCCCTGGCCAGCCGCAGCTCTTCCATGAGCTTCTCATCCACATGCAGGCGTCCGGCTGTATCCACGATGAGTGGATCGTGGCCGTGCTCGCGGGCATGCGCCTTGACCTCTCTGAGGGCCTTCTGGGGCCGGGCCAATTGGTCCCGAGACAGATCATAGAAGGGGATGGAGAGAGTTTCCCCGATGATCTTCAGCTGGTCCTGTGCGGCGGGGCGCTTCATGTCGAAGGAGACCAGCAGAGGTTTCCTCTTCTGTTCCATCACCTTCAGGGCCAGCTTACCGCAGGTCGTTGTCTTGCCGGCACCCTGCAGCCCTACCAGCATGAAGACCGAGGGAGGAACAGGCAAGAACTCCAGCTTGCTCTCTGCCTGTCCCAGCATGGTGGTGAGCTCATCGCGGACGATCTTGATGACCTGTTGGGCCGGGGTCAAGCTTCCCAGGACCTTCTCGTCCAGCGCCTTTTCCTTGATGTGCGCCTCGAACTCCTTGACAACCTTGTAGTTGACGTCCGCCTCCAGGAAGGCCATGCGGAGCATCTTCAGGGCCTCCGTCATGTTCTTCTCGGTGATCTTGGCCTCACCGCGGAGGTATTTGACGACGGATTGCAGGCGGTCCGATATCTGGTCGAGCATGAATATACCTTGGAATTCGATTCCTTTTGAATGGCCATTATACCTTGAGTACCCCATAAAATCCAGGTGGTTGGGGTGGAGAGATGAAGAGTGTGCATCTTACTCCTTTTAAGGTGGGTGGTGGGGTGGAGAGATGGCGGTGGTTGGGGTGGAATGATGGCGGTGGACTGGAAAAGCGCATGTCTCGAAGCCCTTTGGGTGGGAGGGAGCACCTGTGGGGGTGGACTGGACGGCCTTGACAAAAAAAAAGATTCATCATAAGGTAATTAGCACGAAAAAGGCCCTTCTCATTTTCTGAGGAGAAAATACATGAAAGCCAAAATAGATTATCCGGAAATCCTTAAACTTATAGACCTCCTCGACGAGCGGAACCTGTCTCGCTTCGAGCTGGAAGTGGAAGGATTCAAGATCAGTATAGGCCGAGGCGATACTTCAGCGACTCCTCTTGAGATCGTGACAGCAGCAGCCTCACAGTCAGGGGCCGCCTCCTTGAAGACCGCCCAAGAGGCCTCCCCAGAGCAGGAAGAGCGCGAAGACCTGGATTATGTGTCTTCCCCCATGGTCGGCACCTTCTACCGGTCGTCCGATCCCTCATCACCTCCCTTTGTGGAGAAAGGTGAAACAGTGAAAAAGAACCAGACGCTCTGCATCATAGAGGCCATGAAGCTCATGAACGAGATAGAGGCGGATGTCGATGGCGTCGTCGAGGAAGTCTACGTCAAGAACGGCAAGCCCGTCGAATACGGCCAGAAACTGTTTGCCATCAAGTCTGCATAAGGGCTCACACATGTTTTCCAAGATCCTGATCGCCAACCGCGGAGAGATCGCCCTCAGGATCATCCGCTCCGCCAAAGAACTGGGATTGAAGACCGTTGCCGTGTATTCAGAGCCGGACAAAAACTCCCTGCATACCATGATGGCCGACGAGAAGGTCTGTATCGGACCGGCCAAGGCCGCTGAAAGCTACCTCAACATACCCAACCTCCTCAGCGCAGCGGAGATCACCAAAGCGGATGCCATCCACCCGGGATACGGCTTCCTGGCGGAAAATCCCCGCTTCGCGGAGATATGTGAGACCTCGGGCATCACGTTCATCGGCCCCTCCGCTGAGGTGATGAGCCTCATGGGAGATAAGAGCCGGGCGCGGCAGGAGATGAAGAAAGCCAAACTCCCCGTCACTCCCGGTTCGGACGAGATCGTGGCCGATATCGACGAAGCGAAAAGGCTGGCCAAGAAGATCAAGTATCCTCTCATCCTCAAGGCTGCCTCCGGTGGGGGGGGCAAGGGCATGCGCATCGTCCGTACTTCGGCTACACTGGACGAGCTGTTCTCCATTGCCCAATACGAGGCCAAAGCCTCCTTTGGCGATCCGTCCCTTTACATGGAAAAATACATCGAGGGCGCCCGGCACATCGAAATCCAGGTCATCCGGGACGCCAGTGGCAATTCGCTGGCCTTTGGCGAACGGGAATGTTCGGTTCAGAGGAAACACCAGAAGGTTATCGAGGAGACTCCCTCTCCTTTCATCGATGAAAAAACGCGTAAAAGGATAACCAAAGCGGTCGAAGACGCGATCAGCTTCATCGATTATCAGAGCCTGGGGACCTTCGAATTCCTGGTGGACGAGCAGAAGAATTTCTACTTCATGGAGGCGAACACCCGCGTCCAGGTGGAGCACCCCATCACCGAGATGGTATACGGCATCGATCTCATAAAGGAACAGATCCGGCTGGCAGCTGGCGAGAAGCTCTCTCTGGGGCGCGACCTCCGGATGCAGGGCCACAGCCTGGAATGCCGTATCAATGCCGAAGATGCGGAGACATTCATCCCCTCACCCGGGAAGATCGATTTTCTCGTGCTGCCGGGGGGGCAGGGGATCCGGGTGGATACTGCAGCATACGACGGCTGGGTGATCCCCCCGGATTACGATTCGCTGCTTGCCAAGATCGTCGCGGTCGCTCCTTCCCGCAAAGAAGCCATCACCAAGATGCGGACGGCCCTGGAGATGACCACCATCGTGGGGATCAAGACGAACATCCCTCTCCATATCAACATCCTGTCCAATTCGGAATTCAAAAAAGGGAATTACAACATACAATTCCTGGAACGGATGCTGGACAAGCAGGTCAAGAAACGAAGGGGAACCTGAAACCCGTTACTCAGTTCCTCCGGCGGCGCGGTCCGCTCTGAAGGGACTTTTCCTCCAGTTCGAACTGAACACTCAAAGCGCCGGAGTTGTCATCGGTCACGAGCTCGTTTATCCCCAGGTACAGTTTCCCATTGATCGGCATCTCTACACTCTGCTCCGAGCCGATGTAAAAAAACTCTACGATCTCGTTACGCGTTTCCTCCCCGGTCTCTTCATCCACCTCGATCGAGATAAGCAGGACGACTTTCCCGATGAGGGCTCCGAAGTTCCTTTCCGGGACGGGCTGTTGGACGGTGGAAAATCCCAGGCCGTCGGGCCCACAGTAACCCCTGGGATTTCCCTGCTGCAGTGAGATCCCTCCCTGGGCGCTGAACGTGATCGTCTGGCCGGCCTTCACATCGAAGCGGGTGTCGGTCCATGACACATCGCCGGGAATCCCGATGCGGTAGAAGCGGCCCGTTTCCAGGACCGGCCGGGTTTCCTGCAGGATCTGTCCCGTGACCTCTGACTGACACCAAACAGCTCCGAGGGCGGCAGACAGGATGACGCAGCAGAGCGCCAGGGTCCTGAAGACTGCGAAGACAATACTCGCGGCCTTCGCTTTATTTATCAGGTACGAGGTTGACATGGTTTCAGCACCTTCCTACTGGCTTTTTTCACTCAGGGGATCGGTCCGGCGCAGCTGCAGCACACGGAGAAGCGAATCATGGATGAGGCCGTTCGAGGCCACGGTCTCCCGGCCTGAAGGATCCGGAGGTCCTCCGGTGAAATCGGTCACCCGGCCCCCCGCTTCGGTCACCATGAGCAGGCCTGCGGCCACGTCCCAGGCGGCGAGCTTGAGCTCCCAGAAACCGTCGAAGCGGCCGCAGGCCACGTAACACAGGTCCAGGGCCGCAGAGCCGCAGCGCCGGATGGCCTGGGCACGCACGGCGAAATCGGCGAAATGGTCCAGGTTATTGTCCCGACTCTCTCGGATATCATAGGGGAATCCCGTGGCGAGCAGGCTGTGATCCAATTCGGGCGTCGCAGATATGGAGATCCTGTGTCCATTGAGTTCGGCGCCCCCTCCCCGCTGGGCCGAGAACATATCTCGGCGCGTGGGATCGAACACAACACCGACGCATGTTTCCCCCAATCTCTGCAGGGCGATGGAGATGGAGAACACGGGAAATCCATGGGCGAAGTTCGTGGTCCCATCGAGAGGATCGATGATCCAGCGGAACTCTGATCCACGCTTCTCGGAAAGGCCCTCCTCCGCCAGGAAATCATGTTCGGGGAAGCGTTCCGATAAATGACTGACGATCACGTCCTGTGATTGTCTGTCGGACTCGGTGACGAGATCCACGGCCCCCTTGTAAGAGATCGAAGGTGTGGAAGAACGCTGCTCAGACAGCAGCTCCCCGGCCCGGTGCGCGGCCTCCTGGGCAGCCTTCAGGTAGGTCTCCCACTCCATAATAACTTATCTTATCAACTCCACCCTTATCATACAACTCCGGAGACCTGGGAATCCCATCGAATATTCCGGGGGAAGAGACGGTATATCTAACCGGGGCCGGTTGCTTCAACCCGCCAAACAGGTTAAAATTAACGGTCAAGAACTCACAAGATTGAAGGACTCCGTAGGGAAGCCTCAGGCCTTGAACCTTTTCAGACGAAGGACGTAGTTTAAAATGGCTCATTACAGAGTAAGGATCGAAAAGATGAACATCAAGAAACTCCTCATATTCCTGGCCGTCGTGGTCGTGATCGCAGTTATCGTTCTGTCCAATCTGCAGTCCAAGCGAGAAAAAGCCATCAAAGTCTCAGTGGAAAAGGTGGCTACGGATGATCTGGCCGCCATAATTTCGGCTTCCGGCGAGGTGAAGCCGAAGAAGAGCGTCAACATAAGCGCCCAGATCCCGGGCCGGGTCATAAAGATCGCCGTGGAGGAAGGGCAGGTCGTGCAGGAGGGGGACTTTCTGCTCAAGCTGGAAGCGACCCAATACGAGGCCAATGCCGATAGGGACAGGGCCTTCATCCGCTCCCTGAATGCCGAACTCATCAAGGCGGAAGCCAGCTTCAAGCGCGACGAGAATTCTCTGAAACGGCAGCAGAACCTGTGGGACAAACAGCTGATCTCCCGGGAGGAGCTGGAAGCCGCCACCGCCCAGTACGATATAGCGAATGCAACCAAAGACGCGATAACGTATCAGATCCGCCAAGGCGAAGCCTCTCTCAAGAGCACCCTGGATAACATCGAGAAGACCGTATACGTCGCTCCCATCGCGGGGATCATCGCGAGCCTGCAGGTGGAAGAGGGAGAGACAGCGCTGGTGGGGACCATGAACAATCCCGGCACCGTCCTCATGACCATCGCCGACCTGTCGGTCATGGAGGTAGAGGTCGAGGTGGATGAGACCGATGTCGTGGCGCTGGAGATCGGACACCCCGCGGAGGTCCAGGTCGACGCCCTTCCTGACCGCATCATCTCGGGCAAGGTCACGGAGATCGGCAGTTCAGCGCTGGCCAGGATCACCGCTTCGGAAGAATCCCGGGATTTCAAGGTCGTGATCACGCTCCTGGATCCTCCCAGCACCTTGAAGCCGGGCCTGTCCGCCTCGGCTGACATCATCACTGCCGAGAGGAAGGATGTCATCGCTGTGCCCATATCCGCACTCATCATCAAGGAGGACCCCGGGGAAAGCAGTAGAAGAGGCGCTGAACAGACCGAGGGCCTCTACGTGGTGGGCCCTGACAACCGTGTTGTGTTTACTCCGGTCAGCAAGGGGATCATGGGAGAGCTGAAGATCGAGGTCACCTCAGGCCTGGAAGAGGGGCAGACCATGGTGGTGGGCCCCTATTCGGCACTCCGCCAGCTCAAGGACGGCGCCCTGGTAAAGCCAGAGTCGAACAAAAACAGTGATAGTAATAAAGAGGGAGACTGATGGAAGCCGCGAAAAGCCCCCTCATCCGTGCCGAGAACCTCTGGAAGATCTACCAGCTGGGGCAGCAGGAAGTCAATGCTCTGTGCGGGGTCACCATGACCGTGAAGCGGAACGAATTCCTGGCGATCATGGGGCCGTCGGGATCGGGCAAATCCACCCTCATGAACCTCCTCGGATGCCTGGACACGCCGAGCCGGGGGGAATACTGGCTGAACGACCAACTGGTCAGCAGCCTGACGGAAAACGAGCTGGCACACATTCGCAACCAGGAGATCGGATTCGTGTTTCAGGTTTTCAATCTCCTGCCCAGGGCCTCCGCGTTCCACAACGTCGAGCTTCCCTTGATCTACCGGGGCACTTCCAAAAAAGAAAGGAACAAAAAGGTCCAACATGCCCTGGAGATGGTCGAGATCTCCCACCGCATGGACCACCGGCCCTCCGAACTCTCCGGAGGAGAGCGCCAGCGGGTGGCCATAGCCCGGGCCCTGGCCAACGAGCCGTCACTGTTGATGGCGGACGAGCCCACCGGGAACCTCGATTCCAAGACCGGCGGCGAGATCCTCAAGCTGTTCCACAAGATCCATTCCCAGGGCAATACCATCCTCATGGTCAGCCACGACCCGGATATCGCCTCTCAGGCCCAGCGGATCATCTACATTCGGGATGGGAAGATCGAGCGCGAGGAGAGGAAAGGAGAGTAGGACGTGGGTTTCTTCAAACGGGTCCAGGGAACATTCTTCAGCCCCGATCTCACTTTCAAGGCCCTCTCTGAAAAACCGGTTTGGATCGACGTCCTGCTGCTCGCCACGATCGGCGTGCTCCTTTTTACCTACCTCGCGACACCCTATCTCCAGAAAGACCAGGTGCAACTCCTGGAGAACGACACACGGTTCCGTGACAAGTACGGCGACGAGCAGCTCGAACGCATCATCGAGGGCAGGAAGAATCCTCCCCAGGTTCAGGTCTACGCCGCCTATGTCATGGCGGCTCTCGGACTTGCGGCCGGACTGTTGATATCGAGCTTGATCATGCTGGTCCTGGGACGTTTGGGATCAACCGAAGGTCGTTTTGTCCAGGTCTTTGCCGTGGTCGTCCATGCCAGCCTGGTCGATAAGATCCTGGGAAACGGCGTGCGGGCCTTTCTCGTGCTGTCCCAGAAGTCCTTTTTCCAGTCCACGACCTCTGCGGCCATGTTCTTCCCAAATCTGGAGGTCACTTCCGTCCCGTACGTTCTGCTGAACCAGTTCGATTTTTTCCAGCTTTGGATGTTCGGGATCCTGGCCCTGGGCCTCAAGTATGTTTTCAAGGTCGACCTGAAGCGCGCCCTCTTCATCTCCTACTTCTTCTGGCTCCTGAAAAGCCTCCTCAATGTCGGGCTTTCCATCCTCATCACGAACGCCTATATGTGATCGGGGCGGCCGGTTTGACAACCCCCGGTGCTCGCTATAAAGTATAGATATGGAGCATGTCTGGCTGTCCGGAAACCTGTCCGAGCTGCCCTTTCCTTTTCTCCTGTTCCGGCTCTGGAAAAACCGATTGTCCGGTACCCTTGAGATCGAGACGGAATCGGGCCACAGCGTGGATTTCAAGAACGGGGATTCCTGTGTGCTCGCAGAGAGATTCACCGACGGCAACGGCATGTTCCAGCTGAAAAAACGATTTGAAGGGGGGAAGACCGCCGCCATCGAGCAGGCCGAAAGTCTCCAGGACTTGGTGGAGAGCGAAGCCTTCACCCCGGTAGAGATGTGGGATACGCTCCGGACCCTCACATCGGAAGGCATGTCCCCTCTCTTCGACCTGGCGGAGGCAGACTATGCTTTTCACAGCGAACACAGCTGGGAAGAGCATGAGATCCTTTTTTACAACCCCGTCCTGGACCTCATCCTGGATGGGATCCGCAGGATGACCAACTCCGCACTCATCTCCGGATATCTTCCCGGAGACGAGGCGAAATTCAAACTCCTCTTCCCGGAACATCTGAAACAGATATCCTGGAATCCCCCCGAGATCTATCTCTACCACGTGATCAAGGAGGCCCAAGGCATGGAAGACATCCTTGCCTCCAGCCGCCTGGGCCGGAGAGAGACACAGAAAAGCCTCTACGCCTTTCTCGCTCTGGGCGTCCTAGGCCTCCCCCACACAAGTACCCAGAACCTGGAGTTCCTGGAGATATCTCAGGCTGATATCTATCACCTACTGGAGATTTTCAACAACTCATTCGAATCGATCTTCAAGTACATGTCCAAGGAGATCGGACCGGCCTCCCTGAATGTCCTGGAAAAATGTCTGGACGACACAAAATCGTCCCTCTCCCCCCTGTTTCAGAACCTCCGCTTCGATCCGGGCGGCCGGATCGAGATAAACTCCGTGCCCATCACGAGCGCGGGGATCCCGGGGCGTCAGCTGAAACAGGTTCTGTTGCAGGACCTGAACGAGATCCTGGCCGCCGAGATCCTGGCCGTCAAGAAGATCCTGGGAAATTCCCATGAGGCTATTCTGATCAAGAACCTGGGGAAGGTCACCGGATGGAACTGAGGCGTAAGCAGATCCTCGGGCTCCTCCTGGTCGTCACACTCCTGGCCCTGCTATTTCTGATTCAAATTGGCATCTGACAATAAAGACCTGACAATCATCCTGGGCCCGACTGCGGTCGGGAAAAGCCGGACCTCCGTCCAGCTGGCACAGCTCTTTCGGGGAGAGGTCATCAACTGCGACTCCATGCAGGTCTACCGGGGATTCGACATCGGCACCGACAAAATTCCGCCTGAAATGAGAGGGGATGTCCCCCATCATCTGCTGGACATCGTGGACCCCGACACACAGTTCACCGCAGCGGATTTCATACGGGAAGCCCTGAAAGCCGCAGCCGGTATTTGGGACCGGGGCTGCCTGCCCATAATCACCGGCGGCACGGGGCTGTACCTGAAAGCTTTGATCGAAGGCTTGTTCCCGGAGGGAGGGAAGGATCCAGAGATCCGGCGGGAGCTGGACCAGGAAGCCCGGGCCCATGGCCTGGAAAAACTCTGGGAGAAACTGAAACTGGTCGATCCGGACTACGCTGCAAAGGTCGGCTCCAGGGACCGCATCCGCATCATCCGGGCCCTGGAGGTCTATCGGGCGACCGGCCAACCCCTGTCCGCCCATTTCCCCCGAACGCGCTCCCTTGTGACCGACTGCAACCTGATCAGGATCGGACTGCATCGGGAACGACAGGACCTGTACGCCCGTATCGACGAGCGTGTCGAACACATGTTTGCCGCAGGCCTGATCGATGAGGTCCGCCGGCTGTTGGCCTCAGGGATCCAGGAGGATGCTCCTCCCTTCCGAGCGCTGGGATACAAGCAGGTCCTCCGATACCTGCGCCAGGAGATCTCAGAGGAGGAGGCCATCTCCCTGTCTCAGCAGGACACACGCCATTATGCCAAGCGCCAGTTGACTTGGTTCCGGAAGATGGAGGGGATCCGCTGGTTCCATCCGGAGCAGCTCGAAGAGATCCAGGAACACGTCCGACTTTCCTTGAAATAAATGGAAAAAGCCCTGCTCGTCCACCTATCCACAGACCGGGTTTCGAAGTTCGAGGCCGAGGAGTCCATGCAGGAACTACGCGGCCTGGTGGAATCGGCTGGAGCCGAGGTGCTCCAGGAGATCTTCCAGCAGCGGAATAAGATCAGCCCCAAGTATTACATCGGTGAGGGCAAGGCGGCCGAGCTGAAGAGCCTGCTCAAGGAACAGCAGGCAGACATGGTGGTCTTCGATCACATCCTCTCCCCGATCCAGCAGCGGAGCCTTGAGGATCGGCTCCGCTCCAAGATCATAGACAGGACTCAGATCATCCTGGATATATTTGCCCAGCGGGCCAGGAGCAGGGAGGGCAAGCTCCAGGTCGAACTGGCTCAACTCCACTACCTCCTCCCTCGCCTCACGGGGAAGGGCACGGCCCTCTCCCGCCTGGGGGGAGGGATTGGGACGCGGGGACCCGGCGAGAAAAAACTGGAGGAAGACCGGCGCCGGATCCAGGAACGGATCACAAACATCAAGGTGGCCCTCCGCCGCATCCGCAAACGCAGAGCACAGCAGAGGAAGGGCCGGAAGAGCAGCCCGATCCCCGTGGTATCTTTGGTGGGCTACACGAATGCCGGCAAATCCACTCTGTTCAACCAACTGGCACAGGAAAACATGCTGGCTTCCGAGCAGCTGTTTGCCACGCTCGATCCCGTAATCCGCCGGGTGAGCTTCAGCGATGGTACCTACTGTCTGTTGAGCGACACGGTGGGGCTGATCAAAAAGCTGCCCAAAGAGCTGAAAACAGCCTTCCGAGCCACGCTCGAGGAGGCCGGCGAGGCAGACGCCCTGTGCCATGTGATCGATACGACCTCCCCCCACGCCCAGAGGCAGGCAGAAGCGGTAGAGGCCATCCTGTCCGAGTTGGACGCCCGGGACATCCCCACGCTCCTAGTCCACAACAAGGTCGATCTTCTGCCGGAGAGTTCCCGAATGCTCGAGAGGAATCTGATCCCTGACAGGGATTCAGTCTATGTTTCCGCCCGCACCGGCGATGGCCTCTCCGACCTCAAGACCAGGCTCCACCAGATGCTGTTCAGGGATCAACGTATCTACTACCTCCGCATCCCCAAATCAGAGAAAAACATCATTCAATCTTTTCCCAAATGGTCAATTGTGTTAAAAAGGAGAGAAGATACACTATACTGTGAATTGAAGGTTATGGCGGAACCCGGCAACATGGTCAGGCTCTCGCCCTATATTCAGAGAGGAGACACGACGTGGTAAAGAAGACATGGCTGCCTGTTGCCCTACTCATGCTACTGCTGTGGTCCTGTGTGACCTATCAGCCTCCGCCCCCGAACCTGTACATCGAGAACCTTCCGGCCGCCGAGGTCTCCAGCTTGACCCTGGAAGAGAGGCTGATCGCGGAGGATGCCTGGCGCAACATCAAGCTGGGGAACGCCGAGAAGGCCATCAAACAGATCACCAAGCTGGACCCGGACAATCCCTTCTATTATACCGGCCTGGGTTATGCCACCTATGTCCTGAATGACTTGGCTCGAGCCGAGAACTACTTCAAGGCGGCGAGCTCCGCCTACCCTGAACTCGCGCTGGCTCGCCTGGGCCTGGGCCAGATCTATCAGGAAACGGGCAGAGAAGACATGGCCTTCACGGAATACCGTGAGGTCCTCAAGCACAACCCGGATCACCCCTGGGCAAAGGCGCGCCACGAAGCCATCCAGCAGAGGAAGACACAGGAAGCCATGGAGGGGGGCAGGCGTTTCATCTCCACAGGAGACAACGAAGCCGCCAAGACGTCGTTCCTGAGGGCCCTGTATTACACGCCGCAGTCCATCGAAGCCCACCGGGCCCTTGCCGAGATCTACACCAGCGAGAGCCGGTACGAGAATGCCATCGTCCACTTCAAATCGGCTGTGGCCGATGAACCCGAGAACGAGGAACTCCTGGCCGCCTATGCCGATACTCTGTTCCAGAGCGGCGACAATTCGCGCAGCATGGAGGTCTATGAACAGCTGCTCGAGATGAATCCGGGCAACGAAACTGCCCAGCAGCGGATCGAGACCCTGAAAAACCGGCTGGGGATCTTCGAGCTTCCCAGCCAGTATCACACCATTCCCTCGACAGAATCCTTGACCAAGGAGCAGATCTCGGCTCTGATCGGAGTGAAATTCAAGGACGTACTGGAGATGTCGGACAAGAGACCCCCGATCATCATCGACATCTCCACCTCATGGGCCTCCCGCTACATCCTGGACATCGCGTCCCAGGGGCTGCTCGACGTCTATCCCAATCATACGTTCCAGCCACAGAAGATCGTGACCCGGGCAGAGATGGCGGAGACACTCCACCGTCTCGTCCGACAGCTGGAGCAGCAGGGATTCCGATTCATCCAGCAGATCCCGCCCGAGCGGATTCAGCTCGAGGATGTCTCCTCTGACAACTTTTACTATCGTCCCATCATCATGATGCTCTCCTACAACCTGATGACCCTGCAGGGAGGGCGCAGGTTCAATCCGGACCGACCGGTCTCGGGCGCAGACGCCATGCAGTACCTCGACCTGATCCTGGCCCTGATCCGATAAGATGACCAAAGACAAATCCGAACGGATACTCAGCATCCCCAATTTCTTCAGCCTCTCCCGCGTGTTTCTGGTGCCGGTTTTTCTCTTTGCCGTGATCAACGGCCGCACGCAGATGGCTTTCATCGTCTTCCTGGTCTCGGCTTCCACGGATTTTCTGGACGGAGCCTCGGCGCGACTGCTCGATCAGAAGACGAAACTCGGAGCCCTGCTCGATCCCTTCGGCGACAAGCTGTTCATGACTGCCGCCATCATCCTCCTCACCATCCCTTCCCTCAATTCCCCGAACGTACTGCCCATCTGGCTTACCGCACTGGTGATCGGTCGGGATGTCCTGATCGTGGGCGGCTCCCTGGCCCTTTATCTGATGATCCGGGCCGATTCGTTCCCCCCCACCCTGACCGGCAAGGCGAGCACGGTCTGCCAGTTCTCAACGCTGCTGCTGGTGCTGCTTTTCAACATGTTGGGGAAAGAGGCCGGCTTCCTGCTCTGGTGCTATATCCTGGCAGGCATCTTGACCATCACCTCTGGGTATGAATATGTGCGGAGAGGCTGCCAATGGCTACGTGTGTCCCGAAAGAAGGAGGGAAACACCAGCGGCGGCACCCAGGAAGGCTAGTTTTCTTTGTTCTTGCTGGACAGAGAGACACTTTTGTCTATGAATCCCTTGCGCAGTGTCTTCCAGAAGATCTTGAAATCCAACGCCGGGGACCAGTTCTGAATATAATAGAAATCGTACTCCAGGCGCTTGTCGAAGTCGGCATCCTGGCGAAGCCCATGGACCTGGGCCCAGCCCGTGATCCCGGATTTAACCTTGTGGCGCAGCATGTACTTGGGTATCCGGTCCCTGAGGTCCTGCACAAAAACCGGCCTCTCAGGGCGCGGCCCGATCAAACTCATCTCCCCTCTCAACACATTCATGAGCTGGGGGATCTCATCGATGCTCAGCTTGCGCAGGACTCGCCCCAGGCGTGTGATCCTGGGATCATCTGGCGAGCACATCACGGGACCGGTCTTCCGCTCCGCATGGGCCACCATGGTGCGGAATTTGAGCATCCCGAATTTGGCACCGTCCATGCTCACACGTTCCTGTCTGTAAAACACCGGGCCCTTCGATGTCATCTTTATCAGGAGCGCGATGAGAAGCCAAAGAGGCGACAAGAGCACCAGCACGAGTGTGGACGCGGTCACATCAACGCACCGTTTCATTAACAACATAAGCCCCTTCAAGGGCGGCTCGTCGATGCTGATAACCGGGAATCCGTCCAGGTCTTCGATCCGGGCCTTGAGCGTCAGCATCTGGAACAGATCGGGGATGAGGCGGACATTGACGATGAAACGGTCCACGATCTTCAGCGTTTCCAGGATCTGGGCGTAGTTGGACAGGTCCAGTGCGACGTAAACCTCGGTGATGTCGCCTCTTTCCAGGATCGGCTCCAGGTCGCCCACTGCCCCCAGGACGGGTATCCCTCCATCGACGGAGACATCTTCGCCGACAGGAAGCGAGTCCTCCAGGAAGCCCCTGACCACAAAACCCATGTCCCTGTAGTCCAGCAGCTTCTGGGCCACGGCCTGCCCCATCTTGCCGGCCCCGACGATCAGGACGTTCTTGAGGTTTAGCCCCTTGGCATAGCGTCTTTTCATCACAAAATAGATCTGATGCCGCAGTATTGTGATCATGAAGACCACGCTGATGAGATAGATGGGGAGGAACAATCGGGAGATGGTAAAGTTATCCTGCATCAGGAAGGGGATCTCCCGTCCGTACGCCACGAGCGTGTTCAGGAACGCGAAGACGATCAGGACGGAGAAGACCGCATTCAGTGTGATGTAGACAAAGTCATCCACTCGGGTGCGCTTGAGGCGTGTCTTGTAGAATCCCTGGAGGTAAAATATGAGAATGTGTGTCAGCAGGAAGAGCGGGAGGAGCACAGCATAGGATTTTAGTTCGGGGATGCCCTTTTCCGGATCGACCGGCAGCAGGTATCCGTAGAACCGGAATCCGTAAGACCAGAAATAGGCCAGCAGGATGGCGATGATATCGCTCAGGATGTATATCCCTACCAGCCCGCTGCGCTGTCTTTGGATCATCTCTGTTCCTGGAACTCAGACCATTTATCCTGTATGAAGGCCGCGATCTTGGCCTGAAAAACGGGGCGTGCAAACCCCTCGGCATTTTCCCGGATTTCCTGCCTATTAAAGGTCATGGTCTGGAATTTGTCAAGCGCATCCAGGAGGCTGGCGGTCGTGAGCTGAGAAAAGAACAGGCCGGTTCTTCCCTCGTTTACCGTCTCCAGGGCGCCGCCGCGCGCGAAAGCGATGACGGGCACACCACAAGCCTGCGACTCCAGAGAATTGATCCCGAAATCCTCCTCTCCGGGCATGATGAGCGCCCGGGCTCCCTGATAGAGCGTGCGCAGTTCCTCATCGCTGACAGAGCCGAAGAAGCGGACATTGGGGGGCGCCGACCTCTTCAGCCTTGTAAGCTCAGGCCCCTGCCCCACGATCTTCAGCTTCTCCTTGCGCATGCGGAAGGCTTCGACAGCCAGGTCGATGCGCTTGTACGGTACCAGGGCGGAAACGATCAGGTAGTAGTCCTCTCCTCCTGCGTCTCCGGGCTGGAAGAAGGCTGTATCCACGGGTGGATAGACAACCTCGGCGGAACGGCCGTAGTATCTCCGGATCCGCGAGGCCACGGCCGCTGAGTCTGCCGCGAAATGATCGACACGGTGACAGGCGACGGTGTCCCATATCCGGAGCCGGTGGAGCACGGGCGGGACCACGCGGCGCGACAGCCACCCCAGTTTTTCCGGTGAAAAATAGGCAAAATATTGATTCCAGGCATAACGCATGGGGGAAAAGATGTAGCTGATATGCAGGGCATCGGGCCGCGGGATGGCCCCCTTGGCCACGCAGTGGGAGGTGGAAAGGATCAGGTCGAACTCCTGCAGGTCGAAGAGTTCCACCGCCAGAGGGAACAGGGGGAGATAGGACCGGTAGCGTTTCTTCAGGAAGGGGAGGCGCTGGATGAAACTGGTATGGATCTCCCTGCTCTCGAGGGAAGGGTGCTGGCTGCCGGGGATGTGAATGAGCGTGTAGATAGGGGCTTCGGGATAGAGCTCGGCAAAGATCTCGAGGACCTTCTCTCCGCCCCGACGGCCGGTCAGCCAATCATGGACCAGAGCGACCTTTGGCTTGTCCATTGAGGTTGATTATAGAAACACACCCCCAAGTTGTCAATCTCGCCCCCCTCTCTTCTGCCGGTAGAGGCGCAGGTAGAGGTCCTGGGTCTGCTGCAGCATGCGGGGGAGTGAGTATTCCTCGGAGAGAGACGCCTTGAGCTCCTTCCCAAGGCTATGTGCCAGGTCGGGATCGTCCGCTAGACGGATCACGGCGTCGGCAAGAGCCTCGATGTCTCCGGGCGGCACAAGCAGTCCCGTCTCCCGGTTTTTCACCAGTTCCCGGATGCCGCCGACATCGGATGCGACCACCGGCTTTGCCAAGGCTGCGGCCTCCAGGATCACGTAGGGCAGGGCTTCCTGCAGCGAAGGGAGCACGAAAACATCAAAACGCTGCATCCAGGAGAAAGCGTCAGTCCGTTCGCCCTGGAAATGGACGAACTCCTGGGCCCCGAGGTCTCGAGACAGTGCCGTGAGGCGGTCCTTCTCGGGCCCGCCACCCACAATCACGAACCGGACATGGGGATGCCGGTCCCGGACGCGTGGGGCGGCCTCGAGCAGGGCCGGCAGCCCCTTGACCGGATCGAGCCGCGCTACCGTCCCGACCAGCGGACGGGCGGAATCCAGCCTCAAGCGCGACACCTGGATCCTGAGATCCTCCGAGTCCCGCGGGAGCGGGGGATCGAAATCAATGCCGTTCCGGATGACCACCAGCTTATCCTCCGGGACAAGGCGGTGGGCAAGACTCTGCTCCCGCACGAAATCCGACACGCATATTACCGCGTCCGTATACCGCGATTGCTGCCTGTCGAGAGAGATAAATGCCGCCCTTGGAATCCGCATCGGATAGTGGAGATAGTGGATCCCATGGAAAGTGTGGACGAGCACGGGGACACGGGAGGCTCGGGCCGCCTTCCGGCCGTAGAATCCGGCCACGCCACCATGGGTGTGCAGGATATCGAAGCCGCCCTCCCGCATGAACTCACGGACCTGAGAGATCAGGCGGAGGCTCAGACGCTTCCGAAAAGGGATGGGAAAATGGGGGATGCCTTTTTGCTCCAACGCATCCAACAGGGGGCCGTCCGGCCGGGAGCACACCGTGACCTCGAAGAGAGAGCGGTCGATGCCCTCGGCGAGTGCCAACACGTTCTTCTGTCCCCCACCCAGGAAGGCCTGGTCGATCATCAGACAGATCTTGATCGACTTCATTGGCGTCTCAGAAGGGACAAAAACCGCCTCCGCAGCTCCATGTCATCGGCCCGTCGAAGGGCACCCCAAAGGAACAGCCCGAAAAAATTCACTCCCAGATAGGCTTTGAGTGCCAGCCGGGAGAGTCCGGAGCCGTGTTTGCGGTAGAAATACAGCTGGCTGCGTCTGTAATGGTAGCGGCTGAAGAGGCTCACGGCAGACGTGCTCGCACCCCCTATGTGCCTGATCTCAACAGAGGGGATCAGGAACAGTCTCAGCCCCAGCTCGCGGATCCGGTAGCAGAGATCGATGTCCTCGAAATAGAGGAAGAACCACTCATCGAAGCCACCCGCCCGCTCCAGGATTTCCCTGCGGGAGAGAAGACAGGCCCCGCCCAGCCAGTCAGCTTTCCTCACCTTCTTATCCCGATCCACGGCGCGGCTGAGCCGGCGGTTCCAGAACAACTTCTTAGAGAGCTCCGCCGCGAAGGTGACCTTACGGCCGAAGGACACCTGGATGTTTCCCGAAGGCAGCCGGAGTACGGGAGCCACTCCCCCGGCATCGGGCCGCCCCTTCAACTCGGAAAGGAGCCGATCCGTCACACCGAGAGCCATCTCAGTATCCGGATTGAGGAGCAGCACATAGGTCCCGCTGGCCACAGCCAGGCCCTGGTTGTTGGCCTTAGGATAGCCAAGGTTCTCGCTGTTGCGCATGAGCCGAACCGAGGGAAACCGCTCCGCCACCAGGTCGGCGGAACCGTCGAGTGAGGCGTTGTCCACGACAATCACCTCGTGAGGGATTTCAGATAGTGAGGCCTGCAGGGAGCGCAGGCAGGCGTCCAGCAGCTCCCGGCCGTTGAAGCTGACCAGGATCACAGACAGCTCCAGCTTTTCTGAATTCATAGGCGCCCCATCCCTACGGCCTGCCGCATAACTTGAAGCAGTTCTTCGCCGGCCTTTTCCCAGGAATAGCGCGGCCTCCTCTCCTCGAAGGCCGCCAGAAGCGGGGTCCGCTCGGTTTCGTTGTCCAGGGCGGTCTCAAGACAGCGCCGGATACACTCCGGCTCGGCTCGTTCGGCCATCACCGCCATCCCCGTGTAGACCTCAGACAGGGATGTCTTATCCAGCACTACGGGGACCGTGCCGCAGGCCAGGGCTTCCAGGGGTGGGATCCCGAAGCCCTCGTAGTCGGACAGATAGGCGAACACATCGCAGGCGGAATAGAACAGGGGGAGGTCCTCATCCTCGAGCCCCTCCTCCCAGAAAATCCAGTCCTCGGCCGTCAAGCCGTTGACATCTTGAGGCGGGCAGGTCCGGTCCCGCCCCACCAGGAAGAGGCAGACATCCTCTTCGGCCTGGCGGAGCAAGCGGACCGCTTCCACCAGCTCCGGAATGTGACGCCGGTTGAATATCGAACCCAGGAATCCGATGATCCTCCGGCCCTGTAACCCCTTCTGCGCCTTCCACTCGGCGACCTCCTCCGGGCTCGACGGACAGAAGCGGTCCTCGAGACCGGGGTAGATCACACGGATCTTGCCCTCTCCTACGAACGGGAAATGAACCAGGATCTCCTGTCGGGAAAATTCAGATTCCGTGATCACGGCGGCGGCCCGCTTGAGGCTGTGCGGCACCAGCCAGCGGGTCTTCAGCACATCCCGGCGGGAATACCACTCGGGGTGCGACACGAACGAAATGTCATGTTCGAAGAGCACAGAGGGGCCCTTATAATTGAGAGGAAGGGTATAGTTGGGCGCCAGTAGGATATCCGGCCGCAGGTTGCGCAGGGCCCGCCGCAGGGGGAGATTCTGCCATCGGACATACCCCCTATCCGGCGCCAGGACCTGCTCCTTCACATTGGGAGGGAACACCAGTCCCGAGGGCCTCCGCAGGAAAAGGATGATCTCCGCTCCGGGATCCAGCGCTGCGAGCGCGGACACCAGGCTGGACGTGATGCGTCCGACCCCCCCCATGGGAGTGATGACTTCATAACCGTCGACCGCGATCCTCATGGTGCCGCCTGTCCCGTCACCTTCCGGTAGAACTCGAGTGTCTCCTGCGCGGACCTCCTCCAGTCGAAGTCCTGGATCCGGTTCCGGCCCCGCTCGATCAAACGTGCGCGGACCTCTTCGTCCTCCAATCCCTGCTGGAGGATCTCGGCCATCTGCTCGGCCGAAGATGGATCAAAATACAGCGCGGCATCCGCCCCGATCTCAGGCAGGGCAGCCGCGCGTGAGGCGGCGATCGGAACGCCGCTGGCCATAGCCTCGAGCAAAGGGATACCGAAGCCTTCACACAGGGAAGGGAAAACGAACAGGGTCGCCAGGCTGTAGAGGCCCTGGACATCCTCGTCCGGAGGATAATCCAGGATCCTTACCGAAGGCCCCAGCCCATGTTCGGCGATCCGAGCCTGAATGCGGGCCAGATCCGATCCCTTGTGCCCGGCCAGGATGAGCGGGATCCGGCGCCCTCGATCATGCAGGATCTTCAGGGCATCCACAAGTGTCGAGAGATTCTTGCGCGGCTCCAGGGCCCCCACGAAGAGCAGGAATTCCGAGGGCAGATCATATTTTTGTCTCAAGACGCTCTGAAAGGCTGTGGAGGTCTTGACCTGGAATCGCCTGTTGGTCCCCAAGTAGATGACCGTGACCTTGGCGGGATCCAGGGAATATTTTTCCAGCAGATCGTCCCGTGTGAACCGGGAGATCGCGATCACGCCATCTGCCCGCCGGAGCGAGTCCTCGGTCCGCGGGTGGATCCGGTCCCTAGTGTCCGCATCCGTCAGCTCGGGAAAATCGGCATAGAACAGGTCGCATACCGTAACCACAGCCTTACCGGCCGTAGGCACGATGAGGGGCGTGGCTGAGTGCGTCAGGTCCATGGAACTGCCGAAGAAGCGGCCAAATGTCGGCTTCTCGAGTTTATGCCAGAGGAAATCCAGGAACTTGGAAGGGAAGCGGAGGTCACGGAATCTCGACTTGGAAAAAATCGGCAGCTTGGTCCGGGGGAAGCGGTCCTTGAGCGAGGAGGACAGCAGGAAGTATTCGTTGTCGTCGTCGACGTTGGCCAAGGCCAGGAGCAGGTTCTTGAAGTATACCCCGATCCCGGTCTCCTCCTTGAGGAATGACCTCAGGTCCAAACCGATCCGCATTTGGGAGTAATGTATGCGCAGCCCCCGGAAAAGTCAAGGTGATAGGGACAGGTGTCCGCAATGGGGGACAGGATAAACATGTATCGAAACGGCGAACCGGGGGGAACAAAATGGCACGTTTCTGGCTCATGATGGATTCGATCGGGAATTTCTATATCCGATCCGAGTTGACCCAGGCAATGTGTCCAGACTACAATACGACTCTCAGGGGGAACATCATGCAAAAACCTATCTCTCTACTCGGCTTCATCCTGCTGGCGGCCCTGCTGCCGGCCCAGCAGCAGTTCGACATCACCGTGCGCAACGTGAGCGTTCCGGTGAGGGTCTTCGACGGTGACCGCTTCGTGGACGACCTCACTCTGGAAGATTTCGAGGTCCTGGAGGATGGGAAGCCCCAGAAGGTCATGGCCCTCTACCTCACGCGCAAGGACCAGATCGAGCGGATGGAAGGACGCGACTACATGCCTTACGCCGGTCGAAGCTTCTATTTCGTCTTCCAGCTGTACGAAAACCATCCCCGCATCAAAGAGGCGCTGGAGTATTTCTTCGCAAACGTTTATGTGCCTGAAGACCAGCTCGTGGTCATGACCCCGTCCAAGGTGTATGAACTCGACAAAGACGCGGTGGCCAACAATCCCAAAGAGACAGTGGTGGAGTACATCCAGAACACCATCCGCAAGGATACGCTCACGGCGGCCCAGCAGTACAACTCCCTCATGAAAGACCTGATCAGGAACGCGCAGGGAGTCGCAAGGGGGGACATGACGAGCTCCCTGCCCCAGTATCGCCAGAACCTGATGAAACTGGAGCAGGTCACGGCCCAGGACGAGAGGCGGCTCGTGGGATTCGCCTCTCAGCTCAAAGACCTGGACGGGCAGAAGAATGTCTTCTATTTCTGCCAAAGCGAATTCCGCCCAAAGCTGAGGCCCATGACCCTGAGCAGCCTGCTCGAGCAGAACCAGGACACACCCAACATCTACGGGGAGCTCCAGGAGCTCTTCACCTTTTATCACAAGGAGGGCAACCTCGATGTCGATCGGATCACAGAGATCTTCGCCGACTCCTCCCTCCTCTTCAACTTTATTTACCTCAACAAGCGGCCCGAGGGAGGCGGAGGTGCGATCCAGATGGAGGAGCAGTCCGCGGATGTGTTCGAGGTGTTCTCCAAGATCGCAGAATCCACAGGAGGAGTAGGCGAGAGCTCTCAGAATCTCGCAGCAGCCCTGGAGAGTTCGGCGCGCCTCTCCGAGTCCTACTATCTCCTGTACTATTCCCCAGAGGACTACCGGAAGGACGAAAAATACAAGAACATTACCGTGAGGATCAAAGGAAGGGGGGAATACAAGATCTACCACCGCCTCGGCTATATGGCCGATTGAGGAGTGAGCAAGTGAGAACTTTACGGCTAACAGTGGCAGTGCTGCTCGTGAGCTGCTGCGCTGTCGTCGGCCAGCAGATCCTGCGGGAGATTTCCCAGGTCATCAACATCGAAGTCCCGGTGCGGGTGTTCAAGTCGGGAGACTTCGTGGACGATCTGACCATCGAGGATTTCGAGGTCCTGGAGGACGGAGTGCCCCAGAAAGTCGAGGCCGTGTACCTGGTCCGCAAGGACACCGTGGCGCGCGGAGAAGACAAACAGCGGAAATTCCGGCCTCAGACCGCACGCACGTTCTTCCTATTCTTCGAGGTCTCGGAATGGGACGCCCGACTGGGCGAGTCTGTCGACTACTTTTGCAACGACGTTCTGCTGCCCCGCGACCGGCTCATCGCGGTAACCCCGGTCAAGACCTACCGCCTCAAGGAAGAGGGCTTTGCCATGAAATCCCGCGCAGAGCTCGCCGAGGAGCTCAAGAACCTCATCCGCAAGGACGCCCTGATCGGGGATGCGGAGTACCGCTCCGCCCTCCAGGAGTTAACGAGTATGGCTCAATTGCTGAACGCGGCCCTGGGAGACGAGAGTGCGGCTTCGATGTCGGACATGGGAGCCAGGGGGATGCAGGAGGGACTGCTGGAACAGGGCATCGATGTGGTCGCGACACTCTACATATCGTACCTCCAGAGGCTGGAAACCCTGCGGGAGGTCAACGAGCTGCGCATGCTGGACTTCGCCGCGCACCTCAAGGAACAGGACGGTCAGAAATATGTGTTCCTCCTCTACCAGCGGGAGTACATCCCCATGATCGATCCCAAGGTTCTGACCGCGGCCTCCTCCAGCGTGCAGAACGCGGACGGCGTGGACATCAACATGCTCCTGGCCGATGTGTCCAACTGGTACAACCAGGACATGGGCACGGACGTGGAGCGGGTAAAGCAAGCCTTTGCGGACGCCTCGACCGCCGTCCACTTCCTCTTCATCACGAAGCCGGCCCCAAACATCCCTGGAGTGTATTTCCAGGAGCGCTCGAGCGACACGTTCACGCCATTCTCCGAGATGGCCAAAGCCTCCGGAGGCTTCATGTCCAGTTCCGCCAACCCGAACGCCCTCTTCCGGGATGCGGTCGAGGCCTCGGAGAACTACTACCTCCTCTACTATGCGCCCAGTGAATATACCGGTGACGGCAGCTTCAAGACCATCCAGGTCCGCATCAAGGGAGAAGGATACAAAACCATCCACAGGTTGGGATACTTCTCGAATTGATGTAAGATGGTGCATCCATCACCTTGGGCGTGACGTGAAAAGACCACTGATATTGTTCTTGATCCTGACGGTCGGAGTGGTGCACTTCGGCCAGGAGCTGCAGCACGAGGCCGTGACCGTCAACATCGAGGTGCCCGTGCGAGTCTTCGACGGCGACACGTTCGTGGACACCCTAACCCTGAAGGACTTCGAGGTCTACGAGGACGGGGTCACCCAGGAGATCGAGGCCGTCTACCTTGTGAAGAAAACCGAGATACAGAGGGAGGAAACCCAACTCCCGAAGGCAACGGCCCGGCAGGTCTTCTCCCCCATGGTGGCCAGGCACTACGTCCTGCTCTTCGAGGTCCAGGAATACCTGCCCAAGCTGGGGGAGGCCATCGCCTATTTTTTCGCCAATGTGCTCCAACCGGGCGACACCCTCTCGGCAGTGACGCCGCTCAAGACCTACCACTTCAAGGATGAGGCCTATTCCAGGCTGACCCGGGAGGAAATGGCCGAACAGCTCGTGAGCAAGCTCAAGAAGGATACCCGTATCGCCAACGCCGAATACTGGTCCCTCACGCGAGAGATCGAAGACCTCATGGCGAACACGGGGATCTTCTCGGCGGGAGTGGGCGGGTCAGAGATGATCGCCCTAAAGGACATGATGCTTCGCCTGGAGCAGCTCCGGTACGTAGAGGAAAAGAACCTGAGGTCCTTCGCCGATGTTCTCCGGGCGAAGAACGGACAGAAGAATGTCTTCCTCTTCTACCAGAAGGAGGTCCTGCCACAGATGTCCCCTCAGGCAGTGCTGAACGCCACCAGCGGCAATCCGAGCAATCCGGGCGTCCTTTTCGATATGATGGACCTCTATGACTTCTACCGGAGGGACATCACCTTCGACGTCAAAATGATAAAGCGGTTGTTTTCCGACTCCTCGATCACGATCCATTTCCTCTACCTGACGCGGGTTTCTTCCCGGGAGCTGGATGCACAGCGCATGCAGAGCCTCCTGAGCCTGGGCCTCACGTATGTCGAGCAGTCCGAGGACATCTTCAGCGCCTTCAACGAGGTGGCGATCGCCACCGGGGGATTCACCACGAGCTCAGGCGATGCCTCGTCCGCCTTCCAGAAGGCCGTGGAGGCCTCGGAAAACTACTACCTGCTCTACTACCGCCCCCAGACTTACCGCGCCGACGGCCGCTTCCGCACCATCACGGTCCGGGTAAAGGGAAGAAAATACCGCATCCTGCACCGTTCGGGCTACCTGGCGGACTGACAATCCAGGTGCACCCTTTGTGCTTGTTTTGAGTCTGGGGCGGTGCTATAGTGTGGGGACGGAGAGAGGCCCCATGTCCGACTTGAACGCCCTCAATCAGAGGATCGAAAGCTTCCGGAATGCGATGATCGACCTGCAGGTCCAGCTCTCCGCCATCCCGGCCATATCCCCGGAGAGCGGGGGCGAAGGGGAGGCGGAAAAGGCCGACCTGCTGCTCCAGTACCTGAACAACACGGGATTCGACCGCATCGACCTGATCAAGGCCCCGGACCTGGATGTCTCCTGCGGGTACCGCCCCAACATCGTCGCCAAACTCAAGGGCGAAAGCTCGGAGAAGACCATCTGGATCATGACGCACATGGACGTGGTCCCGGCCGGGGAGTCGTCACTCTGGAGGGGGGATCCCTTCCAGGCCTGGGTGGAGGGCGGCAGGATCTACGGCCGCGGCGTCGAGGACAACCAGCAGGATATGGTGGCGTCGCTGTATGCGGTCAAGGCCCTTGTCGATGAGGGGATCCGGCCGCGCTACGATGTCGGACTCGTACTGGTGGCGGACGAGGAAACCGGCAACGGGAAGGGCATCGACTATGTGCTCTTGAATTCCGACCACTTCCGCCAGCAGGACCTGATCATCGTTCCGGATGCCGGAAATGCCGAGGGCACAATGATCGAGGTGGCGGAAAAGAGCATCCTGTGGCTCAAGTTCGAAACCCTCGGCAAGCAGGCGCATGGATCCACGCCGGAAAAAGGCATCAACAGTTTCAAGGCCGCCTCCTACTTGGTGACAGAGCTCGACCGCCTCTATCGAATATTCAGCGAGATCGACGCCATCTTCGATCCCCCCATCTCCACCTTCGAGCCGACCAAAAAAGAAGGGAACGTGCCCAACATCAATACCATCCCGGGAGACGATGTCTTCTACCTGGACTGCCGCATCCTCCCCGAACACGACCTCCGAGACGTGCGGCGCCAGATCCGGGAGATGGCAGATGTCGTGGAGCAACGGTTCGAAGTCAAGATCACTATCGAGGAGGTCCAGAACGCGCCTGCAGCCCCTCCCACCTCCACAGAGTCACCCGTTGTCAAGGCCCTCCAGATGGCCATACGGGACACCTATGGTGTGGAGGGCAAACCGGTCGGCATCGGGGGCGGGACCGTGGCGGCGTTTTTCCGCCGCGCCGGATTCGAGGCCGCGTGCTGGTCCAAGACGGAGGAGACCGCCCACATGCCCAATGAATACTGCGTGATAGACAACATGGTGGGCGACGCCAAGGTGTTTGCCCACATCCTCCTGCAGCCCTGATCCTGCCTCAACCCCACCCTCCCGGCTCGCTTTTGGCAGCCCTGCACCGTATAATGGAGGCCATATCAGGAGAATAGAATGAGTGATACCATCGTGGTCTTGAGCACGGTCCCGGACGTCTCCACCGGCCGGAAGATCGCGCAGGGGATCTTGGAGGAACGCCTCGCGGCCTGCGTGAACATATCGGGGCCCCTGGAGTCCCATTACTGGTGGGAGGGCGAGATTCAGCGGGATCCGGAACACCTCCTGGTGATCAAGACACGCGGAGAGCTGTTCGTGCGCCTCGAGGAGGCTATCCGCGCACTCCATCCCTATGATGTTCCCGAGGTCATCGCCCTGCCGATCGAACAGGGATCCCCCTCCTACCTGGACTGGATCGCGTCGGAGACACGGAAGGAATAGGGTCTCTAGCCCGGCTACCGGCGGGGACGATCCGCACGCCGGAACCACGAAGAACGTCCCATATCCGCCCTCCGGGCTACCGCGATGGTGTGCATGTGGACGTCGACCGTGTCCTTGATATTCGGGGCATAGCCGCCGGCCAGCACGATGACCAGGGGAAGCCCCAATCGGCGCGCATTCTCGATCACGATGCGGTCCCTTTCCATGAGGCCGTCATGGGAGATCCGCAGCCCCCCCAGTTGGTCTTTGTCCAGAGGATCGGCTCCTGCCAGGAAAAAGACCAGGTCGGGCTGGAATTCCTCATAGATCCGGGGGATATGGGACCGCAGGGCGGCCAGGTATTTATCGTCCCCATCCCCAGTCCACAGGCCCACATCCAGTGAACCGCGGGGCTTCTGCGCCGGATAGAGATCCATCTGATGGATCGAAAAGGTGAAGGCGTAGTCCTTCCCGCTGAAGATGACCGCTGTCCCGTTTCCCTGGTGGACGTCGCAGTCCACTACCATGGCACGCTGTATCCGGCCCTCCCGTTTCAGCTTCTCAAGCGATACCGCCACATCGTTGAACACACAGAAACCTTCCCCATGGTCAGGGAACGCGTGATGGAAGCCCCCGCCGATGTGGAAGCAGATCCCGTCCTCCAGCGCCTGCTCGGAAGCGCGGATGGTCCCGCCCACGGTGAGGAAGGCAAAATCCACGCATTCGGGACAGTAGGGGAGCTCGAGGGCCAACATCTCCGCCTGTGACAGCTTCCCCTCCCGGATCTTCTTGACATAACGAGAGGTGTGTACAAGTTCCACTTCTGCATCTGATGCGGGCTCGGGCTTGAGAAAATTCTCCTTGCGGATGCCCATGGTGAGGAGCTGCTCATAGATCAAGCGGTACTTCACGATGGGGAAGACATGGTCACCGAGGTCCACCATCCAGTAGGCATCGCTGTACACGAACTTGAAGGGAAACCTGGGCCTGCGCAGGAGGTAATGGAGGATTCCCTTGAGATCGACCATAGCGGTCCCCTATAAATACCAGAAAAACCAATAGGGCACAACAATGCAGCAGGGGCCCCGATGAGGCATCGGGATGGCAGCCTAGCCCGCTCTTTCCTGCAGCGTCACCTGGGCGGCGGCCAGCCGCGCGATGGGGATCTGGTAGGCGGAGCAGCTGACATAATTGAGGCCTATCTTGTGACAGAAGAAGATGGAACGGGGATCACCGCCATGCACACCACAGATCCCAACCTTGAGGCCGGGCCTGGTCTGGCGTCCTTTTTCCACCGCCCACTTCATGAGCTCACCCACGCCTTCGATGTCCACGGTCATGAAGGGATCGTCCTTCCAGATCCCATGGGTCAGGTAGTGGTTGATGAAGCCGGCGCCGTCGTCACGGGAGATGCCGAAGGCCGTCTGGGTGAGGTCGTTAGTCCCGAAGGAGAAGAACTCTGCCTCCACGGCGACCTTATCGGCGGTGATGGCTGCCCGAGGGATCTCGATCATGGTCCCCACGGTGTATTCGAGCTCGACGCCGTACTGTTTGATGAGCTCCTCGGCGATGCGCACGATGATCTCTTTCTGGTTGGCGAGTTCCTCAACGCCGCCTATCAGCGGCACCATGATCTCGGGCAGGACCTTCTCCCCTTCCCTGGCCAGCTGGCAGGCAGCCTCGAAGATGGCGCGCGCCTGCATCTCGATGATCTCCGGGAAGGTCACGCCGAGCCGGCAGCCCCGGTGGCCCAGCATCGGATTGAACTCGGAGAGGGCCTTGACGCGTTCCAACACCACCTCCAGCTTCCGGATCTTCTCCGCCTCTCCGCTCCCCGAAGCCTTCAGCTCGGCGATCTCCACCATCAGCTCTTCCTTCTTGGGCAGGAACTCATGGAGCGGGGGATCGAGCGTGCGGATCGTGACGGGATTGCCGCGCATGGCCTTGAACAGCTCGTAGAAGTCCTTGCGCTGGAACGGCAGCAGCTGGTCCAGGTTGGCACGCCGGTCCTCTTCGGTCTCGGACATGATCATCTCTTTTATTAAAGGCAGCCTGTCCTTGTCGAAGAACATGTGCTCGGTCCTCGTCAGTCCGATCCCTTCTGCGCCGAAGGCGAAGGCCACCCCGGCATCCTCGGGTGTGTCCGCATTGGCGCGCACGCCCATGCGCCGCACGTCATCCGCCCAGGACAGGAGCTTCGTGAAGTAGCCGAAGAGCTCGGAATCCTCGGGCTTGATCTCACCCTTGACAACCTGCAGGATCTCGGAGGGCTGTGTCTTGATCTCACCCAGCAGAACCTCGCCGGTGGCCCCGTCGATGGAGATGCTGTCGCCCTGCTTGACAACGGAGGATCCGACCTGAAAGGAGTTGTCCTCTTCATTCAACACGAGGGCGCCGCAGCCTACGACCGCGGGCTTGCCCATCTGGCGTCCCACCACCGCCGCATGGGAGGTCATCCCCCCGGTCGCAGTGAGGATCCCTTGGGAAGCGCTCATGCCGTGGATGTCGTCGGGAGAGGTTTCTTCCCGCACCAGGATCACTTCGCGGCCCTCCTGTTTCCAGGTTACGGCCTCTTCGGCGGTGAAGACCACCTGGCCCGCGGCAGCCCCCGGTGAGGCGGCCAGTCCCTTGACCAGGACATCGGCGGCGGCCTTCTCCTCGATATCGAACACGGGATGCAGCAGCTGGTCCAGGGAACCCGGCTCCACCAGCATCAGGGCCTTTTCTTTTGTGGTCAGCCCTTCCTCCACCAGGTCGACCGCGATCTTTATTGCGGCCTGTCCGGTGCGCTTCCCGGAGCGTGTCTGCAGCATGTAGAGCTTCTCCTCCTGAATGGTGAACTCGAAGTCCTGTACGTCTCCATAATGCTTTTCCAGGCTGGTGGTGATGTCTGTCAGTTCCCGGAACACGGTGGGCATGTCATCCTCCAGTTCCCGGAGAGGAGAAGGCGTCCGGATGCCAGCCACAACATCCTCGCCTTGGGCATTGATCAGGTACTCACCATAGAGTACCTTGGCCCCGGTGGCGGGATCTCTCGTGAATCCCACTCCGGTACCGGAAGTATCACCGTAATTCCCGAAGACCATGAGCTGGACGTTGACGGCCGTGCCGAGGTCGTCGGAGATGTGGTTGAGTCGACGGTAGGTGATGGCGCGCGGGTTGTGCCAGGAGCGGAATACGGCCGAGATGGCCATGAACAGCTGCTCCTTGATATCTTGAGGGAAGTCGCATCCCGCTTCCTGCTTGACGATGTCCTTGAATACAGCGATGGTCTCACGCCATAGTTCTTCGGAGATATCGGAGTCGTTGGTGATGTTGTTCTCCGCCTTTATATCCTTGAGCCTGTCCTCGAATTTTCGCTTGGGAACTTCGAGCACCACATCGCTGAACATCTGGATGAGGCGCCGGTAGCAGTCGAGGGCGAAGCGGGAGTTCCCGCTCTTGCGGGCCAGGCCCTCGACGGTCGTGTCATTGAGACCCAGGTTGAGGACGGTGTCCATCATGCCCGGCATGGAAAATTTGGCGCCGGATCGGATCGATACCAACAGGGGGTCGGCCTCATCGCCGAAGGTCACACCGGCTGTTTCTTCCAGCTTGCGGAGGTTGGCCAAGATCTGCTCCTCCACTACCCCAGGCAGCTGGTTGCCGGCCTCGAAATACAGGGCACAGACATCGGTGGAAACGGTGAATCCAGGCGGCACGGGGAGCCCGATCCCGGACATTTCCGCCAGGTTGGCTCCCTTGCCGCCCAGCGTATCGCGCATGGTACGGTCGCCTTCAGCGTCGTTCTGAGCGAAGAAGTACACATATTTTTCGGTCATGATCTTTCTCCTCTAAAATTATAAGCTGGATAATGTCAATTTTTTATGAAAAATCCAAGCCGCAATAAACAAAAATGATACACTTTCTCAGGGGTTATATCAAGGGGAGAAGGAAGGGATCAGGGATACAGTTCCTGATATTTCTCCAGCCCCGCCTTGAACACCGTTATGGCCCGGCGGAGGTCCTCTTCCTTGAGCACGTAGGCGATTCGGACCTCGTCCTGTCCCCTGCCTGGCGTGCAGTAGAAACCCTCGGCAGGGGCCACCATGACCGTCTCTCCATCCAGGCGAAAGTCTGTGAGCATCCAGCGCACGAAATGTTCACTGTCCCGGATGGGGAGTTTCACCTGGATGTAGAAGGCGCCCTGCGGCTTGTGCATCACCAGACCTGGAATGTCCTTGAGTCCCTCGTACAGGACATCCCTGCGCTTCTCGTACTCTCTGCGGATGGGATCGAAATATCCGGTCCCCATGGAATATGCAGCGAGGGCGGCCTTCTGCTCCATGGAGGGGGGACACAGCCGGGCCTGGGCAAACTTCAGGGCGGCCTGATAAACCTCCGGATTGCGGGTGATCAGGGATCCGATGCGGGCCCCGCAGCAGGAGAAGCGCTTGGAGATGCTGTCCACCACGATGGCCTTGTCCCGGATGTCGTCGAACTCCAGGATGCTCTTGTGTACGCCGCCGTCGTAGACAAATTCCTTATACACCTCGTCTGAGATCAGGAACAGGTCGTGTTTCTTGACCAGTTCCTTGACCCGGTCCATCTCTTCCGATGTGTAGACGGTGCCGGTGGGATTGTTGGGAGAACACAGGAGGATGGCCCGGGTCCGTTCCGAGATCTTGGCCTCTATGGCCTCAGCGGGCGGCAGGCGGAATCCATCATTCACATCCAGGGTTAGAGGAACGATACGGACATTGGCTCCCGAGGCATACCCGTTGTAGTTGGTGTAGAAGGGCTCCGGGATGATGATCTCGTCACCCGGATCGGCCACCACGCTGAAGGCATAGTGAATGGCTTCCGATCCGCCTATGGTGATGAGCACATCGTCGGCATCGAGAATGATCCCGTAGCCTTCGAAGTATCCCACGATGGCGCGGCGGAGATCGAGAAAACCCTGGGCGGGGCCGTAACTCAAGACCTCGTCCGTGCAGCTGCGGAAGGCTTCCCAGACCGGTTCCGGTGTGGGGATATCGGGCTGCCCGATGTTGATGAAATACACATGGACACCTTCAGCCTTGGCCTGGTCCGCAAACGGCTTGAGCTTGCGGATGGGAGATTCCTGGATCTCCTTACCTCTCTGGGATATATCCATGACTCGTGCCCTCCCCCCGGAACACCCGCATGAGTGCCGGAATCAGATCATTGCGATGAGTATTCCAGGCTGTTTCTATTTATTTATATATCTGTACTGAGTTATTCCCTGTTCTAGAGAGAACGATTATTCCAAAAAAGCCAGGAGGTTGTCAAAGTTTTTATTGCCTCTCCCGGGCGATTCTGATATTTTGGTCAGGACCTCAAAACAGGGACATGCACAAAGATACGGCCGCCGACATCACCCACAAAGAGAGCTGGGGGCCATATCACATCCTGGCTATAGACACCCCCGAGATCGCGGCCGCGGCAACGCCGGGGCAGTTCATCATGGTGCGCACATCCTCCCTCTACCAGCCCCTCCTCCGCCGGCCGTTCAGCATCCATGCCGTTTCCGGGACCAGGCTCGAGATCTTCTTCCAGGCGGTGGGGATCGGCACGGGACTCCTGGGACAGAAAACTCCGGGGCAGGTTCTGGATATCCTGGGCCCCCTGGGGAGGGGATTCGACCTGGATGGAGACCTCAAAGGCCTGCAAGCCGCTCTGGTAGGGGGCGGGCGCGGGATCGCACCGCTCTATTTCCTGGCCGTCGAGCTGCAGAAAAGGGGAGCTGCGGTCCGTGTATTCTACGGAGGAAAATCGGAGGCGGACCTCGCCCTGAGGGAGCGATTCGCATCCGCCGGTTTTGCGCCGGACTGTTCCACCGAGGACGCCTCCTTCGGATATCACGGCCTGGTTACCGACCTGGCCCTCGAGCACACCAGAGGACCCTATGCCCCCGATCGGTTCTACGCCTGCGGCCCGGACGGTCTGCTGCAGTCCGTGGCCAAGCTGGCAAAAGGGCTGGATGTCCCGGCCGAGCTGTCCCTGGAATCGATCATGGGGTGCGGCTTCGGCGCCTGTTGGGGCTGCGTCCACAAGATACGGAAAAAGGGGGGAGAGGAGGCCTGGCGGAAGATCTGTGAGGAGGGCCCGGTTTTTCCCGCGGAAGATGTGATCTGGGAAGGAGAGGAGCTTTGACAGACCTGTCGGTGGACCTGGGATTCGGCACCCTCAAAAACCCCGTGATCGCCGCCAGCGGCACCTTCGGCTATGGATTGGAATTCCAGCCGTTTCTGGACCTGAACCGGCTGGGTGGCTTTGTGGTCAAGGGGCTGTATTTCGATCCGCGGCCAGGGAATCCGCCCCCGCGCCTCGTCGAAACCGCGGCCGGCCTCATCAACGCCATCGGGCTGCAGGGGATCGGTGTCGAGCGCTTCGCCGAGGACATCCTGCCCCGCCTGCAGGGGCTGGAATCCGCCCTCATCATCAACGTGTGCGGAGACCATGACGAAGAATATGTTGCTGTCGTAGACGCCCTGAACGGCCTGGAGGGAATCGCGGCCTACGAACTCAATATATCCTGCCCGAACGTGAAGCAGGGAGGCCGATGTCCGGCGATGGATCCCGAGGCCACATACCGTATCGTGAAAGAGGTAAAAAAGATCAGCCGGCGCCCGTGCATCACCAAGCTCACCCCCAACGCCGCGGACATCTCCGGTGTGGCCATGAGTGCTCAGGAGGCCGGGTCGGATGCGCTTTCCCTCGTCAACACGTTCCTGGCTCTGGCCGTGGATGCGGACAGCCGCAGGCCCAAGCTCGCCAATGTGTTGGGCGGCTTGAGCGGGCCGGCCATCAAGCCGCTGGCCCTCCGCATGGTCTATCAGGTGGCGTCCAGCGTCTCCATCCCGGTCATCGGCATGGGCGGGATCATGAGCGGGATCGATGCAGCTGAATTCCTTATCGCGGGCGCAAGTGCCGTCCAGGTGGGCACCGCCAATTTCGTGGATCCCCAAGCCACTCTGAACATCATCACCGGGCTGGAGGATTTCGGCCGGAGACACGATCTGAAGAAGATATCCGAACTGATCGGCACACTGCAGGCATGATGGAAGGCGAGGGAGGAGGCCCGAACATGGAACCGACCGGAAATGCGCACAGGATCATCGTTGCCCTGGATGTGGATACCCGCACCCAGGCGATCTCCCTGGTGGAGAGCCTGCCTGAAGGTCAGGTCTTCAAGGTCGGGCTTCAGCTGTTCACGTCCGAGGGGCCTCCCCTGCTGCAAGAGATCGCGCAGAGGGGGAAAAGAGTGTTCCTGGACCTCAAGCTGCACGACATCCCGAACACGGTCGCGGGAGCCGTGTCCGCGGCCGTGGGACATGGGGCCGCCATGATGACGCTGCACACTTCCGGTGGGAGCGAGATGATGCGCCGCGCCGCCGACACAGCGGCCAAGGCCGCGGAGGCGGCAGGCAGGCCCCGCCCCCTCCTTCTCGGGGTCACGATCCTGACCAGTCTGAAGGACGCGGAGCTGGGCGAGATCGGGATGCCGTCCGATGCCGCGGGACAGGTCCTCAAACTGGCCGGCCTGGCTCAGAGCTCGGGGCTGGACGGGATCGTGTGTTCTCCCCTGGAGCTGGGGCTGGTGAGGGCCGAGTTCGGGAAGGACTTTCTGGTGGTCACTCCGGGAATCCGTCCGGCTTGGGCGGCAGCACAGGACCAGAAGCGGATCATGACACCGGAGAAAGCTCTGGCCGGAGGGGCGGACTATCTTGTCATCGGAAGGCCCATCACCGCCGCTCCCTCTCCGGGTGAGGCGTTCGCCCGAATCCGCCGGGAGCTAGATGGCGCTGATGCCGGCTCCCACGGCAAAGATGGTGTTTAGAACGATGCTGATGATGAACATCAGCGCGACGGTCACCACGATGATGACGATCAGATAGGTCACGACCTTGTCTTTCGGCGTTTCCATCAATCCCGCATCCAGCCCCAGATACATCAGGTATATCCCGTAGATGGAGGCCAAGAAAACCAGGGCTCCCAATACGGGAATGAGGTACAGTATCCCGGCGATCCACACAGGCGTCTGGCTGAAGACGGCCAGCTTCATGGCGCTGAGCTGATCCTGCCGGGAGGAAAACGAGCTGGCCAGGGCATTGATGATGAAGCCCAACAGGTATACGGACAACAGTGTCATCCCGTAGAACAGGATCCCCCGCATCAGCCCGGATCCCAGACTAAACCTGTAGGTGCCATAGAACGGGATCTGCCGGCCGATCAGTGAGTTGCCGAGGAACTGAGCCACGGCTGGGATGGCAGCGAGAATCAATACATAGGATGTAAAGAGCTGTGGGACCGGAGAGGTCTCCCCCTTGATCTTCTCCCACTCTTCTTTCGGCTTAAGCAGTATTCCCTGAACACGCGCTTTGAGGTCCATTCAGTGCCTCCTCACAAATATATCCAACTATATCGTGTCCATTCGGCAGGAGTCAAGCGGATTCAGGGAAACATGTACAGACACTGATATATGGAGGTAGAGTGGGGGTGGAGGCGCGGGTCGGATTCGAACCGACGAATCGAGGTTTTGCAGACCTCTCCCTTAGCCACTTGGGTACCGCGCCAAAGGGAATAAATCGGAATGGAGCGGGCGAAGGGATTTGAACCCTCGACCTTCTGCTTGGCAAGCAGACGTTCTACCACTGAACTACGCCCGCTCGACTGCATCCACAGGGAAGCGATACGGGGATACACTACCAAAAAGCAAAAAAACTGTCAAGCCGAAGGGCCTGATGGCGAGCGCCTAACGTGATGGGCGCAGCATGACCAGGTCGCCCTGGTTGACGGGATCCCGGACGGAGAGCACCTTGACGGTCGCCGTTTCTTCCTGCACATCGATCACGACCACGTTTCCGTAGATCTGGAGGGGTGCGTCGACATGGAGCTCCCGGAACAGGACCAGCTGCTGGCCGCGGTGGATATCGTCCACGGCGCCGATGTTGATGAGTGCCCACTGGCCGCTGGCGATCTGGTTGAGATCCGTCTGGATGAAGATCACCCGGCCGCTGATCCCATCGGCCTTGAAGGGAGGCACATCATATCTGAGATCCTTACCGATGAGCGATTCATCTGGCATGAAGGGGACCAGATAGTAGCCTATGCGCACGGGATCGCAGCATTTTTCCAGGACAGCCGTCGATTTGTGTTCGGCCATATCCACGATCCGGAGCCGGCCCTTCTTGAAGGCCAGGTTCCCGTAGCTCTCGAATTCGTAATTCTTGTCCCATGCCCTGCGGGAGGTGATCTCCAGGACCTGGAACAGCTGCCCTTCCTCAAGTCCGTCCGCCCTGCCCTTGTCCACATACATGAGGTCGCCGTCGCTGTAAGTGTCGCGTTCGCTCTCTCGGTCGGCACCGATGATCTTCATGTCGGGTGTTTCGCCGTTATGGATGCGGTATGAACAGTACAGGTCGGTCTCGGAGAGGAGGTCATAGATCTCGTCGTAGATCCTCGCCCGGCGGATCTCATCGACCGGTTCCTGGGTCTCCTGCTCCATCTCGGCCTGGGACTCACCCTCCGGACGAGGCACAAGCGGCTCCACCTTCACGAGCGCGATATTGCCGCAGGCTTTGGGCATGACGAACTTGTAGTGATTGCTGCCGTCTGCAAATTCGACGCTGAAGACCGGCAGGGGCTCTGTCCCCGCCCATTCCAGGTCCTGGACGAGCTTGACCTTGCCTTGTGAACGGAACAGCATCCACTTCATGACCCCTCCCACGGGCAGGGTGGTCTCCTCGAAGGCGGATCGTTTTATCTGATCCAGGAAAGGCATATACAGGTCGCCATATCCTGCCAGCGTGAATCCGACCTTGATGTCTTCCGTGTGTTTCTCAGCGATGTTCTTCATCAGCTGGTCGACGGGCATGTTGGTATCGATGAATTTGAAACGGCCGACTTCTGTGAGCTTCTTGGTTTCTGCCAGGGTGCTTCCGGCCAGCAGGATCAAGATCCCGATGAAGATGATAAGTGCCCTTTGCTTGTATTTCATCCCAGCCTCCTTCAGGGTACCGAAAATGGACATAGCCCTGGTGGCCCTGAATTTCTTCTGAAAATTTAGGTCTATTATATTGAGTCGTTTCAGCCATGTCAAACTTGATGCCTTCCAACCACCCCCTCTTGATTCCCACCCGCCCATAGGATTAAACCGTATTTGGCATCCCTATTGTTTCCCACCTTGAAGGGAGGGGGGGATCTATCGGTATTCACCCTGAAGGCATGGCCACTGGATTGGACATGGGGTGGGCTTTGCTTTAAAATGGACCTGGAATAATGGCAAACAAGATCCATGTCGCCCTCCTTTTCGGAGGCCGCTCGGCCGAGCACGACGTCTCGATCACCTCTGCCGGGGCTGTGTACGCTCACCTGGACAAGGGCCGGTTCGATATCACGAGCATATACGTCGACCGGCAGGGACGCTGGAGGGCCGTCGAGTCCCCGCAGGCCCCAACCGAGGAGCTGTCGCAGGGTGAGTTCGCCTCCTTCCTCCCCTGGTCTCCCCGGATCGCGGGCGGTGGTTTCGAAGCGGACATCTATTTCCCCGTACTCCATGGCCCCTTTGGCGAGGATGGGACCGTCCAGGGGCTCTTCGAACTGGCCGACGCGGCCTATGTGGGAGCGCCGGTGCTGGCCTCTGCAGCGAGCATGGACAAGGCCGTGGCCAAAGCCCTGTTTCGGAGCCGGGGGCTCCCCGTGGGCCGCTTCGATGTCTTCTACGAGAGAGAGTGGCGCGATGGCCCCGAGGCGATCCTTCGCTCTGTGCAGGAGTCATTCTCCCTTCCTCTCTTCGTAAAGCCCGCAAACCTGGGCTCCAGCATCGGCATCAGCAAGGTCACGGCCCACGCAGAGGCCAAGGCCGCCATCGAGGCCGCATTCCGATACGACCGCAAGATCCTGGTGGAGGAGGGGATCTCGGGCCGCGAGATCGAGTGCAGCGTCCTGGGCAACGACGAACCCCGGGCCTCCCTCCCTGGAGAGGTCATCCCCTACCGTGAATTTTATGACTACAGGGACAAGTATCTCGAAGGCAAGACCCGCTTCAAGATCCCCGCAGAACTCCCCGAACCTTTGATCGAAGAGATCCGGCGCCTGGCCGTGGAGGCATTCAAGGCGGTCGAAGGATGCGGCATGGCCCGGGTTGATTTCTTTCACGTTATCCAGGAGGGAACGGGAAGGATCATCCTGAACGAGATCAACACGATCCCCGGGTTCACTCAGATCAGCATGTATCCCAAGCTCTGGGAGGCAAGCGGATTGGGATTCGCAGACCTCCTCGAGGAGCTCATCGATCTCGGCCTGGAAAGGCACGCGAACCGGAGGCGGAACGTGGAATGGTCATGAGGATCCTGGGGATCGACTACGGAGACAAGAACATCGGCCTGGCCGTGAGTGACGCCCTCGGGATAACGGCCCAGGGCCTGGGATTATACAGGCAGAAAGGGAGAAAGGAAGACCTGGCCCATTTCCAGGGGCTGGTGGCGGAATACGGTATCGAACGGATCGTGATGGGGCTCCCGCTCCGGATGGACGGAACTTCGGGGAGCCGAGCCGAAATAACCCGAAAGTATGCGGACTGGCTGGGGACCGCCCTGGGCATCCCCATCGTCTTCTGGGATGAGCGCTTGACCACCAAAGAGGCCTTCCGGATCCTCCGCGAACAGAATGCCGGTCCCAAGAAAAAGAAGGCACTGAAAGACCAGGTCGCGGCCACCCTGATCCTGGCGAGCTACCTGGAGAGTCAGCGGTAGAATGCGCCGGGCACTCCGGATCGGGAAGATCGCCCTGCTGCTCGGAGTTGTGCTGATGCTGCTTGCGGCCGGCTGGTTCGCCATCCAGTACAACCGGGCCGCCGCAGAGGAGACCGGGACCGTGCTCTTCGAGGTGGAGGAGGGATGGAACGCCACCCGGATCGCCGAGGCATTGAAGCAGCGGGGCCTGCTCGCACACAAGTGGCCCTTCCTCCTGGGCTACCGTCTATTCTTCTCCGGGAAGAGCCTGAAGGCGGGTGAATACCGGCTGGAGACACCGTTCTCCCCCAAACAGGCGATCCAGTTCCTAATACAAGGCCAGGTCCAGCTCTACCCGATGACCATCCCCGAAGGGCTGACTCGCCGCGAGACAGCCCAGCACCTGAGCCGGGCCTATGGCGTCGATGCGGAGGCGTTCCTGGACGCCGGTGCCGATCCCGGGCCCGCGCTGGCCTGGGATCCAGCCGCCGCAGACCTGGAGGGCTATCTGCTGCCCGAGACCTACCACTTCCCCAAGGAGATCACTCCGGCCGAGATAGTCGAAGCCATGGCTTCACAGTTCCGGGACCTTCTCTCAGAATCCTGGAGGGAGCGGGCGGCGGAACTCGGCTTGAGCATCCGGGATGTGGTGATCCTGGCTTCTCTGGTGGAGAAGGAGACCTCGCGGCCTGAGGAACGGGGCCTCGTGTCCGGTGTGTTTCACAACCGCCTGCGCATCGGGATGAAGCTGGATTGCGACCCCACGATCGTATACGCGCTCAAGGCCACGGACAGCTATACGGGCCGGCTGCGCTACAAGGACCTGAAGCTGGACTCCCCCTACAACACCTATCTGTATCCCGGCCTCCCACCCGGCCCGATCGCCAATCCCGGCCGGGCCTCCCTGGAAGCCGCCCTTTTTCCCGAAGACGTGGAATACCTGTTCTTCGTTTCGCGCAATGATGGAAGCCACCAGTTCAGCCGGACATACCGGGAACATATCAATGCCGTCAACAAATACCAGCGCCGCCGTTCCCCCTGAAATGGGCCATACGGGACAGAGGTCAGAGGCACATCCGGGCAAAATTTTTCCGGGCCGCAAAAATCTGAGTGGAACGTTCTGGAATGGCCTCTCCGGATTATCCTGGAACTTGCAGTAAACAAAAGGATTTATCTCAGCACGGGCCAAGCGTTCGTTCTCAATTCGGGCTGGAAAAAAGGTCCTGTTTCTGCTATTATTAGGTTTTGATTATCCAAGAGAGACCCGTAAGGTTGATCTCAAGGAGGAAAAATGAAAAACAGAAACCTCATCATCCCAGTTGTCCTGCTCGGCCTCGTCGCCGTCCTCAGCTTGGCACCCACCCTGACCGCACAGGAAGAGCAGCAAGCCGTCCAGGAACAGAAGGTCGTCATACCGGATCAGGTCCGGGCCATCCTTCAGCAGGGAGCTCAGACACGCCAGGCCCGCCTGGACATCCCCTTCTCCTTCCTGGACAAGGACCTGTACCTGCCAGCCCAGGCGAACCTGCACAAGGTGTTCTTCTTCAAGATCAAAAACGCGGATCTCGGCTTTGTGGAACCCGCACAGCCAGCAGCCAAGGAAGGGGAAACCCAAGAGGTCACTTCCTTCGAGGCCAAGCCCAATCTGCTCCAATCCCGCAGCCACGTATTCCTGCACTACCAGCAGTTGGACGGCACCTTCACCAAGGAAGTCTACATCCCTCTGTCCATCCAGACCGACGGCGGCAGTTATGATGCTGAGAAAGAGGAGATCTACACCACGGGTTATCCCCTCGCACCGGGCAACTACCTCCTGTCCATGGCCATCACCTCTCCGGACCTCCAGAGGATCGGGACGCAGTACCTTGAATTCACCCTGCCAGATCCCATGGGGTACACGGAAGAGCTCGGAACAACTCCGGTCTTCTTCATCAAGAAGCTCGATCGGATGTCCGCTCCCGAGACCCGCTCCGAGATCCACAGGGGAATCTTCACCTATTCGGTGCTCCAGATTCAGGCCAACCTCGATCACACGTTCACCACAGGAGACAACCTGGATGTGTTCTTCTCCATCTTCGGGGCTCAGGCCAACGAACAGGGCCGCAATGATATCGAGATCACCTACGAGGTGATCCAGGGTGAAGAGGCTGTCATCCGTTATGCCGTCACCAGCTATGACATGGCGCTTGTCAGCCAGCCGCTGCCCCTGAAGAAAACGGTGCTGATCAAGACCACCAAAGAAGGAAAGACCACCGAGAGGCAGGAGCAGAGGGATCTGGATCCTGGAACCTACGCCCTTTCGATCACGGTCAATGACAAGCTCTCAGGCAAGACCCTGACAAAGCTCGTCAATTTTGAGTTCAAGTAAGTCCATAAACCGGGCCCCTCTCTCTCGGGGGGGGCCCGTTCTTCCCTTCACTTCTTCTCGATCTCCGCGATCAAGGCTGTGACCTCTTCCTGTGCCGGATTGAGTCTCAGGGAGGAGTTGAGGGCTTCGAGAGCCAACTCATCCTCACCCAACCTGTGATAGCAGATGCCCAGGGAGTTGAGCAGCCCGGTGTCGCTGTTGTAGAGCTTGTTCCCCTCCAGGAGGTTGTCGACCGCCTCCTGATACAGCCCCTTGCCCATGAGGGATCGTCCCTTGACGAGGAAATACTGGAACCGCATCTCATCGTCGCCCTGGAGCTGCTCGATGAGCGCGATGCTCCGGTCGTACTGCTCGACCTTGAACAGGAAGTTGGCGTAACCCACCACACCCTGCTTGTATTCCGGATTGGACTCATGGGCCCTCGAGTAGAATTCCTCCGCCTGGTCCCAGTTCTGGGTCTCCTCAGCCTGCCGAGCCAGAGATAAAAAGTAGAGGTAGTTGCGGGCCATGGGGAAGGCCTTGGCGTGGGCGATGGGATGGGCCAGCACGGCCTGAGGTGAGACGGTGAAGCTCACCTTCTTCTGATCCAGGGTTCGGCCCTCGCCGTCATTCAGGAAGAGCTCCATATCGTAATAATCCGGGGGCAGGTCGCTCCCGATGATCTCCTGGGAGATGGTCAGAATCCTGCGGAAGGGAAAGTTCCTCAAGAACAGGTCAAAGGACTTGGTGGTGGGCTCGACGGGCTTCAAACCCTTGATCTCGACGCGCAGGTTCCCGTTGTTCCACAGGTCCTGGGTCAGGTTCACCACGTTGAGGAGGAAGGAGAGGTTCTCCTCCGCCGCGAACGTGTGCTTGGGATCGATCACGACCTTCTGCTCCAGGACCTTGAAGGGGATGTGCTGATCGCGACGGAAATTCTGGATCTTATAACCAAGCAGGGGCTTCATGATCCATGGCTGTCCCGAATCCTCGGGCACGGAGATGATCCTTTCATAGACAGTGAATTCCTTACCCACGGAATTCTGCAGCAGGATGGTCAGCTCGAACTGTCCGTCGATCATGGGAAAGGAATCCTCGATGGCGATGCCGTTGCCCCGGATGTGGTCCAGGTCTTCCTCCTTAAAATAGAAGGGGAACTCGCGCGTGTACTGGAAGATGATCTTCTCCTCCTGCTTCAGGTTTACTGTCAGGGAGAAGTTGCAGAAATACTGGGAGTTGGGTTCGTAATAATCGATGGAGACTTCCTCCGGAACGATGGTGAAATGGAGGAAGTTGATGTCCATGAGCGGATCTCTGATGAAGGCGAGCTGAGTCGTGCTCTCCACAAAGTTTTCCATGTAGTCCACGCTGACGATGCCCTTATAGTCCAGGAAATGGGTGGCATAGATGGGATTGACTTCTTTGTGGACGGATTCGATGATCTCGGCCAGCATGATGTTGTGCTGGGTGGAAGGGATCCAGTTATATGGGATGTCGCCCGGGACCATACTGAGGGAGACGAGCGCGAGGGTAGGGACCCGCTCCCGCAGGTACTGGAACTGCGCCTCGTAGTCTCCAGGGTCTAAGTGGCGGCCGAAGACCATAAGCCTGGTGGGTCCGTCGCTGACCGGGTCATACAGCTTGTACTCGCCCGTGCCCCCATACTGGTAGAACACCAGGGCAAAGTAGGTGGGCTGTCCCAGGGCCACGTTGCCGTGGAAGTACCAGATCTCGATGGGATAGAGATCGAGCGAGCTGGGGATCCGTTCATAGCTGTTGGGATCCCCCAGCATGATATAGAAGCGCCCCATTTCCGTCATCCAGCCCGGTCGAGGGGTCTGGCGCCCGAACACTTTGTTGGAATGGTCCCAGCGCCGCTGGTGCTCTATCTTCCGCTCGTTCTGGGTCGTCCCCGGCGTGGGATCGCGCTGCTTCCAGAACGTACGTATGAAGGCGTCGCGGTCCCGGTCCGTGGCCAGCTGCATGAACACCTCTTTTTCCTGGGGGAGGATGATGTACTGGGTGAATTGCAGGAATTCCTGGAACCGGGCCGGCAGTTCCTCTGCCCGCAGTTTTTCCTGGGGCAGGAGGGCCTGCGGGCCCAGGAGTATCAGCACGAGCGCAAGGCTCACGAGTGTCTTTTGTATCATCTGTTCTTCCTTAGCCGGAGCTCTTGGCTCTCGAGCATGCGGTTGAGATATGTCTATCCCGTTAAACTGCCTGTCCCGCGCTTTGGTTTCATCTCTGGATCTTGAAGATCTGGCGGGTCTTCCCCACATCGGGCATCACGTCGATGGTCACGTCCACATAGTACTTCCCCGGCTGCAGATCGTAGGGGAACGCAAAGCGCAGCTCATCGAGCTCGATGATCTCCTCCTCCGTGCTGGTAAAGTGGCGGATCTCATTAAACTCGTCGACCTTGCCACCGCTCTGCAGATAGAACATGAACGTGAAGGCAAAGTCGGCCTGCAGCTCGCCTTCCTCTTCATAGAAGGTGAATCCATCCAGGGGCACGGTTACGTGAAAGGTCTGCTCTCTCTCCTCGTAGACCAGATCGAAATTCAGGAAGGCAAACTCACGGAGCCGCTCCTTATTGGCGAAATCCAGCCCCATCTGGGCGAACTCCAGGGCATCGAAATAGTCGCCCCAGATCTGCTGAAGGGGATTGTCGATCACATAGGTTCCGTCTCCCCGGCGGTCATAAAAATCGATGGCCAGGCCGTAGCGGTAGTAGGTCCAGCGCAGGATCCCCCGGATGCGAGACTGGACCGAGACGCCCGCGTTTGCCTCTTCCTGTGTCTGCATGGGATGCCACTCCTCGGTCTTGTCCGGCGCTCCGAAGTAGATGAATATGCGTCCCCGGTCCGTCTTCCAACCCGGAGGGCCCTGGCGGAAGCGCTGGTTGGCATAGTTGATGCGGTAGTAGAACTCCTCCTGGAACTCATTGGCGTCCGTCTGGGGGTCCGGATCGCGCTTGTCCCAGAAATCCTGGATGAAGCGCGCCCTCTCCTCCTTGTCCGCCAGGTGTTTGAAGATATTTGTCTCGTCATCGGTCATGATCAGGCGGGCATACTCGTAGAACGTCTCGCTCTCCGGATCGAGCTTGATCCCCATGCCGGAGCAGGCTGCCAGGATGGCCAGGAGAGAGAACACGGCCACGGGAAACCAGGTACGGCTGTTTATTTTTTGCATTGTTCTATCAAAGCCTCCAGTTTTTCCCTCTCGCTCGCAGGGAGGATATGCTGAAATTTTTCCTTGTACAGGGAAAAATGCTCCAGGGCGCGCGTCTTGTCGCCCAGGTTCAGGTAGATATGAGCCAGGTTGTAGCGCGCGTCCCCGAATTCCGGGTTGAGCTCCAGGGCCCGTTCCAGGGTTACGGCGGCCCGGTCCAGCTCTCCCAACTGGCGGAACACGATCCCCATCCCGTTCCAGGGAGAAGCGTATTCGGGATTCAGTGAGGCGGCCTTCTGGAAGGAGGCGAGCGCCTTTTCCAGGAGAGTCACCTCCTTGAGGGCCAGGGCCTGGGAGAACTGGGCGATCCCCAGGTTGTTGTGGGCCACGGCATAGTTGGGATCGAGCTCCAGGGACCGCCCGAAAGCCAGGACCGCCTTCTCGAGCTCCCGGGTGTGTGTGTGCGCCACACCCAGGTAGTTCCAGATCTCCGGATCATACTCCAGCTGCCGCAGGCTGGCATCCTGGAAGATCCGGATGACCTCGGCATACTGACGGGCATTGATCAGGAAGTTCACGTAGGCGGAGAACACCTCGAAGCTGTCCGGGAGCTCCTTGAGCCCCGCCCTGAGCACCTCCAGCGCCTCCGGGAGCCGCCGTGTTTCCTTGTAGATGACGGCCAGGTTGGAATAGGCGATGTCGATGTCCTGCCGCTCCGTCAGCACCTCCTGGAGCATCCGGACCGCCCCTCGCGTGTCTCCTTCCCGATACACGTCCATGGCGGACGAGGACTTGGTGTGGAGGGGGAGCATCGTCTTCACATCGAGGCTGGGGCCGAACTCCCGGTCTTCGCCTCGGGGGGAGGAGGGGGCGCTGATGTAGCCCAGGGTCCTGAGCTTGGCCATCGTCTCCTGGTCCGGGGCCTGCCTGGCTTTGGCGCTGTCCGCATGCGACTCCTGCCGGATGAACCGTTCCAGCCGCGGCCGGTATTCCCGCAGGGAATTCGGGGAGATGATGTCCCGGGCCTCTCCGAGATCGGCCTTCAGGTCGAACAGTTCGGGCATGGGGGATTCGATATATTTGTGCTTCCCGTCCACGATCAGGCCGCGCATGGGGGCCCAGCCCCGGCTGTAGTAAGGATAGAGGGATTCGAAATAGATCGTCTCTGGGGTCTTGAGCCGCTTGCCCTCGAGGGCCGGAGCCAGGGAGGCGCCCTGGAGGTGCCCGGGGCGCCGGATGTCCAGCCATTCGCACACGGTGGGAAAGATGTCGCAGTGGCTGACGAACGTGTCGACCGTGCCGGGCTCGATGCCCGAGCCCGCGATGATCAGGGGGATCCAGAGTGCCGAATTGTATGCCAGGAAGCCGTGCGTCTCCTCCCCGTGGTCGCCCAGGGACTCCCCGTGATCGCCCGTCACGACCGTCAGGGTGGAATCCTGGAGGCCCGAATCCCTCAGATGCGCGAACAGGGGCCCCAGAGCCTGGTCCACATAGGCGACCTCCCCCTCGTAGGGCCGGTCCGCATACTGCGTGCGAAAGGGCTCCGGGGGGGCGTAGGGATCGTGGGGATCATAGCAGTGCACCCACAGGAACCAGGGGCCGGCCTGGGACCTGAGCCATTCCAATGCGCGCTCCACCACGGTTCCGGCCCGGCGCTCCACGCTGGCCAACTTCTCCGCCCTCAAGCTCCGGTAGTCGTCGTCGTAGAGGTCGAATCCCTGATCGAGGCCGAAGCGGCTGTCCACGGGGTAGGCACCCACAAAGGCGGCCGTGGCATAACCCTCGTCCCTGAGCAGCTCGGCCAGGGTCAGCTGGTCCTCGTGCAGGACGAAGGTGCCGTTCTCATGGATCCCATGATAGAGGGGCAGGACCCCTGTCAGGATGTTGGAATGCGAGGGCAGCGTGGTCGGCGTGTGGGCGAAGGCCCGCGTGAACCGGATCCCCTCCCCGGCGAGGCCGTCCAGGACAGGCGTCTGTACGTTCCGGTCGTCATAACAGCTCAGGCGGTCTGCGCGCAGGGTGTCGATGGTGACCAGCAGGACATTCCGGCTGTTCTCGGGAGTATTTTTAGGGGACCGGACCGGGGATTCGGACTGGAGCCGCCCGCTGAAAAAAACGCAAATGAGGAAAATCCAGACGACCGGCCGCAATCTATCCATTACTGTTCAACCTCGATCTTTCACATTCAACCGAAGGGAGCCGCCCGTATCGGGAACCGGCCTCCTCCCTCACCCGGACCGTTTCTGCCTACCTGGTCGGAAAAAGAGGGCGTCAGCGCCTGAGATAGTCGAGAAAATCCCGCACCTGGTTGGCGCGGTCAGAGTCCGAGTCGTTCTCCAGGTACTTCTCGAAATTCTTGATGGACTCATCCTTGTTGCCCATGGTCAGGTAGCACAGGCCCAGCTGGTAGATCCCGTCCAGGTTGTCGGGCTGGATCTCCACCGAGCGCTGGTAATAGCGAAGCGCCTCGGCGTAGTTACCGCTGTTGTACAGGCTGGTGCCTACGTTGTACAAAACGGTGGAATCCTTGATGCTCTCGAAGTCCACCTTGTTGTACCACTCCAAGGCGGCCTCGTTGTCCCCCTGGTTTGCATAGCAGTTGCCGATGGAGATCTTGGCGTCGTTGTTTTCCGGGTCCTGCTCCAGGATCTTCTCATAGAAGGTGGTTGCCTGGGCATAGTCCTCCATCTCGAAGTGGCAGTTGCCGATGTTCTTATTGAGGATGTAGATATCGGGATTTTCCTCCAGCATCTTGGTGTAGATCCCAATGGCCTCCTGGTACTGTCCTGCGTCGAAGAAATCGTTGCCCTTGGTAAGCACAGCCTTGAGGTCGTCACTCACGACCATCCCCTCGATCTTGGTCATACGGATCTCTATGGGAGGCACCCGCTTCCCCATCTCCTGGATCGAGACGCTGATCATCTTCGGCTCATACCCGAATTTCTCGAAATCGATGTTCCAACCCCCGCCGCGCAGCCAGGCGCCCGTCCATTTGCCGTCCTTTTCCGACTTGATCTCGAAGCCGGCATTGGCCCTCAGGGAAAATAACTTGACGGTCACGCCTTCGATGGGATTGCCGTCCTGATCAAAAACGAATCCGGTGATCCGGCCTTTGCCCTTGTAGGTCTGTGCCGTGAGAGGCAAACTCACCAGAAGCAGCAGGCTCACAAAGATGAATCCCGTTTTTTTCATCTCTTACCTCCAGAACCGATCGGCGTGATCAAAGACACGCGTTCGGGAACACAATATTTGTTTTTATTGTAACAGAAAAGGGGTGAGGCTACAAATAGAAAAGCCCCTCCCGCCTCAGGGGCGGGAGGGGCTTTGAGCTTCTGCTTGAGCTAAATTCTCAGCTTAGAACTGGAACCGGACTCCCAACCGCATAACTCTCGGGTTGAGGATCTCGTTCAGAGTGAAGGCCGTGGTGGACTCCGAGAAACGGTTCCGGCTGTCGCCGGCACCGTAGTAATAGAAGCTACCCCAGTCTCTCTGATAACGGCGGTTTTCGTGTGTGCTGTTGAGCACGTTGAAAATGTCGACCATGAAATAGATCCGGCCGAAGTCGCCGCTTCTCCACACCTTCTCGATGCGCATGTCCAGCTTGTAGAACACGTCCAGCCTGAAATTGCCGAACTCTTGGAGGTACAGCCAGGCGCCTCTGCTGCGGGAGTTGGGCAGGGTGTAGTCGGTCAGGCCAATGCGCTCTCTCAGGATGTTGCCGTCGCGGATATTGAATGTCGCGGAGACGTTCCAGCCGAAGGGCATCTGGTAAAGGCCGCCGGCCTTGAACATCCAGGGCGTGTAGGTGTACTGGTTGATCTTGCCCGAAGCGCCACCGATGTAAGCCGAAGAGGGAGCGCCCTCCAGGGCCCAGACGTTGGTGGCGCTGTGGTAGCCCTCGCTTCCGTATCTGTAGGCCTGTTTCTGTATTGTGAAAGAGCCGTTCAGCATCCACTTGTTGGAGAGCCGCTTGTTGAATATGAAGTCGAGGCCGTAGTAGTCGTTTTTGCGGTCGTTGGGCATTCTCTGGTAGTAGGTGTGGGGGGAGTAGGTACCGGGATTGACCGTGGTGCCGTCACTCAGGGGCACTTCGGTCTTGAGGGTCTGCCAGGCATGATTGGGGGCTTCGCCGAGGCTGCCGTCCCACTTGGTGTAGCCATCGGGCAGGTACTGGCCGATGTTGGAAACGGGAACCTGATTGTCTTCGTACCAGGACTGGTCCTCAGTGCCGATGATGGCGCCATCTGCGACGCCGCCGGCCCGGAAAATATCCTTGGACCAGTTGAACTGGTTGTACAGGCGGTAGGACGCGTTTATCTGCAGGGCGAAGTCGGTAAAGATCTCGCGCTCCAGGGTTAGCATGGCTTCCCATGTAGCAGAGGAGCCGGCATTGGCGTCACGCACCTGGTTGGGCGCGGTCAGGTTGCTGGGGTTTTCATAATCATAGCTGCCCCAGAAGGCACCAGCGGCGTCGTCCCAGTCACCCACGAAGGTGTTGCCGGAGTAGATCTTGTACGGCGTGTAGGTGCCGTCATCCACTGTGTGCCAGTAGAACTCATCGAGCTCTGCCATGGAGTTGGAGTTTTGATCCCACCACCATGTGTCGAACCAACCGCCGGAGCCGCCGGGGTTCTGGCCGTAGGAGCCGGTCCCCATGAAGTTGCCGTAGCGGGCCAGGGCCAGCTTGGCGATGGTTTTGCCGTCACCCGTCACATCCCAGGTCAGACCCAGGCGGGGCGAGAACACTTTCCAGCCGTAGGTTCCGCCGTTGACGTCAACAACGTCCACAGCGGGGATGTCCACACCGGGCAGCAGCGAGTCGAGGGAGTTCTGCACGCTCTCGGACGTCACGTTGTCCCAGGCGCTGCTTCCGTCCATGGCCTGCCGCGAGATCGGGTTGATCCGCGGGGTCTGGTAGTCGTAGCGCGCACCCAGCAGCAGGTTCCAGCGGCCGAAACTGATCGTGTCGCTGAAGTAGGCCGCCATGGCCCTGACA